>ERZ773272.737-NODE-737-length-12847-cov-4.847483_pt1 | contig 12847 bp, 7 predicted proteins | sample MGYA00511891_ERZ773272 | MGnify/ENA primary metagenome ERZ773272 (study PRJEB29015, sample SAMEA2738150) | human oral metagenome | biome: human oral; feature: human-associated habitat; material: saliva | place: China | collected 2198 ...
ACGATAGATAACGAACAAAAGACACTCAATGTCCCAAATCTGAGATTCCCTGAGTTTGAGGGAGAGTGGCAGGAAAATTATGTCAATGAAATTTGTAACGAATTTAAAAGTGGAAAAGCAATAAAAGCAGATTTAATATTAGATGTAGGGACATATCCAGTATTTGGAGGAAATGGACTTAGAGGATATACATCCACTTATAATCATGATGGACTCTTTGTTCTTATTGGTAGACAAGGGGCTTTATGTGGAAATGTACGCTCTGTCATAGGTAAAACTTATATAACAGAACATGCAATCGCAGTTAACGGAAATAATAAGAGCGATACAAACTTTTTACATTATCTATTTCTACAAATGGATTTGGGTAGATTTTCTGATCAATCTGCTCAACCTGGATTGGCAGTTAATAAACTATTAAAGTTAAAAGTAATTACTCCAAGAATAGACGAACAAAGAAAAATCGCAAATTTGTTACGTCTTCTTGACGAGCGCATTGCGACCCAAAGCAAAATCATTGAAAAATTAGAGTCCTTAATTAAGGGAATTAGAAATGATGTTTTTGGAAAACTTAGGAAAAGTGTTGGTTTTAATGCAATGATTGGCGATGTTCTTAGCTATGAACAACCACAATCATATCTTGTTGAAGATACTGAATATACAAATGAAGGAACTCCAGTACTAACAGCAAACAAAGCATTTGTTTTAGGCTACACATCAGAAATAGAAGGAATATATGACAAGGGTGATTGCATCATATTCGATGATTTCACTCTTGATTGTAAATATGTTGATTTTTCTTTCAAGGTCAAATCTTCTGCCATAAAAATTCTAACGGCAAAGAATAAAGAACTTTTGCGCTATACATTTGAGTTTTTGAAATATCTTGATTTGTCTACAGAGGAGCATAAAAGACATTATATTACAGAAACGCAAAATCAAGAATTCATTTTGCCAACTGTGCAAATAATCAGAACCATAGCACATGCTTTTTATGCGTTATCATTATGGAAGGAAACTATTGTAAAGCAAAGATATGCGTTTGAAAAACAAAAACAGTATCTGCTCCGTCAGATGTTTATATGAACATCTGACGGAGCAAGTATTGCTTCTGCAAACTTAGATTTGTTAAAAGCCTATGCTCTACTGTTAGTCTTTTATCTATTGCGGACAACAGCCTTGCATATTGAAGTTGTTCCTTATATGTCGGACAGAAGACTTTGGCTTTACCATAGTCTTTGAAATAAATATGAGGTATAGCCATACCAGTTTTGTAGGGCTCAAAGTTAAATACTTTCAGCATATAGTAAAGATATTGAAGCGAATAGCCTTCTTTAGCTCGTAAAATATTCAATGTTCCTGTTGCAGAGCATTTACCCATAACATACGATGTGCTTCCTACACCCGAACCATCTTTGATAATATAGATTGCTTCATTTTCTGTATTATAATTGTCGAGGTAGCCAACGACCCCATTTGCACCATATACAGGATATGTACCATGCTCTGAAACATCACTTTCTTGTAGAGTTGAAGAACTACATGACAAGCAGTCTGACAAGCGAACATTGGCTTTGTTGTAGCGGACTATATTCTGTGCTATTCCCTTAATTAAGGATTTGGAAGTTTGTAGGTCTGCGATTATAGAAATAGAATATAGTTCAAGGACTAAAACGTCTTCACATATAGGCGATTTCATTGTGCAGACATCAAAAAGGAATAAAGACAATGCGATACAGACAATTTTATCCATTAGCAATCGCCAAGGCTTTATCCAACAGAGTGAACAATTTGAGAACAGGAGCGTTGCAAGCGATGATACATCAAACTATAAAATAGTAGAAAGAAATAGTTTTGCCTTTAACCCAGCAAGAATAAATGTTGGTTCAATTGCTCGTCTTGCCACATTTGATAGAGGTATAGTAAGTCCTATGTACATTTGTTTCCGTACAAAGGACAACCTTTTCCCCGAATACCTTGATTACTATTTTGAGTCTAAACAATTCTTCACTGAAATACAAAAGAGATTAGAGGGCAGTGTTAGACAATGTTTATCTTTTGAAGGATTGTGCAATATTCCGCTTAGCATTCCAACTATTGAAGTACAGCAACAAACTGGGAAGCGGCTATCTACATTAGCCCAAGAAATCAAACTGGAGATAGATTTCTTGGAACTATTGCAAAAACAGAAAAAGTTTCTATTACACCAAATGTTTATATGAACATCTGCTGCAATAGATATAGCTTTTGTTTCAGTATGACATTCTGTATTCTTTCTTCAATCTCAGCTTTTCTTTCAAGTGATGACAGAAAAGTTGAGATTGTTATTTGTTGCTCGAATGTTGGCACTTTTATCTTGAACATTGTCAAGTCCTTCTTCTGAATATTGGGTAAGCCTGATCCGATACGCAATCTCATTATAACCTCCTCATTTGATTTAAGATAATGGTACAAGTAAAGATTGTCCACATGGTCTGCAATATTTTGAATTGAATAACAATGACCACCACTCCAAAATGGTGAGGTGTTGAATTGTACATAACCACAAGAATTGCCGCCCTCACTTATTGAAATGGTATTGGCGTCTACATTGTAATCACCATAATATCCAGATGGTTCTGTACCTCCATTCATTACATAATACTCACCACTTTCAGTGAGGTATTCTCCATTGATTTGTTTTCCCTTAACAATATCGCAAATTTCAGACAATGTAATGACATCGCCTTTTATGTTTTTGAAGAGTCTATCTGAAATCGCAGACTTTAGCTTCTTCAAATCCTCAATGATTTTGTTTTGGGTAGAAATACGCTCGTCAAGAAGAGAGAGAAAATCTGCTATTTTTTCTTGTTCTTTAACTGTAGGGAAAATCACTTGGTTTGTCAAGACTTCTTGATTACCAATCTTCATATCATGCTTTGCACCAATACGAACAATGGGCTTAAAATATCTATTGGCACGATTTGCCAATGAGAAATAATATTCTATGAATTTGTTATTGGCGTTATCATTTACACTATACACAGCATATAATGTTGAAACGATACCAACTTTGCCTGTATTTGTTTTAACAATACCATATGGGTATTCCTTCAAAGGGCTCTTAGTATATACAATGTTTCCAAGTCTAACGACATGATAGGGCAAGACACTTGCCCCAGCAAATGAGCGTCCCAACAAATCTATCTGGTTGACTATACCAAAATCACCAGAAACAGAAAGGACGTCAGTCTTATTAAAAAGTCCCTTCTTATTCCTTTCTTTATTTTCATTTAAATATTCACTTAAACGCGAAACAACCCACTCCCCCTCAAACTCCGGAAATCTCAGATTTGGGACATTGAGTGTCTTTTGTTCGTTATCTATCGTTGTTGTCATTTTGAATCCTTAATTTTAGTTGTCAATCATATCTCAGTTACATGCCAGTTACATGGTCGGTATATGCTCCATACCCCATTATATGAGGGTTTGGGGCTAAATTTGGCACTTATTTGAACCTTCAGTTACATGGTAGTTACATGGCCTATGCCCAATATGGGATATAGTTATGCCTATTACCTCCCTCTGCATTTTCCTCTTTTATCAGTTTCGCTTCCAAAGCATCCTTGATTATCCTTGATGCCATTGGATAATTCTTATCCTCTATTCCCAGGCGTGTGCGAAGAGATTGATTGTTCATCTTTTCATTGGAGACATATTTGAGACAGGCGTGTTGATAACAAGCCCTCACTCTCTCGGACTTATCCAAATCTGCAAATTTCCGATAAGAGAATACCGTTGCAGTGGTTCGGCTTTCATAGAGCTGGAAACGTACTGGTGGTAACTGATACAGTTCCACATAGAATATGGTCTTATCCATACCACTACCTTTTTCCTCACAAATGCCCATTCTGCGCATGATGTCTGCAAGAGTATCGTTTCTTGACTGATATTCATCTATGAAACGCTCCACACTGATAAGGGGTTGCCCTGGGTTGGAAAATTCGATACGATCAGAATAGATTTCAATCATCGGAAAGCCCTGTACAGCAAAATCTTGATGAATAATCATGTTTGCCGCCAATTCTCGAATGGATATTTCCGGGTACATACGGGCATCCTTTCTTAAAGCCATGCCTATCTCCTCATTGGCAGGCAGCTGGCTGTTTATCCATGCAACCATTTCTTCAAAGCCTATGGCATAGCCTTTATCGAAAGTCTGTTCACGAATGGTCTCAATCTTATTTTTGCCTTTATAGACAATGACTCTAACCATTTTTCGCTTTAGACCATCGAAATCAGATAGGTGCTTGGCAAACAGAATGGCCCCAAGTTCAGTAATACTGTAGCCAATCTCATCTTTCGTTATCAAATTTTCAGCTAAAAACCTATCCAAAATACCATTTGTATCTTGTGGAAGAGGTAAGTGCATCATGTCAAAATAAGTTTCTGCACTAAGGTAGGAGAAAACGTCTTGACCAGATAATCCTTTTTTCAAGACAATCTTTTCCAAAGATTTACGATCGCCTTTCCAAATCTTAGCTTCCTTTGCAGGAAAGTCCTTCAACTTGCGTGTTATTGTGCCGACTCTAACGTATGCTTCATGTAGGAAACTTACAGGGCGATTGATTGTTGCTGGAATTTTGAAGATACAGACATGACCTTTATCCTCATAATTGAAATCGTCAATAATCTCGAAGTCTATACGAGGATTCAAGCGAGTTGATAGCCAAGATTCAAGTTCTTCGTTGCCAACCATTATTTGTTTGCCGTACAAGTCGGTGCCAACAACATCATGACTTTTATCATCAACACCGAATACAATATAGCCAAATGGCATATTACACAAATAGGAACTATTCGACAAGGCTGAGATTCTTTCCCCTATCTCTTCTTTAGAATGAAAATTGTGCTTAAACTCTAACCACTCTGTTTCTTTTGGCTTGGCTGTCAGAGCATCAATCAATTTCTTGAAATCTATATATTCCATATGACTTTATTCTCTTATAGGTTCAAGCAACATTACTAATTCAGACTCGGCAATGTCACACTTTTCAAAAAGGAATCGTAAACAGCGGAGCTTGCTTCTGTTGTCCATAGATGTCCACAAGTATTTTTGTGGAGCAATCTGTGTGCAATATCTTGTATCAGCTTGTTGGGCTGACCAAAAGAAGCCTTCAGCATCATAGAGTGTATCTACAATGTCTGTATATTGTTGTTCAACCATCTTAACCACTCGTAATAACATTTCCTTCCATGTTGTCTCGGTATATTCGTTGCCAAAAAGACGGAAGCCTTTTAGCTGCCTGTTTGTCGGAGTGAAAGATTCCTCTTCCAGAGACACTTCATCAACAGGCTTAGGCAATGGCTTGAATGTGGTTTGTGGCAATGGATAGAGACGCAAAAATATTGTCACAATTTCATTGCTGCGATTTTGCAATTCAGTTTCAGTCCACTTCTCGCACAAAGTGACATTTTTAGTCAAGCGATACTTGGAATTTCTGTAACCTGGATATATTTCATTTCCGATTGCCTTGCCATCACGCTTTATAGCAAAAGGCTTGTTGCTAAGTTCGCTATTGATGCCTGTCAATGTCAGGTTGGCAAATGTGTGAAGGTATTTCTCTTGTATCTCTTCAAAATTATCACCAAGCATTGCTTTCCATTCTCCACTGAGTGTTTGCGGCATAATATGTTCAATAGTGGCATCCTTCTTTTTCATGTCAATAGCTACGTCATTGTATTCACCATGCACAGAATTCTCCAACCTTTCAAAGAGGAAAATTTGGAACGGCTTAAGCATGTGATAGGCATCTCGGGTCTTTATTGATTCCACAAACTGTACATCTCTTGGCAACTGATAGTTGCCATCACGACGCATAATGTGAAAAGTCAATATATCTGAATAAGAATAATCAAGTTCAATATTAGCAGAGGCATATTCTTCAAGACTTTTCAGTACATCCTTATGCAAAGCACAGAACACCTGTGTAAGTGCATTGCCAGGCATATTGCATACAATACGTCTTGCCAAATAGTTTTCCACCAAGTCAATCACTTTGTACATTTCTGCTTCTGAAAGTTCATTAGTAGAGGCATACTTCAAAAATTGAATGAAGAATACATTGGCCACGTCTGTTTCGATATTGCAGATATGACGCATTTTCTCAGAAAGTTTGGCGGTGAAGAGTTTTGCCTCCACCACTTGCTGATAGTAATGTGCATAGTCCAACATTTCAATCAATTCTTCTTTACGGTCATGCCCTTCCATGTACTTCTTCCATTCGTAATAAATATTAGACAAACGAACAGGGCGTTGCAGCTGTTGCTTGATGGTGAGATAATCGCGCAAAAATCTTGTTGGTTGGCTTTCTGTTGCAAGTTCTATCTTTTGCCAATAGTTCTTGAAACACTCCAGTTGCTCTTCTGGGGCCAAGGACATCAGAAGATAATTGCGTATCTTGTCTGCCTCTGTAAGAGCCAATCCAGTAGAGTTAAGACTTTCAAAAATGAGCTGTGCATCATCATCTTTGTCCAATTCTATTGAAATGATTTGCAAGCGTTCGATGGCATCAAGCAATTGGTCAAATGACAATAATTGTGGTCTTCTCGTCAACTTCTCATAGAAATGGTGATAATTGCGAGTAATCTTAGACTCTTCATTAAAGGAACCCTCACCATTAAAAATCTTGTCGTAGGCAATTCGGTCATTCTCAATAGGTACTAATTTAATTTTACGTTCGGCGTTACAGAACTTAGCATTCAAGAAAACCTCATAAGCTTCTTCAACTCTCTTCTTATCACTTATTTCTATAGCATCATCTTTCACTGCCTTTATTCCAGCCAAAAGAAGAAGTGAAATGGTGGTCAAACGTTGCTGTCCATCTATTACCAACCTATTGTAGCTATTATTATCGGCAGACGATGTGACAATAGAACCAAAGAAATGAGAATATCTGTTTAAGCGACTTAGCTTTACCAAGTCGCTAAGCAGCTGATCGCAATTGTCTATCAACCAATCGTAATTACGCTGATAGACAGGAATTACAAATTGGATTTTATTGCCTTCTATAAATTCATATAATGGTTTTGCATAACCTTTCATACTTAGTTCCTTTCGTTTTTATTCAACCAATCCCAATTCTTTCAAATAACCTTCAATTTCTTTGTCAAGGTCGGCACGCTTGGCTTCCAGATCCTTGATTTCCTTCATTACGGCATGGATGTCAATAGGTTCTTCCTCCTCGAAAGTATCAACATAACGAGGAATGTTGAGGTTGTAATCGTTTTCGGCTATCTCCTCCAAGGTGGCAAGGTGGCTGTATTTCTCAATCTCCTTGCGATCACGGTAGGTGTCAACAATCTTCTGAATATGCTGTGGGCGGAGCTTGTTCTGTGTCTTTATCTTCTCAAAATCCTTGCTGGCATCAATGAAGAGAATACTGTCGTCTTCCTTACGGCATTTCTTAAACACCAGAATACAGGTAGGGATACTTGTTCCATAGAAGATGTTGGCAGGTAGACCGATGATAGCATCCACATAGTTTTTCTTCTCAATGAGGAAGCGGCGGATTACCCCCTCAGCATTTCCACGGAAGAGAACACCATGAGGAGCAACGCAAGCCATAGTTCCACCCTCGTTTAAGTGATAAAGCATGTGGAGGATGAACGCATAATCAGCTGTCTTGCGTGGAGCAAGCCGTCCTGCCTTGCTGAAACGGTCATCATTGTTGAACTTATCAGCAGCACTCCACTCTGCAGAGAACGGAGGGTTGGCAACAACTGCATCAAACTGAGTGTCACCAAAGGCATCGGCTTCGAGTGTGTCGCCATTCTCTATACGAAAGTTTCTGAATTTGATGCCATGAAGGAGCATATTCATGCGAGCAAGATTGTAGGTTGTGGGATTCTTCTCCTGTCCGAATATCTCATTAGCATGTCCTATACTTGCTGCACGGAGCAGTAACGAGCCGCTACCGCAGGTTGGATCATAAACATTGCGAAGGCGTGCATGGCCGAGGGTTACAATTTCAGCCAAGATACGGCTTACTTCCTGCGGAGTGTAAAACTCACCGGCTTTCTTTCCAGCACCAGCGGCAAACTGGCTAATCATATACTCATAAGCATCGCCAAGAATATCAATCTCTTGTGAAGCCTCTACGCCAAAATCTATGTCATCGAGGGCAAGAAGTACATTACTGACCAATGTATTTTTATCATCGGCTGTCTTTCCCAATTTAGGCGAGGCGAGGTCTATGTCTGAGAACAAACCGCCAAAGTCCTCTTCACTGTCTTGCCCCAGAGTACTATCTTCAATACGCTTCAAAGAACGCTCAAGTATCGGCAGGATATTTTCTTTCTTTTTAATACTCTCAATAACGGATGAGAACAAGAAGTTAGGTTCTATGAAATAGCCAATATTTTCGATACATTCGGTCTTTACGCTCTCTTGTAGCTCTTCGATATCGGTATCTTTTTCCATTGCCCATAGTTCTTTGAAGGTAACATCGTCATCCACTAAGGCGTCATTGGCATGTTTCTCTATCTTCTCCGACAAATACTTGTAGAAGATAAAGCCAAGGGTGAAATACATGAAGTCACTTGCCGACATATTGCCACGCAGTTTGTTAGCAACTTCCCAAAGTTGGTCACGGAGTTTCTGTTGTAATTCTTCGCTCATATTATTGTTATTTCTTATTTTCTATTATTAAAATATCTCTCAATGCCACTTTGTATGATTGGGATTTTGTTATGTTATCAAATGGAAATTCTGACTTGCTGTGTATATGTGAAACATCAATTATACAATTCCATGAAGAAAATGTAGGTGCTTCTTCACTGGGGTCTAAGCATAAGATTTTCATAATTGCACCATTCTTATCACAAAATTCGTAGCCAACAGCAAGCATGGCGTGAGCTCCATCAGTAAACACAGTTGATATTATAACCGGTTTATCCTCATCAAGCGTATCTGCAATGAGACCAATAAGTTTCTCCTTGTCTCGTGGGTTTCTCCTTCTGACTCTTATCCCGAAACTTTGCTCGTTAATTTCTTTTCTAAGAGTTGAATAGGAATAGCCAGACCTTACCATTCCTTGTTCATCAAGAAAATGGCTTAAAAATTTTCCTTTGGGTGTTCTTCTGTCAGGCTTGTTGAATATATCCAAGTCTTCCTCGGTGACAGCACCAATGCACAACAGCGCCATAGACAAGGAATAAACAGCGCAAGCCCCATCAAGTTCACCTTGTCGCAGATGAACTTTTGAGGTGCCTCCTAATCTTATACCATCAGGCGTAAGTTCTAATGTATCTATTATTTTAATCATTCTATTCCCAACTGAATGTTCGTATGATAGACTTCAAGCGGTCGAGAATCCTTGTCAATGTTTTGCGTTTTTTTATTAATCCTAAATGCTTTTCTTTCAACGCCTCTTGTATAATTTCTGGTTGTTCCTTTTGCAAGTAGTCATATTCAGACAAGTAATGATTGAGAACAGATACATCCAAACCCTCTTCTTTTGCAAGTTTATCTACTGCGTTGTTCCGCTCAGTCGTGATGTAATTGTTCAATCGTTCTTCAAGGTCGCTTGTACCGTCAAACTTCTGTTTGCGTGCCATAAAGTTATCTCGGTCATCATCGACGTTCTGCTGTATAAAGCCATCAATCAGTTTTGCCTTGTTACGTAACTCAGCATCTTTAATCATCGTATCAATAATATACGTACGTTTTTCCTTATAATCTGCGCTGTAAGGATTAAGATCAGCGATCAGTTCAAGTATGTAAGTTACATTGATAATATCACTATGCAACAATTCTAAACAGAAATCAATATCATCAATACCTGACTCTGTTGAGGTTTCCGTGGACTCTGTATCTTCGTCAGGCGTTTGATTTTCTTCTGAAGGCTTACAGCCACCGGCAAATGTATCGTAAATATCAAGGTATTTGCTTCGGAAGTCCATAAATTGCTGCTCTGTCATACCAAGATCTGCAGCATCTTCTTCAAATTCATCGTAAACCTGAATCTCTGCATGTTTCTTAATGACATCACGGAATGCAAGGATAAACTGCTTTTTATCTTTCTCGCTCTGCAACAAATCTATGCTGCTGGGAGTTGGGTATTGTTCTAAGAAGTTTGTCGTAAGTTCCTGATAATTCTTCTTGATTTCATTAAAAGGCGGACGGACAATATCTTCAAGATTATTGCTGTTACTGAAAAGCTTGATAGAAGCATCCACATTGCTTTTCAAATCACGGAAGCAAACAATCTTGCCAAAACGTTTCTTTTCATTCAAAACACGGTTTGTACGACTGAATGCTTGTAATAATCCATGATAGTCCATATTCTTATCCACATAGAGTGTATTGAGTTTCTTGCTGTCAAAGCCCGTTAGGAACATGCCGACTACCAGACAGAGGTCAAGCGACTTCATGTCTGTTTTCTTTTTCTTCATACGAAGATTGATGTCATCATAATATGCACGGAAGTTTTCTGTAGTGAAACTTGTACCGAACATATCATTATAGTCATCCATAATAGCCTGTAAATCATCTGCTTCGCCCGTACTTTCACTCACATAGCTACCAGTATTCATACCTGTAAGGGCGTCGTCCTGACTGCTGTTAGATGCGTATGTAAACACGGCTCCTATTCTTATTTTGGGATTAAGACTCTTGAATATTTTATAATATCGAATAAGCGTTGATACAGACTGCACGGCAAACAAAGCATCAAACTCGCCATCAAATGTTGATTTATTGAAATTATTAAGGATAAATTTGGCAATTTCCGTCATACGGTTTTGGTTAGCATTATCTACATCGGCATTGCCATGATAATATTCTACGAGGAAACCAAGTACATTTTCATCAGCAATAGCATCCTTTATCAGATACTTGTGGAGGCAATTACCGAAGATTTCCTTTGTTGTATGACCATCCACAGCATTCTCAACGAAGATAGGTGTACCTGTAAATCCGAATATCTGTGTATTGTCGAAAAACCTGACGATATTCTTATGGCAATCTCCGAAATGACTGCGATGACACTCATCAAAAATCATCACGATACGAGCATGACGGATTTCTTCAATCCGCCTGCTATACCACTGCTTACTTACAGCAGCATTGAGCTTCTGGATGGTGGTGATGATAATTTTGGAATTACCATGAAGGCGCTTCACAAGTTCATCTGTGTTATCGGTACTGTCAACAGCACCTGGCTCAAATGCCTCATATTCGGACTGCGTCTGTGTGTCAAGGTCGTGCCTGTCAACAACAAACATAACCTTGTCCACATCGTCTAATTCGGCTACAAGCTGGGCAGCCTTAAATGAAGTCAGCGTTTTTCCCGCACCAGTTGTATGCCATATATAGCCATTGTTATTGGAATTTTTCACACGGTCAAGTATCTTCTCGACGGCATAGAACTGGTAAGGACGCAATACCATTAGGCATTTATCTCCTTCGTGCAGTACTATATACTTGCCTATTATCTTGCCTAACGTGCATTTATCAAAGAAGCTGGTGGCGAACTTTTCCAATTCATTGAAAGGTACATTATCCGCATCTGTCCAATTGAATGTGAATTTGTAGCCACTATTCGGATTGTTGGCAAAATAACGCGTGTTCACTCCGTTGGAGATAACAAACAGCTGCACATAGTCAAACAGTCCATGGAACGAGGTCTTATGATAACGTTGTATCTGGTTGTAAGCCTGTTTCAGCTCTACCCCTCTGCGCTTTAGCTCTATCTGAACCAAAGGTAAACCATTTATTAGTATCGTCACGTCATAACGACACTTCTTTCTTCCTTCAACAGTAATCTGATGGGAAACCTGAAACTCGTTCTGACACCAGTGGGTGCGGTTCAGGAATTCCACCCACAGGCGTTCTCCATTATCCAGTTCAAGTGGAAAAAGGTCACGGAGTTTCTTTGCCTTTTCAAAACGTGTGCCACCCTCAAGATAAATCAAGATTTTCTCAAATTCGGCTTCAGTAAACTCTGTACGCCCAATCTCTTCCAGTCTCTTCCTGTTATGTTTCTCAAGTTGACTTTTGAAATTTGTCCGTAGATTTTTCTCTTCTTCAATCTGTACATATTCATAGTTCATTTGCTGAAGAGTAGCAATAAGTCCGTTCTCAAGGGCCGCTTCACTTTGTACTGGCATATTTATTATTCTTTAGTTATTATTTGTTTAGCATATAAGGTTATTCTTCGGTTGACCTAAGTAAATCTCTCACATCAACCTTTAGCGCCTTGGCGATTTCAAGAAGATTCTCAAGGAACGGCTGCACTTTATTGGAATACCACCGTGAAACGGTATTCTCTGTACGACCTATTTCATTCGCCAGCCATTTGCCAGACAATTGTTTTTCTGCCAAAACAGCTTTAATCCTATATATCGCCTTTTTCTGTTGATTTATCATTGTATATTGCAGAATGCGTAAGTACAAAGATACACTCTTAAGGTTGTTTCTCCAAACATATTTAAAAGTAATTGTTTTTTCCGTATAAAATTCTTGTTTTAGAATTGTATTTCATCGGAAAATGATAGTCTTTGAATTATAAGATTAAGTGTTCTTTGAGACAATGCAGAATAAAGAACGGGAAAGAAACTTGCTCGTTTCCATTTTGTGCCCCATTTACTCTTTATCCATTTTTATTTTGTTGATTATCTGAGAGACACAATATTCTTGAATCTTTTGCGGGCAAAGACTGCGTTTTTACGCATAAATAACTACGATAACTCAAACAGATTAAAGACCGTTTTTTGAAAGTTGTTATTGTAGGAGGTATGTAGCCCACTTTCTGCAATGATGATGGTATACTCATTCTGAATATTTTTGATTTCCTGTTGAATAGAA
>ERZ773272.740-NODE-740-length-12810-cov-2.538064_pt1 | contig 12810 bp, 15 predicted proteins | sample MGYA00511891_ERZ773272 | MGnify/ENA primary metagenome ERZ773272 (study PRJEB29015, sample SAMEA2738150) | human oral metagenome | biome: human oral; feature: human-associated habitat; material: saliva | place: China | collected 2198 ...
TTGTTGTGTTGATGGTAGATAATATGATACGGCATCATTTGATTGCGTTAATCGATTTAGTTGAAAGGGGCTTATATTATAATCTTTCTCAACTTCTTTGTAAGTCATTATGTTGACTCCGTAGTTATCAACTAAATATCTTAATATGGGTCTGGCTGTTAGTTTTAAATTATTAGTTAGTATTGGTCTAATTTTATTAGCTGTTTGTATTACATTTTCTTTACTAGTCGATATCATCATCCTCAGGCATTTTACCTCCTTGCTTAGTATAAAGATATTGAGCATAAGAACTTAGCTCCTTTTTAGATGCATTGTCTAACGATTTATAGTTTCGTTGTAATGCAATTAAATCAGGATCAAATGAATCATCTAATCGAGAGCCGTCTTCTAATGTGGCTAAGTAGTCCGCGGAAATCCCTAATCCGCTACAAATTTTGAGGATATTATCAATAGATGCTCCGCCTACATTTTTAAGAATAGATAAAAGCGTCGTATAAGGCATGTCTATTGATGCCGCAAATCCTCTAATACTATCTATTTGTAGTATTCGTTCTTTTAAAAATTCTTCTCTTGTCATTGTTTTATACTCCTAACTAATTATCTTGTACCTAATTATATCATTATAAACACGATATTTCAATATATAAACACGATATTTCATATATAAATTGGCTTGCAAAGAATATTAAACAACCTTAAATTTGACATACACGATATTTCGTACTACAATTAAGGCATAAAGATACACGATATTTCGTGTGTATGTATAGGTATTTAAGTAGATGGAAGCGAGGTGAGACGATATATGTACCCAAATGTAAATGCAGAACTTGGCCGCCTAGGTTGGAGTAGGAAGGACTTATCTATTAAGATAGGAATGAGATATATGACACTGGTAGATAAATTAAACGGAAAATATCCTTTGCTACTTAGCGAGGCTATTAAAATTAAATCTGCACTCGGCGTAAGTGAGTCCTTAGATTATCTTTTTTTTAAAGAGTAGTACGATATTTCGTATATTTGGTGGATAAAAATATGAATAAAGTAGTACTAGATGAAACTAAATTACGTAAAGCTATGAAAGATGCATTGTCATTTGATTTATTGGTCAAGCACACAAAACTACCGGCATGCACTATTGATAAAGCTCTCCGGGGATACCCAATTAGATACGAATATGCACAACAAATTTGTATAGTACTTGAGATTCCCCCAGAGTATTTAATTCTTAATTAAAGGAGGTAAACATGATCACTAAAACAATTGCCGTTTGCCAGATGGCCACGGTATTGGGATGGACCATGACTGCGGTTCGGGAATGCATCGCAAGAGATAAATTCCCGTTTGCGCAGTGCTGGCAAACTGGAGGCAAAAAGGGCAGAACGTTTTCCATAGATAAGGACGGGTTCAGACACTACCTATCTAATACACTTGGATGGACAGACAGCAAAATCGATAAAGAGTTTAAGGAGGCGCGCATTGTATGAACGGGATACTTAAAGGAATCGGCCTATTAATGATAATCGGTACGGTAGGCAGTTTAGAGCTTGACCGCATCGGCTTTGCACAAGCGCTGTTTCAAGGGTTATGCGGAATCATGGCGTGGATGGTATCTGAATACAGAATTGAGGTCAGACGATTGCGCCGTAAATTAATGCGTAGCCGTCAGGCACAGAGCTCTACGTATTATAGATTTTAAGGGCATTACGTATGAGAACTCAGCGCTGTACGAGATGTAATAAGAGGCTAAAAGGCCCCTACCAGTATTGGAGCTTTACGACAGGCACACCACGTACCGTGTGTAAAAAATGTAAAGAAATACATCACCCCGTAAAACAGAGGAGACAGAAATGACAGATCAAGAAATTCTGTACAATGCCTACAACGATAGTGGCGTACAGACAAATGAAGAAGTAATGGCTTTGCTAGGATGGTCTAATGATAAAGTCAGAAACATCAAAGCAAAATTGAAGATACGAGGATTTATCGATTACACCTTTGGCTCAGCCGTTAAAATCCTTAAACCGTATCGGGAAGTAGTAGATACCCCTGAAACGTTTAAGGCTCAAATATACCGCGAAATGCTTGAGGTCTACATGGAAGATTTTCGAACACAAGACACGTTCAAGGATAGACTTCTAGTAGGTCAAGAAATTCGCATGATTCTTAAATGCGTGTAAGGAGGTGGTTAAATTGCAAGATTGTACAATGTGCCCTGATAAAGAGTACTGCATTCCTGACGAATGCTTGGGCGCAAAAAAAATGCCCTCACGCACGGCAATGCGTAAAGGGCACATAGAAAAGTATCCATTTAGAGTATATCACATCGTTAAACCGAAAGGAAACAGAACAATGATCGAGTTAAAAATCACAGTAGAAACCGCTAATGAATTAAATCAAGAAATCAAAGACCTATACCGAGCTATCGTAGGTTCTTCTATAGATAAAGCCGATGCTATCGACCGTGCAAAGGAAGAAGTTAAGGCTAAAAAGGCAAAAGCTACTACTAAAGTAGAAACCCCAGTCAAAGTTGAACCGGTTAAAGAAGAAGCACATGCTCCTAAAGAAGAACCGGAAACTCCAGTTAAAGAAGTTCCTAGCCTCGAGGCAACTCGTGAAGCAGTGAAAGACGTAATGGCGAAAGCTGACGATAAAACGAAAGCAAAAGGCGAATTCAAAGCCTTCCTTGATATCATCGGCGCAGAAAAGGTAACATCTGCTACCGATGAGCAGCGCGCCAAGATTATGGAATGGGTGGCAAGTCGTGGCTAAGAAACACGCTTTACTGGGCGCATCCAGTAGCGCCAGGTGGTTAGTATGTACACCTTCAGCAAGACTGGAAGCGATGTTCCCTGATGAACAATCTCCGTACGCTGCGGAAGGTACGGTAGCGCATGACCTGGCTGAATCAATCCTGCGCCATAAGCTTGAAGGCAAAAAAGCCCCTAAGCTAGATGACTACTCCACTGAAATGGTAGAAGCCGTTAACCGATATGTTGACATCTGCGAAGAAAAGGTGAACGAGGCTCGTGCCCGTTCATCTGATGCGGAAGTCATGATTGAGGCAAAGCTCGACTTCTCTCGCTGGGTACCAGAGGGCTTTGGTACCGGTGATACGGTCATAGTATCCGATGGCATTTTGGAAGTAATCGACCTGAAGTATGGTAAAGGCGTTCCTGTTAGCGCCGTCGAGAATACACAAATGCGACTCTACGCATTAGGTGCTTATGACGTTAATGAGTACTTGTACGACATTAAAACAGTTCGTATGACGATCGTTCAGCCTAGACTCGATAGTGTGTCTACCGATGAAATGGCACTCGAAGAATTGCTAGATTGGGGCGAAGAAATAAAACCAATCGCTCAACGTGCCTGGGAAGGTATCGGCGAATGTACGCCTTGTGATTACTGTAACTTCTGTAAAGCACGGCACACCTGCCGGGCATTGGCTGATACCTGCCTTACAGCCTTTTATAAAGATGGAGGCAAGTTGAATCAATTACTCACGGACAGCGAAGTATCTGACATCCTGGCGATGAAAGATTTAATCACGAAATGGATTAAAGGTGTTTACGACTTTGCATACGAGAAAGCCTTATCGGGCGAAAAGCAATGGCCTGGATACAAATTAGTAGAAGGTACATCAAGACGTACTATCACTGATCCGGACGCTGCCGCTCAAACATTACTTGATAACGGCTACAAAGAAGAAGACATCTTTAAACCACGTGAACTCGAAGGTATCACAAACTTACAAAAGGTTCTTGGTAAAAAGGGCGTTGCTGAATACTTAGAAGTCTATATCGATAAACCGGAAGGCAAGCCTACACTTGTCCCGGACAGCGATAAACGCCCAGCAATTAATACAGTTGAAACAATGATGAATGAATTTGACGATGAGGTATAAACACAATGAATAAAACAGTAACAGCGGTTCTCGCGATTTCCGCGTTGGCTGTCAATGTAGCCGGCGCAACTAGCAACAATACGGTAGGTGGTACAGGCAATACCATCTCTACAAACTCTACTAGCTCCGCAGTATGGGGATTCCAAAACAACATCGATGCAAATAATGCGTTGGCGTTTGGTACTAATAATACTGTAACTGGTGAAAATGGGTTCGCAGGTGGTAACAATGCAACTGCAGCAGGTCGCAATAGTTTTGCATTCGGCAGTCACGCCGAAAGCTTGGTTGAGTACACGGTTGCCATCGGCAATCAAGCTAGAACGGCGTCCTATGATAGCGTTGCTATCGGTAATGGTGCGTTCGTATCTGGAGAATCTAGTGTGGCCTTTGGCCGTTCCAATAATGTGACTGGTGAAAACTCCGTGGCAATCGGTGCTAACAATGGCACCGTAGCAGGTGGCCAGTCCGCCGTAGTAGGTTACAATAACAAAATTGGTTCCCAAAAAGAACAGCTTGTATTCGGATCTAACTCCGAAACAACTGGCCAAGGTGCTCTCGTATTTGGCACACACGCCAAAGCATTAGCTACTGATGCACTCGCATTCGGAAACAATACAATCGCGGATAAGGCAAATAGCGTTGCCATCGGTACCAACGCGGTAACCGATGATGCGGTAGGTGTTGACGGTATCGACCTTAACGGTACACGTCACATCTTCGCCGGCGAACAACCTGGCGCAGTTGTATCCTTTGGCTCCAAAGCTCGCACAGGTGCAGGTGGCGTTGCTCAGTATAACCGCCAACTCCAAAATGTGAGTGCCGGCAGAGTGGAAGCTGACAGTTTGGATGCTGTCAATGGTAGCCAACTCTTTGCAGCTTATGACGAGATTAATTCGTTGGGCACAAAGGTACGCACTAACACATCTGATATCAGCACTCTTCAAGCCACATCTGCTGACCATGAAGGCCGAATTACTGCACTTGAACAACGTACCTATAATATGGCCGGTGAAATTAACAACCGCATCAATGCAACCGAACAACGCATTAATAAATTGGGCGCATCTAGCGCAGCATTAGCTGGGCTCCATCCTTTGGAGTTCAACAGAAATGATAAGGTCAGTTATTCAATTAGCTATGGCCATTATCGTAACAGCAACGCCGTAGCCCTTGGGGTGTTCGCTAGACCTAATGAGCGTATCATGTTAGGCTTCGGAGCTACGTTAGGCGCTGAGAATCAATACAATGTAAGCGTTTCTTTTAAAACAGGAAGGGGCGCGGACTACGTAGCAGAAGCAAGGGACGCACAAAGCCGTATCTCTAAGCTAGAAGCATTAGTAGCGAAGCTAATGGCGGAGGTTGAAAAATGACTTCCGTACGAGCTATCGCTATAGAGCTTCATGAACGGGGGCATTACCTCGACGAGCTTTACCAAATTACTATTGCCTACGCCACTAGCTTATACACGCGATATTGTACGGTAGATGCTAGATGCGACGCGATAGAACTTAGATATCAAACGGAAGAAGAGGAGTTAGACCCATATGAGTATCCTTGGTTAGAGGATGAGGAGTGGGACCGACTCGATGATGAACGTTCTGATATCGAAAATGAATTAGATGAATTGTTTAATACAGTAATAGGGTTTGATTATGAACATGACCCATTTAAGAAATAAGGAGACAGTAACATGGCTAAATTAACAACTGGTGTAGTAAGACTTTCTTATGCAAATATCGCTTCCCCTCGTAAAAACGACGACGGCAAAGCAAAATATAGTTCCCAAATCATTATCGATAAAACCGATAAGAAGACAATCAAAGCATTTGAACGTGCTATTGAAGAACTTAAAGCGGATCCAAAAGCAGTTGCTAAGGTAGAAGGCAAAGCAGCATACCTCAAATTGAACTTACGTGACGGCGATACTGATGAAGCAGTAGTTGACCAACCTGAAACATACGCTGGCAAATACTTCATTAACGCGAACAGCGATAAGCAACCTATCGTATTTAATCGTGAAAAAATCAAGATGGACGATTTTGATATCGAAGAAGAAATCTACTCTGGTGTATATGCACAGGTTGCACTTTCCGTTTTTGCTTACAACTTCAACGGCAAGAAAGGCGTAGGCTTTGGTCTAAATGGTATCCGTAAAGTCAAAGATGGCGAACGCCTTGGCGGTGTACATGTATCTGCTAATGACTTTGGCGATGATGATTTAGGCGACCTAGACGATGACGACGATTTAATCTAAGGAGGCAACTATGGAGCTCAGTATTGATGTGGAAACCTATTGCGCCTGCCCTATTAAATATGGGGCACAGCGATACGTTGACGATACAACATTTGAAATACTGCTCTTTGCCTATAGCTTTGATAACGAACCTGTCGAAGTAATTGATATGACAAAGAATCCACTGCCCGAAAGGGTGGTGGACGCTTTGTATAATAAGGAAATTACAAAGACCGCGTTCAATGCAGCATTCGAAATGCTGTGCCTTAAAAAATATTACCCTGATGCGGACTATACGAATTGGGAATGTACATCTGTACTTGCTTTGTACTGCAGCTTACCGGCAAGCCTTGATAATGTATCCAAGGCTTTGAAATTAGGAGAAGCTAAGGATTCACGGGGTAAACGATTGATTCAATTTTTCTCCGTTCCACGAAAACCAACTAAGACGAATCCTAAGACACGGAATATGCCTGAGGATGCGCCAGACAAATGGGCCGAATTTATTGAATACAACCGGCAGGACGTAGTGGTAGAAAAGGCAATTCGTAAACGCTTGCTTTCATTGAAACCGCCGGACATTGAACATGAGTATTGGCTACTTGATCAAGACATCAACTGGAGAGGCGTAAAGGTGGATATGGACCTCGTCGATGCTGCCCTTCAATGTAACGATGAAATCGTAGAAAAGGCTACCGTATCATCGGCACGACTAACCGGGCTAGATAATCCCAATAGTACGTTGCAACTTAAGGATTGGTTATCAAATCGCCTTGGCTATGAAGTCGAAACGATGCGAAAAGAAGACGTAGCAGATCTACTATCGCAGGATATTCCTTCCGATGTGCGCACCGTACTGAAGAATAGACAAGTCCTTGGCAACTCTTCAATTAAAAAGTACTTGGCCATGAAAAACGCAGTATGTTCCGATGGTCGTATCCACGGCATGCTTCAGTTTTATGGGGCGATGAGAAGTGGCAGATGGGCGGGACGTGTGGTACAGCTACAGAACCTACCTCGTAATTACCTGGAAGATTTAGACACCGCTCGGGACGTTCTTAAAAGTAGAGATGTAGAGATGCTAGACCTACTCTATGGAAATCCTGGGGATGTAATTAAGCAACTCATTCGTACGGCTCTTGTAGCAGAGAATGGGCACCGATTTATTGTGGCCGACTTTAGTGCTATTGAAGCACGTGTTATCGCCTGGCTTGCTCACGAGCAGTGGCGTCAAGATGTATTCGCTCAAGGTGGGGATATCTATTGCGCTTCTGCATCAAGCATGTTCCACGTACCAGTCGAGAAGCACGGAGTTAACGGGCACCTTAGACAAAAAGGCAAGGTAGCCGAATTAGCACTAGGGTATGGCGGCGGTGTAGGCGCCATGAAATCGATGGACTCAAAAGGAGAAATCCCTGAAGACGAACTTCCAGGAATCATCGAAGCATGGCGGCAAGCTAGTCCACGCATTACGAGATTTTGGAAAGATGCAGACAATGCAGCCAAGAAAGTCGTAAAGACTGGCGAACCCGTACGAATTAGACAAGGTAATATTCGATTCTTTAAATCGAAAGGGTTTATGTTTATCGAGTTACCCTCTGGACGTAGACTTGCTTACGCAAGGCCTAGAATAGGGCTTAATCGGTTTGGTAGTGAATCGATTGAGTATGACGGCATGGATCAAGTTAAGAATACATGGGGCAGAGTTGAAACCTACGGAGGAAAGCTCGTCGAAAACATCGTGCAAGCCGTTGCAAGGGATTGCCTGGCTGCATCAATGTTAAGACTAGCAAAAGCAGGTTACAAGATTGTAGCCCATATCCACGATGAAGTGGTTATCGAAGCGCCAATAGGCGAGGGCAGTTTAGAAGAAGTTATAGATATTATGTGTAAACCTGAGCCCTGGAATGAGGGCCTCATATTAAACGCAGCTGGGTTTGAAAACCCGTATTATATGAAAGACTAGGAGGAAGTCATTATGATTAATAAAGAACAAATTAAACAACAACGCGAAGCCATTGATAGCTTATACGAATTAGTAAAAAACGCACCTGCTAGCGAACGTAAAGACTCCGCTATGGCGTACTGCGAAGGCTGTATTGCCGCTTGTGATTTGGGACTTAAAGTATTAAACGGTAAGAAAACAGAAGCGCCTAAGACTGAGGAAACTCCAAAGGTAGAAGAGCCTACGGTTACAGAAGAGCCTAAAGCCGAAGAAAAGCCAAAGCGTAAACGTACTACTAAGAAGAAAGAACCAGTAGAAGAAACATTGCCTGTAGTTGATGAAGCACCTGCAGAAGAAGACGATTTAGACGATTTGTTATAAGAAAGAGGTTAGCGCCTTATGAAGGTATTATTTAGTTTGTCAGTCAAAAAGCTGTATGACCTAGTACGGCGCAAGCAAGTGAACTCTTGGTCACCTGCTGTACATTACCACGTAGATTGCGGGCAATCATTTGCCTGCTTGTGGCCTTCCGTATCTTCGGGGATGGGTAGAATCGTAGACCCCTATATGTCAAATGAGTTTTATTGCCCGCAATGTGGCGAACTCATTCACACAAATGATGATTGTGTCGCCGAGGTTTCGAGTAATGACAATATTCCACTTGATATCGAACTTTCAATCATCGATAGAGGTTCAATATTAGACGTTAAATTTGATTATCACACCGTATACGTTGATAATGATATGCAGTCAATTTACCCAGGATACAAGCCTCATCTTGTTGATATAGTACGGTTTGATTTCAAGCAGGGGAAAGTATTCCTGGTTCAAAAGAAGCGTACTCGTGCCGATATAGTATCCGAAATCGAACCTAACATATCGTGCTTTTACTCAAAATCGCTACCTTTACGATGGCTTGTAGCGACTCCAAATTGTCGATTAGCCGAACATAAAAACGAGCTAAAGACTTTCGCTAAAGTGCTAAAGGACGCCTACTTTACTAAGTTATCTAAGAAAGTAGGTTACAAAGTTAAGTCTATTAGGCAAGGGGTTTTATTATCGGCCAAGTATGGGGCGCTTAATAATTTGCTCCATAACCTAATATGGAAAATGCAGGCACCAGATGCGCCAGCTCTTAACGATGTATTAGTTAAAGACTATGACACTTATTTTAGGCCTTTCGGATCTGATAAGGTATGCACTTCAAATATTACCGACTTAACAAGTACTGGCACCCCTTTTATTAAAGCGCTAATACAGCTTTATGAATTGCCGGATAAGCGATGGGTTCGAAGATTACTGTCAATACGCCCTTTCTTTTATGTGAAAGTGATTAAGACGGCCAGCAAGATATTCAAAAGTATGGATTATCAAAAGGCCTTTACAGACCTCGTAGCAGAGGAAGGTGGAGGCACAGGATATATTCAATCGTGGCCAATATGGAATAGCGAACAAGCCTTGCTTATGTTTACAAAATTCCTATCCATCATGATGCACCAATACGGCGAGCGGCGCACTCTACTGTTTATTAAAAATGCCGATTCCTATTCTGAAATTAAAGATACATCTGATATGTATCTTAGATTATCAAGAAGCAAGAAAAAGGAAGTTTGGGCTAAACGAATTCAAATTAAAGACCTGCACGACGAGATTGTGTGCCTATCTAAATTTGCAGAAGCCGAAAACTTGCCGGTGCAACAGAGCTTACGCCATAAAAAATTAGCTGATTCAGTTGAAGGGCTTACTTTCAACGTGATCAAGTCAACGCACGGCATCATCCGATTAGGCGTGCAATTGAATAACTGCGTTGGGACCTATGTCGATAAGGTAAAAGCAGGAACGTGCGCCATCGTAGGCGTTTATAAAAGTGACAAGCCTGTGGCATGTATTGAAGTTAATCCTAACAAGGATACAGATAACTTTGTTGAAATACACCAGGCTAAGTTAAAAAATAACAGATGCGTTAGTGATAACCACGATGTCAATTATGCTGTGTGTCAATGGGTTAAAAAGCATAAATTACAAGTACCCCAATTTATAAGAGACATCCAATTTGCGAAGGGAGGAGCGATGTAATATGGATACAAATATCATCATAGCTACGGGCAGAAATCGCTCCGCCCGTAGCTGGAAGTCTCAGAAAATGACTTGGAGTGCGTTGGCCAACAAATTATCCACGCCAACAGTCACTAATGAAACGGCTGCTGAATACGTTAAAATGCCTAAGGACGAAAAGGGTAGGCGAAAAGATGTAGGCGGTTTCGTAGGTGGTTATATCCCCAATAATGGTAGACGGGTAAGGGGTGCTGTTGAGGAGCGGTATTTAATTACTCTTGATGCGGATTCACCTGGCGAGGATTTTATTTCAAACCTTGATTTGGAACTAGGCGATATGGAATACGTGCTGTACAGTACGCATAGCCACACCCCTGATAATCCTCGATACCGCATCATCATTCCTACCGATAGAGTGATGACTCCTGATGAGTACCAGGCTGTATCAAGACGCATTGCTGATGATATTGGTATTGAATCTTTCGATTCCTCAACGCATCAAGCGGAGCGCCTTATGTATTGGCCAAGCTGCCCTAAAGATGTTGCGTATGTATACCAACATAATGAGGGGAATCTTATTTCAGTAGATACCTATTTGAGTACCTACAGAGACTGGCGTGATACGAGCCTTTGGCCAACATCAAGTAAAGAATCTCAAATCAGACTTGATGCGGCTAAAAAGCAAGGTAACCCATTAGAGAAAAAAGGATTACTTGGTGCCTTTTGTAGGAGTTATAGTATCACAGAAGCGATACATAAGTTTCTACCAAATGTCTATGCACCAACGCAGCACGAAGACCGTTACACGTATACCGAAGGCAGCTCAGTAGCAGGTCTTGTCATTTACGATAATGATACGTTTGCATACTCGAATCATGCAACTGACCCTATCAGCGGTAAGCTCGTCAATGCGTTTGACCTAGTACGAATTCACTTATTTGGTGCCGAAGATGCCGACGCGGATCCGCGCACCAAAGTAACGGACCTTCCGAGTTATAAGGCGATGCTTGACTTCGTTAATGAAGACGGCGTTGCACCTGTACTGCTCGATAAGGAGCGTATGGCAGATATGGAATTTGATGATATCACGGATGAGGAAGAAGACTTCCTTGAAAAGCTCAAACGTGACCGACGAGGTACACCAGAGTCTGACGTGTTCAACTGCTTAATTGTTCTAAAATACGACCCGGTGTTAAAAGGTAAAATCCGTCTTGACGAATTCGCGCATCGCTTAGTCGTGATTGATGATTTGCCGTGGCGTGGCAAGGATGAGACACCATACTGGACTGATACGGACGATGCGTGTTTACGCAATTACTTCGCTACGAAATACCTTATCAAAGGTAAAGGCATTATCGATGATGCCTTACAGGAAGTCACGCAAGCTAACAAATTCCATCCTGTGCGTGAATACCTAACAGGTCTAACCTGGGACGGTGAATGTAGAGTTGATACCCTTTTCATCGACTACATCGGTGCCGAGGATACCGAGTACATCAGGGCTGTTACTCGCAAATGGATGTGCGGCGCTGTAGCACGTGTCATGGTGCCTGGCATCAAGTTCGATACGGCTATCGTATTATACGGCTCTCAAGGTCTCGGTAAATCCTTAATCTTAGAACGCTTAGGCCGCAAATGGTTCAACAACTCATTAGTTGATATCAAAACCAAAGATGCCCTTGAACAAATTCAAGGCTCTTGGATTAATGAACTCGCGGAACTGGCACCTACCTACAAGAACGATAATGAAATTGTAAAGGCCTTTATTAGTCGTACATCCGACCGGTTCAGGTCACCCTATGGCAGGCGCACCGAAGAGTACCCTCGCCAGTGTGTATTCGCTGGTTCCACTAATAATCTTATGTTCCTTAAAGACCGTACAGGTAACCGCCGATTCTGGCCAATCACAGGCGACAAAGATCGTAAGACGAAAAACGCCTGGGACATAACGCAAGATGACATAGACCAATTATGGGCGGAGGCTTACTATTACTGGTCTAATGGTGAATCCTTAGTACTCGAGGGAGACCTTGAGGAAGAAGCCTTACGAATTCAATTATCGCACACAGAAGGTGGTGAACTTGTAGGACTCATTGAAGAATACCTTGAGATGTTATTACCTGAAGATTGGGAGTCGCTAGATATCTTTGATAGACGCGATTATATCAGGAACTATGGCGATGACGATCATTGTGGTTCAGTGCAGCGGGAGCGGGTGTGCGCCCTGGAGATATGGTGTGAAGTGATGGAGGGGGACAGGAAGAACCTGCAGAACGCAAAGGCTAGGGAAATCATTGATATCTTGCAATCCATAAAAGGGTGGAGCCCTTATTCAAAGAGCGTTGGTAAAATGCGATTTGGAAAGATGTATGGCGTGCAAAGAGCGTTTATCAGAGATGACACGAAGCTTACCGAAATGGCAAAGAAAAAGGGTAAAAAATGATGTTGCCGATTTTTGTTGCCGATTAGCTAATTTTAAAATATCGAAATACATCGAAATAGTTTTTATACAAGCCTATACATCGATATATTTTGATGCAGTGAAAATAATCGGCAACGGCAACACGTGCGGCAACAAAATTGGCAACGCGAAAAGTACAGATAATTGCTATTCTAAATACGATTTGTTGCCGATGTTGCCGATTATTTACAATTAATAATAAATAATAA
>ERZ773272.744-NODE-744-length-12775-cov-3.364465_pt1 | contig 12775 bp, 9 predicted proteins | sample MGYA00511891_ERZ773272 | MGnify/ENA primary metagenome ERZ773272 (study PRJEB29015, sample SAMEA2738150) | human oral metagenome | biome: human oral; feature: human-associated habitat; material: saliva | place: China | collected 2198 ...
AGGCAATACGGTGGGTCAGGACACGGGTCTTTCCCGAACCAGCCCCCGCCATAATCAACAAGGGGCCTTCTGTCGTCTGGACCGCTTCGGCCTGACGGTCATTCATACCGTTTAATAAGGGATTCATCTTTTATCCTTTCAATGTAAAATCAAACTGAAAATCAATGCTTCCATTATATCAAAATTCGAGTGAATTTGTTATCGAAAAGGCAACTAGCTCATTTGAAATCCAAATGCGAAAAAGTTATAATAATAGATTAGAAAGGGGCAACCATGAACAATCATCCAAGCGACAATCTCAAACTTGCCGAACGAGGCGCCCTCCTAGCAATTGCCACCTACATTGGCCTATCCGTTACAAAAATCATTGCAGGTGCAGCACTGACATCCTCTAGTTTGACGGCGGATGGTTTCAACAACGTCTCCGATATCGTTGCCAATCTAGCAGTCCTAATCGGCCTGCGCATGGCCCGAAAACCAGCGGATAAGGACCATCGCTTTGGCCATTGGAAGATTGAAGATTTGGCCAGTCTGATTACCTCTTTCATCATGTTTTTTGTCGGCTTCAATGTCCTCATTGATACATCTCAAAAAATCATTAACAAGGAAGAAACCTTGATTGATCCGGTAGGGGCTGTTGTCGGAATTGTATCGGCCATCATCATGTTTGGTGTCTACCTTTACAATAAAAATCTAGCCAAAAGAGTGAAATCCAAAGCTCTGGATGCGGCCGCCAAGGACAATCTATCGGACGCTATCACTTCTCTGGGCACATCCGTTGCCATTATTGCCAGCTCCCTGAAATTCCCTATCGTTGATAAGCTAGCAGCCATCGTTATTACGTTTTTCATTCTAAAAACAGCCTATGATATCTTTATAGAATCTTCCTTCAGCCTGTCAGATGGCTTCGATCAGGACCTTTTAGACGATTACAAGCGCGCTATTCTGGAAATTCCTAAAATCACACGCGTCAAATCCCAGCGTGGCCGGACCTATGGTAGCAATATCTATCTGGATATTATACTGGAAATGAATCCTGACCTCTCCGTCTTTGAAAGTCACGAAATCGCTGATCAGGTGGAGGATATGCTCAAGGAAAACTTTGGCGTCTTCGACATTGATATTCATATTGAGCCAGCTCCGATTCCTGAAGATGAGATTCTGGATAATGTCTATCAAAAGCTCCTGATGCGTGAACAATTAGTCGACCAAGGCAGTCAATTGGAGGCGCTTCTTTCCTCTGATTTTGTCTACATTTCCCAAGATGGTCGCCAGCTAAACAAAGAGGAATTTCAACTAGAGAGAGCCCAAACTTCTCCTATCAAAAATTTAGAAATTACATCCGTCAGCCAAAAGACCAAGCTGATTCGCTATCAAATCGGAGATGTCATCCATACCAGCCTCTGGCGCCGCCACGAAGTCTGGCAAAATATCTTTCACCAAGAAACACGAAAAAACAACTAGTTTTCTGCTAGTTGTTTTTATATGCTCTCACTTGGTCTGTCGCAATATCCTCTCCAAACCACTTCTCAGCGATTTTCTGGAATTTTCCTTCTTGGTATAATTTTCCAAAAGCAGCATTTACTTTTTCAACTAAAGTACGGTCCGCCTTTCTAGCTCCGACCGCAAAGTCCTCGCTCTCAAATCCAACTGAAAAGACTGAATACTGATCTAAAATGCCTTCTTCTGTCAGATAATAATTGGCATAAACACGGTCAATCAAGAGACCATCAATCCGGTCGTTTTGCAAGTCAATCAACGCCTCGTTGAAGCTTTGATACTGAGTCGCTGTATGATTTTTGACAATGGTTTTCAAAATTTCAGGATTGCTTTCAAAAGCGACGTAGCCAGAAGATCCTGCTTGAGCACCCAATACTTTTCCTGCCATATCACTGGCCTGTGAGATATGAGAGGATTTTTTGCTGACTAAAACCTGCTCGTTTTTCATATAAGGATTGGTAAATTCTACCTTTTCCCTTCTCTCATCCGTTGCGGAGTAGCCATTCCAGATGAGGTCAATCGTGCCGTTGGTCAACTCTGTTTCTTTCATATCCCAATCAATCGGCTGCCATTTCACCTTAATTCCATATTCCTCAAAAACAGCATTGGCCAAATCAATGTCAAATCCTGCATAAGTGCCATCTTTTTGCTCAAATCCCATAGGGACAAAGGTATTATCAAAGCCGATTGTAATCTGTTTTTTCTCCCCATACTTGCTCCAGTTGTCTAAGCTGGGGTCACTGACATTTGAACTACAACCACCGAGCAGAAAAGTTAGGATCAAGGTCAAACAGGCCAAAAGAATATTCTTTAGTTTCATCTGGGCCTCCCTTATTTTGGTGTGACATTGAGAATAGAATCAGCAATGTTTTCCGCAAACTGCAAATCATGTGTGACCACAATTTGTGTCATCCCCATTTCCCGATTTTGGAGGATGAGTTTTTCTACTTCCAAGCGTAAGGCAGGATCCAAGGCAGAAGTCGGCTCATCATATCCGATAATCTCTGGATTGATCATCATAGCACGATCCAAAGCGACCCGCTGTTTTTGCCCGCCTGACAGCGAATAAGGATAGGCCTTGGCATGCTCAGACAAGCCCAAGCGAGCCAATAAGCCCCGCGCCCTCTCTTCGGCTTCTTCTTTAGAAATGTTCATTGTATATATTGGTGATAAGGTCAAATTTTCCAAGACAGATAAATGAGGAAAGAGCTGAAAATCTTGAAAAACAAAGCCTAGAAGATTGCGTTTTTCAAGTTCAGTGACATCCAAAGTCTCTCCATTATAAATCACTTGTCCCGAATCAATTGTCTCCAAGCCTGCCAGCATACGTAGAAGAGTCGTCTTCCCTCCACCCGAAGGTCCAACAATGGCCAATACTTGCTTCTCAGGCACAATCAAATTAAAATCCTTTAGAATCTGCTTATCACCAAATTTTTTACTAATATTTCGTAATTCTAACATAATAGCACCTACTTATAATAACTAAATTTCTTTTCAACCTGCTTGGCAATCAAGGTAGCCAGACCGATTAAGAGTAAATAAATCAAGCCTGCAACAAACATCGGTGCCAGACTGGCATCTCGGTTGGCCGCTGTACGACTAGCCAAAATTAAGTCTGAAATGCCTAAAGCATAAACCAAAGAGGTATCTTTCACCAAAGTCATGACTTCATTAAAGACACTAGGTAGCACAATTTTTACGACCTGCGGCAAAATAATCAGGCGAATCGTCTGAACAGGAGTGAATTTTAAAACCTTCGCAGCTTCGTACTGTCCAGTCGGAATGGAAGAAATGCCTCCGCGGAAGATCTCCGCAAAATAAACCGCGTAGTTTAGTGTAAAGGCAATAATCGCTGCAGGAATTCGATCCAGACGAATGCCGATACTTGGCAACACATAGTAAATAAAGATTAACTGCAATAAAAGCGGCGTCCCACGCATAATCCAAATATAAATATGAAGCAGCCATTGCAGGGGCTTCAAGCGAATTTGCATCGAAAAAGCCAGCATAATTCCCAAAGGAATCGAAAAAACCAAGACCAAAGCAAACACTTGCAAGGTAGTTGCTGCTCCACTTAGAAGACTAGGTAAAATTTCCAAAATATAGCTCATTCTCTTCCTCCTAAATAAATATTATACCATTATAGCAGAATCTCAAGAAATACAAAGCAGATATTACAAAAAAGTTATAGTAAGAAAATTGAAATCAAACAAAACTAAAATCCGACTCTCCTTTCAAGAATCGGATTTATTGGACTATGTAGGGCTCTTTGGAGCGGTTTTGGAACCATTCGAAACAACACAGATCTAAAACTGACAAATAACCTTCCAACCAAAAGGAGAGGTTAGCTCTTTGTTAACCGCAGTAGGTTCCATTCTGGGAGGGAGCGACTGGTTATTTTGAGGTTATCAAGCGTGAGGGTGTTATTTCAATCCACGCCCCCGTGAAGGGAGCGACTAAAAAGATCAATTTCAATTTTTATCAAGGAAATTGAAATTTCAATCCACGCCCCCGTGAAGGGAGCGACTTTCCCGAAAAGACAAGTCTCACGATACTTCGTATTTCAATCCACGCCCCCGTGAAGGGAGCGACTGTCGTTTTGATTTAACTCAAGAAGAGGCTGAGTTTATTTCAATCCACGCCCCCGTGAAGGGAGCGACTAGCTATGTCATATAACCCAAGTAATTATTTTGGATTTCAATCCACGCCCCCGTGAAGGGAGCGACATGGTATTAAATGGCTTTTCTTATAAGGATGTTATTTCAATCCACGCCCCCGTGAAGGGAGCGACGGTCTAGCCCTTGATATTTCAACAATTGATAGCTTATTTCAATCCACGCCCCCGTGAAGGGAGCGACATGGTATTAAATGGCTTTTCTTATAAGGATGTTATTTCAATCCACGCCCCCGTGAAGGGAGCGACGGTCTAGCCCTTGATATTTCAACAATTGATAGCTTATTTCAATCCACGCCCCCGTGAAGGGAGCGACGATATTTAATGCGTCACAAATCTCTTGGACTTTAATTTCAATCCACGCCCCCGTGAAGGGAGCGACCCTGGGATAAAAGGCGTCAGCATGTGGCCGCAATATTTCAATCCACGCCCCCGTGAAGGGAGCGACAGGAGCGACTAGCTATCGTGATAGCTACACAGAAAATTTCAATCCACGCCCCCGTGAAGGGAGCGACGACACGGATTATCTGCAATATCAACGAAATCATAATTTCAATCCACGCCCCCGTGAAGGGAGCGACAGAAGCTACCAAGAAGTGGCGAGATGAGATTACTATTTCAATCCACGCCCCCGTGAAGGGAGCGACTGTTCCCATCTTCTAAATTATCTTTAGAATAAAATTTCAATCCACGCCCCCGTGAAGGGAGCGACGGTTACCAGGTCATTCAGTATCAAAAATTGGAGATTTCAATCCACGCCCCCGTGAAGGGAGCGACTATTGTCATTATGACGACTAACATTGGTGCTAAATTTCAATCCACGCCCCCGTGAAGGGAGCGACACTATCTTAACACTGAAAACAACAAGATATTTATTATTTCAATCCACGCCCCCGTGAAGGGAGCGACATTTCATCAACAATTACAGATTTGTTGAGACTTGTATTTCAATCCACGCCCCCGTGAAGGGAGCGACGGCAAGCTGCCAATCCAAGCAAGGTCATTGATACAAATTTCAATCCACGCCCCCGTGAAGGGAGCGACTTAAATACCTTTTTTCCAAGTCCCATATCTAACTATTTCAATCCACGCCCCCGTGAAGGGAGCGACTAATGGTATTGCTAATGTCATCAACTCAGTAGGATTTCAATCCACGCCCCCGTGAAGGGAGCGACCACAGCAGATTTGGAGCATCGATTGACAGAGCTTATTTCAATCCACGCCCCCGTGAAGGGAGCGACCGATGATTTTGCCTGCTTTCAATGTCTCTGGCTCATTTCAATCCACGCCCCCGTGAAGGGAGCGACAGATGATTTGATTGATATGTTAGACGACAATCAAATTTCAATCCACGCCCCCGTGAAGGGAGCGACGCCATAATTAACACCACCAAACCAAGCATTCATATTATTTCAATCCACGCCCCCGTGAAGGGAGCGACGATTCGGCCATAGCGCGATCCGAAAATTCGGACTTATTTCAATCCACGCCCCCGTGAAGGGAGCGACACATCCATTTTCCAACCTGATTTTTCAATATTTCATTTCAATCCACGCCCCCGTGAAGGGAGCGACGCGAGCAGCTGGCGCAAGCTGAAGCGCTAATCAATTTCAATCCACGCCCCCGTGAAGGGAGCGACGATATGTGGGTATCTCGTGACGGTGGAAATAATTGGATTTCAATCCACGCCCCCGTGAAGGGAGCGACGCTATAAGACCAGCTTCGTTGACAAGATTAACCGATTTCAATCCACGCCCCCGTGAAGGGAGCGACAATTATCACTTGATTCAGGAAGATCAACAAGGTGTATTTCAATCCACGCCCCCGTGAAGGGAGCGACCCAGATGCGACAGACAAATAGCCTCTCTGCCCATATTTCAATCCACGCCCCCGTGAAGGGAGCGACGAGGTGAAAGACGTTACTGCAAACGTTGTTTATATTTCAATCCACGCCCCCGTGAAGGGAGCGACCGTACATTTGGCATGAGCCTTCCTCCTATTTAAAATTTCAATCCACGCCCCCGTGAAGGGAGCGACATGTGTATAACTTCTCTCTACTGTAATCTCGATGCAGATTTCAATCCACGCCCCCGTGAAGGGAGCGACCATCTGTATACCGCTCAATACGATAATTCCACAAATTTCAATCCACGCCCCCGTGAAGGGAGCGACTGCATATGCGTATCAAGGATATCAGCCACATTACATTTCAATCCACGCCCCCGTGAAGGGAGCGACCCACGTCATCCAGTAAGCTAAGGCTGCTTCTGCATTTCAATCCACGCCCCCGTGAAGGGAGCGACGTACATCGCTTTCCTGGCATCTTACTAGCTGTTGGTATTTCAATCCACGCCCCCGTGAAGGGAGCGACATTCTAACGCTTTTCTTTCAGCTTTGGATGGCATATTTCAATCCACGCCCCCGTGAAGGGAGCGACGCTAGGCCTAAAAGTGTTGGATAATGACGAGCGACATTTCAATCCACGCCCCCGTGAAGGGAGCGACCTCTCTTTCTGTGTTATAATTCGATTAGTTATTTTTATTTCAATCCACGCCCCCGTGAAGGGAGCGACGGCAATGGTAGCTACACAAAAGGTGTGGACACCCTATTTCAATCCACGCCCCCGTGAAGGGAGCGACTGATGTATTTTTTACCTCGTTGACACGAGTCAAATTTCAATCCACGCCCCCGTGAAGGGAGCGACTAAGCTTAGTCACAAGCCAAACCATTTTGTTAAATTTCAATCCACGCCCCCGTGAAGGGAGCGACGACCACCCAGCTTCTGCAGGTACAGGGCAGTATTTATTTCAATCCACGCCCCCGTGAAGGGAGCGACGCGAGGCACAACAAAATGCCGTGCCCAGATTTCTATTTCAATCCACGCCCCCGTGAAGGGAGCGACTATAGCATCTTCAGCAGCATAGACTGCGTCCTGATTTCAATCCACGCCCCCGTGAAGGGAGCGACCGACTGCAATGGCAGAAAGACAGGCGCTTGGATATTTCAATCCACGCCCCCGTGAAGGGAGCGACTTATTCCCACCAAGCACTAACAAATGGGCAACCCGTATTTCAATCCACGCCCCCGTGAAGGGAGCGACTTAGACAACCCTAATCTATTTACTGTTGTAGATATATTTCAATCCACGCCCCCGTGAAGGGAGCGACTGTGAGTTGGTCAGACTGGATAAGCTAGACCATATTTCAATCCACGCCCCCGTGAAGGGAGCGACTGTCAGCGCTAGCCTTAGCCTCAAGCTCAGCCTATTTCAATCCACGCCCCCGTGAAGGGAGCGACCGTGTAGCTGGTGGTCCCCAGCCTAGCAACCTTATTTCAATCCACGCCCCCGTGAAGGGAGCGACGCAGCCGCATAGTCATATAACGCACCGCCGACACATTTCAATCCACGCCCCCGTGAAGGGAGCGACTTGCAAATCTATTGACAAAACACAATCTATAGTTTAATTTCAATCCACGCCCCCGTGAAGGGAGCGACATTTCCTCAACTTCACTCATCAAAGCTTCCATTGATTTCAATCCACGCCCCCGTGAAGGGAGCGACTATTGTTCGAGTTGGGCCAAGGTCAAGCCGACGGTATTTCAATCCACGCCCCCGTGAAGGGAGCGACGTACCTTGTGGGATCTTGACTGTCTGCCTCATCATTTCAATCCACGCCCCCGTGAAGGGAGCGACACTGTGTACGTCCGTCCGCTCCTCTAACTCCTGATTTCAATCCACGCCCCCGTGAAGGGAGCGACATTTTGTCTTCTCGCTATTCTATTTTTGATCATATTTCAATCCACGCCCCCGTGAAGGGAGCGACTGAACTCAAACTTTGTGGTGACGGATCCCAAAGATTTCAATCCACGCCCCCGTGAAGGGAGCGACTAAAGCAATGGCTGAAAACCTTGACCTCTACCGTATTTCAATCCACGCCCCCGTGAAGGGAGCGACGTTTCGCTGCATCATCACTAAAACCTAGCACCTTCAATTTCAATCCACGCCCCCGTGAAGGGAGCGACAGTCTTTTCGAACCTTCTTAGCTTCGACACGTAGAATTTCAATCCACGCCCCCGTGAAGGGAGCGACGTTGTAATCGCTGTTTAAGTGGACACCACAGATTATTTCAATCCACGCCCCCGTGAAGGGAGCGACAAATTGGTTCAGAATTTTTAAGAGAATTTGAAACGATTTCAATCCACGCCCCCGTGAAGGGAGCGACTGAATGGATTTCCGCCTGGGTTATGAGTCGGCCAATTTCAATCCACGCCCCCGTGAAGGGAGCGACTGAGAGCACTCTGGATAGCAGAGCCAACACTAGTATTTCAATCCACGCCCCCGTGAAGGGAGCGACGGTGATACTGAGGCTTCGACAAGTTCTACATCTAAATTTCAATCCACGCCCCCGTGAAGGGAGCGACCGTTTGTGGCATCGAGTGATTGAGTCTAATGGCAAATTTCAATCCACGCCCCCGTGAAGGGAGCGACTGGAGATGTCACCCTTGAATTTAAAGCAACGGATATTTCAATCCACGCCCCCGTGAAGGGAGCGACTCATCACCCTGCTGATGGACTATCGTGTTCTCGATATTTCAATCCACGCCCCCGTGAAGGGAGCGACCCCAGCCTTTGAGGCCGGGGTAGATTAAAATTTAAATTTCAATCCACGCCCCCGTGAAGGGAGCGACTACTCGGAAGTGAGGCAATGGGATATGTGGCCAAATTTCAATCCACGCCCCCGTGAAGGGAGCGACATTCAAAGCTATGGATATCAACAACTAAGCTTGGACATTTCAATCCACGCCCCCGTGAAGGGAGCGACTTCTCTCAAAGCTTTGAGCGATACTGTCACACCCCATATTTCAATCCACGCCCCCGTGAAGGGAGCGACAGCGCGTAGTTGCACTGTTTTAGGCAAAAATTATCTTTCGAGGAAAGTAAACTCTTCTAGAATTTCGAATTTTTGCCTTATTTTTGTTTATTTTTTGCGCGAAAGTCCTGCTTTTTTCTGAGTAACATCCATTCGCACTAGACTATTTAAAGGAGTAATACCCCTATATCAGGATCATAACTTGTATCACGTCCAATCGTTTCTAGACGATTTTGCCAGTTTTTTCCTAGCAAATAAAAACGAATACTGTCGGACTCAGTGTCAATTATACTCAAAAGCTTAGCTTTTATTTCTACAAATTCTGCAGGAGTTACTGAGCATTCAAAAACTGAATTCTGAACGCGTTGCCCATAATCAACGCATAATTTTGCCACATGACGTAATCTTTTCCTGCCTTGCGCAGTTTCAGTATTCACATCATATGTTACTAATACCATCATAAACCGGCTCCTATATTAAAAACGGTGGATAGGATTCCAATTCTCCACGGATTGTCTTGGCCAATAACTGTGCTTGGATATAGGGCAGTAACATCAATTTCACTTTTTCTTTAGTGAAAGGATGTTCTACTTCCTGATGTTTCCGCTTTTGCCAGGCTTCAATAAAAATTGCACGCCCTTTTTCAGTTAATATGACACTTCCATTTTCCTTAAAGTCAAAATGTTTTTTGCTTAACTGAGCTTTATTTATCAAAGAAAACACAAATCTGTCAACTATATAAGCACGAAATTCTTCGACTAAATCCAATGCCAAGCTAGCACGACCTGGCCTATCCGTATGAAAGAAGCCAACATAACTATCCAGCCCTACTGCTTCCAAAGCAGATTGGCATTCATATGTTAATAAACTATAGCCAAATGATAACAAAGCATTGACACAATCTAATGGAGGGCGTCTAGTTCGCCCATTAAACTGAAAAGTCTCCTTATCAGTTAATACTAAATCATTAAAAATACGAAAATATTGGTTTGCTGCCTGACCCTCTATTCCTAAAAGAGAATCCTTGTTTTCAGCTGCTTGAACCTGTTCCAAGGCCCAAGTCAATTCCGTATTCACTTCTTCAAATAGTTGGCTATCAATCCGATCGCGATGATCACGCTTAAAACGTAGTAAATATTTTCTAGAATTTGAAATTTTAGCAAGAATAAAATGTTTTGCATATTCTAGAGATTGTTCTTCATCAGCCAAACGATAATGCTGCCTTCTTAGCAAAACATTCCCATTTGTTTGCCCAACAAATCGACCGCAAAAGCGTCCTTGCGGGGTATGGAAGGACAAATTAATCTGATTCTCAGCACAGAGTTCAATCAAAGAAGGAGACGCTCCCAAATAAGAAAAACAAACAATTCCGTCAATAATTCGATATGGGAAACGACTGATAACTTTACCTTCTTGCTTGATAACGATATTATCTCTTTCACGCGTTAAATAAAAATTATCTTGAGTCAAATATAGAGTATTAAGTAGCTTTTTCATAAGCTATCCTCACTTTTTAATGCTTGGAAAATGTAATTGTCAATATTGCGCGCCTTTTTACTCAAACGCGGCATGCAAATATCAACTAAGGAGCATAACTGACAGTTTTTAAAATATTCAGCTTTTGGAATAAGCTTTTTATCATAATATTCATGCATTTGGCAAGCTAACTCGGCTACTTCTTTTCGTAAATCAGAAGTGATTTCTATTCGCTTCTTTTGATTCACACTATGGTAATAAAGATAGCCATACTCGATTGCGCACCCAAGAGTTTCTTCAAGACAAATCGTTTGAGCAACCAGCTGAACAATATCGCGGGTATCTCTTTTTGGTTTTCCACGCTTATATTCAATAATGACAGGAAGCCATTTGCCACGTTTTCCTTTTAATGGAACTCCATTTTCATCCTTATGGAATTCAACCACATCCAATATCCCATAGAGACCAAGCTCTTTTGATGAGACATGCATAGCTCGTGAGGTAATGACATCCTTTCGCTTTTCTTTAATATAAGGATTATCCGCCTTTTGATGCAAAATCTGCCCATGAGCTGTCGCTTCGTTTTCAGCCCACTGCTGCTCAATATGAATCAAACTCCATTGGCGCTTGCAGAATTGGAAATGCTGAATACCAGATAACATCAAATAGTCACTTTCAGCATAAACCATTTTACAGTCCTTCTAAGATATCAACTTTCAATCCTTTAGCTTCATACTCTGCTAATTTTTCTTGATTAAGATGAATGCGGTAGTCATCGTAACTATCTTTATCCTGTTTTTCCTTGTCAAATTCAATCAAATCAAAAACACGCGCACTGGAAACATTTCCTAGCTTATTAGAATGAGTAAACCAAAAGACTTCCCTCACGCGCATAGAACCTTCTGGACGTGCAGAAGAAGCATCGTTTTCAAAAAGACTAACGAGCACTTCCTTAATAACTTCAGCATCTTCGTTAGAGAATCCTGTTTTTTCAGCAAAATTTGGATTAATCGAACCTTTGATGACATAGACACCATAGTCCACAAAATGCTTGGTTCCCATCGTATCAGATGAACGTCCACCTGCTTTTTTAGGTTCGACACCGTTTGTGCTTCGAGTAATCTGTAAACTAGAGATGATGATTGGATCCAAAGATTTAGCCATGCTGACAGAAACCGGTCCACGAATAGCAAACGAGCGATCTTTTAGATAAGTGAACACTTGACCAAACGAACGGACATCCATCCATAATTGATTGGCTTTTTCATTAATTTCTTCATCTGATTCTTTTCCTGTAAATTGAGTCTTAAACCGTTTCTCAAGTGAATTAAGCCCATCCTCAATGCGATCATTTGCTTGTACAAAGATGGTGTGGCCAAAATCCTGCATTCGATTGCGGATTTTGCGTTTGATGGCCACATCGCTGATTAAGCCTTGATTGGCTGCGTTTGTTCTTGGCATATTTCCTGACAAGGGGTCTCCATTTGCATTAGCTTCCCTCACTTCAACCGTTACCATAAAATCAATCTTGTGTTCCAACATCTACTATTCCTCACTTTCATTTTTTTCTTGTTTTGTATAAAAGAACTGCTTTTCAGCATAGTAACCAAAAATAAATTGATAATCCAAGGGATCATTGATATCCTTCTTTGCCATTAGGGGGCTGAGTAATTGGACAATTTCTGCTCGCTCTTTGTCTAATTTATGAAAGATTCCATGAGCGTTTAATTTCACAGCCTCTTCATAAGGCTTGATTTTATTTACTAAATTCATCATTAATTTAGCTGGCTGGCTGGTATAGGCATTCCAGTACCTCTCGGCATTTGTTATCCTATTAGATTCTTTCTTGTCCTTATTTGGATTCTCAATTTCATATTTTTTCAATTCCATCAATTCAAAAATAGCTAATAATCTTCCGAAGAGATAGGAACGATTAGTATTTTCGTGATCTAACATTGGTTTAAACTCCCTTCCATATTGTTTGTGTAAAATCGCTAAACTTATTTGCTGCACCTGAGACCAGTGATTAGGGTACTTTTGTCGCTGTTTAATATTCGTTTCTAACTTCTTAACGATAGTACTAGGCACTGGATTCCCATCAATCAAAGCTGTTACTAATTGCTGATATTGATCGCTCTTAAAACTGTCATTGTCCAATTCTAAATATTGTTCTCTATCAACACCGTAAGCAGCATTAATAATCTCACTAAAAGTAGGCGTTCTAAATTTATAATTTTCTACTTTAGTTTTTGGT
>ERZ773272.745-NODE-745-length-12772-cov-3.372651_pt1 | contig 12772 bp, 8 predicted proteins | sample MGYA00511891_ERZ773272 | MGnify/ENA primary metagenome ERZ773272 (study PRJEB29015, sample SAMEA2738150) | human oral metagenome | biome: human oral; feature: human-associated habitat; material: saliva | place: China | collected 2198 ...
CACTAACAGTTGCCCAGAACTTAATGGGGTTTCTATAATTAGAAGGGCTCATGTGAGTGTATTGGAACATCATCTTCGGAATGAACTGATCGGCCATTGACACTTCAAGATAGGGTATACTATCAATAAGAGCACGATAACGATTCGTTACCTTGTGCATGTATTCGTAAGTTAAAGAGAGTGGGGAATAAGAGAAACTATTGCATTCATTAGGCTGCCACTGGTATGTTAGCTCTCCAGAAACTACATGTCTCTTAAAGTACTTGGCGCGGTTTAGCACATCAACAGACGCCTTTAAGGTTGTTGTTGGAGTGGTATAGTAAGTGCGAGGAGGCTTTGGTGTATATTCAATGCCCCTTGCTTCGGCCTCAGCAATCTTCTTCTGAATGCGTTCCCACTTCTTTCTTGGCGGTAAAACAAAGGGGTTTATAAGGCGAGGAATTTGTAGACTCCCTTCCAGACCATAGTTATAATTGGTCACACCAAGCTTATCTTGCCCATTATCATCATTGTTATACGACCATTCATAAGAGCCATGAGCACGCAAATCAAGCTTTTCTCCACCTCGAAAAGTATTGCGTTTAATGAGTCCGATATTCCCTTCTGGACCAAAGAGCCCACTTGTCTTACCCTTAGCATACGCCTCAATATAAAAGTCATAACGCTTATCAAAGGTGCAATCGACTGTCATGTCTAATACATTACAGCTGTCCGTGCTATCACGAGGAGTAAAGGTAAAGTTGGTAGCAGCGAATAGTCCACTTCCATTTAACTGCTGTTGACTACGTTCCACAAGCTCATTATTATATAAGGAACCCGGCCATACCTTCAGATCATTAGCTATTGTACGTAGACGGAGAGGCGTTCGTTTACCATTGTAATTGACAGTTACATCTCGAAAAGACTGTTTATTGTGCAACTGCTCCATAAACTGTTGCTGCAAGTTAATCGTCACTTTACCTATGTACCAAGGCTTTAATGCATTCGAACTAATCGAATCAACCATCTGTAAACGTACGTTTGCTACACCATGAACATTCGTTGTGTCAGCTAGATAACTTGCGTAATTGTTCTGGTAATAATAGTATCCGTTGTCTCGAAATAGGTCTGTTATGCGCTTACGTTCTTGCTCTAGTGTAGCCACATCGAACGCATCTCCCTTGTGTAGGAGAGCCTTATCTTGATTTTTAATGATGAGACTATCAGCCGTAGCAGGGAAGTTTGTGTAACGCAGAGAGTCTATTGTCCACAGGTGACCCATGTCCACTGTATATTGTAATTTACCCTTCTTTGGATTCTTCTGTATTAGTTTCTCGTAGCTGATCTTACCATTGAAATAACCTCTTTTACGTAGTAAGTTCTGTCCCACAGTGACGCGAAGATCGGGCGTAGTGTTGCTCATTAAGACTGGAGTAGACCCAAATGTTCGTACAAGCCAACGGCTGAACTTTGTTGTATCTGGTGTAAAGGCATTCCATATCCAAAGGCCTACTGGGAATGGAGAACGATGACTTGGACTACCTAACAAAGCGGCATTTGGAGGTGTTGCAAGCACTAAATCAAGTTCTTCCTGAGTAGCCGTAAAATGTTTATTAGACTGATAGCTGCGATAGATGGTAGGCTCCATTCCAATATACAACTGCTCTCCATCGGGGATAGCAGAGGTCGTACTACATGCCGAAAGGAGCAGTACAAGACCACTCATCATCAACAGACAGATGAGGGCAAAACGCCTATTATAGTTCTTATCTCTTCTCATTAACAAAATTAATTAGGCTGTCCTTGTGTGGAGCCTCTACTTTTGGAGCCACAATAGGACTATCATTTTTGAAGTGGAAAATATCCCTGAATCTTCCTAACTTGCGTCTCCACATGAATCCGGCACCGTATTCACTAAGGTTACCTTCCAACCAGTCGTATGCTTCTCGCTCATAGTAAAGCTTGAGATACTTTGTTTCCTTCTGGTTAAGTCGGTACTCCAAAGAGAAGTTATCGAAGTAGGCTCCATTCTCTTCAGCGAACTGCGAGCCTGTAGAAACACGTCCGCCGATAATGATGCGAAGCCTATTATCCCACAACCTCTTGCTGAACTTGAACGTATAGTCAGTGTGCAACGTTCCATTAACATCTGCTGCACTCTCCATATTAGCCGATAAGTCGAGTCCCATAGAGTTGAGTGCTTTGCCCGTAATGGCGTTAACTTGAGTCTGCAAGAAGCCAGCTAAGGCACCACCCATCGCTGTATTAGCACTTGTGGAGTTACTTCCATCGAGGTACATACCCGATGCAAGCATTGTTACTGCAAGCTTTGAGCGCTCTTCAACGCTCTTTGTATTCAGCGTATTCTGCATTTCTTGATCCTCTGGAGCACTAATGATAAACTCTACTCCAGGCTTAGGGAATTGCTTAGTAAGGCTCACTCCACACTTAAAGTCGACTATTCTTCCCTCATTACCATTCGATACTGTTGTGCGCACATCTTCGGTTGCAACGATACTAAGAGTTGGCTTCATTGGGTCTCCAGTGAACTCTACATAACTCCCATCTTGTATGTTGAACGTGCGAAGAGGTATAACAGGAAGAGAATACTTCATCTTTCCGTCATTCAGAGTATAGCGTCCTCTCAATCGCACACCATTGGTTGGATTATATTCTAATCGTAGATCACCTCCACCCGTAAAGGCTAGGTAGTTGGAGTTATCAGCATTGAGAGAGCACATGAGATGCGCTTGTTCATCAACATTAACAAGCATTGACATAGAGAAACCAGTTATGTCTGGACGCTTGACAACATCAACTGTTGAATCCTTGAAGTTCGTAAATTTAACAAGATCTTTCAGTTCCGTATCTGTTGCCAACGTACCATCTCGTACAATATAAGTCATATCGGTCGTACCGAGAACATCAAGTTTTCCAACCAAATTAAGGTTGTTCAATGGTCCACTTACTTGACCAGCAAAGTCTACAAATGCGTTTCCGTAGACCTCAGAACGTGGGTTCTTTCGGGCATTGATAACCTGGAAGTTCTTTGCTTGCATACGTGCATCAAGACGCATATTATCCAATGATGAGAAGTCAAGAGAGCCCGAAATGTCAAGTGGCGAACCATTACTTGCGAACATCTCAAAGTTCTCGAACTCTATATGACTATTACGTATTGTGACTGGATCATCGGCAAATCGCATCCTTATTCCATATGGTGCACTTACCAAGTAAGTCGAGTCTAAGTACACCTCTCCATTGATATCTAGATTCTTCAAAGGCCCTTTCAATGTTAGAGAACCTTCCCCAACGCCCTCGAGTCCAACGATCTGATCGGGTACAAAACCATTGATGTAACTAAGTGGGAAATGGTTCATATCTAGTGTAGCATCCAACTCTCCACGCCCTTCTGCACGATAAGTACCCGACAAGGAACCCACCCCTTCACCATCTTTCGTTATAATAGCATCAACGTAATGAGAGCCATCTCCCTTTGGCATATACACGAATTGAGTACCGACGTTACCCATTGGACAGTTCTCATAGACCAGTTTGTTGATGGTCATATCACTAGAGATTGATAGGTCAGAGCGCGTTTGTATGATATGATAATCACCATTAAGAACACCAGACATATTGGGTGAGAAGGGGAGAACCTTAAACAGACTGCCCAGTTCAAATTGGTTCATTGAGATCGTAACATTCTGTAGTGACGTCGTGTCCTCATCCTCTGTTGTTATCGTCATACCCGCTCCGTCTGAAGCCATAAGGCGCAAGTTAGCTGATAAGCGGCGATCACGTGCTATGTAAATATAGTTCGAATCATTTGCAGTAAACGCCTTATAACCCAAGATGGCTTGTGGAGAAGTGATTGAAAGGCGTATTCCTCGACCTACCATTGCAGCCTGCAAAGCAAGGTCGAAGCCTGTTTGTCCTTTGTTATCAAGTATTGTTGCATGAGTTTGTAAGCCGTGTTCGTATAGTACGCCACGCAAATGTCCATGGTAAGGGTAGGTATTATCCGCTTTATTCAGTACTGCGGCATCATAATTCAACTGCCCATCTACACTCGTAAGGTTCACCCTCACGCTATCAAGGTGTATGTCATTATATACTAAGGAGTCAATCCTAACCTTACCATTCACACCTTCATGCGGTGAAGAAGAGATATTGATATCTGCTAAACTGAATGCGTATCCATCTTTCGCAAGTATGTTGCTAAACAGATTACCACGTCCACTGCGTAAAGTGAAATGCCCTATTGGCAACAAGCGGATGATAGCTGGCTGGTCAATACGCCTATTGTGAATTTGCTCCCGTAGTGTTTTTACGAGTTTATTACCCGTCTTTGCCATCTGATCAACGCTCCCATTGAAGGCGGTATTGAGGTGGAAATCCCCACCATCAAGGGCTACATGCACTGAATCACGCATACTGGTTAAATCCAAATTGACATCACCTGGTGCATAACTACGCTTTCCGTCATTCACTTGTAGGTCTGCCAACTTTCCATTAAGACGCATATTATCACTGCCTTTCATACCGAAGTCTGCATTAACAGCAAACTTGCTTGATAGCGGCTTGTCTATGATTCCAAGTTGATAGAAGTCTACTTGCGGGAACAGCCCATTGATAGAACCATCCATCTTATTGCCCTTCTTCGTTACATCAAGGTTGAAGCTACCACGTACCAAGGCTACTCGTCCGTTCTTTCTAACGTCATCTACCGCCAAATCACCTATGTGACCATTCACAGCAAAGGACTTCTTAAGATCTGAACGAAGCTCTATATCGGCACCTGCAGCCACAATATATTGTTTATCAATCAGTCCTAAGGCTTTGAGGTTAGCCTCTGTAAGGTTTCCATTAAGGTGTGCTAACATATTATTATTACGTATGTCAGCCTTCACATTGAAGTCACCTGCAACCAGGAGAGCACTTCGCTTGTGCCCTTCTTGCAATACTTTGAACTTTCGGACGACCCCTTGAACGTGGTGATTAGCCTTCATATCAGAACGAACATCCATGTCGATCCAGGTAGAAACGACGTATCTTTCCTGCATCCCACCCAACGCATGGAGGTCAACACGGCTCAACCAGCCTCGCAAATGACCATCCACTAACTTTTGGCTAACCTTTCCTTTATAAGTGAAATCGCCCCCGAGCATCTTGTTCACACTCTTTATATGGGCTGAAAGTTGCTCACCATGTTTAGAAATATCTCCATTCAATCCATCAAGTACATACTTCCCATAACTGAAACGACGAATACGAAGACTCAAGTTAGTGGACGATTGTGGATTCATAAAGTCCGTTCCATGCCCTTGCATACGCACACTTCCAGTGAAAGGTGACAATCCCATGTGTGGTAAAAAGCGTTGTATAGGGAAGTTTGTTGCACTAGCTATAAGGCGATACTGGCTGTTTGCGGGGTTAAATGCACCTTCCACACGAATCTTACCACCCCCTTGTGCTAGTGACATTGTACCAGTATAAAGGTTTTTCCGCACATGAATATTACCATCAACAGCTACCGCTTTAGGCAAAGCAATGGTCTTTCTAATACTTATTGGCAATAACTTCTGAACGAAACCAAGGTTTTGAGCCACACCTTTGAGGCGTAAGTCACTGCGTAAAGCCTTATTCTTTGCCATCATATCGGCAACCCATCCCGTTCCCGTAAGGTCGAAGTAGCCTGGCATAGCAAGTCTCAACTGGCGGAAGGAAGCCGAGCGCAGGTTGCCCGCAAGGGTTCCCTGTATGGTTAATCGCCCTCCCGGCATCGCCTGATAGATATTTCGAGGAATGGAAGTAAGCAATGGCTGCAGGTCAGTCTTGCTCACATAGCCATCCATGTGGGCGTTAAGTGTACCAGGATGAGCGTCATCAAAGGCATTCATATCCATTCGTAAACTTGCAGTTAGCTCACTATTCGGCATGAGAAGATAAAGGGATGGTAATTGAATAGACGTTGCATCCATCCTAAAGGGACATCGCAAGTCACGCACAACAAGTCCACTTCGTTCTTGGAAGTTGCCTGCACGAACACGAAGAGATATCTTTGGAGCTGCATAAAGGAACGAGTCTATACCCAAGTTAACCTCTGTCATGGCGATGTGAGCCGCATCGAAGCCTGCAGGAGTAGGTCTTACGAAAGTTTTGTCATAGTTAAGTGCACCGCCATGCCAGTCTATGTCAGCCACTTTATATATGTTGTCATGCAATAGAAGTTCTGCTCCTCGAGCCTTAGCATCGCCGAATTGCGCTCGAACTATCATCGTATCGCCTGGCATGTGGAGCCTGAAATCGGTCTTAGCAAGGTTTAGTTTGTCTATATTTATGCGCCACAAGGGTTTCTGCTTGTGCGGGTCTTCAGGAACAGTATCGCCTAATGCAACGTCAATCCAGCCTCCCTCGACCTCCGCTTTATTCACTCTTACAGAGTCACCAACGAGGTTTACGGCATGACTCACAATGTGTAAGCGTTGCACGTTACCCTTAATTCGTAAGTCACCAATGAAGTTTGTGGTATTAGCTTTCAGTCCCGTGAATGTCAATTCGTTTACTTCTACACGCTTATCAAGCAATGGCAATAAGCCAATACTAGCCACTAAACGATGTACATCAGCGACAGTATCCTTCTGAGTAGGTATGGAGTCATTTGCTTTTATCATCTTTAAACCATCCAACTGGAGGTCTAAAGGGTAGGAGAGGTTTACCCGATCGATACTAACCTGCATCCCCGTATGATTCGACACATAGGTTGCAACCTGCTTTACTGCCCAGTTCTGTACAGGAGGACAATAAAGAAGTACTATCAAGAGGAGGAATAGGACGACTGGTGCTACTACAATAGCAATGAGCCATCTCATGCTCTTTTTCATATTCATCACGTTAGTATTGCTAGCGTACTCTCCATTTCGTGCGATTTAAAAGGACGGAGTATCTTTTGCTATTACCATTTAGTTTATGTCTACAAAGTAACAGAAAAAAAACGAATTAACGATAGATAGTAAGCGAAAAACGCATTATTATTCGTAAATAAGACGCTTCACTCCATGCTTCTATCCAATTAGGGAGGAAAGAGGATAGCATTGCTTACCCTTTCCCCTCTTGTTTCTTGCAGACAAGGCGACCCCAAGTTGCACACCAATTCAACCTTAATAGCCTTGCTACTATGGCTCCCATGAGTTTATATCTTTGCCTTTGGAGGGTGCTAGAGATGATTAAATCAATCCCTCACAACCATCTTCTATTAAGTCTAATGCCAACTCGAAGTCCTCCGGACCACCATAGTAAGGGTCCGGAACACAGGTTGCATCCTTATGACGAGTGAAATAATCAGCCATACGAACGACCTTTCCTCGAGCAGTCGCATTGTCTGCTTGCGACGTAATATAACGATAGTTATCTTCGTCCATGACCACAATAAGATCAAAATAAGCGAAGTCCTTACGTGCATCAAACTGCCTTGCATGATGATTCAAATCATATCCGCGTCTCCTTCCATGCTCTCTCATGCGCTTGTCGGGGAGCTGTCCAACATGCCAATTACCTATTCCTGCCGAGTCAATCTCATACTGGTTGCTACATCCCCGTTCGTCAACTAGGTGTTGCATAACGGCATGAGCCGCCGGAGAACGGCATATATTGCCTAGACAAATGAATAATATTCTCTTCTTGTTGTTTGTTACCTTACACATAACTGTTACTTTTCTTTTCAATTACAGGGCTTTACGAAAGATTGTATAAGAATCTATCAGCATTGCACCTAACCAACTTATTTGGGCTACAAAGTAACGAAAAAAAATCGAGAAAAATCTTGTTTCCTTGCGTTTTATTACTCTTCATAAGAGATAAAGTTTGTAATTAAGCGATTAATTATAAGTAGCTTGTAATCAAGTAATATAGTGTATCAGATAAAAGAAAAACTTTTCTGTAATTCTAACTACGTTACTTTAGAAAGGATGTACTTAACAGAAGCCCGTTAGGAAATACGTTCTTAATATGGAAGACACGGATTGAATGAATTCATTTAGAGCCCCCAAGTTTCTAAAGGAACAAAAGCGTGCAGGGGAAGAGACGCCTTTCTCTATTTGAAGAGGGCGTTCCGTTGCATGAAGAAGAGCCTTTCCTTGCTATGAAGAGAGCCTCTCTTCTTTAAGTTCATGGCAATAGCTGTTAAGCACTTCTGCATTTTTAAGGAAAGAAGGAGCGACACTCATTCCCATTTCTGTATATCTTTTCTTATTCTTTCGTTGGCATCTTTGCAATTAATTGAGTATATTTGCAGATGTAAATGATTATCCAATCCATAAATAACAAGTAGTGAATACATCATCAACTGTCAAAGGTTATGGTTATGCGAGTTTGTCTGCAATAACCTTCGGAACTATCCCTCTGTTCTCTATTCCAGTGATGGAAGCAGGAATGGAGTTGCCTTCTGTACTCATTTATCGCTTTGCCTTCGGTTGCTTGTTTATGATGGGTTTCCTTCTATGGAGGCATCAGAACCTACATTTGAAGTGGGGAGATGGACTGCGGATAGCCTTCTTATCCCTTATGTATTCGGTATCTGCTGTGGCATTGTTTAGCAGTTATGAGTATATGCCGGGAGGCGTTGCTACAACCTTACTGTTCTCTTATCCCGTATGGACAGAGGTCCTTCTCATCCTCTTCTACCATGAGAAAGTAACGTTAAGAATCGTCATTGCAATCGTATGTGCTATCATTGGTGTGTTCTTCTTGGGTGGTATTGGACAAACAGGAGGCATTAAGTCTATGCTTGGAGTAGTCTTGGCAATGTTGTCAGGATTGTTATATGCCATTTATATGGTTATCTTCCCACATATGCGAGTAAGCAAGTTACCAGCTTTGAAGGTGAATTTTTACATCTTTTTCATTGCTATGCTCTTCCTGATATTGTACTCTTCTTTCACAACGGGAGGCGTGCAGAAGATAGGAGATAGTCGTTCGCTGATATCATTGGTACTATTGGGACTTGTTCCTACAACCATTAGTAATGTTACACTTGTGCGTTCGTTGACCCTGATTGATTCGGCTAGTGTTGCCATACTTGGAGCCTTCGAACCCCTAACAGCCATGACCATTGGTATCACATTAATGGGTGAACCACTCACAATGACAGCCTTAATAGGGTCGGTGTTAATCATAGCTTCGGTGCTAATACTTATCACCAAAGGGCGCAAGATAGCGAATCCTTTGCGCAAATACTTCACTACGTAGAATAGACATCATCATGAATCAAAAGTTATTATGGCACTTATTAGCGGTGGGAGTAGTCGCTGTTTGGGGTACAACCTTTGTAAACACAAAGATATTATATAATAGTGGTCTCACCCCTTCGGAGATATTCTTTCTGCGATTCCTTATCGCTTATGTCGCTATTTGGTTTATCTCTCCTCGAAAGCTATTCGCCAATAGTTGGCGTGATGAAGGTACCATGCTATTGCTCGGGATAACGGGTGGTTCCCTCTTCTTTGTCGCTGAGAACTCAGCTGTCGCACTAACTTATGTGAATAACGTGAGCTTTATCACGTCTACATCTCCACTAGTGACTGTCATTCTCGGAATCGTCTTTGTGAAGAGTATAAAGGCAACATGGACGTTGATAGTTGGCTCTTTGATAGCCCTTGTGGGTGTAGGACTAGTCATCTTCAATGGTAGCTTTATTCTGCATTTGAACCCTTGGGGCGACTTATTGGCATTACTAACTGCAGTTTGCTGGGCGGTCTATACATTGTTAATGAAGAGAGTGTCTGAGAGATATTCAGCCGTGTTTATCACACGTAAACTATTCTTTTATGGATTGTTGACAGTGCTCCCGATGTTCCTTATTGATCCATGGACTGTGAGCCTTGCAACGCTCCTTACACCTAAAGTAGCATTCAATCTCTTGCTCTTAGGACTAGTTGCTTCCTTCTTATGCTTCGCTTTATGGACGGTTGTCATTGAACGACTTGGAGTGATGACAGCGTCTAACTATCAATATCTAAACCCAATTACAACAGTCGTGGCAAGTGCTATTTGGCTGAGTGAACCTATGACAGCTATTGCCTACATAGGCAGTGCCTTGATTTTAATTGGCGTCATTGTATCTAACAAATAACTGAAGAGTAACATCTTAAAAATCAAATATATGAAGAAAACAGTACTAGTAACTGGAGCTACAAGTGGTATCGGTGAGGCTTGTGCACATCGATTTGCTCAAGGTGGATATAACGTGATTATCACAGGTAGAAGAGTGCAACTTCTAGCAGAACTAAGGAAGAAACTCGAGGCTGAAGGAGCAAAGGTTCTTGCCTTAGCATTTGATGTTAGGAACCGAGCAGCAGCCACGAAAGCGATCGAGAGTTTAACGGTTGAATGGCAAGATATAGACGTTCTGATTAATAATGCAGGCTTAGCTCTTGGCTTAGAACCAGCTTATGAAGGTCATTGGGACGATTGGGAGACAATGATAGATACGAATATTAAAGGACTCCTAACAATGACTCGCCTCGTTACACCACGTATGGTGCAACGTAACAGTGGACACATTATTAATATAGGGTCGGTTGCTGGCGATGCAGCCTACGCCAATGGGAATGTTTATTGTGCAACGAAAGCAGCTGTGAAAACCTTCACTGATGGTTTAAGGATAGACCTTGCTTCAACCAACATACGTGTTACGAATGTGAAACCAGGGCTTGTGGAGACCCACTTCTCAAATGTTCGTTTCCATGGAGATGACGCTCGTGCGGATGGTGTATATAGAGGTATTCAACCCTTGACAGGCGCAGATATTGCTGATGTGGCATACTATGCAGCATCGGCTCCAGCACATGTGCAAGTGGCAGAAGTATTAGTTCTTGCCACGCACCAAGGCAGTGGTAGTGTGATACATCGTGATTGATTCCGCTACAATCATTCGTCTTATCGGCTAAAACAAAGAGCCGATAAGATGAATAAGCCACGTGGTCAAGCTTACAAGGAGGACGATCATCGCAATGATGAGGACGATCATTAATACAATGAGAATGGCACTTTGAACAGCTTTGCGGTTCACATCGCGTATCACCTCCTTGTCTCCTTCAACGAAGCCACGCACAAGTTGCATATTTTCTCGGTTCGCCTTATGGAAGAAGTCGATGACATCTCCTATATAAAAAGGTATCATTCCAAAGAGAACATCACGCAAACTATTATTGATAATGGCTAAAGCAAGGGGAATACTACGTATCTTTACAAAAGCAAACCATACATAGAGTAAAGCGAAGAGAGCCGAAAGAATGTCGCCAATACCATAGGGAAGAAGACCGAGAATACCATCTAGATAATAGTCATCCATAACCCTTTGTGTTTGTTCCATAGCCTTATAAACACTGCTATCATTCATCCGCTCTTGCGCTTTCAATCTATTTTCTTCTTTCATAAAATTACCCTTCTCTGCATTAAAAGATAATAAGTACAATCATACATGATTGTGAGCGCAAAGATACAACATATATATCATACATAAGAAAAGGGCTTTCATTAATAATTATTAAAAAGCCTCTTTCACGACTAATAATACTTATCTGTAATTTGTACAAACGCCTTTTGTATTGTATCTTTGCATTTGTTCAAACGCATAAACAACTTAATAAGGTTGTTGGTGAGGCTTGAGCGATATAGTAATAACAAATAAAAGAATGATATGAAACGTATAACATTATCACTGATTGCAGTTTGCTTGATGTCATCAATGGCTTTATCTGCAAAGGATGTAAACGCTATCAATGCTAACGAAATAGCATTGGTTCAACAAAAAGGTGACTGTCATAAGCGCACTGCAACACCACAGCATGTGACAGACAAGATGGTTAGCAAGTTGGGACTTAACGCCAAACAGGCAAAGAAACTATTGCAACTTAATGAGAAATATGCTGATCTCTTTGTACAAAGCGAAGATTGTCATAAGGCAGAGAAGCAGGCTTGTGAGACAAAGGGAAGTTGTAAGAAAGAATGTAACAAGGCTGAACAAAAATGTGAGAAAACCGAGAATAAGACTTGTTGCAGTGCTGCTGGAAAAGGAAATTGTACATCTGGTTGCAAGAAGGAATGTACAAATGAATGCAATAAAGAGGCTAAGTCTGATTGCAAGAACAGCTCATCAACATGCAAGAAAGACAATAAAGAATGTCAGTCTGAGGCTAAGGAATGCAAGAGAAATCAGCCTTGTGAGAAGCGTACAGCATACAACGCTGAGTTGAAGAAGATTCTTAATAAGGCTCAATACGATAAGTATCTAAGACATTAAAAGATACCCATTTCCATTATAGTAGATTTGTTGGTGCGTTGGTTAGGACTACTATTAGTCCAAACCTTCGCACCTTCTTCGTATCAAGGAAGAGCTTTCTTAACTCACTTTCGAATGTAGTTTACAAATGAATAGGGTGGGTTACCATCCGCAGCTGGGTGTTCCTCACGGGATTCAATACGCCAAGTACCATCATTATAAGGTGGGAAGAAGACGTCAGCCTGTGCTGGGCTGTCTGCAATCTCAGTAAGGTATAGACGGGTGGCAATGCCTAATGCCTCCTTATATAAGCTAGCACCACCAATGATAAAAGCCTGTTCATCAGTACTAATATGGCGCATTGCTTCATCTAAAGAAGTATAAACCTCACAACCCTTAAAGTCCTTCTCCGTTCGACTCAATACAATGTTTCTTCTGTTGGGAAGTGCTCCCTTGGGTAGAGAATGGAATGTTTTACGCCCCATAATAACGACATGTCCCGTTGTTAAC
>ERZ773272.747-NODE-747-length-12766-cov-22.463693_pt1 | contig 12766 bp, 11 predicted proteins | sample MGYA00511891_ERZ773272 | MGnify/ENA primary metagenome ERZ773272 (study PRJEB29015, sample SAMEA2738150) | human oral metagenome | biome: human oral; feature: human-associated habitat; material: saliva | place: China | collected 2198 ...
GGGGTCGAGGCGGCTCGCTCGGCGCCGGCGCGCGCGGCGTCGGCCGTCACGTCGGCCAGCTCCTGGCTGTCCGAGCCATGCAGGTTTTCACGCGGGTCATTCGACATGCCCCCATTGTTTCAGGATCGCGCCCCATGTGTCGCAGTGGCGCGCGGAAGTGGGTGGGGTGATACGTTTGTGAGGTCCTGCGAGTGCTCGACGCGACCGCGGTCGCGGTGTTCCCCGGCAGGGGATGATCCTGTGTAGTGCATCAGGAGGATGTTTTCCCTGTCGAGATTGCTTTTCCTTGTATTTTGGAATTTTGCTTCTATCGCTTGAAGTTATCCGATGTGTGTTTCTATGCGTGTTATGGTTGCCACACCAGCCTTCGGGCTGGGGCAATCAATGTGAGGTTGCCGGGCTCATCAGTCTTATAAAAATGGACTTATCGGTGCTTTCGCTGCACTGGTAAGTGTTACGACTCAAGGATGAGAAGATCATGGCCCGTAAGGATGCGGATAGCAGTGGTTTCAGCACTCGTGTGGTTGCAGCACCGCCGGTCTTTCCTACCGCGCAGCCTGAGCTTGATGCGTCTCTGCTTACAGACTTGGCTCGATGCTTTTGGGCAAAAAGCGGAGACGGCGAATCCACGTGGTTGTCCGTTGTGCAGCATTTAATGGACGCTGCAGATATAGCGGGATACCTCTTTGACGAGTACTTAAGTGAGCATCATCGAAGACTGATGGCATCTGTTTGGGGAGAGGATCAAAAGAAGGCCCGAGCAGCATTCGTATTCCTTGCGGGGATTCACGACGTTGGAAAAGTGAGTGCGGTGTTCGCGTGCCAGTGTGAAGAACTCGTGAAACTGATCCACGATCAAGGTCTCGATGTAATGCCTGAGGAACATTATTCACGTCGAGCAGCGTTGCCTCATGGATTTGTCAGCCAGTTTGCTCTTCAGGAAGAGATAGAAGCGTGCGGGGCTGATCCTTCCCGCGCCTTTCAGTGGGCAGTTCTGGTGGGAGTCCATCACGGTCACTACCCTGAATCAACTTATGTGGGGCGAGCATACGACCAACACTGCAATTTGATGAAAGCTTCGGATGATGGTCAGCAGTGGGGCCAGGCGCGCTCGGAGATTCTTCGGTGGATGGCGGCGCGTAGCGGTTTCCCGCTCATCGCGCCCGGCTCCGCCCTGCCCGAGCTGCCCATCGCGGTGGCCTCCGCCTATGCCTCGGCCCTCGTGATTGCAGACTGGCTCGCTTCCAACGAGGACTACTTCCCACTTCGGCCTCGACCGGTCGATGAGAGTGGAAAGCTCTCGATTGAGGGCTATCCAGAGCTCACCGCAGACCAGCAGCGGGAGCGTGTCGAGCGTGCCTGGAAGCGAGCGGGCTTCCCAACCCCTCTGCGAATTCCTGAGACCCCAACTGGTGAGGTTGCAGACTTCTACCGTCACCGTTTTGGGTGGCCGGACACGTACAGGCCGACTGAGGCCCAGCGTGCCGCCATTGAGATTGCGACACGCGAGAACCCAGACCTCATGATCGTCGAGGCGCCGCCAGGGTCCGGAAAGACCGAGCTGGCCTTCGCGGCCGCAGAGGTTCTCATGCGCGCTCGGGGGTTGCAGGGAGTGTTCGTCGCGCTGCCCACTCAGGCCACGACGAACGCGATGTTCGAGCGCGTCACCGCGTGGCTCACAAGCATCCTGGGCGATGAGCCGCAGAAGCTCGGCATCCAGCTCGCGCACGGAAAAAATAGCCTCAACGAGTCCTTCGTGAAGCTCCTCGAGAGCGGCAAGAGCCCCCTCGAGGTACACGATGACGAGGAGGACCTTGGCCTTCACGCGAGCCGGTGGATGGGGCAACGCTGGCGCTCGACGCTGTCGCCCGTCGTGGTCGGAACGATCGACCAAGTGCTGCTTGCAGCCCTCAAGTCGCGTCATGTGCTGGTGCGTCACCTCGGACTCATGGGCAAGGTCGTCGTCATCGATGAGGTGCACGCCGCCGACGAATACATGGAGACCTACCTGGAAGCCGCGCTGACGTGGCTCGGTATGTACGGGATCCCCGTTGTGCTGCTGTCGGCGACCCTGCCGCCCGCACGGCGTTCCGCGCTCCTTGAGGCATACCGCCGAGGTCGTGGCTCGTCCGGTGCGGGGGCTGAGTCGGTCGACGGCATGATCGGATATCCGGCTATCTCGACCGTGTCCTCTGCGGGAGTGCGCGTCCATGAAATCCAGGGCGAGGCAGAGGTCCCCAAGCGGATCATCCCGACCTCGCTTGGATCACCCCGTGAGATCGCGGAGCTCCTGGACCACGAGCTCGCCGAGGGCGGATGCGCCGTCGTCATCCGCAATACCGTTCGCGAGGCCCAGGAAACATACGAGGCCGTGAGATCCGTTTTCGGGCGTGAACAGGCAACCCTGCTGCATTCGCGTTTCCTGGCCGCCGAACGGGTGGCTCGCGATCGCCGCATGCTCGAACTTTTCGGGAAAGATAGCGTGCAGCGTCCCTTCAGACACGTCGTCGTGGCAACCCAGGTGATCGAGCAAAGCCTCGACGTGGACTTCGACCTTATGCTCACGGACCCCGCGCCCATGGACCTCGTGCTCCAGCGTATCGGGCGACTTCACAGACATGACAGAGCTGAACGTCCATGCGGCCTGTGCGACGCCCGGTGCCTCGTGATCGTCGAGGATCGATTCGCGGTGCCCTGGACGTATTCCAGGGGGACCGACTATGTCTACTCTCGTCATTCTGTCCTGCGCACCCTCGGGTTGTTGGCTGATCGAGGCGAGGTCGTTGTTTCCGAGTCGAGAGATTACGCGGAGCTGACCGCGTTGTCATACTGTGCAGCGCAGTCTGTTGGACCTGCAGATTGGGCGGGCAGCCTTGCGGCAGCTTTGAAGGAAGAAGAACAGGACACAGCGCAATCGCGAACGAGAGCGAGCACGTGGTGTCTCAGCGGGATGAGCGTATCCAAGTGGAAGGCTCCAAAGCTTGAGGAGAAGTTCCAAGGAAACGCAGCGACAGGGGAGGAAGCAAGAGGGCCGGGAGTTGCCGCAGCACGAGCCGCGGTGCGAGACGGCGAAGACCAGATTCCTATTCTCGTTGTCGCCCTAGATCCCGTTTTGAGTAATGTCCCTGTAGCGCCGCCTCTGAGTGGGGTAACCACAGATGATGAGTCGTTACACGTCAGCGAATACAACGCGGGAGGACGCATTGCGGATATATGTTCGTGGAGCATTTCCCTACCCCCACGGGCTTTTCGGACTTGCGGGCAGAGCCTTGATGAGGCGGTGAAGGCAGTTGCAGGTGCCATCTGGGAAGATGTCGTGAGGAGGAAGTGGAAGTGCTGTGAACATCCACTTCTGTCCGGAGAGCTGATCCTTGCGATGTACAAAACCTCCGACGGGGAACGCTTGACGCGTGATCTGTGCGGACACACACTCACGTATTCCACCGAGAAAGGAATGGAGATTTGGGCCAATGAAGAGTCCTGAATATAACCTACTCGACGAGCCGTGGATTCCAGCCCGCCTCCTCGACGGAAGCGTTATCGAAGTCGGGCTGCTGGAACTCCTGCGCAGAGCAAACGAGATTACCGATCTGGCGTGTGAGGTACCCACGCAGAGTATCGCGATTCAGCGATTGATTCTGGCAGTCGCGTATCGTGTGGCGGCTCCCGCTGATGAGGATGAGTGGATTGAGCAATTTGATGAGGGATTGCCTGCCGCAGTGATGGTCAGCTACCTGGAACGCTGGCGTGACCGATTCTTTCTTTTTGGGGGTCGGTATCCCTTTATGCAGGTTGTGGACCTGCGAACGGAGAAAGACGAGGTAAAACCGCTCGATGCGGTTGTTGCATGCGTGCCGAAAGAAGAGAAACGACTTTTCTCGACACGACAAGGTCCTGCCGTAGCTCGACTTTCTCCAGCAGATGCTGCTCGTTGGTTGGTACATGCTCAGGCTTATGATCCTTCGGGGACCAGAACAGGTGCTGTCGGTGATGAGAAGGTGAAAAAAGGAAAAGGCTATCCCATCGGCCCATCGTGGTGCGGACAACTCGGACTTGTGTGGTTGAAAGGAAAGAACCTGAATGAAACATTGGTCTTGAATCTTGTGCCTGTTGATGCGGGTGAGCTAATTGGTGTTGATGATTTTTCTGCGTGGAGTACCTGTAGTTGGGAGGATGCTGAACCGGAAAACTCAACGCGTGGTGATTTCTCCCTCCTCGGTTCTGCGGGCACTCCCAAGGAGCTGAGTATTCCACGCCTGCTGACCTGGCATTCTCGTCGTATCAGGTTGATGGGTGACAGCAGTGGCGTCACGGGAGTGATTCTGGCGCAGGGGGATAAGCTCGCTCCTCAAGAGATGCGTTTGTATGAACCGCAGAGTCTATGGCGTTACTCGGTTGATCAATCTACGAAGTTCAAACAAGACGTTTACATGCCGTGTAAGTTTGAGTCCGGCCGTGCTTTCTGGAGGGATCTTCCGGGCGTGCTTCCGGCTCTAACGATGATACGGGGCGTAGATGACCAGCTTAAATCCGAATTTCTGCCGTCTGCTACTTTGAGTTTTCATTATCAGCTTGACAATGCTTTGGTTGAGACCGCTTATCCCAAGGTGATGCGGATTCAGGCTGTTGGCGTTGCCTACGGACCTAAGGAATCGACGATCGAGGATATCTACTCGGACGAGCTGACGTTGTCGGTTGCCGTCATGCGCGCTGAGTGTGAGGATCTGGCCGCCGAGATCGACAGGCAGGTTCGCCTGACCGAAGAGGTTGCCAGGGATGTGGGAACTCTTGCAGCGAATCTCGCGCGTGCCTCGGGTGAGGGCGAGAAACACGGCGGCATTGGGGCTCGAGACCGTGCCAAGGAAATGTTTTTCTCTGCGGTTGATACTTCGTTCAGGAATTGGCTCAGCCAGGTCGATGGGCACGAAAGTGCGCGGGATGTCGGGCGTCGGTGGGAGCGCACGTTGCGTCAGCACGCTGCGGACATCCAGACCGAGCTCGTCAGGGGCACCTCGTCGTCGGCAATCATCGGCCGAAAAGTAGGCAATGGATATATGAACGTCGGCATCGCCGAAAACTACTTCCGGTCGGCGCTCAACAAGCGTCTCCCGGTGCAGAACACCAATCAGGAAGGAATGAAATGACCAGCAATGATGCTGCTCCGGATAGCGGTGCGAAAGGTTTATCAACGCGTGGTGCGGTGTACGGCCGTGTCAGCGGGTTGATCAAGAATCGGCTCTGGAAGGAGACTCCTTCGGCTCGAGCCCTTCGCGCGCAGCTGCGTGGAGCGCTTTCTCGGGAGGCGGGATCGGTGCCCGAGCTGTGGGACCTGACGCTCGATGATCGCCCGGGCTATCTGGGCGATGAGCCGACCAGAGGCGAGAAAGCCGTCCACGGAGCTCTCACTCTCTGGGCTCTCCACCAGGGGCCAAACATGAGACCCATGCATGATACGTCGGACCGTCCGCGCAGCTTTGCTTCCGCTATCCGAGTCGTGGCCGAGGGGCAAAGCGGCGAAAAGCGAGCCGAAGAGGCTCCGATCTATCGGCGTTTTACTGCGGCTGTTCAAGCGCCGATGTTCGAGGGACTTCTCGTGCATCTGCGTTCGCTCATCTCTCAGCTTGAGGCTGCGGAAATTCCCTGCGACTACGCGCAGCTCGCAGCCGATCTTTTTACGTGGCAGGACCCGCGTCGCCGCACGTCCGTCATGCGTAACTGGGGACGACAGTTCGCCCGTCCCGCTGAACTCGTCCACACCGATCCTGCCTCCGGCGAGTGATGTCGGGGCAATCCAATTAATCGCTTCATTTGTGAAAGGAAAGATAATGTCCGTCTTCGTTGATATCCACGTCCTACAGACCCTTCCTCCCTCGAACCCGAACCGTGATGATACGGGGGCGCCGAAGACCGCCACCTTCGGAGGTGTCCAGCGTATGCGCATTTCATCCCAAGCCATTAAGCGAGCGACACGTGAAGACTTTGAGAGATCCATCGAGGTGTCACTTAAGGGGATTCGTTCGAAGAGAATTCCTAGTGTTCTCAAAAGCAAGATCCTGGAGCGGAAGCCTGAAATTAGTGATGACCTGCTTACCAGGATGGTATCAACGGTTATTGCCTGGACGTTTCTTGGGGGAACGGATAAGAGTGTCAAGAAGAAGCGTGATAAGTTCCTCAGAGAAGTGAAGAAAAACTCGGAGCGCGCTTTCGAAGATGTTGATGCGCTCTGGTTTGTTTCAAACGCTGAGTTGGACTCCTACGTGAATGCGATTATTGAGGACTCTGCCGAGACCGATATTGAGAAGGCTTTCAAGAACCGAAAGTTCGATAAGGCGTCGGCAAAGGGAGATCAGTCAGTCGCAGTTGCGCTTTTCGGCCGTATGGTTGCTAGCAATGTCAACCTGAAGATTGACGCCGCGTGCCAGGTCGCCCACGCGATTGGCGTCGGAGCAGTCGAGCGCGAGTACGACTACTACACGGCCGTCGACGACGAGAAGAAACGCAACAAGGAGGCTGACGAGGGTGCAGGAATGATCGGCACGATCGAGTTCGCATCTGCGACGGTGTACCGCTACGCGACTATTAACGTCGACCTGCTGCGTGAAAACCTGGGGGACGATGCGGTTGCTGATCGCGCCGTCGAGCTTTTCGTGGATAGCTTCGTCCGCTCGATGCCGACCGGGAAGATCACGACTTTTGCGAACCGCACTCTGCCCGATGCCGTCCTGGTTCAGGTTCGCAATGATCAGCCGATCAACATGAGTGGCGCTTTTGAGGAGCCGATCGTCGCCGGTCGATGCGGTTTCGCAGAGCCTGCTATTGAGCGATTCGTTGAGTTCGAGTCGCGGCTGCGTGAGCTCACGGGTCTGAAGCCTGTGGAGGCTCTCGTGTCGTGGAGCACGCCTCGTGGTGAGAGCTTCTCGGAGCTCGGCAAGCAGGTGCGCCTGGCGTCTCTCGGTGAAACCGCAGCGGAAGTGGTGCGGGGCACGCGATGAGTGCGGTGCTCGTCTTAAGGCTGGCGGGTCCCATGCAATCGTGGGGCTCGGACAGCCGATTCACGCGTAGGTCGACGGAGGTTTTTCCCACGAAAAGTGCCTTGGTTGGTCTGCTTGGTGCGGCACAGGGGCGCAGACGCAGTGATCCCATCGAGGACCTGGCTGAGCTGAGCGTCGCCGTCCGAGTTGATCAACCGGGGCAATTGCTCCGCGACTTCCACACTGCACACAGGGGTGAAACGTCGATGCCTCTGTCCCACCGTTTCTATAGAGCGGATGCTGCGTTCGGAGCCTTCATCGAGGGACCTGACGACATGATTGATGCGCTCGCGCAGGCAATCGTTCGTCCGGTTTTTCCGCTCTACCTCGGTCGCCGCTCGTGCCCTCCGACCTTGCCGCTACGTCTCGCTGTCCGGGAAGGCAGTGCGTGGGACGCTGCGTGCGAAACTCCGTGGATGGCCTCGGCGTACTACCAGAAGAAGCAGCGTCACGAACATTTCGTTAGAACGCGAGTTGTTGCGGATCTGGGAATTATTCCGCATGAGGTGGCGAAAACCTCGCAGCAGACGCTTCAGGACATGCCGATCAGTTTCGACTCGGAGAATCGCAAGTACACCCTGCGTACCGTCGAGGAGACATATATCGACCTGGAGAATCCGCAGTACGTGGAGACGAAGCCGCAGGTCCACCCCGGCCTCGTGCATGATCCGATGGAGGTGCTCTGATGTATCTGACACGCATCTACCTCAACCCGCACCGTCGTGGGGCGAAGCAGCTCATGCGCAGTCGACAGATGCTGCACGCGGCTGTGCTGAATTGCTTCCCCCCGGGCGTGCTGGATGATCCCGGCGCCCCGCGGGTTCTCTGGCGGCTGGACCGTCCGCCCGTCGTTCGGGGAGCTATCCCTCGCCAGGGGAGCCCCTCGTGTGCGCTCTACATTTCGAGCCCGGTTGCTCCGGACCCCTCGCATATCGTCGAGGAGGCCGGATACGCGACCGAGGGCGGGGTAGTCATCCGCGACATGAGTACCTTCCTTGAGGGGCTGTCGGCTGGGCAGCGGTGGGGTTTCCGCCTGTGTGTCAATCCGACGTTCCGGGAGGGCAGCCAGGTCAATGCACGGGGACGCAAGAAGGTTCTTGCTCACGTCACGCAGGATCAGCAGACGCAGTGGGTTCTCGAACGCGCCGAGAAGTGCGGATTCAGGGTGCTGACCTCCGCTGAAGTTGGTGGTGACCTACCGATTCTCGAGGACGGTGATGGGCAACGTGTTGACGGTGCGAATCTGCTGATTAACGGCGTTGAACGCAGCGTCGCTGAGTTTAAGCACAAGGAGCATCGAGTGACCCTCGGAGTCGCTACCTTCGAGGGCGTCCTCGAGGTGACGGACCCCGAGGCCCTGCGCAGAGTCCTCATCCACGGAATCGGCCGAGGGAAAGCCTACGGCTGCGGTTTGATGACCTTGGCTCGGCCATGAGACCGATCCCCGGGGCAAACCCATCAGATCCGAGAGACCTGGTGTGAGTTCGAGACCGCTTGACATTCCTCTACGTCGAGCGGTGCACGATCAATCGTGACTCGAACGCGATTACTGTGGCTGATGGTCATGGAATCGCCCACGTCCCAGCAGCGGCGCTGTCGGTGCTGCTGCTGGGACCCGGGGTTCGGATCACACACTCGGCGGTATCGGTGCTGTCCGAGAGTGGATCGACCATCGTGTGGGTGGGCGAGAACGGGGTGCGGTACTACGCGCACGGCACCCCGCCCTCGCGCTCCTCACGGTTGCTGGAGGCGCAGGCTCGCGCGGTGAGCGATCCGTCGATGCGGCTGACTGTCGCGCGCAACATGTACTTGATGCGCTTCGCAGGTGAGGACGTGTCGAAACTGAGTCTTCAGCAGTTGAGGGGGCGCGAGGGCGCTCGGGTGCGTCGCTTGTACCGGGAACACTCGCAGCGTACGGGGGTGCCCTGGGATCGGCGCGAGTACGATCCTGAGAACTATGAGGATGGTTCGGTTGTGAACCAGGCTCTCTCGGCGGCGAATTCGGCGATTTACGGGATCGTCCACGCGGTCATCGTCGCGCGGGGATGCAGCCCCGGGCTGGGGTTTGTGCACAATGGGAACTATCGCTCGTTTGTGTATGACGTCGCCGACCTGTACAAATCAGACCTCACAATTCCGATTGCTTTTGATGTTGCGGCTTCTCCGACTGACGAGGCCGTGGGCAGTGCCGCTCGTAAGGCCGTCCGCGATGCCGTGCGAGAGTTTCATCTGCTCGAGCGGTGTGTTGCGGACATCAAGGGGCTGCTGTCGGTGTCAGGTGCCTTGGATGTTGAGGACGAGGACCTGATCGTCGACGACTTGCGACTGTGGGATGACCGCGAGGGCACAGTTGCCGCGGGCGTGGCGTATGAGGAGAGTGGATCCTGGTGATCGTCCTCGTTTTGTCTGCCGTGCCTGAAGGTTTGCGGGGGCACGTGACTCGGTGGTTGATGGAAATCTCGCCGGGGTATTCGTGGGGACGCTGTCCGCACGGGTCCGTGAGCGCCTGTGGGATATCGTCACCGAGAACATGAAGACCGGGCGTGCTGTCATGGTCTACCGTGCACGAAACGAACAGGGGCTCGAGTTCTTGACGTGGGGAGACCCCTGGAAGCCCGTCGACTTCGATGGGCTGACGCTCATGATGCGTCCCTACTACTCCGGAGGCCGAGGTCAATACTCCGAACCTGACCCCGCAGCGCGTCAGTTGCGTAAGCGTCCCGCGATGAGTAACTTTCAGAAAAGGCGTAAAGCTCAAGGCTTTCCAAGATCTGACCGATCTGAGCAATAAAAATGCAGGTCAGGAAGTGTTTTCCCCGCGTGAGTGGGGATGAGCCCGTTGGTGACGGTGAACAGGTCGCCGTTGGTGAGTTTTCCCCGCGTGAGCGGGGATGAGCCCTTGCAGGTTCAGGTTGATGCGCAGGCTCAGGTGTTTTCCCGGCGTGAGCGGGGATGAACCCTTCACCAACGGGCACCCTAACGGAGAGAACCCGTTTTCCCCGCGTGAGCGGGGATGAACCCCTTTCTTAGTTCACTCCGGCGACCTGGAGGAAGTTTTTCCCGCGTGAGCGGGGATGAGCCCGGCGCGGGTGTGCAGGTGGTGATCCCCAATGCGTTTTCCCCGCGTGAGTGGGGATGAACCGAAAGCGCCGGCGACCTTTTCGCCACGGTTGCTGTTTTCCCCGTGTGAGTGGGGATGAGCCCGGCGACGTGCCGTTACCGTCGCCGCCCTTGTTGTTTTCCCCGCGTGAGTGGGGATGAGCCTAGCCCGTCGAAGGTGTTCCGTCGTTTTGGCGAGTTTTCCCCGCGTGAGCGGGGATGAGCCCTGGGAGAGGCCTGTGGCTCCGGCCGGGCTGGTGTTTTCCCCGCGTGAGCGGGGATGAGCCCCCAGCCCCCGACCGTATCCCCGGCACCTGGCTGTTTTCCCCGCGTGAGTGGGCATGAGCCCTCAGCCAGCGAGTTCCCCTACAAGCTCTCTAAGTTTTCCCCGCGTGAGCGGGGATGAGCCCAGGACCGACGCCAAGACCGCCGAAGCCGCCGCGTTTTTCCCGCGTGAGCGGGGATGAGCCCTGACCGTCCGCACCGGGCGCCTGTCCGTCAAAGTTTTCCCCGCGTGAGTGGGGGTGAGCCCGCTGCGCTCGCGTCAATGCAGCGCGGCCTCACGTTTTCCCCGCGTGAGTGGGGATGAGCCGCCGATAGCCGTGCTAACGCCGCTCGAGATCGCGTTTTCCCCGCGTGAGCGGGGATGAGCCCTTCCTCTACGGTTCCTTCGACCGTTACCTGGGGTTTTCCCTGCGCAAGTGGGGATGAGCCCTCCGCGTAGCACCACGGGGTAACGACGTAAGTGTTTTCCCCGCGCGAGCGGGGATGAGCCGGGCGCGAAGGTCGTCATGGCGGTGATGGACCAGTCTTCCTCGCGTGAGCGGGGATGAGCCGTACTGGCCGACCGGTGGGAAGGATCATGCAACGTTTTCCCTGCGTGAGTGGGGATGAGCCCCTCCTCGACATCTCCCTCCGAGGTATGGCTATGTTTTCCCCGCGTGAGCGGGGATGAGCCCACGAGCGAGCGGGTCGGCCAGTGAATAAGGCGGTTTTCCCCGCGTGAGCGGGGATGAGCCCGGCGGCACGATCACGATCAACGCCGTCAACGAGTTTTCCCCGCGTGAGCGGGGATGAGCCCGTGGTGGGTGAAGGCACCTGTCCCTTCGCTCTGTTTTCCCCGCGTGAGCGGGGATGAGCCCTGGAACCAGCTGGCGGACGCGATCCCCGGAGCGTTTTCCGCGCGTGAGTGGGGATGAGCCCACCGTGCGAGCCACCGCACGCCACGGAAACACGTTTTCCCCGCGTGAGCGGGGATGAGCCGAAGCGGCAGGCCGAGCCCGCTGAGACGGGCACGTTGTCCCTGCGTGAGCGGGGATGAGCCCGTGACCCCGACGTGGACACAGTCATCGGGGAAGTTTTCCCCGCGTGAGCGGGGATGAGCCCCCGTAGATGATGCGTTCCAGGGCTTGGGTTTTATTTTCCCCGCATGAACGGGGATGAGCCGGGAAGTGGATGCTATGGCATCGAAAGCAATCAGTTTCCCCCGCGTGAGCGGGGATGAGCCCTCGACCGGGCCAGTAATCGGCGGAATCTCACCGTTTTCCCCGCGTGAGCGGGGATGAGCCTACGTGGCAGACGATCCGACGCGCGGTCGCCGGGTTTTCCCCGCGTGAGTGGGGATGAACCCTGGCTCTGGAACGGCACGTAGAAGTTCGATGCGTTTTCCCCGCGTGAGCGGGGATGAGCCCGTGTGGGACTTGGTGAAGAATCTGGACAAGATGTTTTCCTCGTGTGAGTGGGGATGAGCCCGCCTTCATGTCCGAGGACTCGGTCTCGATGGGGTTTTCCCCGCGTAAGTGGGGATGAGCCTCCGAGCGTGATCGGCTCGGTTGACGAGATCGTGTTTTCCCCGCGTGAGTGGGGATGAGCCCAGGTTGTCGGCGTAGCGTTGTACGTGGGTGAGGTTTTCCCCGCGTGAGCGGGGATGATCCCGGCATCCTCGTGAAGGCCGGGAGCCTCGCATTGTTTTCCCCGCGTGAGCGGGGATGATCCGGGTGATCCTGGTGAGGCGATCACAGTCGTGACGTTTTCCCCGCGTGAGCGGGGATGATCCGGGAGGCAAAGCGCGGATAGTGCCCCTCGCCGCGTTTTCCCCGCGTGAGCGGGGATGAGCCCCAGGCCACCAGAAAGAGCCCGCCGATCTTGAGGTTTTCCCCGCGTAAGCGGGGATGAGCCCGGGGACGATCTCCTGTGACCGGCATCGAGATCGTTTTCCCCGCGTGAGCGGGGATGAGCCCAGCCATGCCTTCGTGTCGCCGCTCCACTTGCCGTTTTCCCCGCGTGAGCGGGGATGAGCCCGGCTGGCAGCTGTACTGCAACGCGAACCACTAGTTTTCCCCGCGTGAGCGGGGATGAGCCCGACTACATCGACACCTTGCGTATCGCACGCAAGGTTTTCCCTGCGTGAGTGGGGATGATCCCCTCGGTGGCCGTCAGAAGGTTTACGCGATGGTTCGTTGACCCGCATGACTGAGCCCCGACCTCGTCGATACGAGGCCGGGGCTCAGTGCGTCAGATCCGTACCCTCACGCGGAGGGCGGGGTAGTCAGGCCTGGCGTCGGCGAGCGGCCACCGCCAGCGCGCCCAGCAGGCCCAGCATGCCGGCACCAGCGAGGACGCCAGCCATGTCGGCG
>ERZ773272.748-NODE-748-length-12760-cov-22.609760_pt1 | contig 12760 bp, 9 predicted proteins | sample MGYA00511891_ERZ773272 | MGnify/ENA primary metagenome ERZ773272 (study PRJEB29015, sample SAMEA2738150) | human oral metagenome | biome: human oral; feature: human-associated habitat; material: saliva | place: China | collected 2198 ...
TTTCCACCTCAAGCCAAGCACGGTATTTATTTTCTTCAGTCCAAATGTTCGCCATCTCAGGGCGAGAGTAACGTTCGATCATTGTTTTTCCTTTCCTATGATAAAAATTTAATCGTTATATGTTAGTCTCTATAACATCACCTAAAATCAATCTCTGATTTACTTACTTGAAGTTTAGGATTTAAATATAACAAATATGGAGCTATATAATCTATATCTTCTGATTTCGGTCCCAATCTAACTGAATAATATTTTTCTGAATCTAAATTATTTAAATAGACATATAAGAATGGTAAACTTCCTCTCGGATTATTCATTGGAACAATATCAAAATTTTCTTTATTTGTATCCATATCTAATACGATACGATACTCATTTTCATACGCATAATCACTTTTTTTGAATAGATACTTTATTTCGTCTAAAATTTTAAATAATTCTTCAGTATCTTCATAATCATGAACAGTTGTTCTTAAAGATTCTAGAAGTTTTTCAATTTTTTTAGATTTTTTTTCTTCTAAGCCAACTGTCTTTATTTTATCATCTTCACGATATAGGTAACAAACTTTATAAATATTTGCTCTAGATTTTGTTATTATTTCTTCAATCAAATTACTTGTAAAAGTAACTGATATCCCCTCTGAATGATTTCCGTATTGTTCCCACATAGGTAGACTATCCAAATTAGTTGTTGCACATATCATATATATATTTGATTGATCATAAATATCTTTTTTTGGTAATAAATTAAGGAAATAATAAAGCGCTTTTCCCTCTAGAGGATCATTTAATTGATTTGCATTTGTCAATCTTAAATCAGAATTTATTGTATTATTATTCTGTATCTTTCCTGAGTCTACCTCCAATATTTGTTTATAAATATCTAAACCAGTAAAATGACCTAATTCTATATTTTTCGAATCTTCCACCGATAATATTAGCTCTTGCTTAATTTCATTAACAATGTTAAGAATACTATCTGAGCCTGTCTGTAAAATTTCATCTATCTCGAATTTTAAAGAAATATTGTCATTATATTTTATTCGTAAACGCTGGAGTAACTTTTTAACATCATCATTTATAAATATTTCATACTGTTTATAATAATTTACAATCGACGAGAAAAAAATGTAACTATCAACTATTTCAATATATTTTGTTGCTATAGACTTTAAAAAATCACTAAAATTCTGATCTTTTATCTTTGCAATTTCATCTTTATAATCAGCTAATAAATTATCTCTTTTAAATTTTTTTCCATTTTCTTGTAAATAGTCTAACGTTTCCTTAATTATTCGTGACTCACTCGAACTCAGGAGAATATCTGATAATTTACTGTTTGCATCTAATAAACTTCTCGAACTCGGGGATAATTTTAATATATTATTTAGAGATTGATAGTTCGATACCGTAACAAAGGCATCTTTAACTCGTTTCAAAACATCTATATACTCATTTTTTAGTATTTTTCTTAATCGACTGTAATAAGAAAATGCTACCCCTATTGTTTTAAAGTCTTGCTTGGATAATTTGTTTCCACAAGGAAAAATCGTACTAAAAGCATTCCTCCTGCTCTGTTGTAAAAAAGGCAAATTGAAAACTTTTGCTTTCCCTATGAAAGTAAATACCCCATTCCCCTTAAAATAATAGCAATCATATGTCACGAAATATCCTTCATCTGAATAAGTATTAGGAAAATAAGCCAGAGTGTTTTTGAACTTTACTCTTTTCTCGTTCACAAATAGACCAATATCAGAATCGGCTGAGGTCACTACTTTTTTTGAAAATATAATCTGAACCACTACTACTCCTTAAAAATTTAAATTTCTTGAATATAAAACGACTTCTACCAAATAATATCAGCTACTATCTTTGTAAACAGAGATCCATCTCACTCCCAAACTCTTCAACCTTATACGATTCATTACCAGACAAAGTCACATGTTCAATTTTTTGATTGTACTTTACTTCTAATCTTAAATTTATATTTTAAAATTGGTATACCTATTCTTCATCATTATCTTCACTATCAGGTTCATTAAGAGTGTTTGGTAAACCTAAATGCCCAATAGTATTAGATATCCCTTTAATAGACTTTAACACTCCGGAGTCTATTTTGGGTACTTGAATATTACGAAATACTTCCATCATAGATTTCATCGTATTATTAAAATCAATATTGTTAGCATAAAACTTATCCATTGCTGGTCTGATTACTTCTGACGCTGTTTTAGATAAAGATAATAAACTAGCCAGAAACTCTTGATCAAAAATATCATTTGTAAGTTTTCTAGTTGCTTCAAAATCCCATCCCTCAAGCATGTTATTTTGAACCTCTTTTAATTCTTCGATTACATCTAATAATAACGAATCTATTTTTTTGTAGCGTTTATAGGTTAGCATGTGAAAATGCATGACGTCATTTCTATACTCTCTAATACTATCGTAATTATTCTTGAGTATATCAACTTTCTCACTATCAGTGAATGGTGTAAAGTGCTTTTCCCATAAAGTAGTTGGAAGCGAATTTTTTATCATTTCTTTCAGAATATATCCATTCTTATTTTGAAAATCTTTAAAATGAATAGTTAAGTCACGAACTGGATTTATATTTATTTCAAATATCAACGAATGAAGTTCAGCAATTTGCAATCTTTCAATATGCTCTATTGTATGAATTTTTGATAAATCTAATTTATCATTAGTCTGTTCCTTAATAATCCTTACAATATCCTCATCCTCAAGTGGAGACAAAGCTAATACAAAAATTTTTCGTAATAACGATTCATATGTTTGAAATTTAGGATAAAGCCTATTTGAAAAATACATAGACAAACTACTGGATAGAACTGAATATTTCAAATGATTTTTTCCTAAAAATTCTCTAAATTTTGAAAGAAAATCTCCGAACTTTTTAGCTGAATTCAATTTAGATTTGCTGTATTCATAGCTAAGTATAATTTTAACTAGACCCCTTCGAAATTGATAGGTATTTATTGTAAAATCGTCATCTTTGAAAGCGCACTTATATGTAGCTAAATGCCCTTCTACATACTTATCATCAACTTCAACTTGACTGTCAGAAGTAATACTAATTATTTCCGAACTAAGAAATAATTCTTCAAGTTTAGCAATACTAATATTTTTAGTTAATAACTCCACCTCAAATTTCATATTTATCTCTAAAAATCAATCCCTTTCCCGAACTCCTCAACCTCATCCGGTACATCACTAAACAAAGTCACATGTCCCATCTTGCGGTTGTGCTTCGCTTCTATTTTACCATACATATGTAAGTGGGCGCTTGGATTTTCTGCAACATACTTTTCAGTGACCTCGACATGTTGGCCGAGAACATTGAGCATGACAGCAGGAGCATGGAGGCGAATAGCAGGAAGTGGTGCTCCGAGAACGCCCAAGATGTGCGTGTCAAACTGGGAAAAGTCGCAGGCTTCGATTGAGTAGTGGCCTGAGTTGTGTGGACGTGGGGCGATTTCGTTGACGATAATGTCATCAGCTGTCGCAAACATTTCCACGCAGAGCGTTCCAGACAAGTTAAGCTGTTCAGCGATTCGCACTGCCATGGCTTTAGCTTTCTCAGCTAGATCATCAGAAATACGAGCTGGCACAATGGTCTTAGATAGAATATTGTTGCGGTGGATATTTTCCTGAACCGGGAAAACTGTCACATCCTTGCCATTTCCTGACACGATGACAGAAATCTCAAGGTCAAAGTTGACAAATTCCTCCAAAACGCAGTCTGCTGAGTCAGCTAGCGCATAGGCTTCTGCCAAGTCTGCTTCTGAACGAATAACCTTTTGACCGTGGCCATCGTAGCCACCTGTCGCAGTTTTGAGGACATAGTTTTTCGACAGGTCGATGTCTGCCAAGTCTTTGCTAGAAGTCACGACCTTGTATGGTGCTACAGTGACTTGTGCCTTGTTTGAGAGGAAGTCCTTTTCAAAAATCCGATTTTGCGAAATGCGAAGCAGGTCTGTCCCTTGAGGGAGTTGTCCATCCTTAATGACAGCATCCAAACCGTCAGCATCAACATTTTCAAATTCATAGGTGAGGACATCGCAACGCTCAGCCAACTGACGGAGGGCGTCTACATCGTTATAAGGCGCCACGATGATTTCCGCCACGCGAGAGGCCGGGCAATCAGCCGCAGGATCCAGCGCGATAACCTTGTGCCCCATGTAGATAGCAGAAATGGCCATCATCTGACCCAGCTGACCACCACCGATAATTCCGATTGTTTTAGATGAGCTCATTTGTAGACTCCTCTGCGATTTTTCCTTGTTCTTCTGCGAAATCTGCTAACGCTGTCGCAATAGCCTGATCCTCTACTGAAAGGAGACGGAGGGCAAAGAGGGCCGCATTGGTCGCACCTGCTTCACCAATAGCCATTGTCGCAACAGGCACGCCACCCGGCATCTGAACAATCGAGTAAAGAGAATCCACGCCACTAAGCGCACGTGATTTGACGGGTACACCGATGACAGGAAGGGTTGTTTTAGCAGCAACCATCCCTGGCAAGTGAGCAGCGCCACCTGCACCCGCGATGATGACCTTGATGCCACGGCTACGTGCTTCTTCGGCATGTTTGAACATGAGGTCAGGTGTGCGGTGGGCAGAGACAACTTTCTTTTCGTAGGCTACACCGAAGCGGTCTAGGACTTCTGCTGTTTTTTGCATGGTTGCCCAGTCGGATTTTGAGCCCATGATGATGGAAATTACTGGTTTCATTTTTAATCCTTTTTCTTTTTTTGACAATCACCTTAGGTTGTGAGGGACGGCAGCAGCCACCAAAGGTGTCTCATGCCTAAATCGGAAGCCCAAGGTCTTCCGATTTCCCTGAACGATTGGCTTATAAGCCAATCGTTCTTTCACGACGGCGGTGATTGCTCTATATCAGCTCGCTAATGCTCGCTAATCAAACGACCATTATCGTATTTGGCGACTTCGTCGCGTTATTCTTATATCTTTACTTAATGGCCTTGCTTCCAATGTCATTTCGATAGAAGAGGCCTTCTGTTTTTTGTTGGGAGAGTTCTTGGTAGATGGTTTCTTGGGCTTCTTTAACGGTATCGGCTGTGGTGACGAGCATATAGACACGTCCTCCGTTTGAGAGGAGGTCTTGGCCATTTTCAGCGAATTTAGCACCGGCATAGTAAGTGATGATGTCGCCTTCTGTCTTGGCTGGAAGCTTGACACCCTTCTCATAAGCGAGTGGGTAGCCGTTTGAGGCTACAACCACGCCTAGTGTCACACCCTTGTCCGTCCAAGTGATGGCTGGCTCTTTGCCTTCCAAAATGTCAGTGATGTTTTGTGCAAAGTCAGATGTCAAACGAGGCAAGATGATTTGTGTTTCAGGATCACCAAAACGAGAGTTGAACTCGATGACTTTAGGTCCATCAGCTGTCAAGATAAGTCCAGCGTAAAGGACACCAAGATACGGACGACCTTCTTTGATCATGCCTTCAAGAACTGGCTTGACAATGGTGTCAACCGCTGTGTCAACTACGCTCTGTGGTAAGTGAGGAACTGGTGCATAGGCACCCATCCCACCAGTGTTAGGACCCTTGTCGCCATCATAAGCACGTTTGTGGTCCTGAGCCGTTGGCATGATATAGAACTTGTCTCCATTGACAAAGGCAAAGAGAGAGAACTCTTCCCCGTCAAGGAATTCCTCGATAACCACACGCGCACCTGAGTCACCGAATTTATTATCCAAAAGCATCTCGTGAGCGGCTTCGACTGCTTGCTCGACTGTCTCAGCAACGACAACACCTTTTCCAAGTGCCAAACCATCTGCCTTGACAACGATAGGAGCGCCTTTCTCCTCGATATAAGCCTTGGCTTCCTCAAAATCTGAAAATGTCCCATAGGCTGCTGTCGGAACGTTGTATTTGACCATGATTTCCTTAGCAAAATCCTTAGACCACTCCAACTCCGCTGCCAATCTTGTCGGACCAAAGGCTTTGAGTCCTGCTGCATTGAACTCATCCACGATCCCAGCCGCAAGGGCGTCATCTGGCCCGATAAAGGACCAAGCAATATCGTTGGCTTTTGCAAACTCAATCAGTTTAGAATGTTCGGAAATAGAGATATTCACTAATTCCAGACCATCCAGAGTCATCCCGTCATTTCCAGGAGCTACAAAGACATTTTCAACGTCTTTTGACTCAAGCAACTTCTTAGCAATGGCATGTTCACGACCACCCGAGCCGACAACTAACAGCTTCATCTTTCAACCTCTTTTGCGAATTATTTACTAATATTATACCATAAACGTTCGTTTTAATCTTGTTTCGTTTCGCTTTTAAAGCAAAAAAAGGAAAGAAACTGTTTTCTTCCCTTTTATTTTCTTAATGTCTAAAATGTCTCACACCTGTGAAAACCATAGTCAAGCCGTATTGATCAGCAGCTTCGATAGACTCTTGGTCACGTACTGATCCAAGAGGATGATATTTTTTGTATGATAAAATTTAACTATAAAACTGAAAATAATTCATTAATGCTAGATATATTTTTTTCATTAAGTATCCTTCTCATGCATGGACTTAACATATTCTCGATACCTTCTTTTTCTATGGATAAAACAAATGAGTATCTCCCTTTTATTTGTTTAACTAAACTTTCATCTCTCTCTATATTATCTAAAGTTTGAATAGCATCCCATAGTAATTCTTTCTTAAATTTCCTTCCAACTGTTAAGCGTCGATAATTTTCTTGTTTATTTACGATGTACACACCTGTTACTTTTACATTGCCCGACTGTAATAAATTTGTTAATCTAGTTTTCTTATTATTAAGTTTAAGACTATATCTTTTTAATAAAGCACTTACTATTTTCTCTATTCTAATTTTTATATCTGAATAATCATTTTTGTCTGAAATACATCGAAAAGAGATCGTAATATCATCAGCATATCGTGTATAAATTACATTATCTAATCCTTGTCTCTTTAATCTACAATACAAAGTAGTATCAAATTTTTTTAAATAAATGTTTGATAATAACGGAGATGTTACAAAACCTAACGGTAATCCTTGCAACCCTTGACTGGCTTTTTTTATAATTTCATAAGACTGACTTTTACTTATATTATATCCATTATATTTCACTTCCTTATATAAAAAATTAATTAACTTACGATGATTAATAGACGGAAAAAAATTCTTGATATCGAATTGAATAAAGATGTCATTATACATATGTGCTTTAGCATTGTCAAAAATAGAAATTCCTTCTCTATAACCTTTAGTGAACTTAGAATAAATTACCCGTTCTTTTAAATGGTCATTAATTAGTTTATGAATATTTTTTAACTCGCTATTACTCGTATAAGCAACTATTTTCCTTATTTTTTTATTTTTTTTTAGTTTAAAAATTGCGAATCCACTATTATTTACCATATCTTCTCTTCCTCAATAACTTCAATCAAACTAGAGTATTTAGCGAAAAAGAACTTCCCATTTTTATCCTTTCCTTTATGTTCTAGAATAACTTTTTTATCTTCTTCATAAGTTTTATCTTTTCTTATACGCATAAATCCTGCCGCATTAAACAAATACAACGTCATACCAATCATCCTTTGTATTGTTACTTTTTTACTTTCAAAATGAATCTCAGGAACGTCAGGAAACTTATATGGCTTAATCTCTTCATAGGTAGAAATAAGGATCTTATTCATTTCATTATTTAAAATTTCTATAACACTCTCTAAAGTCATACTTTTCCCAAATATTTTATCAGCAATTTCGTCTACTGATAGCATTGCTGCTACATAATGTAGGACTCTATCTGGATCAATTCTTACTGTTAGTTTAACTTCTTCAAAGTTTAAACCAAATTCTTCTTTTCCAATCTCAAATGATTTTGATTTACCTTTAATAAAATCATTTATATTGTTGCTCAACGTTTTACCTATAGAATCATTCACAAAACTTGTATGTAGATTACGTAGATTGACAGATGTAATATTATTTCTCACACTTGGATAGTATATTATTCGTTTTACAGGATTCTCTCCTTTAAAAAAAGATAATTTCAAAAAATTGCCCAATTTATCTTCTTCAACCGCTTCTATATTAGGTAATATTAGACAAGTTTTTTCTCTATTAGAGGCCTCACCTAAAAACAAACCTGCTTCCGCACCCGTTGAAATACTTTCATGAAATATAAAAATAACATCTGATAACAGAGATACTAAAAATTCTACATCATATAAATTTCTCATATAAATATCGCCATAGTTAAGATACATTTCCGATTTACTAAATGTAAAATTTTCCTCTAATATTATGATTTTGTAAGATGAATTAATATTTTCCAGATGTTTTTTCAATACATTTCTTTTATCACTAACATTTGATTTCACATATTTTGAACCACATAAAAAAATAAATTTATATAGTTCATTTTTTTCTTCCTTATTCTTAAATATATATTTACTCATCATTGCTCCATATAAAAAGAGCCCTACCTAAAATTTGTAGAGACTTTTATTCAGAACGAAAGGCAATAGTACGTGGGTTCTTGACGACATGCGGCGAGTTCGCCGTATGTCTAAAGGTTCTACGTACGACCTTTCGTAATTCTATATTATATAGTAATTTATTACTATCCTCGACAAAGTCGAGTAACAAATTTTACTATTTTTAAAATACTCAACCTTTGGAACTACCAAAGGAAATAACAGGATGTGTTATTTTTCTAGGGCTCTACTCCATTATATCATAAAATATCCATATTTTCTATATCTTGAACCTGTTTAAAAAATGTCTTAGCTTTCCCGTTTCTAGGATTTAACATAGTTTCCCACTCTAACTCTTCATTATTATATTTACAGAGTTCTTTTTCTTGTATAACTTGTAGTATTTTCTCATCTTTTAGAATCACCGATTTTAACATTATTATATATTTATATACTGTTATTTTTAAATAATCCGGAGTCTCTTCATCTCCTAATTCTTTAGATAGTATGTCTTTTGCAAGAATTAAATTGATTAATACTTTAAGATGATTCAAACTGAGATTATGAAGATCAAACTCATTGTCCAACTGAATAGAAGTATCCTCTAAATTTATACCCGTTATTAAATACTCTTGGTTTGAATTTTCATCAGATATTATTAGTTTATATTCTTCTCCAAAAGATCGGTTTTTTACTTTATTATTTAAAAAATCAATAAGTTGATTAATCATTTCTTCACTATCTGCTGAAAAATTATCAATCAGTAATTTTAGAACATCAAAATCACTTAAATAAATTTTAACATCATTTTCGTTTATAAGAAATCTAGTTTTTTTATTCTTTCTTATTAGAAACTTATATTTTTCATTTCCATAACTAACCTCTAAGTTTCTTTCTACACCAAAGTATTTATTGATACTAGTATCTCCAAATCGCGTTTTAACTTTTTCCTTTTCTTGATCTAAAAGACAATCTAAATCTTCTATGAAATTCATATTATTCTCCTCTTTATTATATATTATATCAAATCCAATTTTTCAGCTCAATATTATTATACAACAAAAACATCCAATTCCATGGATGCTTTGTGAGTTCTTAATGTCTAAAATGTCTCACGGCTGTAAAGGCCATAGTCAAGCCGTATTTATCAGCAGCTTCGATAGACTCTTGGTCACGGACTGATCCACCTGGTTGGATGATGGCCTTAATACCTGCTTTGGCGATTTCTTCCACGTTATCCGCAAATGGGAAGAAGGCATCTGAAGCAAGAACAGCACCGTCCAGACGGTCTTTGGCTTGGTCAATAGCGATACGAACAGAGGCCACACGGTTAGTTTGACCTGGACCAACACCAAGTGTCATGTGGTCGTTGGTTACGATGATACCGTTTGATTTGACGTACTTGATAGCTTTCCAAGCGAATTCAAGAGCAGTCGCTTCTGTCTCCGTTGGCTGGCGTTTGGTCACCACTTGCCAGTCAGCTGGGCTTTCTTTGACCACGTCTTGATTTTGAACGAGGAGTCCACCGACAACACCTGTGTATTCTGCTTCCACTTCACTAGCGTCTTGGGCATCAAATGGCAAGGCAAGAATGCGCAAGTTTTTCTTTTTGTTGGTCAAAATAGCTAGCGCCTCATCTGTATAGCTTGGTGCAATGATGATTTCAAGGAAAACACCGTGCATTTTTTGAGCTGTCGCAGCATCTACTTCACGGTTTAGAACGACGATACCGCCGAAGATGGATACTGGGTCAGACTCATAAGCGTAGTCCCAAGCAGTTTCGATGTCGTCAGCTTGACCGATCCCACATGGGTTCATATGTTTGAGAGCCACAACGGTTGGGCGGTCTTTGAAATCACGGATGATACGGATAGCAGCATCCGCATCACGGATATTGTTGAAGGACAATTCTTTCCCGTTAAGCTGCCTAGCTGAAGCAATGGAGTAGTCTGTTGGCAAGGCCTTTTGGTAGAAATCTGCATCTTGTTGAGGGTTTTCACCGTAACGCATTGGTTGCTTAAGGTCATACGTCAAAGTGAGTTTCTCAGGTTTACTTTCCCCTACTTGAGCTGTGAAGTATTCTGCGATTAAAGCATCATAAGCCGCTGTGTGACGGAAAACCTTAGCCGCCAAACGTTGGCGAGTTTCGTAAGAGGTTTCACCGTTTGCTGCCAATTCATCAAGAACAACAGCATAGTCAGCAGGATCTACAACAACTGTTACGCTAGCGTGGTTTTTAGCTGCAGAACGAAGCATAGATGGACCACCGATATCGATGTTTTCAACGGCATCCGCGTATGTCACGTCTGGTTTAAGAATGGTTTCCTTGAATGGGTAAAGATTTACCACCACAAGGTCAATGAGCTCAATCTTGTTATCCTTAGCAGCCTCTAGGTGGCTATCGAGGTCACGACGAGCGAGGAGACCTCCGTGGATATTTGGGTGGAGGGTCTTGACACGACCATCCATCATTTCTGGGAAACCAGTCACATCATCGATGGCGATAGTGTCTACCCCAGCATTGTCAAGGACAACTTTAGTACCGCCAGTTGAGATGATGTCCCAACCAAGTTTTTTAAGTTCTTGGGCAAATTCAACAATGCCCGCTTTATCTGAGACTGAAATAAGTGCTCGTTTAGTCATTTTTCTCTTCCTTTTTAAAAAGTTCTTCAGCTACTACAGTCGAAAATTTTCTTTCAGCTCTAGCACTTCCTTATTTGCGTGCAACTCCCAAACTATCCAAGACTTCTGGATAGAGTTTGTACTCTGTTTCGTGGATGCGAGTCTCGAAAGTATCAAGGGTATCATTCTCTAGACGTGGCACACGGACTTGTTTGATAACCTTACCAGTATCAACGCCAGAATCCACCCAATGAATAGTCACGCCAGACTGGTCAACGCCTGCATTCCAAGCATCCTCAATACCATGAGCGCCTGGAAATTCAGGGAGATAGGCTGGATGAATATTGATGATACGGCCTTCATAAGCTGCCAGCAAGGTTGGGCCAACGATTTTCATATAACCGGCCAAACAAACCAAATCAATCTTGTGTTCATCCAAAAGTTCGACAATGGCTCCTTCATAGTCTGCCTTGTTTTCAAATTCCTTGAGTTCAAAAGCGTAGGATAATACCCCAAGATTCTCTGCACGCTCAAGTACATAGGCATCCCGGTGATCTGAAAAGACAAATTCTACTGGAAATTGTTCCGCAATCACCTGAAAGTTTGAGCCGTTACCAGAGGCAAAAACAGCAATCTTTTTAGCCATTATTTAATCACCACACTTGCGCCATCTTTCTTCACAATACGACCAATTTCATAAACAGGTTCGTCAAGAAGTTCTTTGACACGTTCCACATTCTCTGGTTTAACCGCAAGCATGAGACCAATACCCATGTTGAAGATTTCAAACATTTCTTCATGTTTGATTTGGCCATACTTTTCAAGGGCTTTGAAAATTGGAAGGACTGGTACTTTACTTTCGTCAATTTCAGCAGCCAAGTCATCAGCAAACATACGTGGTACATTTTCGATGAAACCACCACCTGTGATGTGGGCAATCCCGTTGACCAATTCTTCTTTGATGAGTGGCAAGACAGCCTTGACATAGATACGAGTTGGCTCAAGAAGAACCTCCTTGAGTTTCTTGCCTTCTAACTCAGGCAATACTTCTTCCCCTGTGTAATCAGCAAAGACACGACGCACGAGTGAATAACCATTTGAGTGGATACCGCTTGAAGCAAGCCCCAGAATCACATCGCCTTCAGCTACTTTTGAACCGTCTATGATTTGAGATTTTTCTGCAACACCGACTGCAAAGCCAGCCAAGTCATAGTCGTCTTCGCCATACATACCAGGCATTTCAGCCGTTTCGCCACCGATAAGGGCTGCACCGGCTTGCACACAACCTTCTGCAACACCTGCAACAACTTGCTCCAATTTAGCTGGTTCATTTTTACCTGTTGCAATATAGTCGAGGAAGTAGAGGGGTTCAGCACCTGCAGCGATGATATCGTTGACACACATAGCCACACAGTCTTGACCAATGGTATCGTGTTTGTCATACTTGATAGCTAACATGAGCTTAGTTCCGACACCATCTGTTCCTGAGATCAAGACGGGCTCTTTGACACCAGTTTTTGAAAGGTCGAACATACCACCGAAGCCACCGAGAGCTCCCATAACACCTGCACGCTCCGTACGTGCCACGTGTTTTTTGATCCGTTCAACAACTTCATAACCCGCTTCAACGTCCACACCAGACTGCGCATAAGCAT
>ERZ773272.750-NODE-750-length-12736-cov-85.809794_pt1 | contig 12736 bp, 6 predicted proteins | sample MGYA00511891_ERZ773272 | MGnify/ENA primary metagenome ERZ773272 (study PRJEB29015, sample SAMEA2738150) | human oral metagenome | biome: human oral; feature: human-associated habitat; material: saliva | place: China | collected 2198 ...
TCACCGACACCGTGCAGCTGCCCGGCGAAGAGCCCCGCACCATGACCGACGAAGAAATCGTCAGCCTCATCCGCAACTGGACCGTGGGCGAGCTGTCCACCGTCTCCGCAACCGTAGGCGTATTCGTCAACTTCCTGGCACGCAACCGCGCCGAGCAGGACCGCCTGCGCGCTTCCCTCGCCGACGGCAACGCACTCGACGACCGCAGCGAAATCGCCCTCGCCGTCGAAGAAATCATGCGACTCGAAGACACCCTCGTCACCAACCGCCGCATCACCACGCAGGACACCGAACTCGGCGGCCGCACCCTGCCCGCCGGCTCCCGCGTGACCATCAACTGGGCAAGCGCCAACCGCGACGAGGACGCCTTCGAAGACGCCCTCACCTACAACCCGCACCGCGACCAGTCCCGCAACCTCGTGTACGGCGACGGCATCCACGTCTGCCCCGGCGCGCCCCTGGCACGCTTGGAACTGCGCATCCTGCTCGAGGAGCTGCTGCGCGGCACCGAGTCCATCGAGATCGCGGACGAGAGCGAGAAGCCCGCAACCGTGAACGCCGTGTACCCGGTCTCCGGCTACTCGGTCGTGCGCGCCATCTTCAACTAGGCACGCCCCAGCCGCACAAAGCGCGAGGCGCCGAACCCCGAGAATGGGGGTCGGCGCCTCGCGCTGTTAAGAGTAAATATGAGAGTGAATAGTAGGGGAGTGGCGGCCGGTATCAGCCGCGCACTATAGATAAAACGGAATATTCCCTGACGGCTATATAGCCTAGTGGACTATCTAAAAAGCTGGATTTATCGGCCAGAACTCGTTGCCGAAGGCTTCACCGAAGAACCCGCAGAACCGCTCGCAGACGTACGAGCTGAAGCACTCGCAGAAGCAGAAGCCGATGCCTCCGCCGCAGCCGATGCCGACTCCTCCGGGGACAGAGCCGTACCATCCGCATGAACACCAGCCATCGCCGGAGTCACACCATTCACGAAGCTCAACTTCGCCTGCCTGAACTGATACTCGGGAGAGCAGGTCAGCTTATACTTCGAATTCGCCAGCTCGCGAATCGACTTCACATAATTCTGAGTCTCCTCATACGGGGGAACACCGCCGTACTTCTCCACGGAACCCGGGCCCGCGTTATAACCGGCGAGAACCACATCCTGTAGCTCATCCTCATTGGAGGCGTACTTCGCCAAACGAGTACGCAACTCAGCCAAGTAGCGTGCCTGCGCCGCAATCGCATCGTGCGGGTTCAGAACATTACCGCCATTGCCGAAGCTGTAGTGGCCGCCGCTCCACGCGTCATCAGTGAACTGTGCAATACCCTTAGCGCCCTGGTGGGACACAACGCCCACACGCCAGTGGCTCTCAGTCTCAATCTGCGCCGCCAGCACGCCGGGACGGAAACCAGACACCTTAGAGCCCTCCTCAAAATCGGATCGGAGAGCCGCCGGAGCATACGAAAGCTCCGTCATGCCGCAATAGTCATCATAGGTGGCTGCCAAGCCGGCAACACCGCCACCCAAAAGAACCGCAGAGGCAATAATCTGCCAATGCGCAAGAACCCCGGCGAGAAAGCGAAGCGGGAAAGCTTTACGCTGCCGAGGAGAAATTTGTTGATCCGCCGGAACGGAAATGTGGTTGGAGGCGCTCGTAGCGTTACGCTCGGAAGGGGCGCCCGAAGTGCTATCTGCCATTCCTATAGACTAGCGCACCATCGCCGTTTATGGTGAAAAAACTCCCCTCCGTTGAGGTGAAAACCATAGTCAGAGAGTTCTTGGCGCGTCTTTACCGGAGTCAACATCAAGTGCAGGTACAGACTCCGTGCACGTGAAGGATGACCCCACCCGGTACACCTTTGACAGGGAGTACCAGGCGGGGCCGATCCATGATGGGGAGCTTCAGGAGCCTCTAACGGTTCGTCACCACGATCTTGCCGGCGGCACCGCGCTCCATCTCCGAGAAGGAGTGATTCACGAACGTGTACGTGCCAGACTCCAAGAACTGCATCTCCACGAAGCCGCCCTGAGCGGGCGCCAAATCGAGTGCCTGGCTGTGGCCGTCACGGCTACCGAACGCATCCGCGCCGCGGCGCATCAGGTAGCCGCCCTCCTTGTAGACCGTGTCGAACTGCGAACCGACCACGTGGAAGCTCGTGCCGTGGTTCGGGCCCGCAGCCATCACCCAAACACGGATACGCTCGCCCTTCTTCACCTGCAGCGGCTTCGCCTTGTACTGGGTTGCGTGGCCGTTGAACATGGTCAGCGTGGGGGTGCCCGCCGCAATCAGTTCCGGCGAGTTCTCCGCCAGCTTGTTACCGTCGGAGGCGGTCTTGCCGGTGTCGTGCAGGTACGCCTCGCCCTGAACTATCACGTACTCGTGATCGACCGGGTCAAGGTCCGCCGGGTCAATGATGACCGCGCCGTACATGCCCTGAGTCATGTGCAGGCTCAGCGGGGCGGTGCCGCAGTGGTACAGCCAGATACCGGCGCCCTTCGCCTCAAAACGGTAGACGAGACGCTCACCGGGGGCGATGGTCTTCATCGTGTTATCGGGGGAGACCATGCCCGCGTGGAAGTCCAGCGAGTGGCCCATCGTGCCGTTATTGATGAGTGTAATTTCAAAAACGTCACCGACCTTGCCGCGCAGAATCGGTGCCATGTTCTGCCCGTTGAACGTCCACATGTGAACGGTCACGCCGGGCGCCACCTCGCGGTCGACTTCCTCAACTTCCAGGGTGACCTTGCGGACGGTCTTGCCGTTCACCTGCGTGGCGGTGTTCGGTGCCGGGATGTTCGGGTCGCGGTACTTGTAGCCGCTGCCGGGCGCTGCGGACATGTCAATCCTGCTGTTCGCAACGGTCATGAGGGTCGGGGTGCTACCCGACGCGGCGTGGTTGTGGGTGCCCGCAGAACCGTGGTTGTGGCCACCCTGCGCCACCTGGTTTGCGGAGGCGCCGGTCGCCTTCACCTTGAACACCATGCCCAGGGAGCGGTGACCCGCCACGGAGCAGTAGCCTTCCTGGTCGGCGGTAATGACACCGGCATCAACGGTTTTCGTTTCGCCGGGGTTGATAACGCCGGTGGTCGCGCCGTTGTCGAAGGTCAGGTCGTGGGTCATGCCCTCGTCGTCGTTGGTGACTTCAACGACCAGGCGGTTACCGGCGGGCACCTCCACCTCGGCGGGGGTGAAGCGGTAGTTGCTGGTCGCCTTCACCTGCACGGTGGTGGTCTGACCGGTCGCAGCCACAGAGCCCGCCGAGGAGAACGACGGCAGGTTCAGCGCGGACGGGTTCACGGCGAAGCCCAGCAGGAACGCCATGGCAACCGCGAGTGCCGCCTGGAAGCTCTGCTTGGCGTGCGGGACGGGTTCCGGGGTGAGCGCCTCCTGGTTGAAGACGGGCTTCTCGCCGCGGGCGCGTGCTGCCATCATTTCCTTGCGGGTGTTCACGGACGCCTTCACGCCGCGCACCATGAGCGGAATGAACGCCATGAGCGCCAACGCACCCACGATAGCGACGGCAATCTTAATGGACTGGCCCACCATGGAGCTGGGCATCATGAAGATGAGCAGCGCCAGGTTCACGGCGGTTACGCGTGCCGCCGCGAAACGGCTGAACTCCTTGTTGGAGGCGCGCACCACCGCCGGGCCGCCGCCCATGCGCTGGGGTAGCAGGTAGCTCATCGCGCCGAGCAGCAGCTGCAGCAGGAAGCCGACCACAAAGATGGGGGTCACGGCGCGCATGTCCAGCTGCGCGAAGGGGACGGTCGCCACCAGGTAGGCGGTCGCTGCTACACCAACAATCAGCCAGAGGAAGCCCATACCCACGCTCATGGGCGGGTACTCGTTCGGGCGCTTGGTGCGCAGGGTACGCACCATCACCCAGGCGACAATGAGCAGGCCGAGTAGGTAGACGACCAGGCCGGCTGCGGCGAGCGGACGCATCCCTAAAATCGCGCCGACCAGCGACAACGCCAAGCCACCGCACATCAGGTACAGGGCGCGCAGGCTGTGGGTGAGCGCCTTATCCACCATCTTGGTACGCAGCATGGTCGGCCAGAACGTCACCAGCGTACCCACCGCGGTAATACCGACGAAGCCGAGCACGTTCACTGCCTCGTGCGCGAGCAGGAACTGCGAATGTAGGGTGCCGGACAGGTTCGGGTAGGCAATCATGCCGCCAAACGCCGCACCGAGGGGCAGCAGCAACGCCGCAACAATGTAGAAGCGAATGGTCACACCGAACCGCGACGGCAGAGCCTGACGCACCTGCTTCAGCAGGTAGATGCCGTGCCAGGCGACCATCGACCCGACAATGAGGGCGCCCACCACCGTGGCGGCGTAGAGGCCGGGCACGCTCAGCTGACCGACCATGCCGATCATGAGCACGAGAATACCGGCGTTCAGAATGAAGATGCGGCGCACCTGGGTTCCGCGGTGCTCGTCAGGAATCTTGATTTTCATGAGCGCTTCGGTGAAGTGCTGCGACCAAATCAGAATCGAGTTCGTAATCAGGCCGAGGGTGACAATGTGCACCATCAGCCAGCCGCTATTCGGGATAAACCTGTGCAGCAGAAGTACGCCGACAAGGGTGAACATCCAGTGGGAGACGGGCTTGGAGGCGCGACGATGCCACGTACCGCGACCGGATGCGCGGCGTGCAATCTCTTCGGGGGTGAGGTTCGCGCCGGGCATATCAGCCGGGCGCGCGCCAATGCTCAGGCCGGAGGAGCCGCCTCCGGAGACGTTTGCGCCTGCGGGCTTGCTACTCGTGTTCTCGCCTTCGGGTGGGGTGCCGAGATGTTCACTCACGTGATCACTGCTTTCACTGCTGGTTGTTCGTGGACGTCGGTGTGCGGGTCGGCACCCGGTACCCCTGCATTGGGGCGGGTGCCAATAAGCCCATTATATTGCCCGGATAGTACCAATTTTGAAGACATGACGTGCATATGAAGGCGGCTCATATCGTGATAGTTGTGCTTGCGTGCTCAAGTGATTCTTACCCTGCGAATCGTCTCCTATGAATCTTCTCCCCAATGCACCCTTCACAGGTGCGCGCGATAAACTATTAGGATTCCAAAATCAGATGCCCGCCCACCCTACGCGCGCATCCGTCGGCACCAAGGTAAGGACAAGCACCTCGTGACAAGGACTGACTCCACCACCCCCATCTGGGGAAAAATCGCTATTGTGGCACTCATCCTCATCATTGGCGGTGGATACGTCGTCAAAATGCTCACCAACCCCTTCGCCGGTATGGACTTCTCCATTTACCGTCTGGGTGCGATGACCATTTTTGATAACGAGGGTTTCACCCAGGACCTGTACTCCCCGACCCTGAACGATCACGGCGTCATCAAGCCGCCGTTCACGTACCCGCCGTTCGCGGCGATGCTGTTCTTGCCGTTCGCTTTTATTCCGCTGGAAGTCGGCATGGTCATTATGGTGGTCGGTTCGGCTGTGGTGGCGTGGTGGATTTCCACGATCATTTACAACTACGTGAATGCGCACGGCCGCGAACTGCCCCTGCAGCAGTACTTTGGTCGTGCGGGCACGATTGCGGTGCTGACTATTCTGGTGGTTTCGGCGGGGCCGTGGCAGCGTACCCTGGACCTGATTCAGATTAACCCGTTCATTACGGCGCTGATTCTTGCCGATTTTGTGCGCCCGGCGACCCGCGTGCCGCGCGGCGTGCTGATTGGTATTGCGGGCGGCGTGAAGCTGACCCCGCTCGTGTTTGGCCTGATTCTGCTGGTCCGCCGCGACTGGAAGGGCATTGCGACCCTGGGTGCGACGTTCTTTGGCACCATTGCGCTGGGTTTCATTCTGATGCCTAAGGACGCGCCGGAATTCTGGTTCTCCGCGCTGACGAACCCCTCGCGTGTGGGTGGCCTGAACTTTGTGGATAACGTCTCGATTCAGGGTTGGCTGCTGCACTTCGGTCTTTCTGAGAGCGCCGCGAAGCCCGTCTACTACGCCCTGGCGCTGGTCACGATTGTGCTGACTGCCGGCCTGTTGTACCAGCTGGAACGCCGCGGTGCCGCACTGGCGCAGGTGGCGGTGACCGCCTCCCTGATGGTGGCACTGTCGCCGATTAGCTGGTCGCACCACAACGTGCTACTGCCCCTGCTGGCTGCCGTGTTCATCCTGGATGCGTTCCCCACCTATTTTGCGGTTCAGCCTGCGTGGTTGCGCGTGACGGCGACCGTATTCGCAGTGGTTGCGGTGCTGGGCCTGTACCTGTCGCCGATTAGGATTGCGTCCTGGTTCCACGGCAGCGCGGATGGTTTGGAACAGCTGGCTCCGGGTGCGTTGGCGGTTTCGGCTATTCCAGCGTTCTGCCTGTGGGTGACGATGACGCTCTGGTCGGTTGCCGCCCTGAGCGTGCCGGTGCGTGGCGCGAAGGTTGAGCCCGTGCAGTACGGTTCCGTGCGTAGCGACGCGCCTCTGGGCTGGTGGGGCGCTCGCGCCGTGGTGACCGAGAGCGCCGAGTCTGTGCGTGCCGCTACCTCCCGTGAGGCAACCGCGTGAGCCACGACAAGAATCGTGAGAAGAATGCCGAGGCGGTAGCGCCTATAATCCCATGGGCTTCGGCTGGCTCTACTGCTGAACCTGCACCGGTTGCAGAACCGGCTGCTGAAAGCGCTGTAGAAAGCGCGGAGCCTGCCGCAGAGCCCACAAAACCTGCGCGTCCAGGTTTCTTCGACCGCATCCCCGGCATGCGCAGCGGCGCTCTCTGGGCGCACCTGCTGTTCGTCCTGGTTGCCCTCTACGCCTTCGACTACGTGACTCACGCGGCGGCTGACGATATTTACGTGTACCGCCTGGGGGCTGTCTCCCTGGCGGACGGCCCGGACGGTTACCAGCTGTACACCTTCCGCACGCGCGGCCTGCCGTTCACTTACCCGCCGTTTGCGGCGTTGCTCTTTTACCCGCTTGCGTTCCTCACCGAGCCGCAGAGCATGCTGCTGATTACCGCCATTATTTGTGCGCTCAGCTACTGGTGCGCGTACCTGCTGTACTCCTACGCGCGTAGCCGCTCGTGGCGTCTGCCGTTGCAGAAGCACCTGGGTCATTGGGGTATGGTGTCGCTGATTGCGGCGCTGATTTGGATGTGCGGCCCGTGGCGTTTGACCACGCATTTTGGGCAGATTAACGCCATCATTCTGATGCTGATTCTCGCCGATTTTATGCGCCCGGCAACCCGCGTTCCGCGCGGTGTGCTGCTGGGTATTGCGGCGGGTATTAAGCTGACCCCGCTCGCGTTCGGTCTGCTGCTGCTCATGCGTAAGGACTGGAAGGGCATTGCGACCCTTGGTGCCAGCTTCGCTGCGACCGTGGGTATCGGCTTCCTGGTGATCCGTGAGGAGTCGCTGACGTTCTGGTTCCATGCGGTGCATGACACTTCGCGTGTGGGCTGGTTCAGCTACTTCGATAACGTGTCGATTATGGGTACGCTGACCCACGCGGGCCTGCAGCATCACCTGACGGCTACCGCCCTGTCGGTGGTGCAGGTGGCGTTGACTCTGCTGATTGTGCTGGTCACCGCGGTTCTGTTGGTTCCGCTGATTCGTGCCCGCGCGCTCATGGCGCAGCTGGCGCTGACCGCGTTCATGATGCTGCAGATTTCGCCGATTAGCTGGTCGCACCACAACACCTGGTACCCGCTGATGCTCGCCGCCGTGGTCATGGAAATCTTCCCGCTCATGTACCAGCGGGTCAGTTCCTTCGTCTTCACGTTGGCTGTTATTTTGGCGACTGCGGCGCTGGTGGGCATGTACATTTCGCCGTTCTGGATTGTGCTGGCGTTCTCCCCGCACTTCAACGCGGATCAGATTCTGATGGTGCCGGAAGGCTCCCTGGGCCTGATGGCTGGCACCATGCCGTACCAGCTGATGTACCTGTTTATTCTGGTGACGTTCTTTGTGTACCTGGCGAATCGTCAGCTGGTGGAGCGTGCGGCACACGCAGCGGACGCCGAACTGGCGGAGGCGAAGTACTCCCGCTAAAGAAGCCCCCCGCCCACGGCGGTTGCTCGCTCAAGCTTGCTACCTGTTCATAGCGGCGGGCGCCTCCAGCAGGGCGTCAGCCCACCGGGCAGAACCCCAGAAGCGCAGCCTCCGGGCATAAAAGTAACCCAGCATAAAAGTAACCCGGCATAAAAGTATCCCCGCACCCATCACGGATGCGGGGGATACTTCTATGCTCAGCCTGCTGACCTACTCGGCCTGCTGACCTAGTCAGCCAAGCCGCTAGTTAGTGCCGATGCTCCAGGTAACGTTGGAGTCGGTACGAACCTGCAGGTAGCTCTTGTTGCTCTGAACCCACTGAATGCTGCTCTTCACCGGCGACAGGGTCGAGGAGAAGAACGGGTCGTTCTTAGTCGCGTTCAGAACGCTGAAACCGCGGGTGGTCGCGCCGCTGGTCTGGAACTCCATGGTCGCCTCGGTGCCTTCGTAGGTGAAAGCGTAGTGGTTCATGGTGCTCTGGAACTTCTCACCCTTCTTGTAGTTGGGTGCGGAGTCTGCATCGTAGACGCGGATGGTCCATTCGCCCTTACCGGTCAGGTCCAGCTTGCGGGTGGGGGTGGAGTGGCCGCTCGCGTCAATCCACGCGGTGCCCTTGAGCTCCTTGCCGTCGCGGGTCGAGTCGATAACGCTCACACCTGCGCTGCTGTTGCCCTTCTCGTCACGGCTGGAGATGAAGGCGTTAACCACACCGTCTGCGGGCTTGAACTCGTAGTAGAGCACGCCTGCGGACACATCGCCCTTGATCTTCTCAATCTCGATGGTGTCCTTGTTGTCGGTGACGGTCTTCTTGTATTCCTTGAACTCACCCTCGGGCATCTTCGCTTCAGCAGCAGCAACCGGCGCAGCCGAAGAAGCCGAAGCCGCCGCCGCGCTCTCAGATGCGGGTGCTGCGGAAGAAGCCTCAGAGGATGCCGCCGCCGCGGAGGACGCCTCAGCGGAAGTAGCCGCCGCGCTCGCAGACTCGGAAGAACCGGAGGTGGGGGTCGAGCCGCCGCGCGGAATCAGCATGACAATCGCCAGGATGAGAACAATCAGCAGAGCCAGCGCACCACCGATAACACCCCAAATCTTGGTGCCGGAGAACAGGCCCTTCTTCTCAGAGCCGTCCTCGCCCTGATCTGCGGGCTCGGTGACGTAGGGGTTGCTCAGTGCCACGGTTGCCTGGTCCTGATCGGACACCTGACCTGCGTAGGGCTGCTGAGCGTTGTACGGCTGACCCTGGTAGGGGTTGTTCTGGTACTGGCCGCCCTGGACGTTCTGGCCGTCCTGGAAGCCCTGACCCTGGAAACCCTGGCCCTGGTACTGGCCACCCTGGAAGTTCTGGCCCTGGAAGCCCTCACTCTGGAAACCATCAGCCTGGTTCGGCTGGAAGCCGTTCGGTGCCTGACCTGCCGGGATGAACTGTGCGTTCTGGCCGCCCTGCGCGTTCTGGCCGGGCTGCATGTTCTGACCGGGCTGTTCCGAGAGGTTCACGGTACGCTCGGACAGGTTGACGGTGCGCTCGGTTTCCGGGGTGTGGAACTCAACGAGCGGGGAGCTCTCGATGGTGTGGGGAACCTCTTCGGTGGAGGCGGGAGCCTCCGTTGCGGGAGCCTCAGCGACCGGTTTAGCTGCCGCCGGCGCCTCGGGGGCAACCTCGGCGACGGGCTCAACAACAACGGGCTCTGCAACAGGTTCGGAAACGACCGGCTCAGAAGCGGCGGGCTCGGAAACAGCGGGCTCGGACAGTGCGGGCTCAGCAACCGGAGCCTCAACAACGTGCGCCTCAACGGGCTGCTCGGAAGCAACCTGCTCAGCAACAACAGGCTCGACAACCGGCGCTACGGGAGCCTCAACAGCGGGCTCTGCAACAACAGCCTCTTCAGCCGCAGTCTCTTCAACTGCGGAAGACTGGGACGCGAGAACCTGCTCGGGCAGAGCGGTGCCGGTCAGCGGAACCTGAGTCAGGTGACGCATCGGCTTGGGCTCGGAGGATTCCTCAGCGGACTCAGCCGCGGGTGCCTCTACCTGCTGTGCCTCAACGTGGGATGCCTCAGCCTGTGCTGCGGGAGCCTCCGGAACCTCGACGATTTGCTCACCTTCGAGCTCAGCGGCGAGCTGCTCCAGGTCAACGTCCTCAACGGTCAGCGGTGCCGCAGCCTCGGCGGGCTGCTCAGCCTCAACAGGCTCAGCCGCGGGTGCCTCAACAGCAGGCTCAGCAACCTGCTCAGCGGGAGCCGCCTCAGCAGCGGGCTCCTCGGGAATCAGCGGCTCAATAGTGGCCTCTTCAACCTGAATGGGTTCGGGCTCGGGCTCTTCGACCCACAGCTGCCAACCTTCAGGAACGGGACCCCACGCGGGGTCAGGACGCCACGTAGGAGTGGGGGCCCATCCAGCAGGAGGAGCGGGCCAGTTGGGCGGCGGATTGAAGACGAGTGCCATAAGAAAGCAGCCTTTCTGGTGCTGAAAAAACACCCCGGAAGAGCGGTCATCAGCGACTATGTATATGAGCGTATTATCGCTACAAATTATGGCATAGGTTCAGAAAATGAACCCCTTGAATGGTGGGTTTTTAGCCTTATTCACGGCTTTTTCAATGGTTTTGGAACATTCCGTATCAATCAGTACTTGAAGGTTTCCGCATGCCCGGTCACATCGACCCCGCGGAGGCTAGGATTAAAGAATGAACACTACACCGCCTCCCGCACCCCCGCAGGTAGCCGCCGGAACCCCCGCTGCTCCTGCGCCTGTTGCAGGTCTTGCCTACCACCGCCTCTCCCACGCCGACCCGAAATCCCGCTGGTTCTCACCCCTGCTGGAAGGTCTGCTCGGCGTCGCCGTATTTATTGGCCTCAACCTGATCATTTCAGTTGCCCTGGCTGTGACGATTATGGGTTCGGGACTTTCCCTCCAGGATGTAGCGACGAACCGCGCCGTCATTATGGAACACCCGGCGCTGTTCGCGCTGACCTTCCTCTCCCTGATCGCCATTGTGCCTTCGCTCTTTCTGGCGCGCCTGGTCGTGGGCCCGAAGCCCTGGGGTTTGATCCATTCGGTGGCGGGCCGTCTGCGCCGCTCGCTACTGCTTCCGTACCTGGGTTTGAGCTTCGCTGTTTACGGCATCTACTACGCTGTGATGCTGGCGTTGAGCGGTGAGAGCCTGCCCGAATACCGCTATTTTCAACCTCCACAGGTTGAATTTTGGGTTTATGTGGCGATGATGCTGCTCCTGGTGCCCGTGCAGTGCTACGCCGAAGAGCTCGCCTACCGCGGCTTCATGATGCAGATGCTGGGCCGCTGGCTCCGCACCCCCTGGCTACCGATTGTGCTGCCAGCCGTGCTGTTCATGCTCTCCCACGCCTACGACCCCTGGGGTCAGAGCACGATTCTCGCGATGGGTATTTACGCGGGTTTCCTCTGCTGGTACACCGGCGGTCTGGAAGCCTCGATCAGCCTGCACGTGGCAAATAACGTGATCCTGATGCTGCTGTCCATGGTGGCTGGCATGGATCCCTTCGCCTCTGAGGGCGTGACCCCCGTGGATGCGCTACAGGGTATCGCGCTGGAAGGCCTGTACGTGGTGCTCGCCTGCCTGATCTTCAACGCACGCGCTCGCCGTGGCGTGGTTTCACGTGAAACACAACCGATCAAGGTTGATAACTAAAGGGTGCGGTGGGCTGGGCTAGCTCGGCTACCCCAACCCGCCCGCCCCGCTCCATGCGAGCCTCACCAGGGCTCATACTCCACACCGCGTGGATTATCAGCCTGGGTCACCCCGTCAACACCCAAGAAAAGGTAGGGTTAAACCATGACTGTTGATGCTGTAAAGAATATTGAAGACCTCGCCGCATTCGTGGCGGATTCGCCGGTCTCTTACCTCGCCGCGCGCACGGTAGCGCGCCGCCTGCAAGCAGCAGGCTTTACCGAGCTTGTAGAGACCGAAGCATGGGGCCCGCAGGTGGCAACCGGCCGCCACTTCGTCGTTCGCGACGGCGCGATTATCGCCTGGGCTGGCGGTGCAAAGGCACAGAAGGCAAGCGGCTACCGCGTGCTGGGCGCGCACACCGACTCGCCCTCCCTGAAGGTCAAGCCCTCCTCCTCCATCACCACGAAGGGCTGGCACCAGATTGCCGTCGAGAACTACGGCGGTGCACTGCTGAACTCCTTCCTGGACCGCGAGCTGTGCGTGGCGGGTCGCCTCACCGTCCTGGAGGGCGGGGAGTTGAAGGACCGTCTGGTGCGCACCGGCCCGATTGCGCGCATCCCGCAGCTGGCACCGCACCTGGACCGCAAGCGCAACGAACTGGTGCTGGACAAGCAGTTCAACATGTACCCCGTGTGGGGTGTGGACCCCGCGGAGAATGACGTGCTCGGCTACATGGCGAAGCACGTGATTGACGGCGAGCCGGTCGACCCGGAAAGCATTGTGGGTTACGACCTGCTGTTCGCTGATTCGCAGCAGCCGCGCCGCTTCGGTGCCGATCAGGAGCTGTTCGCCTCGGGTCGCCTGGATAACCTGTCTTCGGTGCACGCGGGTTTGACCGCCCTGGAGCGTTACGTTGCCGATAACGCGGACGAGCACGCTACCGAGACTGTGATGCTTGCGGCGTTTGACCACGAGGAGCTTGGCTCTGAGTCGCGTAGTGGTGCGGCTGGCCCGTTCCTGGAGGATATTCTGGTGCGCCTGTCCGCTGCGCGCGGTGAGAGCACGGAGGAGTACCGCCGTTCGGT
>ERZ773272.751-NODE-751-length-12729-cov-6.433091_pt1 | contig 12729 bp, 13 predicted proteins | sample MGYA00511891_ERZ773272 | MGnify/ENA primary metagenome ERZ773272 (study PRJEB29015, sample SAMEA2738150) | human oral metagenome | biome: human oral; feature: human-associated habitat; material: saliva | place: China | collected 2198 ...
AACCATTGTTCATGATAATACCAGTTGGAATTAAACCATCTTTTTTATTTGTGAATATAACGTGAATATCTTGGTAAGGATATTTAAACAAATACGATTGTTTCCCACTTATACTTTGTTGATAGTCTTGATAGTCCTCTGACACCTCATAAGACGAGCCTATAGGCAAGTCTGTGAGTGTGATAGTATCTCTATGACTTAGAGGAATAGTTGCTCTTCCATAGCCTTTGGCGTCTGTTGTAAGGGTATATCCATCTCTTAGGTTATATGTAAAGTTGGGTATTGCATTTTTCACCTTAACTGTTACATTAAATTTCTGGAAAACACTTCCTTGATTACCTTTTACTATTTTCTGAATCGTTAATTTGTTTGTTGCGAGTTTTCCGTAGTATTCAAAAGACTTCACGTCATCGCCTAAAATATAAGACGAAATCTCTAACTTACCGTTATTATCTGACACATAGACGGTTAAATAATCATACTCATTATCTGTCAAATAATATATTGTGTCTCGTTCTAAATCTTTGCTTGTTGTGAAAAATCCATATATCGAGAACCGATAAACACCTGGCTCTTTAAATGTTAATTTGTCTAAATCTGCTATAACTTTTGTTTTGCCGTTTTCTACTAATTCTTTTGATACTGGCGTAGAAAATGTTAATTCACCACAACCAAGACTACTCTCTTCTTCTGTAATTTCTAAGACAAAATGTGACTGTTTAAAGATGGCTACTTCATGTTCTGCTCTATCAACCAAGTTTAACGTGATTTCAACTTTACCACCATGGATTTCATCATAACCACTATCTGCTTTAACGCTTGTAATAGGTGTCAATAACAATAAAAGGACAAGAAACACTCTAAAACACATTAGAAACCTCTGCGCCTAAATATAAAGAATACTGTACCAGTCAAATCTTTTTCAAGAACACTAGCAAATTCTCTACTATCACTTGTGTTTTCTCGGTAATCGTTTAATAAAAATACTTCACCTTGTGGTACAGTATAAGGGAATACAATGTCGCTATTCTCTAATTTGTGTGTTAATGTATTAGTCGCATTTACTGGTTGCTGGCCATCGACTGTTAAAATCCCTTTATCTGTAATATCTACTACTTGTCCTTCTCGTGCAATTACTCTATACATCTCATTACGATATAAGACAACATCTTCCAAATGAGTATGCTTATCATACTTCTTTATGAATACTAAATCACCATCTTTAATAGATGGGTACATATTGTTATTATAATATATCGTCATGGTACCTATATAAGTGTTGATAAGAAATAATGCTACCACAATGATAAGTACTTTTTTAAACAAACGAATCATATTTGTCCTTTCTGTTGTTATGAAATATATATCAGTTTTTAAACTGTGTGTATTTATATTATACAACAAAAAAGCCGTACTAATTAAGTACGGCTCATAATTCTATGATAATCTTCTGCCAATGTTTCTACTGCTTTTTGAATCTCTTGCATAACAGATACTGTTTGTAAAAAATTTGAGCAACGATAAATTCCATTAAAATGAATATCTTCACCATCTTTATATGTTTTATACTTAAGATTATTCTCTTCGTTTGCATTAAACTGAGACGTCATATAAATAGTGAAAACAATACTATAATTATGTTTTAATTTAGGAAGTTCAAAAACATAAATAGACTGTTTTGTGATTTCTGTTTTCTGTTCGCCAAAAAATTCTAATTTTTCACCAAAATCAGTGTTCTCTAAATATTCCTTAAAATCTTTTTCAGTCAATAAGTTTGACATGCTCTATCACCTCTTATTTATTTTAACATATTTTAGAGTATATGTGAATAAAAAAAGGAAGATTTTTAGTCTTCCTTCATTTTATTTCTAATTACCAATGTTCCCATACCTGTGATTGCAGTTGTTAAGAATGTTGTGAAATGAACAAATAAATCATCTCCTGTTGGAGGTGTTCCACCCTTATCTTCAATCTTCTGTTCTGAGTAAGTTTGATTTCCTGTATTGTTATTTACAGGTTTTTCTTCTACAACAGTTGGCTTCTCTAGCTCTGGTGTAGGATTTACTGGCTGACTTGGTGTTTCTTCAACTGGAATATTTGGTTCTGGTGTAGGAGTTGGAACCACAGGTGTATTATCTTCAACTGGATGCTCAGGTTCTGGTGTTGGAGTAGGTGTAGGATTTGGTGTTGGAGTAGGAACCTCTGGTGTTGGGTCAGTTGGACGACTTGGCTCAGGGTTCTCATCGTTACCACCATTTATATTACCAGAATTATCTCCTGGCGTCTCTGGAGTATTGTTATTTCCAGGCACCTCAGGCTGTGGCGTAGGATTTACAGGTGTTTCTGGCTGTGTAGGTGTTGGGTCAGTTGGTGTTACTGGTTGTTCTGGTTCTGGTGTAGGAGTAGTAACTTTCTTATATACATGAACTGTATCACCATTCTCTGCTGTACGAGTTTCTACAAATTCATACCCTGTAAATGTTTCTTTGTCATGTACACCGTATTCCTTAGTTTTTAATTCTGTCCCATCCTCTGTTACATATTGTGTATAGTCAATACCCACATGTAACACTCTTGTCTTAGGGTCTACTGAACCACCTTCAACAAATGTAGCCATTCCCCAATCACGAATAAAGAACGCATCCTTTTGAATTGACGAGGTACTAAATAAGTCTTTTAGGTCGTTATAAATCACATCAGCATCATAATCTAAGTATCTACTACCTAAATCATCACCAACTGTAAGGTTAAATGTACCAATCTTATTACCAATTGCACCTTGTGTAACTTCTACAATTTCTCCCTGCTTTAAATTTTCATCAATTTCAGCAATCGTATCATAAGGAATTTCCTCATTGACAGTAGCAGTTATTTGCCAATAGCCAGTTCCTCCTGAAGCAGCCATGTCTTCTACACCCATAATATCATGAGTAAAACGTGAATCTTCTTCTTCAATTGGATAATCAAACACATATCTATTAGGGTATGCAGTCTTGTCATAACGTTCTCCACCATCAAAATCAACTGGTAAAGCAACATTATGTTCTATGAACTCTGTACCATCATCTGTTACAAATGTTACCTGTTTTGCAAATAGATACTTACCCATTCCATAGTCTGCTCCGTAAGTATCAGCAGTCGATATATCAAACACATCTAGGTCTTGCCAATTCTTGATATGTACTGTTTCTCCTGCATGGGCTCCATCAGCTAATACAAAATCATAGTCTTTATCTAACTTAGTCTTAGTTGAACGACTTTCAAATATAGATGTGAAGTTGTTTCTTCCTGGGAATGTATAGTTACTATGACTTACGTTGTTTGTGAGTCCTAAACTTGTTCTTGCACCATTTGTTGGCTGTGTTGCTAAGAACTCTGTTAATTTCTGACTTTCTTCTGGTGTTAAATCTGTTTGTGCATAGGTTTTTAATGCACTACCACATAATAACACTGAAGATAACAACAACGACATCCCAATTGATGCTTTACTCATAATTTTCTTCTTATTTTTCTTCATTAAATCACTCCTTAATCTATGTTAACAGCGTAAAATTTTCCATTTACTTCTTCAAAATGCATGTTCATATTTGGAACAATGTCACTATCTTCTAAAATATTTCGAACATCATCAACTTCGAAATTCATCTCGTACTCAGGTTCGTCGTCATCATAGTCGTCTTCATCTTCATCATCATCGTCATCATCATAGTCATCATAATCTTCGTTTACCCAACCATAGTCACTTGTTCCACCATTTTCAATATCACGAATAATGTTGTCTTCAATTTCTGAATAATAATGATTATACAACTTTTTATATAATTCATCTTCTGAATCAGCGACAAATATTTCATCTCCAGAACGAGCAATATTATTACATGCTTTTTTAAACAGTTCTTTTGAACCACCTGATGCTAAATACACTTCACATAATCCTGCACTTCTAAGTTCTTCTTCTTGTTTTTTAGATAAACCTAACTCTAGTTTAGAGTATACATCCTCAGCTTCTGCAAGTTTCTGGTTATAACCATCTACCTGAGACTGAAATTCTGAATCAGACATTCCTTCGAACTGATGTAATACGTGGTTACAATTTCCTGTACCTGGATTCTTCGCTGTACATAACGTAATCTCTCCACGATTGTTTAATGCTTTAATTCCTTTACTCATTCAACTTCTCCTTATCCTATGTTAATGGCATAATATTTACCATCTTTACCTCTAATAATGTTTAAATCCATACCTTCAATGATACTGTCGTCTTCTAAAATGTATTCAATATCATTTACACTAAAATCTGTTACATACTCAATATCGTCTGGTGTATCATATCCCCCACTGTGCTCTTCCACATGCCCGTAATCACAGTCTTCACCGTTACCGAGTTTATCCACAATAGCATCTTCTATTTTGTCAAAATAATAACTGTACAATTGTTTATGTAAATCTTTTTTAGAATCTGTAACAAAAACCTTATCATCATCATAAATAACATTAATACATGCGTTATTAAAATTCTCTTCAGAACTACCACAAGCTGTATAAATCTCACATACACCCATTTCTCTAATATCCTCTTTGTCATCATCTGAAATGTTTACATGAGACAAATACTCTTCAGCTTTCGCTAATTTCTCATTATAATCATCTACCTGAGATTGAAACTCTGAATCAGACATTCCTTCAAACTGATGTAATACGTGGTTACAATTTCCTGTACCCGGATTCTTCGCTGTACATAACGTAATCTCTCCACGATTGTTTAATGCTTTAATTCCTTTACTCATAATCTAATTTCTTCCTTTCTATTCATATTAATTATATCATTTTTAATGTCAAAATAACATTGTGATAATCTGATACCAAAATTGATATTTTTCCTTGTTTTTAGGAAAAGGCGAGAGCGTAAAACAGCGGCCTACTGTACTACTTTTACAGCCATAAAACTATCAAAAATGACGTAGCTGTATAATCTATCACTTTTAGTCAAAATTATAGTTTCATGCAGCCTGACATCACTCTAAGTTGTATAATAAGTTTAGGAGGCTATAACAACATGAACTGTACAAAAGAACAAGCTCAAGAGATGGCTGATAAGTATTTAAATAGAGAATTTAATAAAATTCAAAATATGCCTCTTACGATGAGAGAGAATCCTATCACAATAGAACAATGTGAAAAGGAATTAATCAGTTTAAGAAAAAATAAACTATCATGGAAAGCTAATTCAAGAATAGTAAGATATTTTAATAAAAGTATTACAAAAGCAAATAAGTTTGGAAAAGATTCTCCTGAAGTGTACTGGGAAAAATTAAAAAACGATAAAGAATTATTTAGAAAGTTTCTAGAGAATCGTTATCGTTGTAGTGATTATTTTAGAGATAATGAACTAGGTAAAGAACAATTTAAACAAGGTATAGTTCCTGATTTTATTTATGGAATTGGTTTAACAACATCGACAGTAAGTCCTAATGTGTCTATTTTTAAACCATCTCAGATGCAATATATTTTAGATAAATATGCACAAGAATTTAATGAGATATTTGACCCAACATGTGGTTATTGTGGAAGATTAGTTGGAACATTAGTATGCAATAAAAAATATATAGGTAGAGATATTTCAGATTTAGTCATAGAAGAAAATAAAGAATGTGGTAAATGGTTAGAGAGTAGACTAACAAGTTTATTCTTTAAACCTGAATATGATTTAGAAGTAGCAGATGCTTTTACATCAACAGGAGAATATGAATGTTTGGTTACATGCCCTCCTTATTCTGATAATAATGGGAAACAAATTGAAGAATGGCGAATGGCTAATGGTGATAAAGTAACTTGTAAATATACATGTGAAGAGATTATTGATATTTTCTTAAAAAACTATAAATGCAAGAGATATATTTTAGTTTTAGATGATAGTATATCAAATACAAAATATAAAGATTTTATTGTTGAAAAGTTTGAGAATGTTAACTACATAAATTCAAGAGATGGAAAATTACAAGATGCTTCTAAAAATTATGAAGCAATTGTAATTATTGATAGAGATGAGAAAGGAAACTTAAAGAAATATGGTGAACAGTAGTAAAAGTGAAGCATTAAAATTTACAGCGAATTTTCCTTTACATTTCTCTCATTACGCAAATATGATTTATTCTGATTTAGATAAACATATTTTTAAGAATGAAATTCCTACACCAAAATATTGGAATGAATGTGTTCAATTTATAATTAATTCATATCATCAGGATAGTAAAGTAATAGAGTTTGAAGATAATATAGTTTTTGATAGACAAGATAATAATAAAGTTGTCGTAGCATTTAGTGGTGGTTTAGACAGTGTCTATCAAGCACTATATTTAAGAAACAATGGTTACGATGTTACATTACTTCATGTTAAAAATATGAATAAATATACAAATGGGCAAGAAGCGATAGCTGCTAAAGAGTTTGCAGAACAGTTTAACTTCAATTTAGAAATAGTTGATTATCATGCAGTAGCAAAACATAAGGAATGGAATGAGAACCCATTTAAAACATCGTTATGTTATGCGTTGTGCTTAGACTACTGTCTTCATACTGGAACAAGAATCATTTCGTCTGGTGACGATATGCGATTAAGAGCAGAAGACACAGACTTAGATAATAACTTTGGTGATTGTAAAGAAGTAACAGAATTATTTTTCAAGAATTTTGAAAATATCACATACTTACATGTAGATGGTAATATTCATAAAGGAATGAGATTAGAATATTTATCAAAAAATAATGCAAGAGATTATTACTACAGCACAACAACACCGGGAAGATTAGTAAAATATCTACACGATTTAAATGAGAAGAAGTTTAATGTTAAATTAGATAAGTGGTGTGCGATGGCTGACCGAAAGGATGCGATGCATTGTTTATTGGAATATTATTATAGTGATGTTAAATACCCAGAAGAAATGATAGAACATTGTTGGAATAAAATAGCGATAGGTCCTGATAAAAACTTTTTCGGTAAACACTTATCACTAGAAAAAAGAATTCAAAATTTAGTAGACTATTAATACAGCACCTGGACACACGACAGGTGCTTCTATGATTAGAACAGCAAAGACAATAGAAATACCTTAGAGAAGTGAAAATGGTGCTCAGAGCGCTCTAGATTTGATTAGAATGTGATTTAAGATTAGATAAGGAATTTTAAAGATGAAATGTGAAATATGTAAGAGAGAATTCAAGAATTCTAGAATATTAGGAACTCATATCTCAACAACTCATAAAATGTCTAAACAAGAATATTATGATAAGTTTCTGAGAAAAAATAAAAATGAAGGAAAATGTCTAGAATGTGGAAAAGAAACAGACTTGATAACTTTAGTAAAAGGATATAGAATATTTTGCTCTAGACAATGTTTGAATCAATCCCAATATCACATTAAACACTGTACAGAGACTTATACTAAAAACTATATTAACAATAAAGATAATAGAAAAGAACTAAACGAAAGAACTAGAAATACCTGTCTAGAAAAGTATAATGGAATAGGTTTTGCTTCTCAAGAATTAACTAAAAAATATAATGAAACCATGTTATTAAAATATGGTCATACTAATCCTTCTCAAGTGAAAGAAATTCAAGAAAGAACTAAACAGACCAATTTAAAAAAGTATGGAGCTGAGAATGTTTATGGCTCTGATTTAATTATTCAAAAAATAAAGGAAACTAATTTAGAGAGATACAATGAAACATCATGGACAAAATCTAAGGAAGGTAGAAAATTTTTAAAGAATCTTACTAACTCTCAAGAATACAAAGATAAACAATATAACACTAAAAAGAAAAACAATTCTTTTAATGTTTCAAAAACGGAAATGGAACTAGAATCAAAACTAAGATTATTATTTTCTGACCTAATAACACAATATAGAAGCAAAGAATATCCATTTGATTGTGATTATTACATTCCAAGTTTAAATCTCTATATTGAATATAATGGAACTTGGACTCACGGGAATAAGTTCTTCGACAAAAATGATATTGAAGACTTAGAAAAATTAAATCAATGGATAAAAAAATCCAAAACATCTAACTATTATAAAAATGCTATTGAAACATGGACTAAGAGAGACTTAATCAAATTAAATACTGCAATTCAAAATAATCTCAACTATGTTGTGTGGTTTAACAAGAATCAAGCTTATGATTGGATAAAGAAATGGAGCGAATCAAATGAAGTGTCTAATATGTAAGAGAGAGTTTATAAGTTTTAAAGCTCTGTCTTCTCACTTAAGACAAACTCATAAAATCAAATCTCAAGAATATTATGATACATATATTAAAAAGGAAAATGATGGTATCTGTCTTACATGTAATAATCGAACAACATTTCAAAACGTTAAAAACGGTTATGCTAAATTTTGTTCTGTTAAATGTGCTCACAATAATCAAGATGTTCTTGACAAAATCTCTTGTACTTGTGCAGAACGTTATGGTGGATTAGGAACATCTTCTAAAATTTTACAAGAAAAAATTATAAATACAACTATCAAAAATCATGGAGTTAAAAATGTATATATGAGAGAAGATTTAAAAAAGAAAGCTCACTCTAAAGAATCTAAATTAAAAGAATATGAGACAAAGAAACAGAATAATACCTTCAACAAATCTAAAATCGAAAAAGAATTAGAGATTGAATTAAGAAAGACATTTCCTAATTTGAAAACACAGTATAGGTCTAAAGAATATCCTTTTAATTGTGACTTCTATATTCCAAGTCTAAATCTCTATATAGAATATAATGGAACATGGTTACATGGAGATAAATTCTTCGATAAGAGCGACATTAAAGACTTAGAAAAATTAAATCAATGGACAGAAAAATCTAAAAATTCTAAGTTTTATAAAAATGCTATAGAAACCTGGACAGTCAGAGATATTAATAAGCTAGAAACAGTAATCAAGAATAATCTTAATTATATTGCTTGGTTCAACGAAGAACAAGCTTATGACTGGATAAGGAGCCTTAAAGATGAACAAAACTAAATGTAAAATATGCGGAAAAGAAATAGGTAATAAAGGACTAACATCTCATTTTAAAAATACCCATAACATTTCTTCTAAAGAATACTACGATAAGTATCTAAAACAAGAAAACGAAGGAAAATGTCTGGAATGTGGAAAAGAAACAAAGTTTATTAAGTTTACAAAAGGTTATCATAGTTTTTGCTCAACAAAATGTTCAAATAATAATAAGAAAGTTTCTGAACTTAAAAAGAAATCATGTATTAAAAAATATGGTGTTGATAACCCTGCAAAAGCTGAAGTTGTCAAAGATAAAATAAAACAAACAAATTTGGAACGTTATGGTGCTGAAAATGTTTATGCATCAAAAATTATTAGAGCAAAAATTAAAGAATCTTTTATAAAACGATACGGGGTGGATAATCCTGCAAAATCTAACATTGTAAAACAAAGAGTGAAGGAAACAAATTTAAAAAGACTTGGTGTTGAGAATCCATCCCAATCACCTAAAGTCCAAGAAAAAATAAAGGAAACAAATTTAAAAAGATACGGAACAGAATATGGTCTCCAAAATAAAGACATAAAGAAAAAAATAAAAGAAACACACGTTAAAAGATATGGCGGCATTGGTAAACAATCACCAATTATACGAGAAAAAATAAATAAAACATGCCTTAAAAAATATGGGGTTACATGCATTTTCCTAACTGAAAAAGTTAAAAAACTCGCTCATTCAAAAGAGGCTCAACAAAAATCTTATGATACTAAAAAGAAAAATCATACATTCACCTCTTCTAAACCAGAAAAAGAATTAGAAATAAAACTAAAAGAATTGTTTCCCGACTTAGAAACTCAGTATAAGTCTGAACTTTATCCTTTCGCCTGTGACTTCTATATTCCTTCTTTAGATTTATACATTGAATACAACGGCACTTGGACGCATGGTGGTCATTTCTTTGATGAAAATGATGAAGACGATTTAAAAGTGTTAGAACTATGGAAAAGTAGAAACACGGAATACTACAAGATAGCTATAAATGTCTGGACTAAGAGTGATAGATTAAAATTAAAAACCGCGATTGAGAATAATCTCAACTATATCGCTTGGTTCAACGAAGAACAAGCTTATGACTGGATAGAAAAAATGAGAGTAGGTTAATTACACCTACTCTTTTTATTTTCCGTTGGCAAGGCTCAGTAATTCTTCGTACTCTTCCTCTGTCATCTCTTCTATAATCTTATCGTCTTTAGAATGCACAACTTCATCTAGTTTCAACATAGATTGGTTATTGTAGACATTGATGTTGCCTTTACCGTATTTCTCTTCTAAATAGTTTTGCAAGAAAAAGTCGTCCGCAAAAAATCCCTGAGCAACAAATTCTTCATCATTCAATGATAAACCAATGCGACCGCGCGGACTTCTAGGTACTAATGTTCCCAGCCCATCGTTAAACACCATTGTCGATAACGTTGGGTCAAGAGGTCCAGCACACATTCTCGCACTTGCATTATTACGCATGGCCATAGTGATACCTTGGTCTAAGGCAACACGCTGACTCCATACCTGTACGTGAACCATTGCGGCACGTCCTAGACGATAAATACTTTCAATCGCTTGTGTACACTGAGCCTGGTATTGAGCATTAGATTGTCCTTGCTCATCTTCTTTACCTGCCTTGATAGGAGAAAGCAATTCTCCGGCCTCATCTACAATTACCATGATGGCTTGAGTTCGTTCTGACTCAGGTATGTCCATATAGTTTACAACATCACGTTGGACCATTTCCTCATATCTGTCCATCATTATCTTTTGTGCATACGTTAGAATAGATGCGGCATTCTCATATGTAGTACCTACAGGTACACCAAATTTTAAGAACTTACTACCTTCTACACGTTTTAAGTCAACTATCATCAACAGCCAGTTCTCTGGTCTTAATAGGCAGCCATTTTCAATATTTCTAAGCAATACTGATTTACCACCACCTGTTTTACCTGCACCGATAACCTGTGGTGCATTTAACATACTTGGTGGTTGTATATCTGTTTCTCTTATACCTAGTTTACCCATCAGTTTCCACTGTTCACCTACAGGGTCATAACCGATAACACGCTCATCCTGATTTGTTTCATTGTTATGAATTACTACACCACCTTTAGATGATAAAGCAAGCGGGAAATAATAAGGCGATATTCTTTCGTTGAAAATATACTCATTACTCCATGGTGCTTTTTGCGGTAATGGGTCTAATAATACTAAATGCAAATTGTGATTTATAAAGTCCCAACCTTTAGCAGGGTCTAACTCCCATTGTCTACCTGCGCCTAATTCTTTAGAGAAGGCACTTAACATCGCCATCTCATTATCACCACTCACACCGATTGGTAATTTTAGAGTTAGTTTATTTGGATAGCCACCTTTATCATAACTGTCTATTGTAAATTCGTACTCATAAGTATAAGTACCAGTTTGTGGATTGACTTTACCTAACCACTTTGCTTTTAATAACATACAGTTCTCTACAAACTCTCTTAACTTCTCATTATCAAAGTCTTTTCTTACTGTTGTTACTTTTGTATCATCGTCCCAGTCTTCATCTGTTGCATAAAAGAATTTACCTTTACCTAAATTCTCACTCAATGCCTGCATGAACTGAATACGATTTTTCTTTTCAAAACTAGGTGATATGAGCCATGTTACACTTTCAGGATATTCGTTTGTATCGTCCCATTTAATTTGTAACTCTGATGTATAGTTTCTGATTGTATTTGCTGGGTCTATTAAGCCCATATATTTCTTCTTAAACTGAAAGAACTTATTGATAATATTTAATTCATTATCTCTATGGGGTTTCAATAAGATTCTAATGACAATATACCAAACAATACTCCAGATAATTGCTAGAATAATACCTTTAAAGTCACCAAAAATTAAAGTTGTTAAAGCAAAAACTACATACATTGCAATATAAAGTTTTTTATTTAGTTTAAAGTCATTCCACAGTGTTCTTGTAAATGCGTATTTATGAAGCGCTTTTTGTTCTTGGAAGAATGTCTCTTTTGGTACTGAGTCTTTGCTCTGTATCTTTGCTGGTCTCTTTTTATTACTTGATTGCATTACGTTTATTAACTGCTCAAGAATAGACCAAAAACCAAAGAATACTAGCAATGCTATTATTCTTACTAGCATAAATTACTTACCTTTCTTCTGATTTTCCCAGAACTCATCAAAGGCTGCAAAAGGGTCTTTTCTATCAAACTTCATTAATACTAATTTATCAATATGTTTTTTTGCATCTTCTGGTGTTTTAAAACCACCATTCTTCATATCGCTCTGCAAAATCAATTTATCATAATACATCTTCCATCTACTAGACTCTCGCAATTTCTTTTGCAATTCTTGTACATCAACTTTCTTCTTCTTTAACGGCATAATTATTTCCTTTCTTATAGACTGCAGTTATGTGCACTCTGGTGATTATTTTAACAAGAATGATATTTCTACCATTGTTTATGTTAGCATTCATCATGTGCAGTTCTAGTACAGTCTATATGTGTATATTAAATATATCAAAAAAGAGTAGATGTATTTTACAGTCTACTCTTATGTTTTAGCGATTGCGAGGGCAGGATTTGCACGCTGCGACCTCTAGGGTATGAACCTAGCCATCTACTACTGATTTACCTCGCCATATTAAATAAGTTTTTAAAAGGAACTTATT
>ERZ773272.752-NODE-752-length-12716-cov-27.990127_pt1 | contig 12716 bp, 10 predicted proteins | sample MGYA00511891_ERZ773272 | MGnify/ENA primary metagenome ERZ773272 (study PRJEB29015, sample SAMEA2738150) | human oral metagenome | biome: human oral; feature: human-associated habitat; material: saliva | place: China | collected 2198 ...
CGTACGCTCAATCTGGTGTGGATGTTGAAGCGGGTTATGAAGTTGTTGAACGGATCAAAAAGCATGTGGCTCGTACAGAGCGTGCAGGGGTCATGGGAGCTCTTGGTGGATTTGGTGGCATGTTTGACCTTTCCAAGACTGGGGTTAAAGAACCTGTCTTGATTTCAGGGACTGATGGTGTCGGAACCAAGCTCATGTTGGCTATCAAATACGACAAGCACGATACTATCGGTCAAGACTGTGTGGCCATGTGTGTTAATGACATCATCGCTGCAGGTGCGGAGCCCCTCTATTTCCTCGACTATGTGGCGACTGGTAAGAATGAACCAGCTAAGCTAGAACAAGTGGTTGCTGGAGTCGCTGAAGGTTGTGTGCAGGCAGGCGCAGCCCTCATCGGTGGGGAAACGGCTGAAATGCCTGGTATGTATGGCGCAGATGATTACGATCTAGCTGGTTTTGCGGTCGGTGTGGCTGAAAAATCTCAAATCATAGACGGTTCAAAGGTGTCTGAAGGAGATGTCCTTCTCGGGCTTGCTTCAAGTGGGATTCACTCAAATGGGTACTCACTTGTGCGTCGTGTATTTGCCGATTACACAGGTGAGGAAGTCCTTCCAGAATTGGAAGGCAAGAAACTCAAGGAGGTCCTTCTTGAGCCGACTCGTATCTATGTCAAGGCTGTTTTGCCCCTTATCAAGGGAGAGTTGGTCAACGGTATTGCTCATATCACAGGTGGTGGCTTTATCGAGAATGTCCCTCGCATGTTTGCAGATGACCTAGCTGCTGAGATTGAGGAGGACAAGGTTCCAGTCCTTCCTATTTTCAAGGCTCTTGAAAAATACGGTGAAATCAAACATGAAGAAATGTTTGAAATCTTTAATATGGGTGTGGGACTCATGTTGGCAGTTAGCCCTGAAAATGTAGGTCGTGTCAAGGGATTGCTGGATGAACCAGTCTATGAAATTGGTCGCATCGTCAAGAAAGAAAACGAAAGTGTCATCATCAAATGAAAAAAATAGCGGTTTTTGCCTCTGGTAATGGCTCAAATTTTCAGGTGATTGCCGAAGAATTTCCAGTGGAGTTTGTCTTTTCAGACCATCGTGACGCCTATGTGCTAGAGCGTGCAGACAAGCTCGGCATTTTATCCTATGCTTTTGAACTCAAAGAGTTTGAGAATAAAGCAGACTACGAAGCGGCCCTTGTCGAACTCTTAGAAGAGCACCAGATTGACTTGGTTTGTCTAGCAGGCTATATGAAAATCGTTGGGCCAACCTTATTGGCGGCTTATGAAGGTCGAATCATCAACATTCACCCAGCCTACCTGCCAGAATTTCCAGGAGCTCATGGGATTGAGGACGCTTGGAATGCTGGGGTGGATCAGTCTGGTGTGACCATTCACTGGGTGGATTCCGGTGTAGATACTGGAAAGGTTATCAAACAAGTTCGTGTACCACGACTAGCTGATGATACCATTGACAGTTTTGAAGCTCGGATTCATGAGGCAGAGTACAAGTTGTATCCAGAGGTTATTAGAGAATTGTTGGACAAGTAAATGAAAAAATGGTTAGAAACACTTGCCTTGATTACCTTGGCAATCATTCTACGTTTACTGGTAAATTTTTTCTTCCCAGAGATTCCCTATTGGGGGAGATTTTTACTGACAGTAATTTTGGGAGTCTTGGTAATCGTCTTCCTATACTTTATGAATCGAAAAATGCGTAGGTAGAGAGTTTGAAAATGAAAGGAAAAAAGATGACTAAACGCGCTTTAATCAGCGTCTCAGACAAAGCGGGCATTGTCGAATTTGCCCAAGAACTTAAAAAAATTGGTTGGGAGATTGTCTCAACAGGTGGAACCAAGGTCGCCCTTGACAATGCTGGAGTAGACACGATTGCTATTGACGATGTGACTGGTTTTCCAGAGATGATGGATGGTCGTGTTAAGACCCTCCATCCAAATATCCACGGTGGCTTACTCGCACGTCGTGACTTGGATAGTCACCTGGAAGCAGCTAAGGACAATAAGATAGAATTGATTGACCTTGTTGTGGTCAACCTTTACCCATTCAAGGAAACCATTCTCAAACCAGACGTGACTTATGCTGACGCAGTTGAAAACATCGATATCGGCGGGCCATCCATGCTTCGTTCAGCGGCTAAAAATCATGCTAGCGTAACAGTTGTGGTAGATCCAGCTGACTATGCTGTGGTTCTTGACGAATTGTCAGCAAATGGCGAAACAACTTACGAAACTCGCCAACGTCTGGCAGCCAAAGTTTTCCGTCACACAGCTGCTTATGATGCCTTGATTGCAGAGTATTTCACAGCTCAAGTGGGCGAAAGCAAGCCTGAAAAGCTGACCTTGACTTATGACCTCAAGCAAGCCATGCGTTACGGTGAGAACCCTCAACAAGACGCGGACTTCTACCAAAAAGCTTTGCCTACTGACTACTCCATTGCTTCAGCCAAACAGCTCAATGGTAAGGAATTGTCCTTTAACAATATACGCGATGCGGATGCTGCCATCCGTATCATCCGTGACTTCAAAGACCGTCCAACCGTTGTGGCTCTCAAACACATGAATCCATGTGGTATCGGTCAAGCTGATGATATCGAAACTGCTTGGGATTACGCTTATGAGTCTGATCCAGTTTCTATCTTTGGTGGAATTGTCGTTCTCAACCGTGAGGTGGATGCTGCGACTGCTGAGAAGATGCACGGTGTTTTCCTCGAGATCATCATTGCACCAAGCTATACGGATGAAGCGCTAGCCATTCTAACCAACAAAAAGAAAAACTTGCGTATCCTTGCCTTGCCATTTGATGCTCAAGAGGCTAGCGAAGTGGAAGCAGAATACACAGGTGTTGTCGGTGGACTTCTGGTGCAAAACCAAGACGTGATCAAAGAAAGTCCAGCTGACTGGCAAGTGGTGACCAAACGCCAACCAACTGAGACAGAAGCGATAGCACTTGAATTCGCTTGGAAGTCTATTAAATACGTCAAATCAAACGGAATTATTGTGACCAACGACCACATGACACTTGGAGTTGGCCCAGGTCAAACCAACCGTGTGGCTTCAGTCCGTATTGCCATTGACCAAGCCAAAGACCGTCTTGACGGCGCGGTCCTTGCTTCCGATGCCTTCTTCCCATTTGCGGATAACGTGGAAGAAATCGCCAAAGCAGGTATTAAGGCTATCATCCAGCCAGGTGGATCGGTCCGTGATCAGGAATCCATCGAAGCTGCTGACAAATATGGTCTGACCATGGTCTTCACAGACGTGAGACATTTTAGACATTAAGAATATAAAGGAAAGAAAACAGTTTCTTTCCTTTTTTGGCTTAAAATGCTAAGTGAAACAAGATTAAAACGAACATTTATGGTATAATTTTAATAAATAATTCGCAAAAGAGGTTAAGAGATGAAGCTGTTAGTTGTCGGTTCGGGTGGTCGTGAACATGCGATTGCCAAGAAGTTGCTTGAATCAAAAGATGTTGAAAAAGTCTTTGTGGCTCCTGGGAATGATGGTATGACTCTGGATGGTCTAGAATTGGTAAGTATCTCTATTTCCGAACATTCTAAGTTGATTGACTTCGCAAAGGTCAACGATATCGCTTGGACCTTCATCGGTCCAGATGATGCCCTTGCTGCTGGCATTGTGGATGATTTTAACCAAGCTGGGCTTAAGGCTTTTGGGCCGACTAGGGCCGCTGCTGAACTGGAGTGGTCCAAGGATTTTGCTAAGGAAATCATGGTCAAATACGGTGTTCCGACAGCAGCCTATAAGACCTTCTCCGACTTTGAGGAGGCCAAGGGATACATCGAAGAAAAAGGCGCTCCAATCGTAATTAAAGCGGATGGATTAGCGCTTGGCAAAGGTGTTGTTGTTGCAGAAACGGTTGAGCAAGCGGTCGAAGCTGCCCACGAGATGCTTTTGGACAATAAATTCGGTGATTCAGGTGCGCGTGTTGTCATCGAAGAGTTCTTAGCTGGAGAGGAGTTCTCTCTTTTTGCCTTTGTTAATGGCGACAAGTTCTACATCATGCCAACAGCTCAGGACCACAAACGTGCCTACGACGGGGACAAGGGTCCTAACACTGGTGGGATGGGTGCCTATGCACCAGTTCCACACTTGCCACAGAGTGTAGTTGATACAGCGGTTAAGACTATTGTCAAGCCAGTTCTTGAAGGTATGATTCAGGAAGGTCGCCCTTATTTGGGTGTCCTTTATGCAGGCTTGATTCTGACAGCTGATGGACCTAAGGTCATCGAGTTCAACGCTCGTTTCGGAGATCCTGAAACTCAGATTATTCTGCCTCGTTTGACATCTGACTTTGCACAAAATATAACGGATATCCTTAATGGCAAGGAGCCAAATATCACTTGGACGGATAAGGGTGTGACTCTGGGTGTGGTTGTCGCATCCAACGGTTACCCGCTAGACTATGAAAAGGGTGTTGAATTGCCAGCCAAGACAGAAGGCGATATCATCACCTACTATGCAGGGGCTAAGTTTGCGGAAAATAGCAGAGCACTGCTCTCAAACGGTGGACGTGTCTATATGCTCGTCACCACAGCAGACACTGTCAAAGAAGCCCAAGACACTATCTACCAAGAACTCGCCCAACAAAAAACAGAAGGCCTCTTTTACCGAACAGATATTGGAAACAAGGCCATAAAAGATTAACAGATATAAATTTGTCATGACGAGTGAAAGCGAGCCAAACTAAGATAATGGTCGCCGTGGTGAAAAGACCAGAACAATCTCTGTTCTGGTCTAGGGAAAATTTGAGACCTTAGGCTCAAATTTTAGGAATGAAACCGAAGGTTTGCTTACGTCCCCACCACCTAAGACCAGTATCAAAAAAAGAAAAAATTCACAAAATACGTTAATGGGCGCATAACCTTGCGAGCGTTAGCGAGCTAATATATAACAATCACCGCAGTTGTGAAAGAAGGCTTAGCTTTGTTAGCCAAGCCTTCAGGGAAATTGGAAGACCTTGGGCTTCCAATTTAGGCATGAGACATCTTTGGTGGCTGCTGCCGTCCCTCACAACTTAAGGTGATTGAAAAAAGAAAGGAAAGAAAAGGAAAATTATGACTAAACCAGTAATTTCCATCATCATGGGCTCCAAATCCGACTGGGCAACCATGCAAAAAACAGCCGAGGTCCTCGACCGCTTTGGTGTAGCCTATGAAAAGAAAGTTGTTTCTGCCCACCGTACACCAGACCTTATGTTCAAACATGCTGAAGAAGCACGTAGTCGTGGGATCAAAGTCATTATCGCGGGTGCGGGTGGCGCAGCCCATTTGCCAGGTATGGTAGCTGCCAAAACAACCCTTCCTGTCATCGGTGTACCTGTTAAATCGCGTGCTCTTAGTGGCGTGGACTCGCTCTATTCTATCGTTCAGATGCCAGGTGGAGTACCAGTCGCAACCATGGCTATTGGTGAAGCTGGTGCGACAAACGCAGCCCTCTTTGCCCTCCGTCTCCTGTCAGTAGAGGATCAGGCTATCGCGACAGCTTTGGCAGATTTTGCAGAAGAACAAGGAAAAATTGCAGAGGAGTCTACCAATGAGCTCATCTAAAACAATCGGAATTATCGGTGGCGGTCAGCTAGGGCAGATGATGGCCATCTCTGCTATTTACATGGGGCACAAGGTTATTGCGCTGGACCCTGCTGCGGATTGCCCAGCCTCTCGTGTGGCGGAAATCATCGTGGCGCCTTATAATGACGTGGATGCTCTGCGTCAGTTGGCAGAGCGATGCGATGTCCTCACCTATGAGTTTGAAAATGTCGATGCTGACGGTTTGGATACTGTTATCAAAGAAGGACAGCTTCCACAAGGGACAGACCTGCTACGCATTTCTCAAAACCGTATCTTTGAAAAGGACTTCCTATCAAACAAGGCTCAAGTCACTGTAGCACCTTACAAGGTTGTGAATTCTAGCCAAGACTTGGCGGAGATTGACCTGTCCAAAAACTATGTCCTCAAGACTGCGACTGGTGGCTACGATGGGCATGGGCAAAAGGTCATTCGCTCAGAAGCAGACTTGGAAGAAGCCTATACGCTAGCGGATTCTGCAGACTGTGTTTTGGAAGAATTTGTTAATTTTGACCTTGAAATCTCTGTCATCGTGTCAGGAAATGGCAAGGATGTGACAGTTTTCCCAGTTCAGGAAAATATCCACCGCAATAATATCTTGTCTAAGACTATCGTGCCTGCTCGCATTTCAACAAGTCTAGCTGACAAGGCTAAAGAAATGGCAGTTCGAATCGCAGAACAGCTCAACTTGTCTGGAACCCTCTGTGTGGAAATGTTTGCGACAGCTGATGATATTATCGTCAATGAAATTGCGCCACGGCCGCATAACTCTGGCCACTATTCAATCGAAACTTGCGACTTCTCTCAGTTTGATACCCATATTCTAGGCGTTCTGGGGGCACCATTACCAGCTATCAAACTACATGCACCAGCAGTCATGCTCAATGTCCTCGGCCAGCATGTCGAAGCTGCTGAAAAGTATGTCGCAGAAAATCCAAGCGCCCACCTCCACATGTATGGTAAAATAGAAGCGAAGCACAACCGCAAGATGGGACATGTGACTTTGTTTAGTGATATGCCGGATAGTGTGGTTGAGTTTGGGGAAGGGATAGATTGGTAGTAATCACTTATGATTTGCTATTAATTATGGAGCTCAATATTTAGTTTCCTCCCTATCTCTATGGATTGGGAAAGAGTAGTTTGAGTAATATAAATTATTATTTAGAATTTAATACTCTATACTTAATTTGTAAATTGTGAAAAGGCAATGAAATAGAAAGGAACAAGGGTACCGTATTTTCTAAACTGAATACGGGCTACGGACTTCCTTGAACTGAAACTTTAAAGAAAAGAAAGGAGAAGAGGGCAAGTTCAAGTATTTGAACTCGAGCTAAAAGCGTCTCTCTCCTGTAAAAAATAACTTTAAAACTAGAAAGGAAAGGTCACCAGATTTCAGCGTAACTGAACCCGGACGGAAAGCTCGGAATTTAGATAACCCGCCTGGGATGTAAGCATCCTGCGTTGGGTTCCTAAAATTCAGTCGCTTTCTGGTCGTCCTTGGTATCTTAACTATGATCGAACGTTACTCTCGCCCTGAAATGGCGAACATTTGGAGTGAAGAAAATAAATACCGTGCTTGGCTTGAGGTGGAAATCTTGGCTGACGAGGCATGGGCTGAGTTGGGAGAAATCCCTAAGGAAGATGTAGCTTTGATTCGTGAGAAGGCAGATTTTGACATCGACCGTATTTTGGAAATTGAAGAGGAGACGCGCCACGATGTGGTGGCTTTCACGCGTGCGGTTTCTGAGACTCTTGGTGAAGAGCGCAAGTGGGTTCACTATGGTTTGACTTCTACCGACGTGGTGGATACGGCCTATGGTTATCTCTACAAGCAGGCTAACGACATCATTCGTCGTGACCTTGAAAACTTCACCAACATCATAGCTGATAAGGCTAAAGAGCATAAGTTTACCATCATGATGGGGCGTACCCACGGGGTGCATGCGGAACCGACAACTTTTGGTCTTAAATTGGCGACTTGGTACAGTGAAATGAAGCGCAATATCGAGCGTTTCGAGCATGCTGCTGCTGGTGTCGAGGCTGGTAAGATTTCTGGTGCTGTTGGTAACTTTGCCAACATTCCACCATTCGTAGAGCAATACGTCTGCGACAAATTGGGTATTCGCGCTCAAGAAATTTCTACACAGGTCCTTCCTCGTGACCTTCACGCTGAGTACTTCGCAGTTCTTGCTAGCATCGCAACTTCTATCGAGCGTATGGCAACGGAGATCCGTGGTTTGCAAAAATCAGAACAACGCGAAGTGGAAGAATTCTTTGCTAAGGGACAAAAAGGGTCTTCAGCTATGCCTCACAAACGCAACCCGATTGGTTCTGAAAACATGACAGGTCTGGCGCGTGTTATCCGTGGTCATATGATTACAGCTTATGAAAACGTCGCTCTCTGGCACGAACGTGACATTTCACACTCATCAGCTGAGCGCATCATCACACCAGATACAACCATTTTGATTGACTACATGCTTAACCGTTTTGGAAATATCGTCAAGAACTTAACGGTCTTCCCAGAAAATATGATCCGCAACATGAACTCAACATTCGGGCTTATTTTTAGCCAGCGTGCTATGTTGACTTTGATTGAAAAAGGTATGACTCGGGAACAAGCCTATGACTTGGTGCAACCAAAAACAGCCTACTCATGGGATAATCAAGTAGACTTTAAACCGCTTCTGGAAGCAGATCCAGAAGTCACTTCCCGTCTAAGTCAAGAAGAGATTGACGAAATCTTTAACCCTCTTTACTATACGAAACGAGTGGATGATATTTTTGAGCGTCTTGGATTAGAATAAAAGAAATAAAAAACGATTTTTCCTTATAGTGGGGAAAAATCGTTTTTTATTATTTCGTTTATATCATTAGATTATAATATACTTATTCTTCTAGTAGGCTGTCAACAGTGCGAAATCTATTTATATATAAGAAATATATAAAGCCCAAGCAGTGCTTAGGCTTCTTCTTAATGATCACGGTCACATGAAATGAATTTAATCTTGTAGTAATCAGCTCGTTTATAAGTTTCGCTATAGGCGAGAACTTGACCAGTAGACTCTAGTTTAGTAGTTTTAGTTTGTAAAACAGTAGGGAATTGCTCATCGACTCCTAGAACTGTAGCAGCATGTTCTGGAGTTGGGAATGCTATTTCATTGATTTCTTCAAAATGTTCATCATTCATATGAATGTGGTAATCTAACTTGAAACGGTTATATATTGAACTATAATATTCAAGATTTGGATAATTTGCATTGATGTATTGTTCTGGAACATAAGATGTATGATAGATGTATACGACACCGTTTGTTTTACGGACGCGTTCAATCTTATAGTAGAACTGATCACCACGTAGTCCAAGCTTTTCTAGGTAGTTTAATTTATTTGCACGTTCGATTGAAAGGACGCTAACTTTGTCATCTTTGGTTTCGAAAACTTCCACATCTGAAAACTCTACGAGCTTGTGTTTGCGTGCACGTGAAACGAATGTTCCTTTCCCTTGTTGGCGGACAATATAGCCATCTTTAGCAAGGTCGTTTAAGGCGCGGACAACTGTGATAGAACTAACATCATACATCGCAATTAATTCAGCTTCAGTGTAAAATTTATCTCCACTAGCAAATTGACCAGAGATGATTTTGTTCTTTAATTCATCTTTGATATATTGATATTTTGGGATTGCCATATTATTACCTCGATTTTCTTTCTGCATTTAAAATTTTAACATAAAAATGGAAAGAATAGTAGTCTTTTGAATAAAAAAATTAGAATAATAGGCTATAAGGTTAATTTAGATTGGACTTTATACATTTTTATACATGCTTTTTGAAAGATAGGTCCTTCGTGTCTATAAAATTTTATAAATTTTTATGTAAAAGTTAGTAAAAAATGGTAAAAAATGTGAAAGCCTATTGACAAATGTATGATATTGAGGTATATTTACTATATCAACGAATGAAAGCGCAAACGTTTATTGTCAAAAGGTAGTATTATGACACGATTTGAAATTAGGGAGGATTTCTATTTAGATGGGAATCCCTTCAAGATTTTGTCCGGTGCCATTCATTATTTTAGAATTCCGTCAGAGGATTGGTATCATTCACTATACAATCTAAAAGCACTTGGTTTTAATACGGTTGAGACTTACGTTGCATGGAATTTACACGAACCTGTTGAAGGGGAGTTTAATTTTGAAGGTGCTCTGGATCTGGAGAAGTTTCTCCAGATAGCGCAGGATTTGGGACTTTACGCTATTGTGCGTCCGTCACCGTTTATCTGTGCAGAATGGGAATTTGGTGGCCTACCAGCTTGGCTTCTGAATAAAGACATGAGAATTCGCTCATCCGATTCTAGCTTTATTGAGGCAGTTGGTCGTTATTATGACCAATTATTACCAAGACTTGTACCACACTTGCTTGATAAGGGCGGAAACATTCTTATGATGCAAGTGGAGAATGAATATGGCTCTTATGGAGAAGATAAGTCTTATCTGAGAGCGATTCGAAAATTGATGGAAGAACGAGGGATTGATTGCCCACTCTTTACTTCAGATGGTCCTTGGAGAGCTACTCTAAAAGCAGGAACTCTAATCGAAGATGATCTCTTTGTAACGGGAAACTTTGGTTCCAAAGCTCCCTTCAACTTTTCACAGATGCAGGAATTCTTTGATGAGCATGGTAAAAAATGGCCACTCATGTGTATGGAATTTTGGGACGGTTGGTTCAATCGTTGGAAAGAGCCAATTATCACTCGAGATCCGAAAGAATTGGCAGACGCTGTTTGTGAAGTCTTGGAGCAAGGCTCAATCAATCTTTATATGTTCCATGGTGGTACAAACTTTGGTTTCATGAATGGTTGTTCGGCTCGAGGAACCTTGGACTTACCTCAAGTGACATCTTATGATTACGATGCTCTTCTTGATGAAGAAGGGAATCCAACTGCCAAATACTTAGCAGTCAAAAAGATGATGGCAACGCATTTCCCAGAGTATCCACAGTTAGAACCACTCTACAAAGAGAGTATGGGATTAACTTCCATTGGTCTAACGGAAAAGGTCTCCTTGTTTGAAACCTTGGATAGTCTCTCAAGTCCAGTAGAAAGTCTCTATCCTAAAAAGATGGAAGAACTTGGACAAAGTTATGGCTATCTACTTTATCGAACAGAAACAAGTTGGGATGCAGAAGAAGAACGAATTCGCATTATTGATGGTCGAGATAGAGCACAGTTGTTCATAGATGGTAAATGGATTACAACCCAATACCAAACTGAAATAGGGGAAGATATCTTCTATCAGGGAGAAAAGAAAGCTGACTCACGTTTTGATATTCTGATAGAAAATATGGGGCGTGTCAATTATGGTCACAAGTTTTTAGCTGACACGCAACGTAAAGGAATCCGAACAGGTGTCTGCAAGGATTTACACTTCTTACTTAATTGGAAACACTATCCACTACCACTGGATAATCCTGAGAAAATTGATTTCTCAAAAGGATGGACAGAAGGACAACCTGCCTTTTACGCTTACGACTTTACAGTTGAAGTGCCAAAGGATACCTACTTAGACTTGTCTGAGTTTGGTAAGGGAGTTGCCTTTGTTAATGGCCATAACCTAGGACGTTTTTGGAACGTCGGGCCAACCCTCTCACTTTATATCCCTCACAGCTTTCTCAAAGAAGGTGCTAATCGCATCATAATTTTTGAAACAGAAGGTCAATATAAAGAAGAGATTCATTTAACTCGTAAACCTACACTAAAACACATAAAGGGGGAAAACTTATGACAATTGTAGGATGCCGTATTGATGGACGTTTGATCCACGGACAAGTAGCCAATCTTTGGGCAGGAAAACTAAATGTTTCACGTATTATGGTTGTAGATGACGAAGTTGTCAACAACGACGTTGAAAAGAGTGGTTTGAAACTTGCGACACCACCAGGTGTGAAATTGAGTATTTTGCCAATTGAAAAAGCGGCAGCCAATATTCTTGCTGGTAAATACGATAGCCAACGTCTCTTTATCGTGGCTCGTAAACCAGACCGCTTCCTTGGTTTGGTAGAAGCAGGTGTACCACTTGAAACCCTTAATGTTGGGAATATGTCTCAAACACCAGAAACTCGTTCTATTACACGTTCTATCAACGTAGTGGACAAGGATGTGGAAGACTTCCACAAATTGGCAGAAAAAGGTGTTAAACTTACTGCTCAAATGGTTCCAAATGATCCAGTTTCAGACTTTTTGAGCTTATTAAAATAGGAAAAAATTTTTAGGAGGTCATTGTTATGATACAATGGTGGCAAATTTTACTTCTCACTTTGTACTCAGCTTATCAAATCTGTGATGAGTTGACGATCGTTTCATCTGCAGGTTCCCCTGTATTTGCTGGTTTCATTACTGGTTTAATCATGGGAGATGTGACAACTGGTTTGTTTATCGGTGGTAGCTTGCAGTTATTCGTGCTTGGGGTAGGTACCTTTGGTGGTGCTTCTCGTATCGACGCAACTTCTGGTGCGGTTCTTGCGACTGCTTTCTCAGTTTCACAAGGTATCGAAACAGACCTTGCGATCACTACAATCGCTGTACCAGTAGCAGCACTCTTGACTTACTTCGACGTACTTGGTCGTATGACTACTACATTCTTCGCACACCGTATTGATGCTGCGATTGAACGTTTCGATTACAAAGGAATCGAGCGCAACTATCTTCTTGGTGCTCTTCCTTGGGCTCTTTCTCGTGCCCTTCCAGTATTCTTTGCCCTTGCCTTTGGTGGTGCATTTGTACAAACAGTAGTAGACTTGGTTAAACAATACCAATGGGTTGCAGATGGTTTAACTCTTGCTGGTCGTATGCTTCCAGGTCTTGGATTCGCAATCTTGCTTCGTTACCTTCCAGTTAAGCGTAACCTTCACTACCTTGCTATGGGATTCGGTTTAACAGCTATGTTGACTGTTCTTTACTCATACGTAACAGGTCTTGGTGGCGCTGTTGCTGGTATCGTAGGTACTCTACCGAAAGATGTTGCTGAAAAAATTGGTTTCGTGAATAACTTCAAAGGTTTGTCTATGATTGGTATCTCTATCGTAGGTATCTTCCTTGCAGTGCTTCACTTCA
>ERZ773272.757-NODE-757-length-12679-cov-4.617237_pt1 | contig 12679 bp, 14 predicted proteins | sample MGYA00511891_ERZ773272 | MGnify/ENA primary metagenome ERZ773272 (study PRJEB29015, sample SAMEA2738150) | human oral metagenome | biome: human oral; feature: human-associated habitat; material: saliva | place: China | collected 2198 ...
TTTCCTTCGGTCGTGTTAGGGGTTGTATTTGTTCGTCTGCAAAGTTACAGCCTAAACTTAAATCATTCAATACGAAAGGATTACCCTATTCATCCCTATTTTTCCCTCTTTTCTCCTTTTCTTGTGAGTGGACTAAAAACTAAGTTCTTTTGCAGAGTCAAAAGGTCTGTATAGACTGAGCTAAAGACATCCAAATGGACTGACTAATTGACTAACTGACTCATTGACTAATTGACCAATTGACTAACTGACTAACTGACCAATTGACTAACTGACTAATTGACTAACTGACTAATTGACTAATTGACTAACTGACTAATTGACTTAAGTCTATGAGTCTATACAGAGAAAAGTCTAAGCATTACGACCTATAAACATGATTCATTATGCAACAGAAAGTATCACGACCTCTATTTTTAGGCTTCGCTTCTCAAAAAGGTGGAGTGGGAAAAAGCAGTTTAGCCGAAGTCTTGGCTGCGGTACTGTATTATGAGCGTGGGATTCCTCTTGTTGTCATGGATTGTGACGCAACACAAGAGTCGTTCTATAAGTTACGAGAGCGCGAACGCGACCTTATCGAGTCGGATGCCAAGATACAAGCTGAGATGAAAGCCTATTTCACGCGCTTAGGGAAACCATCCTATACTATATTGCGCGCCAAACCCGAAGATGCTCTCACGCTGGTGCAACAATATCTCGACACACAAGGACGAGGAGAGCAACTTGTGATTTTTGATTTCCCAGGACACGCCAGCACAGAGAGTTTGTTGCGCTTTTCTGTGGAGATGGATTTCATCATTTCTCCCATCGAAGCCGACCCTCAGTCTTTAGCGTCTTCTTTTGCCTATGCTCGCACCATCCGTGATTTGGGATTAGGCTTTGAAGATGCACGCATTGAAGACTTCTTCTTTCTCTGGAATAAGGTAAATCGCAGTGCAAATCCCACGATTCAACAGGTTTTCACGGACTATGCCAAGCAAGAGGGCTTGAGTATGTTTGATTCTTGCATCTATCATTCGGTGAAGATTGCCCGAGAATTACAAGCCGCAGGAGGAATCAAGACTTGCTTCCGCAGTTCTTATCTTGCGCCTGCTCCGATGTATCGCGCTGCCCTTGGCATTGATGCGTGGGTGGATGAGGTGATGGAGAAGTTACACCTTATAAATCTAAAGTTTGATGAGTAGTCTGAAGGAACAACGCAATAAAATTTTTCAAGAGAAACTCCAAGAATTGGGAGATATGGGTACGAAGGTCCGCAATGAAGATGATGCACCTTTCTATGACAAGCCCGTAACTTCCCCTGCGCTTCCTCCAAAAGAGAATAAGGAGGAGGAAATCACGAGTGAGTCCACATCAACGATTTCATTTTCTCAATATGCAGACCTCTATTTGACCGCCAATAGTACCAGAGGTGCGAAATCGGGGTTCACCATTCGCACAGAGGTGTTGCAAACACTGCGGCACGTGCTGAGTGATTTGCGGTCTGACACGACACTCTCGAGTTACATTGAACGCATTATTGTGGAACATCTTCACACGCACCAACAATTGCTCAATAAGGAAATTGTCAAACGCAAGAAGGAACAAACCATACAACTATGATTACTGCTTTTCTACTCAACATTTTGCTTCTTTTCTCCATCCTGTGGGTGGCGATGGGGCTGGTTTATACCTTTCATCGTTGGAGAAGTGGATGTTCAACGCTACATAAAGTTGTACCTCAAACGAATACGCAGCAAGATACACCCCAAGCTGCTGAAGAGCATATCCTTGTGGGCAAAAGCAAAGGATTGACGACACAAATTATTGCTGCGACATCCGATGTGGAAGCCACAGAAAAGTCTAGTGAGGAGTCGGCTAATGTTATTGCAGAGAAAAACGAAGACTCCGAACAGACCGAAGAGAGTGAAATCGCGGTGGACTATACCTTAGAAGAAGTGGATGAGGAGGAAGTGCTTCGTGAAGAAATCCTTTGGCAAGACAATGCTACTACCGATGTTTCGCCCACTAGCATTCTCACGCGCGACTTAGTGCGATTGAATCATTGGCACAAACAAGATGATAGTCTTGATGAGGAGGACGAAACGGAGGTTATCCATACGCTCCAAAGCCTGAAAGGTACGGACTTATTGGCGCAATATAAAGCTCAACTCTCCCAAGAAGAAAGGGTGCATCAGAAACTCTTGCAAGCCATTGACAAGGCTGAAACAGAAGAACGAGAAGGGGAAACTGCACCACAGTTTTTCTCGGGAGATAAGACTGAAACTACTGCGCATCCTCTCGATTATTATCTGTAAAACCATCCATTCGAAACAGGAGAACACTGTGGAGGTGTGAGGTTACACACTCATTCTTCCATTACTAGAGCCTACAATACCTCCCTCTGTTCTCCCTTCCATTCTCTCACCCTAGCAATAATCACATTTAATTTCTATCAATATGAAGACAACAAAGAAACTTTCTCTCGTGCTTCTCGCCCTCTTTCTTGTATCGGCAGGAGCTTATGCCCAAGGTAACGGTATGGCAGGTATCAATGCAGCCACTAAAATGGTGACTTCCTACTTTGATCCTGGCACAAAACTCATCTATGCCATCGGTGCTGTCGTTGGTCTGATTGGTGGTATCAAGGTCTACAACAAGTTTTCCAGCGGTGATCCCGACACCAGCAAGACGGCTGCCTCTTGGTTTGGAGCTTGTATCTTCCTCATTGTGGCAGCAACCATCCTTCGTAGCTTCTTCCTCTAATGGCATCGTGGGACATCAATAAGGGAATAGGTCGTACGGTGGAGTTTAAGGGCTTGAAAGCGCAATACCTCTTCCTCTTTGCTGGAGGACTCTTGGCGGTTTTCGTGCTTGTGGTCGTATGCTATCTCTGCGGTATGAGTCAGTGGTTGTGCTTAGGTATCGGCTTAGTGGGTGCCACACTTGTTGTGTGGCAAACGTTTGCCATGAACCGCAAGTATGGTCAGTATGGACTGATGAAGCAAGGGGCAATACGTATTCATCCGCGCTACCTTATAAACCGCCGTACGGTCTATCACCTCATTAGGGATGCTCACATAGCACGGCACTAGCGTCGTTACTTCGACATTCGGGCTAGTCACGTACTTCAAGTACGCTCCTTCGCCCTCTGTCTCAGTGCCTAGCTATTACCGCACTCTGCGAACATTCCTCGTAACCTCTAACAAAAACACGAACATATGCGCAACACCAGCAAAATAAGTACGCTCGAAGCTAAGTTTCCTCTTTTGGCAGTGGAACATGGTTGCCTTGTGAGCAAGGATGCTGACCTAACTATTGCCTTTAAGTTGGAACTTCCCGAACTCTTCACCGTGACAGAGAGCGAATATGAAGCGATGCACTCGGCTTGGCATAAGGCGATTAAGGTGCTCCCTAATTACAGCATCGTGCATAAGCAGGATTGGTTTATCCAAGAAAACTATGCTCCTGAACTCAATAAGGGAGAACTCAGTTTTCTGGCTCGTGCTTCAGAGCGACATTTCAATGAGCGACCTTACCTCCATCACGCGGTTTATCTCTTTCTCACCAAGACGACCAAGAAGCGCATGGCACAGCAGAGTAATTTCTCTGCCTTGTGCCGTGGGCATCTCATTCCCAAAGACATCGAAGATAAGGAAGCGGTGGCGAAATTCTTGGAAGCCGTAGACCAATTTGAGCGGATTATCAATGATAGTGACCATCTTCGTTTGACGAGAATGACTGAGGATGAACTCATCGGTACGAAAGAAAAGACCGGACTCCTCGATAGATACTTTTCGCTTTCGGAGCGTCAGCACGCTTCTTTGGAGGATATTCGTTTGGGGGCAGACCTTGTACGTGTGGGCGACCAAATGCTTTGCTTGCACACACTGAGCGATACGGACGACCTCCCCACAAGTGTGCATACCGATGCGCGCTATGAACGACTTTCTACCGACCGCAGTGATTGCCGACTGAGTTTTGCGGCTCCCGTGGGCTTGCTTCTTTCGTGCAACCACATCTACAATCAATATCTCTTCATCGAAGATAGCGATGCCAACCTTGAACGCTTTGAAAAGCAGGCGAGGAATATGCACTCTTTGGCGCGTTATAGCCGAAGCAATCAAATCAACGAGGAGTGGATACAGGAGTATCTCAATTTGGCACACTCTCAGGGGCTGACTTCTATTCGGGCGCACTTCAATGTTTTGGCATGGAGCAATGTCAAAGAAGAACTTCGTCAGGTGAAAAATGACGTAGGTTCTGCGCTCGCGCTGATGGAATGTAAACCACGGCACAACACGATTGACACGGCTACGCTCTATTGGGCGGGTATCCCCGGCAACGCCGGAGACTTTCCTGCCGAAGAGAGTTTCTACACCTTCATTGAACCTGCTCTTTGTTTCTTTACGGCAGAGACAAACTACAAAGATTCTCTCTCTCCCTTTGGCATCCGCATGGCAGATCGTCTGTCGGGTAAGCCCATTCACTTGGATATTTCTGACCTGCCGATGAAGAAAGGTATTACCACCAACCGCAATAAGTTCATCTTAGGTCCATCGGGCAGTGGAAAATCCTTCTTCACCAACCACATGGTGCGTCAGTACTACGAACAAGGGGCGCACGTGCTCTTGGTGGATACGGGCAATAGTTATCAGGGGCTCTGCGAACTCATTCACAGAAAGACCAAGGGAGCGGATGGGGTCTACTTCACTTACACCGATGAAAGTCCCATTTCCTTCAATCCCTTCTACACCGATGACTATGTCTTTGATGTGGAAAAGCGAGAAAGTATCTGCACGCTGCTGCTTACGCTGTGGAAGAGTGCCGACGAACCGCTGACCAAGACGGAAGCGGGTGAGTTGGGTTCGGCTGTGAATGCTTACATTGAACGCATCCGTGCCGACCATAGCATCACGCCTTGCTTCAACACCTTCTATGAATACCTCAGAGATGTCTATCGCAAGGAGATGGAGGAAAGAGAAATCAAGGTGACGCTCCAAGATTTCAACATCAACAACCTGCTCACTACGCTTAAACAATACTATCGTGGTGGACGCTATGACTTTCTACTCAATTCTACGGAGAACATCGACTTACTTTCTAAACGCTTCATTGTCTTTGAGATTGACCAAGTGAAGGACAACAAAGACCTTTTCCCCGTGGTGACGATCATCATTATGGAAGCCTTCATCAACAAGATGCGCAGACTAAAAGGTATTCGCAAAATGATTCTCATCGAAGAAGCGTGGAAAGCCATTGCTTCGGCTAATATGGCGGACTATATCAAGTATCTCTACAAGACGGTGCGCAAGTATTTTGGCGAAGCCATTGTGGTGACACAAGAAGTCGATGACATCATTCAATCGCCTATTGTGAAGGAAAGTATCATCAACAATAGCGACTGCAAAATCCTCCTCGACCAGCGCAAGTATATGACCAAGTTTGATGGCATCCAAGCGATGCTGGGCTTGTCGGAAAAGGAGAAGAGCCAAATTCTTTCCATCAATCAGAACAACGACCCTCATCGACTTTACAAAGAGGTGTGGATTGGACTGGGCGGTATGCAGAGTGCGGTCTATGCCACTGAGGTGAGTTTGGAGGAATACTTGACTTACACCACAGAAGAGACGGAGAAGGTGGAGGTGCTGCGCCTTGCAGAGCAACTCGGTGGCGACATTGAAGCTGCCATTCGACAACTAGCTCGGGAGAAACGACACGAGGAATAAATGAACCTCCCAAGAAGCGCACAGAAATCTCCAAGAGAACTAAAAAAATCTCCGAGATTTTTCCAAAAACGTGGGAGATTTTCCCCAAAAAGTCGGACGTTTTTTCGCAAAAGTCCCTTGTTTTCTTTACAGTAATCTCACATATCTAACTCGAATACTCATCATTTCAAATCAACCAACAAATGAAAAAGTACATTCTCTCAGTTTTATTGCTATCCACTCTCGTTTGTGGAAAGGCTCATGCCCAATGGGTGGTGACTGACCCTACCAATTTTGCGGGCAACATTGCCAACACGGTCAAAGAAATTGCCACGGCTGGTAAGACGGTCAAGAACACCTTGAATGGATTTAAGGAGGTGGAGAAGCTCTACAACGACACCAAGAAATACTATGATGCGCTCCGCAAGGTGAACAATCTCATTGGCGATGCCTACAAAGTCAAGGAGTGTATCTTGATGGTGGGCGATATTTCTGACATCTACGTCACCTCCTACAAACAGATGCTGCACGACCCTCATTTTCGTCCTTCGGAACTCGCTGCCATAGCTTCGGGATATACCAAACTCTTGGAACAAAGTGGGGAGAGTTTGAAAGAACTCAAATCGGTAGCCAAGAGTAGTGTTTTCTCCATGAACGACCACGAACGGATGCAGACGATTGACCGCATTTATACCACGCTGCGTGAGTATCGCTCGTTGGTGTCTTATTACACTAGAAAGAACATTTCGGTGAGCTACGTGCGTGCCAGAGAAAAGGGTGACCTCTCGGCGGTGCAAGCCCTATATGGTAACACGGCAAACCGATATTGGTAGGAGTGGGTGCTATGGATTTCGCTAGTTTACACGACCTACTGCGCTCTACCTACGATGAGATGATGCCGCTCTGTGCGCAGATGTCGGGCATTGCCAAGGGGATTGCTGGTCTAGGTGCGCTCTTTTATATTGCCCTGCGCGTTTGGGCATCCATTGCACGGGCTGAACCCATCGATGTGTTTCCCTTGCTCCGTCCCTTTGTCTTGGGATTTTGCATCATGTTTTTCCCAACGGTGGTGTTGGGAACGATGAATGCGGTGCTTTCTCCTGTGGTGCAAGGTACAGAAGCGATGGTGCATCAACAAGAAAACACGCTGACGCAGTTGGTGAAAAGGAGGGATAAACTCCAAGAGGCGGCTTATCTGAAAAATCCCGAAACGGCTTATTTGGTATCTAATGAGAAGTTTGACGAGAAGATTGAGGAGTTGGGTATCATCGGTCCTGAAGATGCGGTGACTATTGCTGGGATGTATGCCGAAAGGGCTGCCTATCAGACAAAGCAATGGGTTATGATACTCTTCCGAGATTTCATGGAATTGCTCTACAATGCGGCTGGTTTGATTATTGATACCCTCCGCACCTTTATCCTTATTGTCCTTTCCATTCTAGGACCTATCGTCTTTGGTATCTCGGTGTGGGATGGACTTTCGGGTTCGCTCAGTGCGTGGTTCTCGCGTTATATATCGGTCTATCTGTGGTTGCCCGTGAGTTCTATTCTTTCGGCTTTGCTTGCTAAAATTCAAGTTTTGATGGTACAAAAAGACATTGCAGCGCTTTCGAGTGCGAACTATGTTCCCGACTCGGGAACGTGGTACTACATTGTCTTCTTCCTCATTGGCATTGTGGGATATTTCTGTGTGCCCACTGTGGCTGGCTGGATTATCGAAGCTGGTGGCGGTATTGGGGCTTATGGTCGCAATGTCAATAGCGTGGCAAAGAGTGGCGCACAAGGTGCCTACCTAGGTGGTAAGGCTTCTGCTGCTGGTTTGGGAGCTGCCGTGGGAAATATCGGTGGACGTATCAAAGGGATGCTTATTAAAGGCAAATAATTTCAACATACACTCCTATGGAATTCAAATCTCTAAAAAACATTCAGACGGCATTTAGTCAGATTAGGCTATACATCATCGTCTTTGCCTTGCTCTGTGTGGGCATTACGGCTTATGCGCTCTATGCTTCCTACAACTTTGCTCGGGAGCAACGAGAAAAAATCTACGTGCTTGACCAAGGGAAATCTTTGATGTTGGCGCTGAGTCAAGATGCTTCTCGCAATCGTCCTGTGGAAGCACGCGAACACGTCAGACGTTTCCACGAGCTCTTCTTTAGCATTGCTCCCGACAAGGATGCTATTGAGCAAAATATGGCACGTGCCTTTGCACTTTGTGATAAATCGGCTTTTGATTATTACAAGGATTTGGCAGAAAAGGGGTACTTCAATAGTGCCATCTCGGGCAATGTGAATCAGCGGGTGGAAATCGACTCTATACAATGTGACTTTAAGGTGTATCCTTATGCCGTGACTACCTATGCACGGGTCTTCATCGTGCGTCCTAGTAACGTGACGGAACGTAGTCTGATCACGACCTGCACCCTGCAAAATGCGGTGCGTTCGGACAACAATCCGCAGGGATTTCTGATGGAACACTTCGTTGTGCGTGAGAATCAAGACCTTCAAACTTACAAACGATGACACGAACGTATTCTCCCCAACGAATGCTCCGCAGGTGGACCATTCGTGGAAAGCTGTGGTTAAAACAACAATGCGAGCGACTAAGTACGAAGCAGAGGAAAGTCCTGGTCTATGGCATTAGTTTGGTGTATCTCCTTTGTTCTCTCTTTATGATTGCACAATTCTTTGTGACTCCTCACGCTACTGCCTTACCCATTCCGAAGAATGAGCATCTGGACAGACCTGCGCTCCCACAACAAGACACGGAATATCAGCAATTAAAACCAATACCTCAATTATGGATAAGAAACAACAAGACCAACTGAAAAAAGGGCTCGTATTTGGCGGACTAGGATTGCTCTTTGCGCTCTCTATATGGTTTATCTTTGCCCCTTCGGGCAAGGAGAAAACGGCAGCGCAACAGGGACTCAATGACAGTATTCCGCAAGCGAGTGTGGAAGAATTGCCCAGCAACAAACTGAAGGCTTATGAACAGGGCAACAAATCGGCTGAAGAACAGCAGGCAAAGGCGGAGATGGCGGAAGTTTCCGATGAGTTTGCAGCGCAAAATGCGGCTGAAGAAGCGGAAAGAGTGGAAGCCTCTCGCTCTCGAAATAAGATTGAGCGGTCGATGCAACGCTATGCGGAGAACAACCGCTTGCTCAATGATTTCTATGCCACTGACCCTAGTGAGAAGGAGCGCGAAGAACTCCGCTCACAAGTGGCTGAATTGAAGAATGAATTGGCAAAGAAGAATGATAAAGAAGAGAATGAGGAGGAACGTCAATTGGCTCTGATGGAAAAGAGTTATCAGATGGCTGCGAAGTATCTTCCTAAGTCTACGCCTAATAATCCAACCGCGCTGAACAATGCTTTTGCTCAAGCGCAGGAACGCACCATTGTTGCGCCTTCTTCTGACAAGCAATCGGAAGGGGCAAAGGCGGTGGAGGTGCTTCCCGAACGAAAACAAGTGGTATCTTCTCTCTCGGGTACGATGAGTGATGCGGACTTTGTCAAAATGTATGGGACGAAGGGGCGCAATCTTGCCTTTCACTCTATGAACAATGAGAAAAAGGGCGTGGAACGTAATACGATTCGGGTGCAGATTGACCATACCCTTGTTCTCAAAGAGGGGGATGACGTGGTGCTGCGCTTACTAGAAAATGCACGCATTGGGGATTTACACCTTCCTCGCCAGAGTCGCATCATTGCAAGTGCCAAAATAGAAGGACATCGGATGCTACTATTGGTCAAAAGCATTGAACACGCTGGGCGCATTCTTCCTATCAAACTATCGGCTTATGACATGGACGGACAGGAAGGTGTCTACATTCCTGAATTGGAGAACCTCTCTGCCCTCAAAGAAATGGGGGCTAACATCGGGGGAACGATGGGAACGAGTTTTACCTTCGCGTCTTCTGCCAAAGACCAAATCATCTCGGAAACGGCACGTGGGGTGATGCAAGGGGCGAGTCAGCTCTTGCAAAAGAAACTACGTACCATTAAAGTGACCATTAAGGGTGGTTACAAACTTTTCTTGATGCCTACCAAATAATCATTCAATCAATCGCTATAAACAATGAAACATTTCTTTTTCTCTGCGCTACTCCTCGTGGCGAGTAGTACATCTGTCTTTGCCCAAAGCAAGGATAAACCCACAAATCTTTCTTCTTCGCTCTTGTCGTCGGGGACGCTCTACCAAGGATTGAGCCGAAGTGTTCCCAACGCTCGAGTTGTCTTGCCTTATGGCTTGGAGGTGACTTTCGACAAGACTACGCATCTCATCTTTCCTGCGCCTATTCGCTATGTGGACTTGGGTTCGCAAAACATCATTGCAGGCAAAGCGGAGGATGCGGAAAACGTCTTGCGCATCAAGGCTGCCGTGCAAGATTTTGAAACGGAGACTAATCTATCGGTGATTTGCGAAGATGGCTCGTTCTATGCCTTTAATGTGAAGTATGCTGCCGAACCTGAGAAGCTCAACATTGAGATGCAGGATTTCCTTGCACCTACGGCTGGAAGATTGCCTTCCAATCGCTCGGACATCTATTTCAAGGAATTGGGCAGTGAGTCGCCTATCTTGGTGAAACTCATTATGCAGAGTATCTACCAAAGCGATAAGCGCAGGATTAAGCATATTGGTGCAGAACAATTTGGAATGAAGTTCTTACTTCGCGGTCTTTATGCGCACAATGGATTGTTCTACTTTTACACGCGCATCGACAATGACACGAATATGCCTTTTGCTGTGGACTTTGTGACGTTCAAAGTGGTGGACAAAAAGGTGGCGAAGCGCACTGCGATGCAGGAACAAGTGCTGCAACCGCTGCGTGCTTATCATCAATTATTGGAGGTAAAGGCGAACGATAACGAACGTGGGGTCTTTGTTTTGGAGCAGTTTTCGCTCTCTCAAGACAAGGAACTGCAAGTGACGCTCTACGAACGTGGAGGAGGACGCACGCTTTCTTTTTCGCTTGACCAAGAGGACCTCTTGTTGGCGCAAAAGATTGATAAACTCAAACTGAAATGGTAAGAACTATGAAACTGAAGCTCTTGTTTTCTTCGCTCTGTGCTGCACTAGTGGTGGGATTGCCCACTGCTGTGCAGGCACAGCGTTTGGTGCCTAGCCAAAAGGGATTGGAAGTGTCGGCGAGTGTGCCCATTGTAAAAGGGAAATCGCTCTTTAAGCAAGACGATTTTGGGCTGACTTTGTCGCTTTCTCACTATCTCAAACGGGGTAAATATACGTTCGTGTCGGCTGGTTATGAACAGCAAGCCTTGAGTTATCGCAGTTACCAAGTGCCCCTGCGTGACTATCTCGTGCAGATGGGATATGCACATCCCTTGCTTTCGGACAAAGGGAAGAATGTGTTTTTCTATCTTGGTACTTCTGCGCTGGTGGGCTATGAGCAACTCAATCGAAATAAGATGATTTTGCCCGATGGGGCGAAATTATTGGACGGCTCACGCTGGGTGTATGGCGCAGGATTGCACGCGACTGTGGAATTCTTTCTCACGGATAGGATTATTGTCGGTGGAAAGACTCAACTGCGCTATCTTTTTAACTCGGATGTTCCCAGACTTAGACCGACGCTGAGTTTGGGACTTCGCTATCAACTTTAATTTTTATCTCTATGAAACGTAGCATTTTAGGCGCAATATGGGTGATGGGGGTGCTCTCCTTCGCTGGGTTTTGTCTATCTAGTTGCACTCCTGAGTTGGATGTGCAGCAGGCTTATGACTTTTCTCTGCAAACATTGCCCGTTCAAAAGGACATCATAAAGGGGTCGGTGGCTGAAATTCGCTGTTCGCTCAAAGCGGAAGGCGATTTTAAGGACACGCGCTATACGATTCGCTATTTCCAACCCGATGGAAAGGGGGAATTGCGTTTGGAGGATGGCACGTTACTTGTGCCCAACAACCGCTATTTGTTGATGCAAAAGGAATTCCGTTTGTATTACACTTCGCACTCTACTGATCGACAGACGATTGATGTGTATGTGGAAGATAATTTCGGGCAGGCCGTTAAACTGTCATTCAACTTCAACAACGAAAAGAATGAGGACACGCCAAAGTGATAGAAAAAGTACCGATGAGACAATGAATTTTGCCAAGACAATCCTATCATTTTGTTTGCTTTTAATGTGTTTCCAGCCATTGGCAGCTCAAAGTAAGCGGAGACGGCTTGCCGGTCTTCCGCCTTTTGAGCGGGCGGTGGTCTGCATCAAATACTTTGAGGGGATGCACGGCAGGAAGGATTATCCATATGTTGGGTATGGTCATCAGCTCTTGCCGGGTGAGCATTACTCTTACAATATGCCGGAATGGAAAGCGGACTTGTTGCTTCGTGCCGACCTTTGGAAATGTTTTGAGTATTTCAAGAAGTATGGTAAGGATGCATTGTTACTTGCCGTTTTGTCCTACAATGTTGGAGTGGGCAGGTTGCTGGGATACGGTAAGCATCCCAAGAGCAGATTGTTACGAAAGATAGAAATTGGAGACAGAAACTATTATCGTGAGTTTGTATCTTTTTGCCGATATCAAGGTAAAGTTCTGCGAGGGCTTGTCAAACGGCGAAATGTAGAGTTTACCCTGTTGTATGTAACATAAGATAGTAATAGGAGTGTGTCATTTTCGAATTGGCACACTCTTTGCAGTATGATAAACCAAAAAGAACTATGGATTATTCCCAAAAATTGAGACAACTAAACAATCGATATAATCCAGACTCTTCGATGATTGTAGAACAAAAAATGTTCAGTGGAGAGTCTGTATTTGATAAAGATGTGGCGAGGTATGTAATGCGGGCTATGAAGGCTGTTGACGAGGAGTATACAAACCGTACAAAAGCCGCAGGTGAAGCCGTAAAACAACATTTGAAATATTCTCTTGCAAATGTATCCTACGAATACCAAGGTTCTGTTATGACAAACACACACATTAAAGGGGCTAGCGATATAGATTTGCTTGTGCTTTGTGAGAAATTTGTC
>ERZ773272.763-NODE-763-length-12631-cov-9.877067_pt1 | contig 12631 bp, 9 predicted proteins | sample MGYA00511891_ERZ773272 | MGnify/ENA primary metagenome ERZ773272 (study PRJEB29015, sample SAMEA2738150) | human oral metagenome | biome: human oral; feature: human-associated habitat; material: saliva | place: China | collected 2198 ...
GTTCTGCGAAAGTCGATGTCTTTAACACGACTTCAGGCATTTTCAAAGGGTTAGCCAAAGAGGAAGAGGTACTCATGAGCCACGGCGACCGTATTACTGCTATTCCGGAAGGGTTCAGCGTGACGGCTTCGAATGCGCACACGCCATTTGCGGCTTTTGAAAACCAAGAACGTCGTATTTACGGCGTGCAATTCCACCCAGAAGTTCGCCACAGTATTCACGGGAACGACATGCTTCGTAATTTCGTGTTCGATATTTGTGGGGCAACAGGCGACTGGTCGATGGATAGCTTTATTGAAATGGAAATTGCGAAAATTCGCGAAAAAGTGGGCAATAAGAAAGTGTTACTTGGGCTATCTGGTGGGGTAGACTCTAGTGTCGTTGGGGTTCTCTTGCAAAAAGCAATCGGCGACCAACTCATCTGTATTTTCGTAGACCACGGCTTGCTTCGTAAAGGGGAAGGCGACCAAGTGATGGAGAGCCTTTCTGGTAAATTTGGCCTCAATATTATCCGCGTGAACGCTCAGGAACGTTTCCTATCGAAACTAAAAGGCGTGAGCGACCCTGAACAAAAACGGAAGATTATCGGAAATGAGTTCGTGTACGTATTCGACGATGAAGCGGCGAAACTCACGGACGTGGATTTCCTTGCGCAAGGAACGCTCTACACAGACATCATCGAATCTGGAACGAAAACCGCGCAAACCATCAAGTCTCACCATAATGTAGGGGGACTTCCAGAGGATATGCAATTCGAGTTGATTGAACCACTGAACACGCTCTTCAAAGACGAAGTGCGCGCCCTTGGAACGGCGCTTGGCATGCCAGACTCAATCGTATGGCGCCAACCATTCCCAGGGCCAGGACTTGGAATCCGTGTGCTTGGGGAAGTAACCAAAGAAAAACTTGAAATCGTCCGCGAATCAGACGCCATCTTACGCGAAGAAATCGCCAAAAACGGCCTTGAACGCGACGTATGGCAATACTTCACTGTCCTTCCAGGCATCCGCAGCGTTGGGGTTATGGGAGACGGCAGAACGTACGACTACACGATTGGTATCCGTGCCGTAACCAGTATCGACGGCATGACCAGTGACTTCGCTCGCATTCCTTGGGAAGTGCTGCAAACCATCAGCGCTCGCATCGTGAACGAAGTAGCCCACGTCAACCGCGTTGTCTACGACATCACGAGCAAACCGCCGGCAACAATAGAATGGGAGTGACATAGATATTTGTCTCTAATTGCTTAGTTTTTATATGAAGAAAATAGATAATGGTAAATTGTGAATTTGTGAGAGATAAAAAGTATGGATATTATATACAGGAAGCAACGATTAGCACTTACACGATTTTGGGGCGACAATAGATTGTGTCTAAGGGCTACAGAACCGGAGCAAATAGAAATGCCTAAAATGCAATTTGTTGGTGGGCATCCCAATGAATGGTACATATTTATTGATGATCTTACAGATGAAGAAAAAAGTGAGATTACAGATATTTATGGCAACTCTATTAGAATACAGGAATTTGATATATAAATCCCAGTTTTGGAACCTTCTGCAGAGTGAAAAATTTGAAGTTGCGGAGTAGTTGAAATGGAAGATACGACTTTAGCAGCAAAATATCTCGCAGATGGAACTATCTCTGAGGAAATAGCTGTATTGTGTCGGAAAGTAACAGGAATAGATTATGGATTAGAATAAAGGGAATGGTTGAGTGGGAATAATAATGTACCTTACAGGAAGAGAATAGTAATTGCATTTATCGATTAAAAAGTCGTTATGAAAAACTCTATAATGAGTTTTTCATAATTGACTTTTTCTAAGAGTTCTTTTTAAGAATCTCTGATAATAATTGCTCACAAAAAATTTAAAGAAGGATTGAAATATGGAAGAGAATTTAACAAATGAAAAAACACATCACGAGAGAATGGCGGAAAATATTAATGAAAAAGCTTCTTTGATATGGAATATAGCGTCAATTTTACGGGGTCTTTATAAACCGCATGAGTATGGGAAAGTTATCTTACCTATGACAGTTATCAAGCGGTTACACGACACTTTACTTCCGACAAGAGATAATGTTCTTGAGGTTGCAAAGACGTTAACAAATATTAAGGTAAATCAAATTCGTGATCGTAAATTAACAGATGCTTCAGGTTATAAGTTTTACAATATAAGTAACTTTACTTTTGAAAGTTTATTGAGCGACCCTGACAATATTCAAGATAATTTTATTTCATTCCTAAATGGCTTCTCTGAAAACGTTAGAGATATTCTTGATAATTTTGAATTTGATAAAGAAATTTCAAAAATGGCTAACAATGATGCGTTGTTTGCCGTTATTCAAGAATTTAACAGTAAGAAAGCTTATTTAGGAGCTGATATGGTAACTTCAACAGATATGGGTTATATCTTTGAGGAACTTGTTCGCCGTTTTTCTGAAAGTTATGGAGAAGATGCTGGGGCTCATTTTACAAGTAGAGATATTATTTATCTAATGACAGATATTCTCTTAATTGATGAAAGACCCACAGATAAACCTATCGTTAGAACAATCTATGATCAAACGATGGGAACATCTCAGATGCTATCAGCTATGATGGAGCGTATTAAAGCGTTGGATGCGGATGCGGACGTAACTACATTTGGTCAGGAATTGAATCCGGAGACCTATGCTATTGCGAAAGCCGATACGATGATTCGTGGAGGCAATCCTGATAACATGGCCTTAGGTTCTACATTGTCAAAAGATGCTTTTTCAGGCTATACATTTGACTATTTGATTTCAAACCCTCCGTTTGGTATTGATTGGAAGAAGGATCAGAACGCTGTTAAGGAGGAGGCTGAACTTGGTGAGAAAGGACGATTTGGTGTAGGATTACCTAAGATTTCAGATGGCCAGCTTCTTTTTCAACTTAACGGTATATCTAAACTGAAAGATACGGGACGTATGGCGATTATTCATAACGGCTCAGCATTATTTTCTGGAAACCCTGGTGGAGGAGAATCTAATATCCGAGAACATGTTATTATGAATGATTGGTTGGAAGCGATTATTCAACTACCGACAGATTTGTTTTATAATACAGGGATTGCTACGTATATTTGGATTATCACGAAAAATAAAAATAAGGAACGTCAAGGAAAAGTGCAGTTGTTAGACGCAAGCAAAGCGTTTGTTAAACGTCGTAAAAACATTGGGGATAAAAGAGTGGATATTGATAAGGAACAGCGTGAACTTATCGTTCAGGCCTATGGAGAATTTGCTAATAAAACTTATATCGAAGGCGATACTGTTGTAGAGTCAAAAATATTTAATAATAACTTTTTTGGATACCAAAGAGTAGTTGTTGAAACACCTCTCTACGATGATGAAGGCAATATTATACGCAAGAAAAACGGAAAAATAGAGCCGGATGCAAGTAAACGAGACACTGAAGATATTCCGTTAACAGAAGATATAGAATCTTATATTGTTCGAGAAGTTTTACCATTTAACCCTGACGCTTGGGTGGATAAGAGTAAAACAAAGATTGGTTTTGAAATTCCATTTACAAGATTGTTCTACAAATATAAAGCTCCAGAAAGCTCAGATGTTATTGCTCAACGTATTAAAGCTCTGGAAGAGAGAATTGTGAAGAACTTCGAAACTCTTAGTAACCAAGGAGTAGAGAACTAGAATGATTGTACTTGGTTACTATACTTACGCCGATGATAATGCAGTCATTGAAAGGTTCAAAGAGTTAATTAGCCCCAATAATGAAAAAAGTTTTAATAATAAATTTTTTAATGAAGAGTTTAAGTTGATTCGGCAATATCTGAATAATAGGGGTTATAGAATAACTCAATTTCCAAATGCTTTATATATTCAAAGTACACTATTCGATTTTGCCTACAATCAAATAAGAACTTATATTCAAAATAAACGACAAAAACTAGGCACGGTCACTTGGGATGAGAGGCGAATGTTAATAGCTGAATTAAGTTTTGTAAAGTCGGGTAGTATTTTTCATGATGTGCCTGAAGAATTACAAACAACAATAAAAAAGATTTCGCTTAGAGATGCAACTTGGGAACAACAGACGGATGATGAAAAATTAAAAACTATTGCTGATGTGATTGAAAATCTTTTAAAACTCCCTAATGGCAAATTTTTATCACTTCAAGAATCTGAATTTTATGGGTTCTTTACCGACGAACAATTAAAGAGATTACGAAAGCAATTACAAGTTTTCCGACACAGTCATGAGCAGGCTTTAAAATCAAGGGACACTGAATTTGATGAATCCAAAAAGAAATTTTTAATACATTTAGGTATTGTGATTTTGATACGATTGAACGAGATTAAGAGAGGAGATTTTCATGAATAAAATGAAAGAAAGCGGTGTTGAATGGATAGGTTCCATTCCTGAAACATGGCAAGTTGAAGTAATTTCTAGACTCTTTACTCAAAGGAATACAAAAGTGTCGGATTTTGATTTTTCGCCGTTGTCTGTAACTAAACAAGGAATTGTTCCTCAATTAGAAAGTGCCGCTAAATCAGATGACCATTCGAATCGAAAATTGGTACGAAAAGGAGATTTTGTAATAAATTCTCGTTCGGATAGAAAAATGTCAGCTGGACTTTCTGAGTATGATGGATCAGTTAGTTTGATTAATCTGGTTATGACTCCTTGCACTCAAAAACTTGATGCAGGATTTGTTAAATATCAGTTAAAAAATTGTGGTTTTGCGGAAGAGTTTTATCGATGGGGAACTGGTATTGTGTCGGATTTATGGTCAACTAACTGGGAAAGAGGAAAAAGGATTCAACTCCCCTTACCATCTTTATCGGAACAACAAAAAATCGCAAAGTTTCTTGATGAAAAGAGTGCTCTAATTGATGAAATTATTAGTGACACCAAGAAAACTATCGAAGAATTACAAGCGTATAAGAAATCGCTGATTTCAGAGGTAGTAACAAAAGGTCTGAATCCGAATGTGACATTCGTTCTTTCAGGAGTTGAATGGATAGGGAAAATCCCTGAAGGGTGGAAAATACAAAAATGTAAGTTTTTTGGCAGCGTTCGAAATGGTTTGACTTATAAACCAACAGATCTAGTCTCGCATAATGAAGGGGTGCTAGTCTTAAGATCCGGGAATATTCAGAATGGGAAATTGAGTTTATTTGATAATCAGTATGTTTCGGTCGAAATTCCTAGCAAATTATTAGTGAAGAAAAATGATATCTTGATAACTTCACGAAACGGGTCGGTGAAAATGATTGGGAAATCAGCAATTGTTGAAGAAGATATAGTTGCAACTTTCGGTGCTTTTATGATGTTATTTACGCCAAATAAAGGAATTAATCCTAAATTTTTCTATTATTTACTAAATTCAAACGGATTTGATTTTTATAGAGGTTTATTTTCAACATCGACAATTAATCAACTTACAAAAAAAGTTTTTGATAATATGATTTTCCCGCTTCCTAGTAATGCTGAACAGAAATTGATAGTGGATTATCTTGATAAAGAGGCGAATAAAATCGAGGGTATAATTTCTGAAAAAGAAGCGTTGATAACAGAATACGAAAACTATAAGAAATCAATGATTTATGAATATGTAACAGGGAAAAAACAGGTGGAAGATTAAAAGGGGATAAGTATGAATATGGAAGATAACGAAAAACGATTTGAACAGGATATTGAAACGTGGTTAACTTCATCAGAGGGCGGTTGGACAAAAACAAAGTTTCAAGATTCAAAATATGATCCGTCTAAAGGGCTTGATTTAGAAGCTCTAGTTCAGTTTGTCAAAGAAACACAAGCTGTACAGTGGACAAGGTATGAAAAAATGGTAGGTTCTAATCCAGAAGACAATTTTTATAAACGGTTTGAACAAGAAGTTTCTCAACATGGGATTTTGCATGTTCTGCGTAAAGGAATAAAGGACAGAGGAATTCGATTTAAGGTAATTCAATTTCAACCTTCATCAACTTTAAATGATGATATTGGTAGGGATTATCAAACTAATAAAACAGAAGTCATCAGACAGTTTGCATATAGTTCTCATAATCATAATACTCTTGATATGGTTCTTTCAATTAATGGAATTCCTCTGGTTGCTATTGAGTTGAAAAACCAAATTAAAGGGCAATCAGTTGAACACGCTAAAAAGCAATTTATGTTTGATCGTAATCCAAAAGAACCTGTGTTTCAGTTTAATCATCGCATTTTAGTTTATTTTGCAGTAGATTTAAACCAAGCGTGGATGACAACTAAACTGTCTGGAGAAAAAACATATTTTTTACCCTTTAATCAAGGGTCAAATGGAGCTGGAAATGTTGGTGGGGCAGGGAATCCAGAGAACCCAACAGGGTATCAAACATCCTACCTGTGGGAACAAGTTTTACAAAAAGATGCTCTTATGGATATTTTACAACGCTTTATGAATTTAGAAATCAAGCATGAAAAGGATACAAGAGGAAAGATAGTAGAAAAACAGACTATGATTTTCCCCCGTTATCATCAACTTGATGTGGTTAGAAAGTTAGTAGCAGATACGAAACAGAAAGGTTCGGGCCAACATTATCTCGTTCAACACTCTGCTGGCTCGGGAAAATCAAACTCTATAGCTTGGTTATCTTATCATTTACAGAAATTGCATGATGATAACAATCAGCCGATTTTCAGTTCGATTATTATTGTTACAGACAGGACAGTTTTAGATCGTCAGTTGCAACAAACGATAACTTCTTTCGATTCAACCCTGGGTTTGGTTGAAACTATAGGAGACAATAAATCGTCTAAAGACTTACTAAAGGCTATCAATGATGGAAAACAAATAATTATTACAACTTTGCAGAAATTCCCGGTTATTTATAAAGAGGTCGAATCAACAAACGGAAAACGATTTGCAGTTATTGTTGATGAGGCACACTCGTCCCAAACAGGTTTGGCTGCCCAAAAATTAAAAAGTTCTTTATCAGATAAAGAAGAAACTTTAAGAGAATGGGAAGAGTTTGACGAGGAAGAGGCCCGTAAAGTTCGAGATAATGAAGATACACTTAATGATACTCTTCTTAGTCAAGGAAGACATAAGAATATTTCATTTTATGCTTTTACTGCAACACCTAAGTCAAAAACGCTTGAAATGTTTGGTCAACAAACGCCTGAAGGAAATTTCCGACCTTTCCATGTGTACTCAATGAGGCAAGCAATTGAGGAAGGTTTTATTTTAGATGTTTTGCAAAATTATATGACATACCATACTGCTTATCAAATTTCAAAATTAATTTCAGATGACCCAGAACTACCTACGTCACAAGCCAAACGTGCAATTGCAAGATATGCGGACTTACATCCTTATAATTTAGCTCAAAAAACTGAAGTGATGGTTGAAGTGTTTAGAGAGAAAACTCGCCATGCGATTGGTGGTAAAGGGAAAGCTATGGTAGTAACATCATCTCGATTGGCTGCAGTTCGCTATATGAATGAGTTTAAACGTTATATCAGTGAAAAAGGTTATACAGATATGGCTGCTTTAGTTGCCTTCTCAGGGGAGGTAAATGATGACGGCGAAGAATATACAGAGCCAAAAATGAATGGTATTAAGGAAAACCAACTCAAAGAATTATTTAATACACCGCAGTATAATGTATTGATTGTCGCAGAAAAATATCAAACGGGTTTTGATGAACCGCAACTGCATACCATGTTTGTAGACAAAAAGCTTCGCGGGGTTAAAGCGGTTCAAACTCTCTCTCGATTAAATCGAACAATGCAGGGAAAAACGGATACTTTTGTGTTAGATTTTAAAAATACTGCTGATGAGATAAAAGAAGCTTTTCAACCGTTTTACGAAACTTCTATACTCGACCAACCTATTGATCCAAATCTTCTTTATGATGTAAAGGAAAAAATCAGAAAGTATCAGATTTATAATACTGACGATGTTGAAAAAGTTATTTCTCTCTACCAATCTTCAAGTCATATACAAGATGAAAGATTATTGGGTAGGTTAGCTAACAGTTTTCAACCGGTTATTGAGAGATATAAACAGCTTGAAGATTCTGTTAAATATGAATTTAGAACTTTGCTACGAGGGTTTAGAGAGAAGTATAATTATATCTCACAATTAATTCGTTTGTTTGATAGAGAACTGTTATCAGAGTATATTTTTATCAATTATTTAATTGCGTTTATTCCAAATACTAATCATGAGGGGATTGACATTTCTGATAAGGTTCGAATGGATTACTATAAACTTACTAAGGATACGGAAGAGTCTATTACTCTTGTGAAGGAAGAACAGGGCGAGTATAAACAGCAACAGGGCATATCTCCATCTGTGAAACCACCTGAAGATAAAGATAGACTTACTGAAATTTTAAATAAAATAAATTCTCAATTTCCTGATACGTTTACAGAAGAAGATCAAGTGGTGTTAGACATGATTGTAAAAAAAGTTGTTCAAAATCCAAGCGAACGACAACGTTCGATCGCTAAAAATAATGATTATGCCATGTTTAAAAATTCTTTATTCCCAAAAGAATTCGAAGATTTGGTAATTAATCTTTCTAAGACTAGCGAAGGAACGTTTGAAAAATTATTTTCAGATGAACAAATTTTTAAATTTATTATGATGACATCAGCTCGGGAAGCATATAATAAATGGCGTAGTGATGTTCAGAGTTAAAATGATATATCATTATTAAAATAAATCAATACCTCCTCGAGGTTTTATACGATTATGGTATAGAGCCTCGAGGAGTTTTTTGTCTTCTAATGTAATAAGACATATGGAAATTAATAAAGGCTTTGGATGATAACAGTGTGTTAAAAGAAAAGCAAGAAAGGAATTTGTTTCGGCTTAATAGAAATGAAACCGTGTCAAATTTAGTATACAAAAGTAATGTTTACATATCTGGAACGTGGTATACTTGAGAGGAAGAATTTTAGCGGGAGGCAGTTATGGCAAAAGGGATTATTTATATTATGGAAACCGTGGTTCCAGGAATTATTAAGATTGGAAAAACAAGAACGGATCAATTTGAAAATCGCATGAAGAACCTTGAAAACAACGGATATTCAAACGTTAGCGGATTGAAGAGAAAGTTTGCGATTGAAGTGGACGAATACGATGACAAAGAGAGATTAATCCACGATATTTTCAGTAAGAGCCGTGTTGGGACTTCGGAGCTATTTGCTACAGATATGGAGACAGCAGTTTCTCTTTTATCTTCACTAGAAGGAAAGCAAGTCTATCCAACGACTAGAACAAAGAAAGAGATTTTTGAAGCAGCAACAGAAGAGCTCAAATCTCGTGAAGGTCTTGAGTTGCTTCCTGATGGGGAATATCGTTTGAAGAGAAAAGTTAAAGGGTTCGGCGAAATCGATGGTCGAGCAACTGTGAAACGTGGCGTATTTACTTTGTTGAAAGGAAGTCTCTGTGCAGATGTGACTACTGATGTAGTTCCGGCGATTTACGATAAAGCAATAATTGAGGATAATATTTTACAAGTAGACCTTGTTTGTTCTTCTCCTTCGGCAGCCGGTTTTGTAGTGATTGGTAAAGCAAACAATGGCTGGGTAGAGTGGAAAGATGCTAACGGAAATAAGATTGATGTTTATAGAAAGAAATAAAATACACGGCATGATTGTTTTTTCCAGTCATGCCGTTTGCTATATAAGCCCCCCTAATCGTATACTAACGATGTACAACCATTAAGGAGGCTTTTTATGTTTTTATCGGAAGAGTTATTACAAGAAATTCATGAGCGTGCACCGCGTTACGACAAAGAGAATGCGTGGCCTGCGGAAGACTATGCAGCGCTAAAAGAGGCGGGATACTTGAAGGCGTTCGTGCCAAAAGAGTATGGTGGATTCGGCTTGTCGCTGAAAGAAATCGCGCAAGAACAAACGCGTTTAGCGATGGCGGCTCCAGGGACTGCGCTTGGGGTGAACATGCACCAGATTATTGTCGGCCTTGGCAAGCACATGGTTCGTTTTGGCAACAAGAAGGGAGAACAAATCCTTCGCGATGCTGCAGAAGGCAAGTTGTTGGCGTTTGGGATTTCTGAACCTTCGAACGACCGCGTGTTATTCGGTTCGATTTCTGAGGCTCGTCCGGAAGAGGGCGGCGCGTATCGTTTCTACGGCAAGAAAGTCTTCTTATCAATGGGCAAATATTGCGACAAGTTAGTTTCATTTGGGCAAGATAATACAGGCGAGTCACCATTATCAGTGTTCGCGTATTTAACACCAGACAAAGAAACGTTTATCGTAAAAAACGACTGGGATACAATGGGCATGCGTGCGACGCAATCAAACAGCGTTGAGTTGAAAGGCATCTTCGCAGCCCAAGAGCAAATCCTAACGAAAGTCGCTCCTGGTCCAAGCTTTGATCCAGTGGTATTCGGTATTTTCGCGTACTTCGAAATCCTGCTCGCGGCAACGTACTTCGGTATCGGGAAACGTGCGCTAGAAATCGGAGTAGAGACAGTAAAAAAACGTCACTCTGTATCGAATGATGCGCCTTATGCCAACGATAAAAACATTCGCTGGAGAATTGCGGAAGCGGCGATTATGCTAGACGGTATTCAACCACAAATTAACGAGTTGAGCGATACGCTAGAAGCAAGCCCGGAATATAGCTTCATCTGGTTGCCTCGTTTATCTTCTATTAAGAACCGTTCTGTAGAAGTTTCGAAGAAGGCCGTGGAAGAAATCGTTCGTGCATGTGGCGGTAGTTCATACTTCAACCGTACAGAATTATCTCGCTTATACCGCGACGTGTTGGCTGGCTTGTTCCAACCAAGTGACCAAGAGTCATTGCATGATGCGTGGGCGAATATTCTCTTAGGACCAATCCAATAATTTTATATATAGTAGAAAAGCTCGCTTGCGTGGTGCAGGCGAGCTTTTTTGCGTTTAAACAAGTCAGTGGATTATATGGGAGTATCCATATTTGTGAATCCACTATTATTAAATATCTAATTTTTCGATGATTTCACCATTCTGTTGTTTGATTTGAATTTTTTGAATCAGTTCTTCCCCTAAATATTTGGAGAATGCACTTAAGTCAGGTGCGACTTCGAAGAGAATATGGTGGTTTTCTTCATCTGGGATAAATGAAGACTGGTGATTTTTTGGATTTGACCAAAAATTCCAATTCGTATCGGTTCGTTCGTAATAAACATAGTTGTTCTTTTTCGTAACGTAAATTCTTTTATTCGTCAGAGTCTGTTCATCTTGAGATTTAATAATAGTTGAATATAATTTTAGTCCCTCGAATTGCTTATATTCTCGAATTTTATCATTTGAAACGTTAAGTTTTATCACTTCATAATCCATAATCTTACCTCCAAAATAGTCAACTGAATGATATGCTGTCACTTTTATTAAACCACTTTTTACGAGTGATTTCTATCTCTTTATGACTGTGACAGAGGTTTGTTTGATTGAGCAAGAAGAATTTTAAATATTGAAAAAGCAAAATGTAACATATAAGTTACGTAACTTTTATGTTACATTTTGCTTTTTCAGAAATACGTCTTTACAAGTTGGAGTTCTGCTTCGTTCAACTCTCGGTATTCTCCAGGAGCCAAAGCCTCGTCTAGCACGAATTCTCCAAAGCGGATGCGTTTAAGATACGTCACTTTCACACCAACGCAAAGAAACATCTTCTTCACTTGATGGAATTTCCCTTCAGAGATTGTGACAGTCGCACGGCTCAAAGCGTCGCTACTTTCTAGTATCGTAAGCGTACTTGGTTTACACTGATATCCGCCGTGGAAGACCACTCCGCGCTTGAAGGTTTCAACGGCATCTTCACCAAGTGGACCGTTCACTTCTACGTAATACTCTTTCTCGATATGTTGGTCGGGGTTCAGCATGCGGTAGCCTAGCGGACCATTATTCGTCACGAGCAGCAGTCCCTCCGTATCCCCGTCGAGTCGTCCGAGTGGGTAGAGGCCTTCGACGTTTTCTTTTGCGAAGAGGTCGATAACCGTCGTATGTTCCTTATCGGTCGTAGCGGAGATGACGCATTGTGGTTTATTCAGCATATAGTACTTCTGGCTATCGTCATGAATCCGTGTTCCGTTCACCGTAATGACTTGCAGAGTCGCGTCGACATTATTGCTGACGTGAGTGGCCGGAACACCATCGATTAAGACAGCTTCATTCTTGATGAGTTTCTTCATTTCGCGGCGGCTCAGCACCAGATGTTTCATTAATAGATGTTCGAGTCTCATAGGCCCTCCTTCAAGTCGTTTTCTCGATTATACAATTTTTTTGAAAAATGGAGTAGTTATTCGTTGACGTCTCTTTCATCCTGTGTTAAATTATTAAACGTTGTCGCGCAAGATGACAAAAACATCGAATCATATTTCTTGCAATGAAAACATGAGCGTGATAATATATCTAACGTTGTTGCAAAACAACGATTGACCTTTGAAAACTGAACAAAGAAGACGAACCAAATGTGTAGGGACTTCATCTTAGTGATGAAGAAACAACAATTTCTTATCTCTTAAAGAGATACAATAAGTCAGTAATTAAAATGAGCTTTTCAAAGCTCATGAAAATTCAAATTTTTCATGAGAGTTTGATCCTGGCTCAGGACGAACGCTGGCGGCGTGCCTA
>ERZ773272.771-NODE-771-length-12575-cov-6.101917_pt1 | contig 12575 bp, 12 predicted proteins | sample MGYA00511891_ERZ773272 | MGnify/ENA primary metagenome ERZ773272 (study PRJEB29015, sample SAMEA2738150) | human oral metagenome | biome: human oral; feature: human-associated habitat; material: saliva | place: China | collected 2198 ...
ACAACTTCTTGCATGATGACTTTACCCAAGGTAGAACCTGGACTTGGGCGCGTGAGAACTGGGATTGGATCAAGAAAGCACTCGGTGGTGATATGAGTTTTGATAAGTTTGTCATCTACCCAGCCAACTGTTTCAAGACCCTTGAACGCTTGAATGAATACAAGGCCTTCTTTGAGCCTCAATTAGAAGATATGGCGATTAGCCGCAATATCAAGATGGGGATCAAGGAAATCGCCGCTCGTATTGATCTGATCGAGCGTGAGAAAGCAGCAGTTGAAGCAGTGCTTCTAGCTACAAAATAAGTCAAAAAAATCGATACAGAATTTTCTGTATCGATTTTTTAGCGCCCTTTGTATCTTATTTGAAGTACCAGTGGTGTTTGAGGCTAGCAAAAATCGCCTTGCTAGTGATAGTGATGATGATCAGTTTGATGAGGTCGGCAAGGATAAAGGGAGCAACGACTAAAGCAAATGCTTTTTGGATATCAGTATGCGTGATCAGCATAAAGCCGACAGCTCCAGATACAAATAGGAGAACACTACTGAGGAGATTGGCAAAAAAGATAGTGACAAGGCTGGATTTAGCATTGGTAAATAGAGACGTGATCCAAGCACGGAATGGGAAGAAGAGGAGGAAACCAGCAGTAGGACCAAGGAAATGCGAAGCGCCACCAGCACCACCTGCAAATACTGGGAAACCTAAGAAGCCTAGAAGTAGATAGAGAAAGACTGTGAAAAAGGCATGACTGGGTTTATAGATGGTCCCGATAATTCCGATCATGAGCGTTTGAAGGGTTAAAGGAATTGGGCCAAATGGAATGGTAAATTGAGATAGGACGGAGATCATAGCCACTCCGATGGAGATGAGAACCAAGGGAAAGATTTTCTTCATAACAGTTAACCTCTTTTTTATTTTATGGTAACTATCCTACAAAAAAGAAGGCAAGACTGTCAAGTTCTTTTTTTCAGCTGTGACAAATGTCTCCTTTCTCATTTTAGGAAAGTTTAAGAAAAAATTCAGTCAGGCTTAAGACTCTTTAAGTATAATCGTCATACTTAAAGGATCGAGCTCCCTTTAAAATTTAAAAGACAAGTACTTGTACAAAAAGATAAAAGGTAAAATGATGAATCAAAAAGAAACAAAACAAGTAGTAGAAACGCAAGAATCCAAAGAAAAAATGGTCGTCCTAAAACGAAGTCCTAAGTGGTGGATCGGCATGGCAGCAGTTGGCGGCTTGTTGGTCGGTGCTGGAAGTGGCTTTGGTGTCGGTGTCATCGCCTCACAATCATCCAATTCCCAACAATTTTCTCAATCGGTCCAAACGGGTCAAAACCAAGGATCCAATCAACAACAAAACAGTCAAAATGGTCATCCTTCACAAGGAAACCAGCAAAATGGTGGCCCACAGGATGTTGGCCCTCAAGGCGGTGGTCCACAAGGTGGCGGCCAAGGACAAGGTGGCCCACGAGGTGGCAGACCTGGTCAGATGCCCCAGGAAGGCAATAGTGTCCCACAAGGAAATGGTCCAGAAAATGGTATGAATCCATCTGGTGGACAACAAGATGGGAACCAGGATTCCTCTAACAAGTCCAACAAAAAGAATTCGAAGAAACAAAACAAGACGAGTGACAGTCAAAGTAACAAGAAAAACACGACAAACTCATAGCCCCCCCCCTTCCTCAAGCAGATTGAATGTGATGATAAAACAAGGCTCTAAAGTATAGGAAATGAAGGTAAGTCGTGTTATAATGGTTAAGAATAGATTAGAAAGACTCACTCAGGAAAGAGAAGAGGAAGCCACGATGATTAAAATTCTATTGGTCGAAGATGACCTTGGTTTATCAAATTCAGTATTTGATTTTTTAGATGACTTTGCGGACGTCATGCAGGTCTTTGATGGTGAAGAAGGTCTGTACGAAGCAGAAAGTGGGATCTATGATTTGATTCTGCTGGACCTTATGCTTCCTGAAAAAGACGGATTCCATGTCTTAAAAGAGTTGCGTGAAAAAGGCGTGACAACACCTGTTTTGATCATGACAGCCAAAGAAAGTTTGGATGACAAAGGGCATGGATTTGAGCTAGGAGCAGACGATTACCTCACCAAGCCTTTCTATCTTGAAGAGCTTAAGATGCGGATTCAAGCTCTTTTGAAGCGCTCAGGTAAGGTCAGTGAAAATACCCTCAATTATGGCAATTTGAAGGTCAACTTATCCACTAACTCGACTTATGTGGACGATAAGGAAGTAGAACTTCTTGGGAAGGAATTTGATCTCTTGGTCTATTTCCTTCAAAACCAAAATGTCATTCTTCCAAAAACACAGATCTTCGATCGCCTTTGGGGCTTTGACAGTGACACAACCATCTCAGTGGTTGAAGTCTATGTTTCAAAAATCCGTAAGAAATTAAAAGGAACAGATTTTGTTGATAACTTGCAAACATTACGCAGTGTGGGGTATATCTTAAAAGATGTTAACAAGGATTAAGAAAACAGTCGGAGAAGATGATTTTTCCTACTTCATCCGATATTTTGGTCTCTTCACCTTGATATTCTCAGCCATGACCTTAATTATTATTCAAGTCATGCGCTCCAGTCTCTATACAACGGTCGATGAGAATCTCAAGACCCTTAGTCAGGATCCCTATTCCATTATAGCTATTGCCAACCGGGATCAGAAACAGTCTAATTCCAAAGAGGATAATGAGCATGAGATGATGGTGCCTGATCCTGACAAATCGGAACCAAAAGGAGATGTTACGTCCAATACCACTGTTGTTCTGCTTAACAAAAACTATCAAAACTTGACAACGGGAAATGGGTTTTTAAACTTCAAAACGGTAACCTTTGGTCGTAAACTGCTCAACAAGGTTTCCCAACTCCAAATCACCAATAGTTACGGGAAAAAAGAAAGTTACCGGGCTTACATGACGGATTTGGGCTTGTCTGATGATGGAGACAGCGACGTCAAGTATGCGGTCATCATGACCAATATCAGTCAGTTGGAGCAGACCAGTGAAGAGCACGAGAGCCAGATCGCTCTCGTCATGATTTGCTTCTGGGGCATCTCCTTATTTGCTAGTCTCTTCCTTGCTCGTCTTAGCGTTAAGCCCCTTCTTGAGAGCATGCAAAAGCAAAAGTCTTTTGTAGAAAATGCTTCACATGAGTTGCGGACGCCTCTAGCGGTCCTCCAAAATCGCCTGGAAACGCTTTTTAGAAAGCCAGAAGCGACCATTATGGAGTCAAGCGAGAGCATTGCATCTAGCTTAGATGAAGTGCGAAATATGAAGCTCTTGACCACCAACCTTCTGAATATTGCCCGAAGGGATGACGGCTTGAAGCCAGAGATGGAAGAGATTGAGCCAAGCTTTTTCGATCAGACCTTCTCGAATTTTGAGATCGTTGCGGAAGAAAATAGCAAAGTCTTTCAAGGAGACAATCAGGTAGACAAGGTTATTTGTTCGGATAAGACACTTCTCAAGCAGTTGATGACGATTCTCTATGACAATGCCTTGAAATACACCGATGAAGATGGTGAGATCCAGTTTGAAGTCCAGTTAAAGGACAAGAATCTCTATTTAAGAGTGCTGGATAATGGTCCGGGTATTCGTGATGAGGATAAGAAACGAATCTTCGATCGTTTTTACCGGGTGGATAAGGCCAGAACTCGTCAAAAAGGTGGATTTGGTTTGGGGTTATCGCTTGCCAAGCAGATCGTTGAAGCCTTTAAAGGGACGATTCAAGTCAAAGATAACAAACCCAAGGGGACAATCTTTGAAGTGAAGTTATCCACTAAGACGGAAAGTCGTAAAAGAATTCGTTCATAATTTTTAAAAAAAGAAAAGAGGAAATCTTATGAGTTCAAAAATGTTGCACACTTGCCTTCGTGTAGAAAACTTGGAAAAATCAATCGCTTTTTACCAAGATGCATTTGGTTTTGAGGAAAAACGTCGGAAGGATTTCCCAGACTACCAGTTCACCATCGTGTATTTGGCCTTGCCTGGAGATGACTACGAGTTGGAATTGACTTACAACTATGATCATGGTCCCTACGTCATCGGAGATGGCTATGCCCACGTTGCATTGAGCACACCAGATCTAGAAGGCTTACATGCAGAGCACAAGTCTAAAGGCTATGAAGTGACCGAACCAAAAGGTCTTCCAGGAACGCAACCGAATTACTATTTCGTAGTAGACCCAGATGGCTATAAAGTAGAAGTCATTCGCGAAAAATCAATTTGATAACAAGGAGGGCGACTGTCGCCCTCTTTTGTTTGAAAACATTTACAAAAAAGGACTGTTTTTTGGAAAGAAATTTGCTATAATAAAGTTATGCGATTCAAACACACAAAAACTATTTTATTAATCCTTATCAATCTTCTTTTAGTTAGTCTTTTGTATATTGGTTACCAAAAGATTCAAAAAGTACGAGAAAACAAGGCCTATCAGGACCAATTTTCTAAGGTAACCCAGCTAGAAGGAGAGGTAGAGAAAGGAAAAAATGTTCAGCTTCAAGAAGGAATAATAGGGACCTCCTATGTGACGGCTTATTATCCTACGAAAGATGGGCAACCCGTTGCGATCATTAAAGAAAAGATCCAAGAAGACCTGAATCATTTAGGATCGGGTGAGAAAACCAAGGAACCCAAGCATTTAACTTTCTACCATAGTGAAGAAGCAGAAGCTCCTTTTGTCGGTTACCATCCTATTCAGATCAAGCGGTCTGAGTATCAGTACAAAAAGGGAAAATTCATCAAAGATGAGACAGTGAAGCTACCTCTTTTTTACTTGGATGATGAGAACAATCCTCTGACCCTGAGCCAAGTTTTTGCGGATCCAGATGGAGCGAAGCAGATCTTTTTGCAAGAATTGCAAGGCAATCTAAGCTTCCGTCAGCTGGATGAGGAGAGCATTGATCAAATGGTTGCTCATTTTGCAGAGTTAGATCTGAGCCAATGGGAATTCCAATATGAAAAAGGAATTTTCACCATCCCGTTTCCAAGCGACGTCAAGGGAGATGATACCTTTACGGTTCCCTTATCTAAGTTCTATGATGTGATCGATTCTGATCGCCTGCTTCCTGAAGATCTCGCATCTTACCAATCCTATATTGAAGAGCGTCATCGCAAGATGATCGCACTGACCTTTGATGATGGGCCGGATCCAACGACGACTCCACAAGCTCTTTCTATCTTAAAGAAATACAATGCCAAAGCAACTTTCTTTATGGTTGGTAAAAATGTCAATGCATATCCAGATATTGCCAAGCAAGTCCGTAAAGAAGGGCATCAGATTGGGAATCATACCTGGAATCACCCTCAATTACCAAAATTGAGCTTGGACAGTGCTAAAAAAGAGATCTTGGATACGCAAGAAGCCATCCAAAAAGCGACAGGTGTGCAGACCAAGATTACCCGTCCGCCGTATGGAGCGATTAATAATGCCATCCAATACGGGGTGGACCAGTCCTTCATCATGTGGGATGTGGATAGCCTAGATTGGAAAACTCATAATACGACGGCTATTCTCAATGAAGTAAAAAAAGCTGTTAAACCAGGCTCGATCATCCTCATGCATGATATCCATCAAACCACGATTGATGCACTGCCAACACTGCTTGACTATCTCAAAGCCCAAGGCTATACCTTTGTAACAGTAGATGAATTGTTGAATTACCAACTTGAAAGTCATCGCATTTATTACAATGGAAATTAACGTAAAAATCCTCTGCAGTAAATTTACGAGCAGAGGATTTTCTTATTCATTTAAAAAGAGTTCTGAATTTTTTAAAACAAGTTCACGTACAGAAGCGTATTTTTTCAAAGTTTTTAGTTCTTCAGGGTGGGTGATAAAGGTGACCACATAGCCATCACGCCCCATCCGTCCTGTCCTACCGGCACGGTGGGTATAGGTCTCCACATCACGAGGGAGATCGTAGTTGATTACACATTCGAGATGTTCAATATCGATTCCACGTGCCACCAAATCGGTTGCAAGTAAAAGGGTTAGCTGATGGTCTTTGAAGCGTTCCAGGATGACCTTGCGGTATTTGACGTTGACATCACTGGCGAGAGAAACAGCATCGATATCCCTATATTGCAATTTTTCTTCTGCGCTTCCAAGATCGGATAGGCTATTGAAGAAAACCAAGCCCCGGAAATCTTCGACGTAGGCGAGTTTGCGGAGCAATTCAACCTTGTCACGCTGATCCACTCGCATGTAAAAATGTTGGATATTGTCTAACGAAACACCATCAACTGTAATGCGAAGGGTATTTTCTTCTAGCTGGTCTGGATCGACCTTGGCTGTAGCGCTCATGTAGATATATTGGTGATCGCGAGGAGCATAGTGGCTGATCTTATCGACAAAGTGGTACTGAGAATCGCTCAGTAGTTGGTCGAATTCATCTAAAATGATGGTATCGACATTCATCATTTTAATTTTTTTAAGCTTGATCAGCTCAAAGATCCGACCAGGGGTCCCAACCAGGATTTCGGGTCCTTTTTTGAGGCGTTCAATCTGACGTTTTTGACTGGATCCTGAAAGGAAGAGTTGTGTCTGGAGACCGAGAGGCTCTGCCCATTGTTTGGTGACATCAAAAATTTGTCCCGCCAATTCCGTATTAGGGGCCAAGATCAAGAGTTGTTGGGCCTTTTTAGGTTTCAGTTTGAGTAAGCTCGGAAAGAGGTAGGCCAGAGTCTTTCCCGTACCAGTCGGACTAATACCGAGGACATTTCCTCCTTCATAGATAGGAGAGAAGATTTGCTCCTGAATGTCAGTGAAGGTATCAAATCCAAGTGTTTCTAACTGGTCTTTCCAGCTTTGCGGAAATAGTTCTTTCATTCTTTTTTATCCTTAAATTGTATTCCAGCGCTTTGACGCATTTGGTAAAGGGTTTCATGGACCTGCTCAGCCGTTTTGATCCATTCGAGGTAAGCCGTCTCTTTTTGGCCAGCTATGGCAAGAGCAAAGGCCTGGGCCTCTTCTTGCATGACATGACTGCAGGGCTCAATAGGAAGGTTGCAGACTTCCCCAGAATGGGTGACGAATTGAGCTTGGTCAATTGCAGCCACGGCATTTAGGGTCAGGGTTCCAGTCTTCGTGTAGATTTCAGCAGGGAGATGACTGGTAATGTTTTTTCCCGCCTGTATGGCAACCTGAAACTCTGGATAGATCAGGACACCTTGACCATAGAGATCCACCGAATTAGGTAATTGCTGGGCGGTGTAGCGGCTTGAGACCGGCTCTCCAAAGAAGCCAATCGCTAGGTAGAGGCAGTAGACTCCCAGATCCATCAAAGCCCCACCTGCATAGACATCTGAGAAAATATTCGGCATCTCACCAGAAAGGAGGGCAGGTAACTTGGAAGAATACTTGGCAAAGGTAAAGTTAGCGCCTAGTATTTCCTGGTTCGAGAGGAAGTCTTTAACGACCTGAAAGGCTGCTTCGTGGTAATTTCTGGCAGCTTCAAAGAGATAGACATGGTGGTCTTTAGCAAGTTTCACCAGTTCCTTCCATTCAGAAGGAGTCGTCACTGCCGGTTTTTCAATGATGACATGCTTCTTGGCTAGAATAGCAAGCTTGGCTTGAGCGTAGTGAAGAGAGTTGGGGCTGGCAATGTAGACCACATCCAGCTCACTATCTAAGAAGTCTACTAAGTCAGTGTAGCAGGAGATCTCTTCATATGGCTCACAAAAATCACGAGCCGTCTTCATTTTTCTCGAATACACAGCCTGCAAACGATAGTGACCCGTTTGGTGAGCAGCATTGATAAATTCATGTGAAATCCAACTCGTTCCAATAATTCCAAGCCTTAGCATAAGATGTCCTCCCGCAATCGATTCACTCTATTATACCATGAAAAGGAGGAGGGGGCAGTATAAAGTAGAAAATATGCACTGATTATTGTATAATGAAGTGATATGCATAGAAGGGAAAATAATAGGAGTGAGAAATTCAGAATTACTGATCATTATTCCAGCTTATAATGAAAGTGGAAATATTGAAAAAACAATCAAGATGATTGAAGATCATACGCCCGAATTTGATTATGTCATTATCAATGATTGTTCTACAGATCATACACTTGAAATTTGTCGCAATCATCACTATAACGTGATTGATTTACCTATCAATTTAGGTATTGGCGGTGCTGTGCAAACAGGATATCAATACGCAGTTAAAGAAGGATACCAGTATGCGGTTCAAGTAGATGGAGATGGCCAACATAATCCTGAATTTATTAGAATGATGCTTCAAGTTCTACAAGAGAAAGATGTGAACATGGTGATTGGCTCTCGTTTCATTGAAAATCAAGGTTTCCAATCCTCCTTCGCGCGGCGGATTGGAATTTCATTTTTTGAAAAATTAATCAAGGTTTTGACTGGTCAAAAGGTAACTGATCCAACTTCCGGTTTACGAGTTGCTGACCGAAAAGTGATTGAGGAATTCGCTAAGCAATATCCAAGTGATTATCCAGAACCAGAGACGATTGTGTCCCTCTTGACCTCGGGGTATTCCGTTGCAGAAGTTCCGGTCTTGATGAATGAACGAGAACATGGTGAATCGTCTATTACCTTAAGTAAATCAGTCTATTATATGATTAAAGTAACAATGGCTATGTTAGTGGCTAGAATCGGTGGAGGCTATAAGAAATAAGATGCTAAATATTTGGTTAACCCTTATTGTAATTATTTTTATGGTTTATATTCTGCGACTAGTTGCAAAGAAAGTTGTTGAAATGAAAAATGTCATCTCTTGGCTTATTCTTTGTATTGTCTCGTTGCCAGTCATTTGGTTTCCAAATTTAATTGGACAACTTTCAAAGATGTTAGGAATTCAAGTCCCAAGCAATCTAGTCTTTTTCTTAGGTTTCTGTTTACTTGTTTATTTAAACTTCTCTTTGACTCGGATTACCTCAAAACAATCCGTTCAAATTCGGCAGTTGTCTCAGAAAATTGCATTACAGGTAAAAGAGCATGAAGAATAATCAGCCTGTTTCAACTGAGAAGGTGTATTTTTGGAATCTATTAGGAAACTTGGCATTTGCAGGATCATCTGTACTCTTTACATTGATCGTTACACGAATGACCTCTCCAATGGAAGCAGATTCCTTTAGTCTGGCCTATGGGATTGCAGCTATCCTGGTTGTAGTAGGAATGTTTCAGGTTCGAAGCTACCAGGGGACAGATGTCCATTATAGACATTCCTTTACAAGTTATAGTATTGCTAGATGTATCTCGCTCCTATTCATGATGGCGATCTTCTTTCCTTATTTATTTATTTCAGGAATTGATCTCCATGAGAGTTCAAAAATTACCATCATCGCCTTATATGTTCTCTTTCGCATGTGTGAGGCCATTTCTGATCTTTTCCAAGGACTGTTTCAACGTCATGAACGATTAGACATTGCGGGCAAGTCAATGACGATTCGTTATTCTATTAGCACAATCCTTTTATTGGTATTTTTACTTGTTACAAAATCATTGACCCAGTCCTTGTTTTATTTAGTCCTCTTAAATTTCATTTTTGTATTCTCTTATGATTACGTAAAATCAAAAGAATTTGAAGCCATTGATTTTTCAGTGAAAAATCTCAAAAGTAATTTATTTGATGCGATTGCTATTTTAAAAAATTGTATCCCTCTCTTTATTAGTGGATTTTTACTAGCTTATATTTTCAACGAGCCTAGAATCGCGATTGACTCTGAAATCAGACTGGGACATTTTATTGCAGGTACACAACGGGATTATAATATTTTGTTTATGCCTGTCTTTTTTATGAGTCTCTTTATTTTAATCCTTAGGCCCTTAACAACTCAGTTAGCGATCTTATGGAAAAATAAAGACTTGAAAAAATTCGATGCTATTATTAAGAAATTGTTTGTGATTGTCTTGGGAGTTGGATTGATCTTGACTGTACTAGCCTATTTGATTGGGACTCCAATTTTAAGTCTTGTTTTTGGCTTACCTTTAAATCAACATAGCAGTACGCTAGCTATCCTTGTTTTCTCTGGGATCTTATATTCTGTTGGAATCGTTTTTGGTGATGTCATGACAGTTATTCGAAAACAAACTTATTTATTGCCTGTATATTTGTTCATGTTTATAGCTTCCAAACTGACAAATGACTATTTAGTTCAAAGATTAGGGCTTTTGGGAGCTTCTTTAAGCTTTTTAACCGTGATGTCCGTTTATTTTAGTGGAAGTTTACTTGCTTATTTTGTTGCAAGAAAAGTAGAAAGGAAGAGCTATGCTCGTTAATCAACAACATACATGGGTGATTTGTGCCTATGGAGAGAGTGAATATTTAGACGCTTGTATTCAATCCTTGAAAAAACAAACTCTCCAATCGCAGATTATCTGCTATAGTTCAACGCCACTGGATTCAATCAAGGAACTTTGCCAGCGTTATGATATCCCATTTTATACCAAACAAGGTGGAGGAATTGGCAAGGACTGGAACAATGCTATATCTTTTGTAGAGACAAAATATGCAACCATCGCCCATCAGGATGATTATTATGAGCCGGAGTATGCTGAGAAAGTTTTGGCCAAGATGGAAAAGCATCCAGATGTGTTAATTGGCTATTCAGATTATTTTGAAGAAAAAGACGGCCATAAAATTCCTGCCAATACGAATCTGAAGATCAAAACCTTGATGTTAAAAACCATGAATCTTTTTCCAGCAAGTCATTTCTGGCGCAACCGTGTGATGGCTTTTGGAAATCCGATTTGTTGTCCAGCTGTCACCTATCATCTTGAAAATTTGAAGAATTTCTTTTTTGATGAGGGAATGAGAGTGAGTTTGGATTGGTACGCATGGTATAAGATCAGTGAGTATAAAGGTCGGTTTGTTTATGTATCTGATAAGCTTATGTGCCACCGGATTCATGGAGAGTCTGAAACTTCAAAAACTATTGCAGACAACACTCGTAGTAAGGAAGATCAATACATGTACGAACTCTTCTGGCCTAAATGGATAGCCAAGTTGCTGATGAAGCAATATGTGAAGAGTCAAAATTCGAATAAGTAGGAGAAACTAATGGGATATTTTGTTGATAGTTATGAGCGAAATAAAAAGTATTTAGGAGCTTTCGCGGTTCTTGCCTTTTGTATGGCAGTCATTTATACAAAGCGCTTAGTGGACTTTCCTAAAATTGGTGTGCTACTATTTGTAGTATTTGCTCTTCTCATTTTTCTTTTACCCAAGAGAAATGTTGGGACCTTCATTGCTATGCTCATTGGCGGTTTTTCCTTTGCTGTTATTACACCCGTTTTGAATACGCCAGATGAACAAGTTCATCTTTCAAGAACCATTCATATTGTTGAAGGTAACATCAATATGGGAAATAAGAATATCCATATTACGGAAGATTATTTTGATGTATATAAAAATTTCAAAAAGCCGTTCACCAAATCTTCTTTATTTGAAGAAGAGCAGACCACTAAACAGGTGAAGTTTGGAAAAGAAACGGATTACAGGGCAACCAACTCATATTGGTTTATTGGTTATATTCCTCAGGCTCTTGGATTCGGGATTGGTAAGTTTTTGAACTTGAGTGTAGGAGTTTCCTATTATCTTGGTCGAATTTTTAACGTCATCGCTTACTGTATTTTAGCTCTCATTGCCATTAAATTAAGTGGAAAAGCGAAGCAGTTGATGACAATGGTAGCGATGTTTCCAATGAATTTAGTCCTTGCTGCTTCTTATAATCAAGATAGTGTAGCTTTAGGGTTGACCTACATCATTATTGGATTATTCTTGCACTATGTAACAGATGATGAAAAAGTTGTTAAAATAAAGGATTTATTGCTGTATGCTTTGCTTTGTATTATCCTTGTAACAATGAAACTTCCTTATGTCTTGCTAGTAGGACTATTGCTCTTTATACCGAGAAAGAAAACACAATGTAAAAACTACTATCTCGTCTCTCTCGCTTTGATTATCGCAGTCTTTCTCTTTACGATTTTTTGGTACGTTCTTACCCAGCAAGTTCGTATTGAGAACTTTAAACTCGAGGGTGCAGATGTAAAAGGTCAAATTATTAGTATCATTTCAAAACCTCATTGGTATCTACCAGTGATTTTGAAGGAGATGTTATTATCAGTCAGTCATTTAAATCAGCTCTATACCTTTGGTTGGTTAGATTTATCGATGTCAGAGGTTCTTATTCCAATCTATGCTATTTATACCTTGATTACTTTTTCAAATTTTGGGAAGATCAAACTTCCGAAAGTATCAGTAGTAGGAGCAAGTTTGGTTTCTTTTGCAATTGTTGGGTTAATCACTTTAACCTTGTATCTAACATGGACACCAGTAGGAAATTTTGAAGTTTTAGGAGTTCAAGGTAGATATTATCTAGGCGTTGTCGCTCTATCTCTACCAGTTATTTGCAGTTTATTTAAGCAAAGAATTTCAGATGAACAAACGTTCACGGATCATTTTGTAGTAGAAAGTAGTCTCATTATTATAGGTTTAACTATACTACAAACGATTTCTGTTTTATATGCTGTTGTATAATTGAAAGACTAAAATAAGTTATTACTAGGGGAAACCCTAGTTTTTTGTTACAATAGAA
>ERZ773272.773-NODE-773-length-12538-cov-4.150765_pt1 | contig 12538 bp, 11 predicted proteins | sample MGYA00511891_ERZ773272 | MGnify/ENA primary metagenome ERZ773272 (study PRJEB29015, sample SAMEA2738150) | human oral metagenome | biome: human oral; feature: human-associated habitat; material: saliva | place: China | collected 2198 ...
AGCTGCCCGTGCGGTCAGCCCTTCGGGGGGAGGGGCTTTCTTGTGCGCTGCTGGGAGTGCTCTCCTGTAAATGACACGCCCGAATGTCGCAAGCAACGAAGCGAGTGCCGTATGATGCTGTAGTCTCAAGGGGGGCAGTGCTGTTACCTATATAGCTCCGAGTACCGACCTATATTGGTCGGTGAGCTAACCAATATAGGTTGACTTGCCAAGCAATATTGCTTCGCACGCGAAGCAATATAGGTTTGCACGCCGAGGAGTATAGCTCGTCATAAGCTGAGTAGGTGCATCAGGGAGGCTTCTCCTTACTTAGGGAGTAGTTTGATGGGGCTTTTGCCTTGCTTGGTATGGCTGGTTTGCATCCTTCGGGCTGCAGTCTGGCTCGGAGCATCGTTATGACGAACAGCTATATATGGGGTAGGGGAGCCCTTTCGCTTGATGGGGGCAGATGGAGGTGGGGACGCGGGGAGGGGACTACCTCTGCGGGGTGGTGGACGCAGCCTGTTTTCGCACAACGCTGTATGCTCAAGGGCTTGACTAAGGTGCAGGAAAGAGTGAAATTTTTAATTCAAAACGCGTCACTTTTTTCTTATTGTTACGCGTGCTTCCTCGAAGGATTTCGGGTGAATGTGGTAAAATGACACGGTCTGGCTCTTTAGGATGTCGTAATGTTTTCTTTGTTAAAAAACTTAGAAATTAGGTCCTTCGTAGGTACTTCTTCTATAGCTCTTTTTCTCTATATTTGACCTCGCAATTCGCACTAACAACAATGCATCAACTTTGATTATGCTAAATCGATTACGTCGTTTATTCGTCAGCCTAATCCTCGTGATCTTAGGCACGATGTCTGTGTGTGCGCAGAACCTCATCCAAGCCAAAGGTAAAGTCATCGACAGCGAAGGAAAGCCCCTCGCCGGAGTCGCTGTGACTACCAAGCTGGATCAGTCGAAGCGCACAACCACAGCTTCGGATGGTACCTTCTCGCTTCGAGTGGCAGAGAAGACGATTCTTGTCTTCACGCTCTCGGGAAAGCAAACGGTAGAGCAGCTGGTATCAGACAAGCCTATGCAAGTGACGCTCCCTGTAGCTGAGGCCGAGAAGAAGGAAACCACGTCTGTCGCCTCTATGCGTCAGGCGACCTCGGTCAAGAGTACCTATTACCCTCTGTGGGTCATCGATGGTGTCGTCTACAAGGAGGATAAGAACTTCAACGTCGCTGACTTGAACTCCCCCGATGCTAAGCGCGTCATCGCTGCATCGCTTCCAGGGCTTTCGGAGCAGGATATCGAGAGCTTCCGTGTCATCTCCGATGCGTCGGCTACGGCTCTCTATGGACAGCGTGCTCTTGGTGGGGTCATCTCCGTCAAGACGCGTCGTGCTAACCAAGGGATCAATAGCTTCACCTACCAGACGCAGCTGACCTATCGAGCCATCCCTTCCTACCGCGACTACAACATCCTCAATTCGCAAGACCAGATGTCCATCTTCAAGGAAATGGACCAAGGGAAGAGTATGGTCCCCGACTACGTCACTACCAGAGGACACTGGGGGGTCTACGGCTATATGTATGATCATATGTATGATTACCGAGATGGTAAGTACACGATCAAGAATACCGATGTGGATCGTAGCCAATACCTTCGTGAAGCTGAGCGTCGCAATACCAACTGGTTCAAGGAGCTTTTCCAGCACAGCATCAAACACGAGCATACGATCAGCCTCGCATCGGGCAACCAGAAGGCAAACTACCGCACTTCGCTCGGTGCTACCTTCGATCCAGGATGGTCCAAGTTCCAGAACTCTCAGAGCTATTACTTCAACCTCAACGCCAACTTCAAGCCGCACAAGGACTGGACGTTTGGCATCATCGCTAATGCTTCCTACCTCAAGGAGCGTGGCTACGGGGACTTCAAGGCTCTAGACTACGCTAAGACCACCACGCGTACTATGGATCCCGACACCTACTATGCCTATCAGTACACGCCCTTCAATATCAAGCATGAGCTGAAGAATAACTATACGGACTACAAGACGGGGGATATACGCTTGCAAGCCACCCTCGATTGGCAGCCTATTCGTCAGCTTCGCTTCTCTACGCTGGCCGGTATCCGCTACCAGAATCAGTACAGCGTCACCAACCGCACTGAGCGCTCGAATGCTGCTGAGGCCTATCGTAATGTCAGCAAGACCTACATCAGATCAGGTAACTCGTACCTCTATAAGCCCTTGGATGATCCTACGGCACTTCCTCAGATCGTCATGCCTTATGGGGGCGTACGTACCACGCAGGAGAATGCTTACGAACGCTTTGACCTGCAGGCTAAGGCGAACTACAACGACTCGTTTGCTGATGGCAAGCATACCCTCTCGGCTCTGGCTGGGATGGAGTTCTATGATTCGAACAATATGAACGAGTGGTATGATGCCTATGGGGTCAACTACGAGTTGGGTTATCTGACGACCTACTCTCCATTGCTCTTCAGACATCTGCGTAATCAGAATCTGCAGTACTATAAGATTAGCCCTACGGTAGACCGCTCTGTCTCCGCTGTCGGAAATATCGAGTATGCCTATCTGGGGCGCTATAAGGCCAATGCCTCCTACCGCGTCGAAGGAACGAACCAGTTCGGTCGTTCGCGCTTGGTACGCTGGATCCCTACGTGGAATGCTGGTCTCTCTTGGGATATCTCGAGCGAAGGCTTCTTCGCCAACCTCAAGCCACTCTCCTCGCTCTCGACGAGTATCTCCTATGGGATGTCGGGGACGGTGCCCTATGTGCACAACTCATATGCTCGTCTGCTCACCCTGGAACCCTTCCTGGGCGATGCCGACCTGATCGAGCCCGGGCTGTACATCTATGAGCCAGCTAACCACGACCTCACCTACGAGAAGATGTACGAGCTGAACTGGAGCGTTGACTTCGGCCTTTGGGATCGCATTAATGCTTCGGTCACCCTCTTCAGTCGTGAGGGGCGTGACCTGATCGATATCGTACGCCCTCAGGGTACGGGCGGCTTCGTTAACGATGTCTATGGGAACGCAGCTGCGATGACGGCTAAGGGGGCAGAAGTCTCCTTGACGACGCAGAATGTTCACACGAAGAACTTCTCTTGGTCGACGACCTTGACCTATTCGCATAGCACGAACAAGGTAACTAAGCTCAATACACGCCCTGATGTCACGGCACTGACCTCCTCTTCGGGGGCTGCTCGTCTCGGCTATCCTCTGGGATCGATCTTCTCTATCCCCTTCTATAAGCTCGATGGAGATGGCTTCCCTCACTTCTTCTATCCTAATGGTGGAGAGACGCTCGCTGATGGTCGTCGCATCACTTCGACCAAGGGTGGTGGTCAGGTCTCGTGGTCTGCTACCGATGATGATCAGATCAGCTATCTGCTTTACTCAGGGACGACCCGACCAACTGACCTCGGTGGGCTGAGCAACTCCTTCCGCTTCAAGAACGTTAGCTTAGGGGTCTACCTCGTCTATTCCTTCGGGGCCGTGAAGCGTCTCCCTGCGCAGTTCGCTACGAGCTACAATGACTACTCGGTACTCGGTAAGGAATTTAATCGTCGCTGGGTACGTCCAGGGGATGAAGAGCGTACCAATGTCCCTGCTATCGCTAACGATAACGCTCGTCAGAACAATAAGTACCTGTCCGAAGCGTACACCTACTACAACAATTCGGATGTACGTATCGCCAAGATGGACTACGTCCAGCTCCGTGATATATCGCTCAGCTATGCGGTGCCTCAGTCCTTCGCACGTAAGCTCAGCCTCTCGTCTCTGAACCTCAAGCTGCAGGCCTCTAACGTCTTCCTTATCTACGCTGATAAGAAGCTCAATGGAGCACTGCCCTATGGGCATTCGCCTCACTCTTACATCTTCACCTGTACGCTTGGGCTGTAGTCTTCCCCTCAATCATTATGAATATGAAGAAGTCTATTATCAAGGGAGTCTTTGCGCTGGCTACGCTTGCACTGACGATGACCTCCTGCAATAAATTCCTCGACGAAAATCCCAACCCCCGATATGTCGATGGAAATAACCCCTACCTCATCAGTCGCTTCCTCACCTACTCATATCCATTGTCTTCGGTAGCTTATATCTCGGAGCTCGCTTCGGATAATAACTACGAGGACATCGAGGGTAATCCCTATCGTGACCGCTTCCTCGACGAAGCTTTTCAGTGGAAGGATATCTCTCAGACGGGTGGCTTCGCTGACTACGATGGACCAGCAGCTCTGTGGGAACAATACTATTACCCCATCGCTCAGGCCAATGAGGTGCTGACCCTCATCCAGGAGAGCGGTGACGAAGGCCCTCGTAATCTGGCCTCTCGAGGAGAAGCCTTAGCCGTACGTGCTTGGGCGCACTTCCAGCTGGCCAACGTCTTCTGTCTCCCCTATAACTATGACGAGCAGGGAGGGGCTACGAACCTCGGTATCCCTTACGTCAAGGAGCGTGTGACGACGCTACTCCCAGACTACCCACGCGGCACACTCAAGGAGACGTATGAGCTGATCGAGCAAGACCTCTTGGCTGCTATCCCCCTCTTGGAGAAGTATGCGGACTACAAGGAAGAAGTCAAGCGCTTCCACTTCACCCCCGAAGCTGCCTATGCCTTCGCTGCACGCTTCTACCTCTATTATAATAAGCCCGAGAAGGCTAAGGAGTACGCTGACAAGGTGCTCGGTGCTGATCCTCGAAGTCGCCTCCGCCAGTGGGAAAGTATCTTCGCTAACATCAATGCGGAGAATGTCAATGCGAAGGCCTTGGCTTATTCGAGCCTCGCTGAGCCTGCCAATCTCTTGGTCGTCTCGCTCAAGAGTAACTATCCTTCTTTGACGACCTCTGGGGAGTACTTCACTGCTACGCGCTATGCACACCAGAATCGCACCGCCGATGAAGAGACCCTCTGGGCCAACATCTGGAACAAGGGAGGGGCGCATGACGAATACAACTTCTCGCCCTATATCTTCAACAAGGTATATACCGACAAGGTCTACCAGCCTAAGATGCCTGATCTGGGAAATGGTCGCACCAAGGAAGTATTGCTGACCACGGATGAGCTCTTGATCAACAGAGCCGAAGCCGAAGTGCGCCTGGGGGATTATGAAGCTGCGCTCCGTGACCTCAATGCCTGGACGGATGTCTATCTGCGTAAGTCTGTCGCTAAGCGTACTTTCACCGAGGCCGAACTCAAGGCTTATTATGATAAGCTCCCCTATGCGGACAAGACGACTATGTCGCCTAAGAAGCACATCACGGGGGCACACTTCACCCTCCACGATGGCTCGAAGATCACCGAAGGGACGCGTGCCGAGATCCTCCTGCAGTACGTACTACAATGCCGCCGTGTACTCTCCCTGCACGAAGGACTGCGCTGGCAGGATATCAAGCGCTATGGTATCACCGTCTACCACTGGCGGAAGACCGACTTAGGTGCTGGCACCTATGAGGTGAAGGATGACGGCATCCTCAAGGGCAACGACCTTCGCCAGGCCATCTTCCTCCCTGAGCAGGCTGTCACGGGTAAAATCAAACAGAATCCTCGCTAACATAATATGGCTATGAATATCATAAAGAAGCTACTCATCGCCCCCTTAGCTCTCCTCACTTTGGGCTCTATCGTATCGGGGTGTACCTCCGATACCGATGAGATCGATCCCTCTCGTACGCTCTTCTTGGCACGTGACCGTAGTCGTATGACGGAGGTGGAGCGCTATATTGAGGATTACTTCGCTGCGAAGTACAATGTCAATATCCGCTACCGCTACGAAGACCGCTTTGCAAGCAATCAGTATAAGCTCGGACCAACGGATGAGATGAAGGCGCTGAACTACGTCAACCTCATGCGCTATACCTTCTTCGATGTCTACGACAAGGTCGCTCCGAAGGGGTTCACTGAGAAGTATACGATCAAGCTCCTCGTCCTCTTCGGAACACGTGGCTTTGGTCCGACGCAGAACCTCCTCGGGGAAGCTCCTAACGGATGGATTCAGGTCTATAACATCAACAACCTCTCAATCCCTGACTTCGAGCACTATTCTTCTTGGGATGGCTTCAGGTATGAGTATCTGAATGCTCGTGACAACTACATTCAGACGCTCTACCACGAATCCGCGCATACCCTTGATGAAGAGCATCCCGTCCCACCAGAGTATGCTAAGCTGACGCTCGCTCAGTACAAGCAGGATGATGCCTTCAGCTTCTGGTATCTGAAGAATATCTCCAGTCTGCATGCCGGCTTTATCTCTGACTACGCCAGCAAGAGTGCTGCAGAAGACTTTGCTGAGCTCTTCGGCTGGTACATCGTCTACCAGCCAGAGGAGTGGGAGGAGAAGATGCAGCAGGCTGCCTCAGGTAGATACCCTGCCGATAATCCCCTCAATGGGCGTCAGCTCATCGAGAAGAAGATCGCGATCATCAAGGAGTATATGCTCAGTGAGTTCCATATCGATATAGAAGTCATCCGAGCTGAAGCCCAGCGCCGTATGTCTGTCTTGACGACAAATCCTAAGTATACAGCTGCAGATAAATGGGATGCCTACAATGAGTATACGAAGGCTGACTTCTCTCGCCTCCCTGCTTCCTACTATTCTACTATCCCAGCAACTAAGTAAGACTATGAGACTCTATTATATATTGGCCTTTGCAGCTCTCTCGCTCTTCTCTTCCTGCCAGCTCTACGAAGATGCACCAACAGGAATGGAGCGCCCTGGGGTAGTACTCGATGACGAGATACTCTCCCTCTATAAGCTGTTGGGAAGTAGCCCACATGGTTGGCGAGGTGTGATGATCCCTGGTAGCTATCAGTATGGTGGGATCAATTTCTGCTTCAAGTTTGATGCTAAGACTTGGGTAGAAGTCTCCTCCGAAGATGGTGGTGCCGTACGATCGACCTACACGCTCTCTCAGAGTGATGGTGTCCGTCTGACCTTCGACTCGTCGAATAGTCGTATCGGTCGCTATGCTTCGCCTGACTACACCCTCCTGCAGGGCTTAGAGGGGGACTTCGAACTTCGTCTGGAGAACATTTCTCCTGATGGTAAGCAGATTGTTTTCACTGGGATCTATAGTAAGAACAAGCTCGTCTTGACCCGCCTCGATGAAGAACCAGAAGAATATCTCGCTAAGGTCAAGGCCGTACGTGATGCCCTCTATGGTAAGGCTCTCTCTCCACTGAAGCTCGGTGGTAAGGAAGCGAACATCTCCGTCTTTGGTCTGGCGCGCCAACTCCATGTCACGGTGGATGGGGTGTCGAAGCTGATGCCGATCTACTTCACGCCAGAGGGGGTGAACGTCATCGCTCCTGACGATGTGATGGATGATAAGCCTGACGAACGTGTCGGTCAGATCGGTACCGAAATACTGCGCAGCCTTCAGGTCAAGAAGGAAGGAGATGCCTACAAGGTGCTCGCTCCCGATGGGACGCAGCAGCTGGATATCCAGGAGACCTTCTATGATCTGACTCAGGGAAAGATTAAGATGTACTTCTATGAAGGTTGGGCTTCGCAGGACTTTGTTGACGTGCTTACGAGCATCAATGGGACACCTGCCAGCGACGGTAAGGATGCTGTCCCAGGTCTGATCTCTCGAGATCGCTGGTATCAGGATCGAACCACCTTGAGTGAGTTTGCCTATATGGGGCGTACCGATGGTGGTGATACAAAGGTGTCTTTCCAGGTGTTTGCTCCCACTAGCCAGGCTTGGGCAAGCTATTATCTTGACTTCGCTGCGGTGACGGGAGATCCGAATCAGCTGTTGGTGAAGAAATTCGTTCGTGTTGGCTATGACTGGTATCTTCATCAGCAGGCACTCTCTCCGATTATAGACTATCTGGTTGAGAAATCGCCTTATCGCTTCAAGTACTGGACGAATTCTGCTGGTAAGCCCACTGTTGAGATGAGCTCGGTTAAGGATCCTAACTCCTATGTGAAGAGCTCCTTGGTCTACACTCCAGGTACTCCTCTGGATGAGATGGTCGTGAACTAAGTACCACTCGTCTATATCTTTATGCGCATCGGCCTTCCTCCGCAATGGGGGAAGGCCGATGCCTTTTATTTGCTCCTGCCAGCGATGATCCCAGCACGATCTACATCCGTAAGTTCGTACAGAACGGTGATAACTGGTACAGAACGGTGATAACTGGCGCTACCATCGCTATGCCATGCAGCGTATGATCAATGCTATCGCAGATAACTCACCCTATAAGGTATCGGTAGAGCATTACAACGGGAACGATGAGTATCGTATCACCTCCGTAGTGAATGACAAGTTCTGGATGAGTACCTCGAAGTTCTATGAGCCAGGGCATACGATTGATCAGATGCCTGTCTATCTGAACGGGCATAGCTTCTAACAGCGACTCCTCCTACTGAAAAAGCAAAGCCCCTGCGTACCACTCGGTACGCAGGGGCTTTGTCGTATATGTCGGTGGGTAGCTACCCAGTCGTAAAGAGTTTTTTAGCACGCGTGATTAAGCGGAAGGAGTGTTGCCGATTGAACTCTTACCTTTGTGCTACAAAGACAGAAGATCAATACATATCACTATGGTAGATATACTGCTGAAGCGCTATCTCTGGCTTATCGACACGCTGAGATACCGCAGACAGATGACGCTGGCTGAGATCATCGATGCCTGGGAATGTGCCTCAGCCAATGATGCCCGCACGGCGCTGAATGAGCGGACCTTCCGTAATCACTGCAAGGCTATCTTGACAAACTTCGGTATTGAGATCGCTTGCCGTAGGGGGCGCAACCTCAACTATTATTACATCGCCAACCTCGAGGAGCTGCAGGGCAATAGTCTCAATAGCTGGTTGCTTGAGAACTTCTCCCTCAGCGCTCTGCTGTCGGAGCATAGTGCTCTGGCGGATAAGATCCTTGTGGAGGAGATCCCTTCGGGGCGTATGCACCTCTCCACCGTGCTCACTGCCCTTCGTGAGGGGCGTGTGCTACGCGTCAGCTACCGCAACTTTGCTGGTCGTGGCTTCGACGCTCGTGAGCTGGAGCCACTATGTGTAAAGCTCTTCAAGCGGAGGTGGTATCTCGTCGCGCGAATCGTGGAGAGCCAGGAGCTCCGCATCCTCTCCCTTGACCGAGTGACTGCGATGGAGCTCTCTGAGAAGGCATACAGCTATCCTGCGGACTTCTCACCAAGCGAGTTCTTTGCCCCTTACTACGGCATTATCGCTCTGGCAGGAGTGGATCCTGTGGAGATTCGCCTGCGTGCTTACTGTGAGCTGCCTGGCTATCTCACCTCGCTCCCGCTACATCATTCGCAGGAGGTCATCGCACAGTGTGGCGAGTACACGGACTTTCGGCTAAGCCTCGTCCCGACCTTTGAGTTCGTCCAAGAGCTCCTTTTACATCGCGATCAGCTGGAGGTGCTTACCCCTGACTCTCTGCGTGGGGAAGTTGCTGAGCTCCTCGGCAAGATGCAGCAGCGCTATCACGATGCCTAAGCGAAGACGACGCCAGCCAGGGCGCTACCAGCCTAAGCCAGCGCCCGATCCTGATACCTATGGACTCCCGCCCTTCTCCATCTTTGAGGGGAAGAATGGGCTTTGGGGAGTAAAGGATTCGACTGGAAGGGTGATAGAGCCTCCAGAGTGGCACCGCGTGGAGCAGACCGAGGCAGAGCAAAGGGAGCAGGGCATCACACTCGTGCAGGGCTTCGCTGTCCTCTACGTCTATCCCGACAGCTGGTATGCCTTCCCCTTACTTTCGGGAGATTAACCTCATAATCATACGTATAACCCTAAATACAGAGAGCAAATGAACATCGTACAAGTCAAGTCTGGGAAGGTCGAGCTGCGTAAGGATAGCGGCACCCTCATCCGTACTATCGTGAGTAGTGGAGCGGTCTTTGCCGACCTCAATGCTGATCAGACGCTGGTGCTCGTCACCCTGATGAACGGGAAGGTTGAGCTACGCAAGGAGAATAGCTCGCTCGTTCGCACCATCGTCTCCAGTGGTGCGGTGCAGGCTCGCTTCTCGGGCAAGGATATCCTCGTGACGCTGAGCTCGGGCAAGGCAGAGCTTCGCAAGGAAAACGGCTCCCTCATCCGCAAGCTCTAAGCGTAGAGGGGGTAGAGCATCTTGCTTAATCAGAGCTTGCCACTCTCTGGATGTAACTTAGGTAGCCCTCTCTTTTTGTGGGCTGTATGCTTGTGTCTTGGCCCTCTGTGATCTGACCTCCGAGGAAATAGTAATAGGATGAAATGGATTACTTATCGAGGTAAGCGTATCTATGCTTATTCCGACACGCATGGCAAGCATCACATACTACCAGCTAATGCAGATGTGATTATCTGTGCTGGAGATATTGGGTTGTATACAGAAGAGGATGCCGCAGCCTATATGAAGATATTGGGTGAATGCCCTTGCCCCCTCATCTTCTTCACTCCAGGAAATCATGACCTTTTCTTTGATATAGAGCCTGAGCGTGCGGTGAAACTTCTACCTCCCAATGTCTATCTGCTGGATGGAGCCTACGCCTATGGAGGCATTCGTTTTTATGGTTTACCAGCTGTGCCGTGGCTACATACGGAGGTAATATTGCCGACGGGAATAGATATTCTTGTGACGCATGGAGCTCCCAAGGGCTATCTGGATGAAGGTCGTGGATGTCCGCTACTCACGCAGGCAATTCAAGAGAATCCTCCCCAGCTTCATATCTTCGGTCACATTCATAGTGCCCATGGAGAGCTTCAAGATGCTAAGCTGGGTACACGATTCATCAATGTGAGTTGCTATGAGCACCTTAGCTCGTAGGCATATTCGCTATCTTAGTATTGTATTTACTAACCATATAACACGACATCTATGGAAACAAAACGAAACTTCTTTGATCTGCTGGCCCTCGCTGATGTGGAGCGCGTCCACTCGGCTGTCATCGGCTGGCTTCTATCTGATGAATGCGAAGCTCTCACAAAGGAAGAGCGATCGGCTGTACTGAACTCGCTCTTTGGTCGAAACGATGATGTCGTCTATGAGACGATTGAAGTAAGGCTGGAATGGAAACATATCGATATCCTATGGCTGACAAAGAGTAAATCTCAGGGCAAAGAATGCTGGGTGCTGGAGAATAAAGTAAAGTCCTCGCAACACGGTAATCAGCTGGATGACTATGTTGATGCTATTAATGAGTCCGAAGATCCTGCTATAAAGGGGGCAAGGGCTCACTATGCGTACCTAACGCTCACTGGTGAGCCTGCGAAGTGCCAAAATCGTGAGATTCGCTATGAGAGCTGTACCTATAAGAAGCTGGTGAAGGAGCTTGAAGGGTACTTCCCTAAGGGATATCTTCATCCGAACCCAGACTGGACTATTGCTAATGAGTACTTCAAGACTATTCAGAAGCTGGTCACAGTGGCAACAACGTTCGCAGAGAATGTTTCGCTATTTCCCGAGGTCTTTGGAGGTGCACTTGATGGTCAGGAATATAGTGAGGACGTAAGGGAGGCTAAGGACTATATCAAAGAGTATGGTCTTCAGATACTCATGCAGAAATATTATCAGTGTGATGTCATGCATGAGGTCGTAGCTGCTATTAACTCGCTAAGCAATGAACTACATGGTAAGGGTCGAGAGGATATAGTAGGAGTAGGCGATCCTATTGCTATAGTAAAGGAATGGCATGTTGGCGAAACAAATAGAAACGCAGATATGGCGATTCATTTTGAAACGTATCCTGAGTGTATTCCAAGGAAAGAGAAAGATGTGGAGAATCGCTATTGGGTCTACGGAGAGGAGTATGAAATCCGAGATCAGTTTGATATCTCTTTTCAAAAAGACTCCTTTAAGTTTGCGGTGAGTGATAGATATTGGAATAAGGAGAGCTGGATAGACTGTGAGAAAGTCAAAGAGTTTGTTGCTGACTGGAAGGCGATCTTTGAAGACCTTAAATCCAGTTTCTTTAAAGAGAAGGGGGCTTCATTTGTGAAGCTAAACCCACCTCGAGGGGATAGAAAAGGAGAGAAAAAACGCTCACGTATCTCTATCTCTTGTCAGCTGAAAGACCTATTAGCTGAAGAGGTGGCAAAGGTCCTGACGGAGAAGGGAAAGGTAGAAAGAGCTAAAACTTGGTATGAGCTTGATCGTAGTCGTTTCGTGGAGCTCGTAAAAGAAAGATTTAAAGTGGCTGTTGAACTGCGCGCTGAAGCTATTCGGAGATATAAAGAAAGGCACCCTCAAAAGGTCCAAGAATGGAGGGAGGAGAATGAGCGAAATATCAAAAGAAAAGAATCAGAGAAAGAGAAGAAGTAACTTCTTCCCTTGATCAGATAGCCCGCAGCATACAGCTACACCCTTACAGGGTGGGTCTTCTCATCCTTCTATTCAGTGCCTCGGCCATCCTCTGCAAGGGGGAAGGCCGAGGCCTTTTATTTGCCCTGTCAGAGTGAAGTCAGCGCTGTCCAAATTCAATGCAGTAGGGGGAGGGAAATCGGACCAGTACTGGTCAGCGAGTGAACCAGTAGTGGTTCGCAGTAGTAACCAGTATTGCTTCGCGTTGTGACCAGTACTGGTC
>ERZ773272.774-NODE-774-length-12533-cov-7.512342_pt1 | contig 12533 bp, 15 predicted proteins | sample MGYA00511891_ERZ773272 | MGnify/ENA primary metagenome ERZ773272 (study PRJEB29015, sample SAMEA2738150) | human oral metagenome | biome: human oral; feature: human-associated habitat; material: saliva | place: China | collected 2198 ...
AGTTTTAGATTCTTTTTACTTTCAATAAATATATCAGAAAAGAATTCTTTTAAACTTAATTACACTGATACAAGCGAGAGCGCATTTAATTTTTTAAAATAAACTAAGACAGATACAGCGAAGGCGCATTGTAAATTTATCACAGATAGCAGAACTGTACATGAGCACATAGAGAGAGCATGAGTGATGAGAAGATTCTTAAGAGTAGAAATATCTTAGAAGAATTAAAGAGTGCACTGGAGCACTTTAGATGTGATGATATAAAAAGACTCGAGTTATTTTTACCCGAGTCTTGGTGTTATCGTAAAATTACATTCTGAACTGCTTCTTTTACGAGGTCTGTACCTGTTCTTGTAAAGATACCGCTTGGTCCGAATAGGACTTCAACTCCGAATAGAATTACTGCTACAAGGATTGCAATACCCAAATGTTGAAGTAATGAACGGATAGAACCACTGAAGGCATCCTTGATTACAATAATTACTACTACAGCGAAGAAAATCCAAGCTAAATAGTCATTTACGAAAATAGAGTACAGTTTCTGGAGACTTCCAGTGTTTAAGATTAAAAAATTTAACATGTTAAAAATTTTTCCTTTCTCTATTATAATAGATATATCAGTTTAGTGGTATAATAATTCTAGAGAGGTACGAGAGATGAGTATCAGTTTAGAGAAGTTCTGTGATAGAATAGAAGAGATAATTGAAAAGAGAGAGTACGTTGAGAATTCTTCAAGATTTTTAAATTACATTTTAGAGAAGAAGTTTCATGAGATTATAGAACCAATTCAGAGAATTGTTATTAGGAGAGATGACTCTTTAGAGTTTTCTAAGTATAAAGATGGTAACATTGTTTTAGAAGATGATTTCTTGTATATTTTTAAAAAAGAGAAACCTTTGTTATGTTTCACGTTTGATGAGAGTGAAGAAGGAAAGAGTATTATTCGAGTTATTGTGAATCGAACTAAAGCTTTGACTGAAGAAGAGTTAGATGTTTTAGAGAATTTGTTAGAGAGATTAGATTTAAAGATTTCAGAGAAATATTTTAAAGTTGAAGAGAATCGAGAGATTTTAAGTTAAGGAGAGATTTTATGAGCATATTGATTTTATGTGAAAAACCGTCTCAAGCGAGAAACTATTCTCAAGCAATGACTGGTAACAAAAATAACGTTGACAAGAAATTCAAGTATAAAGGTAAAGATTTTATTATTGTTAATGCGAGAGGACATCTTTATCAATGGGCTGATATTGTAGACATTGCTGGAAAAGATTATGAGAAATGGAAATTAGACTCTTTACCTTGGAATTACAGAGATTTTAAATGGAAGAGAGTTATTGGTAAAGATTGTCGAGATGTAGTTAAGAATATTAAGGATAAAGCGAAAGAATGTAATGAGATTTGGATTGCTACGGACAACGATGAAACTTCAGAGGGAGACCTTCTCGCTGCAGAAGTAATTCTTGAAAATAAATTAGACAAAAACAGAACCTTACGAAGATTATTACATGTATCAGAGAATGAGAAAGATATTATTAAAGCTTTAGAGAATCCTATTTTAATTGAAGACCTAGAAAAATATCCTCCTTATCAAAAAGGTTTATTTAGAAGTAAATGGGATTACTTATCTATGCAAGCAACTAGAGTTTTAACATTAAATAGTCCTATTAGAGCTGTATTACCTACAGGAAGATTAAAAGGTGCTATGATTAGTTTAGTTGGAGCTCAAGAGAATTTAGTTAATAATCATAAATCAGTGTTCTTTTTTCAGAATAGATTTAGAGATGATAATGGAAATATTTATGTTAATGAGAAAGAACCTAAATATGATGAGGAATCTAAGGTTCCTAATAAGTACAAAGACTCTGATGTTAGATGTATTAAGAAAGAGATGAAAAAGAGTGGGCCTCCTAAGATGTTAGATTTAGCTTCATTATCAGCAACTCTTGCAAGTAGAGGTTATAAACCTGCTAATGTTTTAAGTACTTATCAGAAGATGTATGAAGACTCTGTTGTTAGTTATCCAAGAACAGATGATAAGACTATTACCCTAGAACAGTTTAGAGAGCTCCTATCTATTTCTCATGATATAGCCAAAGTAATAGGTGTAGATGTTTCTCTATTGACACATGTGAAGCCTAGAAGCAGTCATGTGAAGGAAGAAGGTTCTCATGGTGCTAATAGACCTGGAGTTAAGGTACCTAAGTCGTTGAATACTGTTGAAATGAAGTATGGAAAATTAGGTGTAGCGATTTATGTATTATTAGCGAAGAGTGCATTATCTATTTTAGCTGAAGATTATGAATATGAACAACAGACAGGAGAAGTTGTTGATTATAAAGAATTTATTGCGAAAGTTAACATTCCTAAGAAATTAGGTTGGAAAGCAGTATATGGTCAAGATTTAGATGATGAAGAAGAATCTAGTTCGAAGGGAATTGGTAAGAGAGCGAAACCTTTTGTATATAAAGGTGAACCACCTAAACCAAGTAAACCAACTATGAAATGGTTGATGAAGCAGTTAGAAAAATTTAATGTAGGAACAGGTGCAACAAGAACCAGTACATTATCTCAGATAACTAGTGAGAGTGCTAAATATCCGTTAATGACGAATAAGAAAGGTTTATTATCTTTAACTCAATATGGTTCTATAGAATATCAGTTATTGAAGGACACTTTATTTGGTGGTGTCAAGTTAACTGAACATGTCATGAAAATTATGAAGTCAATTGGTGAAGGTAAATTTGAGTTAATTGATAAACATTTAGATGAGATGAGTAAGATTATTTCTAACGAGATGCCGATTGTGAGTAAAAATAGAGGTAGTATTAAGATTGAAGAGACATCTAATTCTAAACCTAAACAAGAAGCCAAGACTTCAACCGGTGAGAATGTTAAATTTAAAGATGAATGGAACGGACATAAGTTTACTGAAGAAGAATTAGAGAAATTACTTGCTGGCGAGACGATAGATATTTTCGATAAAAAGTTTAAGAACAAAAAAGGTCAAGAGTACGGGGTTCGAGGTAAATTTGCATGGCAGGAATATAAAGGACATAGATTCTATGGTTTTAAGTTACAAGAATTTTTAAATATGGACTAATTTAATTGTAGTATAATATTTAAAAGAAAGGAAGTGACTGTATGACCGTAATTCATAAAAGTATTAGAGTAAGACTCTATCCAACCGAAGAACAAGAAGTTTTTATTAATAAGACTATTGGTTGTTGTCGTTTCGTACACAACAAAACACTTGAAAATTGTAAACAATCATACGAGCAAACACAACACTTTCCTTCTCAAAATAAACGTATTAAAAACTTAGTGCCTCTAAAAGATGAATTTGAGTTTTTAAAAGAAGTCGATGCGGTTGCACTTGTACAATCAGTCAGAGATTTTAACTCAGCGTTAGACCACTTTTTTAAAAATAGAAGCCATTTCGGTTTTCCTAAGTTTAAATCTAAACATGAAGGTAAGCAGTCTTATAGAACTTGTTATAATAGTGGTAAGACAGGTGTCTTAGATAACAAACACATCAAACTGCCAAAATTGGGAAAAGTTAAAACCAAACGTTTCAACATGCCAGAGGTATATAAGATTTTTAATGTTACAGTTGAAAGAACAAATACAGGAAAGTATTATGCTTCTATCTGCATTGAAACAGAAGTTCAACCACTTCCTAAAACAGGGAAACAGGTCGGTTTCGATTTAGGTCTAAAAGACCTACTTATTGGTAGCGATGGAACTAGATACGAAAGACCTAAGTTTTCTTACGCTTTTAAAGATAAACTCGCTAAGGAACAGCGTAAACTCTCGAAGATGAGAACCAAGTTAGAGAGAGCAAACGCAAATCTTGATGAGTGTAAGAATTATCAAAAACAAAAGCATAAGGTCGCCAAAATTCATGAGCATATTGCCAACTGTGCTAAAGACTTCAATCATAAATTAAGTCGAAAGTTGGTCGAGGAGTATGACCTCACAGCGTTTGAAAATCTAAACATTGAAGGAATGAGGCAGAATCATAAATTAGCGTACTCTATTTCAGATGTACGTTGGTCACAACTCTTGAACTTCATTCAATATAAATGTTCGTGGTATGGAAAAGAGTTTAGACAAGTTGATAGATTTTATGCGAGTTCAAAAATCTGTTCTGAATGCGGAGCGTATCACAAGGATATAGTCAATTCACTTTCGGTCAGAGAGTGGATATGTCCTGATTGCGGAACACATCACGATAGAGATGTTAATGCCGCTAAAAATATTTTAATTCAAGCATTGAGTGTAGGCATTTAAAAATACACTTCGGAAAGACGCAACCGTGGTAAATTAGTTCGGGGATGGTAATTCTCATTAGAGGACAAGAGTAACCTGAACGTTCCCAAGAAAATTGCTTATTTTAAAATAAGTAAAGCGTCATGACTGGCAAGAGTATAAAGGACATAAGTTTTTCGGCTTTAAAATGATAGAGTTCTTAAATAAGTGAAAAATTTAAGATTTTAAAAAGTGGTCAGGATGAGAAACAGCGGCCTACTGTACCACTAAAACAGCCTTAAAAGTGGTGAAAATGAAGAGGCTGTATAATCTATCAGTTTTAGTGATTTTAAGGGCGAGAACGCTTCTCACGTCACTGAAAAACTGATATAAAACACATTAGAAAGGTAGTGATAATATGTTCACATTGTTATACAGCTTTGTTGGATGCTTCGCTGCGTTAGTTGTTTACAATTTATTTGGTGGTAAGCAATTCGTTCAGAAGAAGATTAACGAGGCTAAAGAAGAGTCTAAGAAAGAAGAAGACTAGATTGTAGTATAATATTTAAAAGAGGGTAGTTAACTCTATCCTCTTTATTTAAAAAGAAAGTGTGAAAAATCATGTCAAAAATTTTAATAAAAGGTAAAGAAGGCTCTGGCAAGACCTGGTTTGTAAGAGATATTATCAATGATATTTTAGAAGAAGAGAAGATTAATATATTAGCGTATACTGACATGCACAAAGGTGATGTTGAAAAATTTGGTGATGAGTTCGAAGGTAAAGTTGGTTTATTAATCACTTTAGGTGAAGATAAGAAGGAAGTTATTTTAGACACTTTCTTATCAGAACAGAAGAAAGATAATCATTCATTAGAAGTTGCAATCTTTGATGAATGTGGATTTTTTGAGGGTGAACAGAGAGAGAAGTTGATTAAATTACTTGAGAATGCAGATAAGCATAATCAGACTGTTATCTTAACATATCAACATGAAGAAAAGAAACCAATGCATGATATTGAGAAGTATTGCGATACGTTTATTGAACTAGATAGATTCTCTCACGAGTACGTTGTTACGACTGTAGACTAGTTTTTAAAAAATGGAAGAAATTATTGTTAGAGAAGTTAATTTGAAACCTTTGATAAACATATTAAAACATTTTAAGTTTAAGAGAAAGAGTGCTTTATCTGGCGAAGAGAAGGAATGTATGTTGTATGTCAAAGATGAAATGTTCTACATCTTTATTGAACACTCAAAATCAATGTTAAACATAGATTGTTCTATTTACCTTAAAGGAAAGAGATTAACATTTAGTCAATTAAGTGCACATCTAATCGACAAGAAATCTTTAGTAGAAGATAGATTAAATTTGATAGTAGATAAAGTTATAGAATTTGGGGAGTTTTCTCAGAACAGAATAACCGTTAGTTAATATTGAAAGGAATATAAATGTAAACACGCACTCGGCTAAAGACCGAGTACCTTTCTAGGAAGGTACGATTGTCTACAAGACTCAGGATTAAGAAATTAATCCTACGATAGTTAGAAGAGACACATACACACCTTCGGTTGAATGCTCAAGACCGTCGCTCTGTGATTACTGATTAAGTTGAGTTAAGAGTGCTAAAATAACTCTGTGTCAGTAATTTCAAAACTCTAATTATCATTGTCGATGAGAAGACCGACACTTATCTTGGTTACAGAGATGAGTTAGGCACTACAGCTTGGTGAGTGCTGTCTTAAAGAGTTAAACTCACCTATTTAATTAGAAAGAGAGGTAAGGCTCATTCCTATACTAAGCTAAAGACTTAGTATTTTCCTGAGCCGAAAAGTATGAAAATTCAATTATGTAGTAATCCGTTAGATTTAGAAAAAGCAAGTTCTATTTTACTTGTTGGTAAGTGTGGTACTGGTAAAACAAGAACAATTAAAGAGATTTTGCGACAAACAATGAAAGATTGTTTACACGTAGATGTTCTTTATGTAGATAATCATGAAGCAGATTATAGAGCAATTCAAGAAATTGTAGGAGATAGTTTAATCAATAAAATATGTGTTCTAACAGAGTCAAAATTAAAATCTTTATATAATGTAGTTAAGGCACAACAAGAGTATCGTAATCAATTATTGTACGAAACAGGTGTAACCACTTTAGAAGAATTGGTTGGTGAAGGAATAAAAACATTTGTAATTAATGGTAGAGAATATATGCCAGATGATATTGTTTGTTATTACGAACATGGAGAACAAAAGTGGTTATTGGCGTGTGAATATTACAAGAAAAAAATAGAAAATTCAATCGATCGTTTTACTTGCAGACAGATTGGGGAATATCATCCAACGAGATTAATCTTATGTTTTGATGAGTTCTACCTATCATCAGATACGTTAGAAGAAAAGAACTTAATTCATGACATTGCTCTTAGTATTATTCGTTTTGGTAGAGTTGCACATCAGAATATTATTTTAACAACTCAAAGATTGTCTGACCATAAGGAATACGATGATATTTATAGTTTAGTATCTGTAAAAGCATTTTTCCATTGTGGCTTTGATAATGAGGATGATTATAAAGTTTTATTTAATAAAGAATTGCCTAGAGATGCTCGTAGAGGATGTGTAACAATCGAATCACCTGACACTGAATCTGTTCATGATAGTGGTGTTGTGTCAAAACTTCATGAGGCAATAGATGAAATTTGTGTAGGACATGAGTTAGAAGATTTTTCACTTTCAGAAATTAAAATGCTATCTCAAATCTTAAAGCGTAAGGTCATGTACCTTGACAAAATGTTTGAGAGGAGATTACTATATATTATTGAGGTTACTAGAGAACTAGACTTCAGTGATTGTGGAGACTTGAATATTTCATGGCATATTGTAGGTCAAGATGTAATTGTGTCAGTAGTAATTCATCAATTACAAAATGATTATGTTATTTCTGCCAAGATGTTAAATATGTCTGATGAAGATTTAATCAAGAATAAAGAATTGTGTAAATATATTTGATAAATGCACATTTTCGTAGTTTAACGGTTTACAACCTTTAAAAATTTTTATATAATGATAATGTAATCAAAATACAAAAAGAAAGAGGACACCGTATGTCAAATTTAAACTCAAAGTTTGTGAAACCAGTAAGAAAATCAAAGAAATATAACTCTTATATATTACATGTTAAGGGTGATTAGAATGTTTCCGATTATATCACACAAGAAACAGAGTGGGATTTAGCTGGATTAAATTATAGTCTTCCTTATTTATCTATTTTAGTCGATTTATTTGACTTTGACTGTGAATATCGTGAGAGAAATTATAATACGATTTTTATTAACGAAGACCTTGTCGAGGCTTTAGAGCGTTATTTTGATAAGAAAGATGGTTTTTATCCAGAATTGCTAGTCTTAAAGAATGCAGGCAAAATATTGTCTAAAAGATTACTTGCGTTGAGTGAGGATGAATTTAAGAAGGTATATGAGGACGCAATTACAAACCTTAAGGAAGATATTGAAGATGAATACATCGATTCTTTCCCAACAAGTTATACAGGCGATGGTATTCATACTATTGAGGAAATGTACGTTGAATATCAAGGTAATAAGTATAACGTTGAGTCTGGTAAAGTAGTAGAGGCGCTTGCTGAACTTATGGATAGAATGTGTAAATAATCTTACACAAATTAATGGAGAGAATATATGAAAAATCTAATGGGTTTTACAGAAGAAAGTCTAAAGAAAGCTCACACGCTTTTAAGCTGTGAGATGAATTTAGATAAAACCTATTGACAATATATACATTCTTGTCTTATAATATAGTTGTGAGAACTTATAGAACAGTAAATCACAGTAAGCACCTGTTGTTGTACCATATTATATTTTCAACAAAATATCGCAAGAATATTTTTGTTGAAAATGATGAGTTCATAACTAATTTAAAATCAGTTGTCGTTGAGTGTGTATCAAAAACATCTGCTACAGTTGAAGCTATTGAAGTTGATACCAACCACTTGCATATGATGGTTAGACTAACAAGCGTTCATAGCATAAGCAGATTAGTGCATTGTATCAAACAATTCACTACATACTATATGTGGAAACGACACTCACTATGGTTAAGTAGGTTTTATTGGAACAAACATTATCTATGGACTAGAGGGTACTTTTCTAGCACCATAGGCAACGTTAGTGATACAACGTTAGAGATGTACATTAAGAATCAAGGTTAATGAAAGGAGAAACACGACATGTCAGAAGAAAAGAACTTAAAAATTAAAGACGCACTTCGTGCCACTAAAGAACGACGTTCTAACATGGATTGTCATGTTTTCTCCGTTAAGATTCAAGAGAACAGACTCTCTCGTGCTAAGGAAGAAAAACTGAATCGTTGTTTCTTAGAGGCTAAGTGGCTCCGCAATGCTGTGGTAGCAACCGAAAACCTATCTCTTGAAGATACATCTAGTGTTCAAGTTAAAGTCAAAGGTGAGTTTGAAACCAGAGAAATCTCTAACTTATCCTCACAGATGAAACAATCTGTGGTGGATGGTATTAAGACTGATGTCTGCAACTTGTCTAAGGCTAAGAAGGCTGGATTGAAAGTCGGTAGACTCCAATACAAGCACGAGTGCAACGAAATCAACTTAAAGCAGTTTGGAAATACTTATAAAATCAAGGGTAAGAACAAAATCAGTGTGCAAAACATTGGTGTTTTAGTCGTGAATGGACTTGAACAAATCAACCTAGATGAAGTTGAGTTCGCAAACGCTAAACTCATTCAGAAGCCTTCAGGTTACTACATTCATCTAACAGTCTATTCCAACAAACAACCTCAGTCTAACATCGAAAAAGAAGTTCTCGGTTTAGATATGGGTATTAAAGACCAGTTGACATTCTCTAATGGGGTTAAGGTAAACTTTTACGTGGAAGAAAGTGAACAACTTAAAGGTTTGATGAGAAAATTATCTCGTCAGACTAAGTGTTCTAACCAGTACAAGCAAACCTTAAACAGAATTAAGAGAATTTATGAACATTACAACAACAAGAAAAAAGATGTAGTAAACAAACTAAACTCTGTGTTAAAACAGAACTACATCATCTGTTTCCAAGATGAGTTATTAAGTCAATGGAAACGTAAGAAGTCTAAACATAAATTTAGTTTCGGAAGAAAAGTCCAACACGGAATCTTGGGCAGAGTTAAGGATAAACTAAAGAAGAACAACTCCAACGTGATGTTAGAGAGTTCTGTTCCAACAACTCAAACTTGTCCAGAATGTGGATGTCTGACCAAACACAGTTTAGATAAAAGAATTTACCATTGTAATCATTGTGGGGTTGAAAATCCAGATAGAGATATTCATTCTGCAAACATGATGGTACTATTGAGCGGGTATGGAACGTATCGCTCATTAAACACGGATACTGTTAGCACCGAGAGAATGGTTGGTCTTTTAGATAATCTATCTGAACTTGGTGCGGTAGTTAGTTCTACCAACAGTATGCAAGCTGACTGTCTCTAGGCGGTTGGTAGTTCACAATCTCAGAAAACTGTTGTATAATATAAAAGTAATCACATTATAGTTGAATTGTAGGAAGGCAATGCACAACCCATTCGAGGGTTGGTCAAGACATTGACTGCGTGGGTTCGACTCCCACCAACACTTCTAATGTTAAGGAAATTACTTAATGAGAGGAACACTAGTCCTAGGAAAATAGTGGAAATTGAATTAAGTAAGGAACTTAACCTCTTAGATGGTGATTACATATTATGGACATATAGTTTAATGGTAAAACTGACCGCTCATAACGGTCGTTCGGTGGTTCAATTCCATCTATGTCCACTTGTCATGAGTACTGACATTAAACAAACTTCGGGGCACCGCGACCGTGGTAATTTATACCAAAAAATATGCTTTAAATAAGCAAAGCGGATTTAAATGGAGAGTCCATGCCTTAGTTGGAAGTTGATTAAAGATAGAGGACCATGCTATAGTTGGACAAACTTAAGATAAATCAATATCAGCGGAGATTCTTAAGTGAGACCTGAGTCACAATTCAACGGGTTGTAAGAGGATAGAATTGTTGCTGGGTAATACATAGAAACGATTTAATTGTTAACGTCTGTGTATTATTAGTTTGTTGGTTTTTCTCCGGCTTATATGTCGGAATATTTGGATCGGTATGTATATTTGAAAACCAAAAGAACAATTAAATTTCAAGGGTCTGTGCGAATACCCAAATTAAGTTGAATGTCAGAACGCACAACATGTAAGTCCTTATTTTGTATCAGAATGCAATAAAACACGCTAGTGTGACATTCCTGTTGTGATTCAATGAGCAATAAGGCATTGAAAAACAAGACCTGTGTTGTCGGTGGAATACCGAAGTTGTCGGCAAACTCTGGTTGCAAACCCTTGATTGTAGTGTAATGTTATAGTCCGACAAGTGGGCATACAATCAGAAAAACGGCACGAAGGTTGGGCGTGCATAAATAAAGTCCAACACATGTTTGGATATAGGTAAATCAGCAGGTTCAAGTCCTGCGTCTGAACGCCAGATTTAATACATTTTAAATATATATATTATAGCAAGTATGTACAGGAGAACTCTTATTATGGATAACACAACCTCTAATTCGTTCAATGAAGATTTACTTAAATTATCTCGTAAAATGCAAAAAATTGCCTCTGATATGAGAAAAGATGAATTGCTTGAAGGATTCCTTAGACAATTAGGCTTTGAGCATGATTGGGGTTTTTGGAGATATAGTGGAGAGAGAAACTCCTTATCTCTAATGGTTGTAAACAATCGTATTGAAATTGATTTATGTATGGGTAATAAAGAAAGATTTACGTATAGTAGCGTTTTTAAATTTCTTGCAGGTGTCTTGTATTCTAGTACTATTACTGATGACAATATCGAAACAATTAAAGAAGATATTAAAAATATCGTTGATAACTTTAAGAAAAATGAAACACCCGACTATATAATTAACCGTTTTTCTTGTTTAGATGATTTTGAATTAGTTGTAACTTTTACTAATAAGGATGTTGACCTACTTGAATGTTTAAAAACGGTAAAACCATTAACAACTGATAGACAATTTATCTTATTCGATACTGCCATATATGGTGGATTTTGTGGGCATAGATTTCTTATGAAAGGCATTATAGATGGTGAAATAGTTGATGAAATCTACTCAATGCCTGAAGAACACGTTAGATGTTTGCAATATGAGGAAACCGATGGATATAGAACTATTTGCGGTAGCTATGATTTAAGAAAGCAGTTAAACTTGTTATTGAAGAAATTGGCAGACAATAACTTCTTTCAATGCAGTACAGAAAATTTAGATAATATTCTGTCAAATGTTGATACTAGTGATGTAGAGTTTAAACACCCAGAATATAGTGTCGCTGAATTTTAACTAAGAAAGGAACTTTCAATAAATATGAAAAAGATGGTTAAGAAATGTACAATTAAATTGTATCTTCAAAGAGCAAGCGTTGTAACAGAAAACAGTTTTTACCGTAAGCCAGACAAAGACTTTCATGGTGACAAGAACGATGTTATGTCGTATTTAAGAAAGTACCTTGTTAAACATCGTGATTTTACAGGTAAATTATTGATTAATACTTTGAATGAAATTAACAAATCATCTAATGTATATAAGAGTCTTGGAGAAGGTACATATGAAACAATAGTACATGCATTTAATCCAAGAACAGAAATACTTTATACGTTTAAAATCAAGTATGAAGTCAAAAGAATGCCTGATATGCCTTATGGATATAAGACAAACAATAGAGGCGAAAATCTTTACGAAAAGAGATTAATCCAGCGATGTGGTGGAGATAGATTTAGCAGATACCAGTCTGTAATACAGAATGTAAATACCCATGCATTGTTAGAACTACTTTCCCCTATGATTAACGAACAGTTGAAAGATAAAGTATCAGTAAAGTTTTTACAAAACCGTAGTGTTGAATTTAGTTATCCTGAAAAATTTAAGTTTACTCCTAGCGATAACTTGACTATTACAGTTACATTTGATAGATGGATTGGTAGAATAGTTAGCGATGTTGACATTATTTATAATGGTTATAGATTAACCTTGTTAGATAGCGATAATGGGAAAATCACAGAAGAAAAGATTAATGATGCACTTAACATAGCAAAGAAATCTGACGAAATCTGTGAAATTATTAAGAGGACATACAATTTATAGAAAAAATTTCAAAAAACTATTTACATTTCCTTTTGTTTGTGATAAGATAATCTCGTAAACAAAAG
>ERZ773272.784-NODE-784-length-12400-cov-25.734548_pt1 | contig 12400 bp, 8 predicted proteins | sample MGYA00511891_ERZ773272 | MGnify/ENA primary metagenome ERZ773272 (study PRJEB29015, sample SAMEA2738150) | human oral metagenome | biome: human oral; feature: human-associated habitat; material: saliva | place: China | collected 2198 ...
GTCGTCGATGAGTCGTGCCAGGTCGTCGTCGAAGACGGTGATGGGGTCGCAGACGGTGCGCAGCACCGGGTCACCTACGGTGCGGATGCTCAGGATGGTCATGGTTCTCCTCTGCCGGCGCCGGGCCGGTCTAATGTGCTAACGGATATTCGGTGGGGTGCCGCGGGGTGCGGCTCTCCCCCCCCCCATTGTCCCCGAATCGGGGCGGGTAAATCTAGAGGGTGTCGGGCCGGGGTCTCCGGGTTGAGTCCCCGGGAGGAGTCTCCGAGCCGGACCCCCGGGCCGGTCGTCGCCGCGGGAGCTGAGCGGAGCGGCCGGGGGTTCGTTCCGGTCGGCCCTGCCTCGCGATGCTACGCGGCGGAGCGTCGCTCGGTGGGCGGGGGCACCACGGGCATGAGCGCGGGATCCTCGAATTCCTGCACCTGACGGTCGAATTCCCAGACGCGGCGCAGGGCGCAGAACTTGTACCAGTTGCGTTCGAGCACGGCGGGGTTTGCCTGCTGCGGCAACACCTGCGTTTCGCCGAGTGCCACACCCATGAGGACGGGTGCGTCGCCGTATTTCCAGGGTTCCCAGGTGCCGTCGTCGGGGTCGACGAGGGATTCTTCGGCTTTGAGTCCGGCGACGAGCTGCATGACGACCTTCTCGTCGAGCGCTTTGACGCGGCCGCGCTTGTCGGTGCCCTTGGTTTTGTAGTCGATGATGCAGGTGCGGCCCGCGATTTCTGCAACGAGGTCGAGGGTGCCAGCGTAGCCGACGGTGTCGTTCCAGATGGTGATTTCGGCGGCGAGGGGGCGGGGGTTGAAGGCTTCCCACCACTCGTCGAAGCGGTCGGCGTAGGCTTGCTCGCCGTTGGCGATGAGCAGCTCGCGGCATCCGGCGACGTCGTGGTCGCGTCCCATGGCGCGCAGGGCGACGTTTTCGGCGTAGTTGTGCACGCGGTCGCCTCGGGCGGCGGCTGCGTCGCGGTATCGTTCGGAGGCGTTGGCGGCGTCGCGGATGATGGCGAACTTGAGGCCATGGGATCCGGAGGCGCGGTAGGCGCGCTGGTCTTCGAGTGCGGCCTTGGCGGCCATGTATCCGTGCCAGCCGCTCAGGTCGTTGGCGTGCTGGCCGATGACGGTGGTGATGGAGGGCACGAGTAGTTCTCCCCCGCGCTTGCGGGAGTACATTCGTCCGTAGTCGGTGGAGGTTGCGAGTTCGGGTGATGTCACGGGGTACCTCGTTCGTGGTGGGGCCGTGTCGGGGTTGGCGTTCCCTCGGCGGGGCGACCGAGCGGTCGGCGGGGTTTAGGAGTCTTTGTGGAGGGTGTGCCGGGGTGGACACAATAAAACCCCCGTTCCTTGAAACGGGGGTTCTTTGGTGCGTGATACTGGGTTCGAACCAGTGACCTCTTCGGTGTGAACGAAGCGCGCTACCACTGCGCCAATCACGCTTACGGATAAGACTATACCGACGGTTTGAGGGGAGGTCAAATTGAGGAACCAACTTTTTTGAAAAACTTTACCACCCTCTCCCATCGGAACGGCACCGCAAAGCCAAACGCTTCTAACGAATAAAGACATAAATAAAAAGCCTTGATTCCGAAGAACCAAGGCTTTTTCCTAGTGGTGACCCCAACCGGATTTGTATGGTGATGAGGGCGCATAATGCCGAGCGCGCGAGGGATTTCATTATGCGTCCGAATGCCACGCCGTAAGAAGTGGCGGGCATGATGCCGAGCGCGCGAGGAAATCCATCATGCCCCGCAGTGCCGCGACGTAAGGAGCGGCGCCGTGAGAGGCTCACGGCGGCACCGCAAAGCCAGAGAGTTCTAACGAATATAGATATAAACAAAGAAGCCCTTCATCCGAAGATGAAGAGCTTCTTTCCTAGTGGTGACCCCAACCGGATTTGAACCGGTGTTGCCGCCGTGAGAGGGCGGAGTACTAGGCCGCTATACGATGGGGCCGCAACCTCCGTTAGGAGGTTAGCTGGGATACCAGGACTCGAACCTAGAACAAAGGAACCAGAAACCTTCGTGTTGCCAATTACACCATATCCCATTACTCTATTGAGTTACCGTTCCGCCTTTCGCCTTTCGGATCATCACCGGAACGAGTAATAACTATACGGGGCTTTCGAGAAGCGCGCAAGCCAAAATACGGTAACCTGCCTCACATTCTCACCTACTTCCGCAGAATTCCGGGGTTTTTGGGGTCAAAAAATTCTTTAAAAACCTCAAAAAGAGGGCTCTGGAGCCGATTTTAGCCCCTCAAAGCAGTCAAGGGAGGGTCCAGAACGCAGTTTCCGCCCCTCCCCCGCACGATTTGCCCACCAAAATTTTTGAAGATTTTTTGAATCCCTGCCACTACCTAGAAATCAACTCAAGGTATCCGATTCGGAAAACACCTCGGACGGGCTAGAGGGTTAGCGCGGGATTGACCGGCACAGAATTACCGCATCCCACGCCCCCGCTTCAACGCCTCGCCATTCTCCAGGGATTTCACTTCCATCCGCCCCCACCCCTCGCAGATTTATTCACCAAGACACAAAACTTTTGGAGACAACGAAAAAGCCCCGAGGTGAACCTCGGGGCTTTCAGTGGAGCGGTTGACGAGACTTGAACTCGCGACATCCACCTTGGCAAGGTGGTGCTCTACCAACTGAGCTACAACCGCATGTTTTCGCTTCAAACTTTGTTTGTCGCAGCAACGGATATAACTATACGGACACCAAACAGAGTGCGCAACCCAAAGCTTTCTCCTCCGCGCATCCTAGGCCCCAAAATTTACGCATAAAAACGTATTGACAAGCTAGTATAGATGGATTATCCATCACAAAAATTTTTCTTTGACCAACAAAAATTCCCCCTCCTGGCGGAGGGTTTCCCGGAAGATATTCCGGTAAACCCTCCGCCGGGAGGGGGAATGTGTAGCATTACGAGCACGCCGAGTATCCGGCCGCTCAGGCAGGTGTCAGGAGGCGCTAGTCGCCGCCGCCCGAATCGCCGCCGCCCGAATCGCCGCCTCCGGAGTCCGAGCTGCTGTAGTCGGAGCTACTTGAGCCGGAGTCGAAGTCGCCGGCGTAGGGGTCGGGGCCCGGGTCCACGAAGTCGTCTTTGTCATCCTCTTCACGCGAGGAATCCGAAGAGTCCGAAGAATCCGAAGTGTCTACGCCGTCAGACGAGGAGCTGCTGACGTCGCCGCCGCGGGCGTGCCGTGCCTGAGCTTCTTGAGCGTTCAGGGCGGCGCGCGCCTCGAAGTAGGCGGCCACGTACCCGAAGGCTGCCGCAACGACAACAGCGACCACCATCAAGACGGACTTGTCCATGTTGGCGATGTACAGAATCAGCCAGATAATGCAGGCATTGGTGAGCGCCATGAGGGTACCCTTGAACAGCGCCTTGCCGATGATGGATTGGTTATTCGGCTGGCTCATGGTTAGCTCAGTTCAGCGGCAAGCTTGCGCAGGCGTGCGAGGGAGGAGTCCTTGCCCAGGATCTCCATGGACTCGAACAGCGGCGGGGAGATGCGCTCACCGGACACTGCGATGCGCACGGGACCGAAGGCCAGGCGCGGCTTGATTTCCAGGCCGTCGACGATGGCCGAGCGCAGCGCTGCCTCGATGTTGGCGGCGGTGAAGTCCTCGAGGGGCTCCAGGGCCTCGATGGCGGCGGCCAGCACCTGCGGTGCGGATTCCTTGAGCTGCTTGCGGGCGTCGTCCGCCACGGTGATCTCGTCGTCGCTCTTGAAGAGGAAGGCGAGCAGGCCGGGGGCCTCGCCGAGCAGCTGCATGCGCTCCTGAACCAGGGGTGCGGCCTCGGTGAGCACCTGCTCCTGGCGCTCGGTGAGGGTTTCGCCCAGCACGCCGGCGGCCTGCAGGTACGGAATCAGGCGGTTGCGGAAGTCCTCGGGGTCGAGGGCACGGATGTGGTCGCCGTTGATGGACTCGGCCTTCTTCACGTCGAAGCGTGCGGGGTTGGCCACCACGTCGTGCACGTCGAAGTGCTCGACGAGCTCGTCGATGGTGAAGACATCCTGGTTTGCGGAGAGGGACCAGCCCAGCAGGGACAGGTAGTTCAGCAGGCCTTCCTTGATGAAGCCGGAGTCGCGCAGCAGGAAGAGGTTCGACTCGGGGTCGCGCTTGGATAGCTTCTTGTTGCCCTGGCCCATGACGTAGGGCAGGTGGCCGAATTCGGGGATGAAGCTGGTCACGCCGGTGTCGATGAGCGCGCGGTAGAGCGCAATCTGACGCGGGGTGGAGGAGAGCAGATCCTCGCCGCGCAGCACGTGGGTGATGCCCATGAGCGCGTCGTCCACGGGGTTCACGAAGGTGTACAGCGGGTCGCCGTTAGAGCGGACGACCACGTAGTCGGGCACGGTGCCGGCCTTGAAGGTGATTTCACCGCGAACCAGGTCGTTGAAGGTGATGTCCTCGTCGGGCATGCGCAGACGCCACACGGGCTTGCGGCCCTCGGCGCGGTAGGCTTCCTTCTGCTCCTCGGTGAGGTTGCGGTCGTAGTTGTCGTAGCCGAGCTGCGGGTCCTGGCCGGCTGCCTTGCGGCGCTCCTTCACCTCGTCGGGGGTGGAGAAGTCCTCGTACACGTAGCCGCCCTCAACGAGCTTCTGGAAGATCTCGTTGTAGATGCCAGCGGTCTTACGCTCGGACTGGCGGTAGGGCTCGTGCGGGCCACCAACGCCCACGCCTTCGTCCCAGTTGATGCCGAGCCAGTGCAGGGAGTCGAGCACCTGGTTGAACGATTCTTCGGAGTCGCGTGCTACGTCGGTGTCCTCGATGCGGAAGACGAGTTTACCGCCGGTGTGGCGTGCGTAGGCCCAGTTGAAGAGGGCGGTGCGCACCATGCCCACGTGCGGGGTGCCGGTGGGCGAGGGGCAGAAACGCACGCGGGTGTCTGCGGGGGTGTTGAGTTCGGGACCGTGGTACTCGGTCATGTTGTCTCCTTGACGGTGTGTTCAGGATGGACGGTAGATGGTGTGGGGCGCGGGCGGCTTAGTCGCGCACGCGGGTGACGAGGGAGCCGATGCCTTCGACCTCGACCTCGACCTCGTTGCCGTCGCGTAGCACGCTGACACCGGCGGGGGTGCCGGTCAGGAGGACGTCGCCGGGCAGCAGGGTGAAGATTTCGGAGGCTGCGGCCACCTGTTCGGCAACGGAGTAGTGCATCTCGGAGGTGTTGCCCTCCTGCACGACGTCGCCGTCGACCCAGGTGGTGATGTTCAGCGAGTCGGTGTCCAGGTCGGTTTCAATCCAGGGGCCGAGCGGGGTGGCGCCGTCGAAGCCCTTGGCGCGGGTCCACTGGCGGTCTTCGAGCAGGTCGCGGGCGGTGAGGTCGTTGGCCACGGTGTAGCCGAAGATGACCTCGTGCACGCGCTCGAGCGGCACGGACTTGGCGATACGGCCGATGATGACGGCAAGCTCACCCTCGGGGCTGACGGCCTCGGAGTACTCGGGCAGGCTCACGGGGTCGCCGGGGCCGATCACGGTGGTGTTCGGCTTGAGGAAGAACTGCGGGGAGGCGGGCGCCTCGGTTCCTGCCCAGTTTGCGATCGCTCCAATCACCTTGGAGCGGGGGATGATCGGGGCGAGCAGGCGCACCTGGTCGATGGGGTAGGTGGTGCCGGTCGGTTCGATGCCCGAGTAGAAGGGGTCGCCGGCGAGTACGCGCAGGGTTTCTTCGCCTGCGTCGCCTTCTACCAGCCCGAAGTGGAGCTCATTATTTACGGTAAATCGTGCAATACGCATACTTTCTAGGGTACCAGCCTTCGAGGGTGTGGGCGGCGGGCGGAATTGGCGGGGCAGGTTTTAGCCCGGCGGGGTTCAACGCTGTTAGGTTCGGCGGGGTGTGTCTCCTCTCCCCTATATCGCCGGGCACAGCGAATCCCCGCAAGCTGCTCGCCGCGCGACGTACGGGGTCGGGCGGGCGCATCCTACGGGGATTTCGCGGGTTACGTTAGATTCACGTTTTAGATGAGGCGGGTCATCCAGCCGTGGCGGTCCTCAACGGTGCCCAGCTGAATACCGACGAGCTCTTCGCGCAGGCTCTTGGAGATCTCACCGAAGTGCTCGGTGGGTGCCGGAATCTCAAAATCCTCGGCCTTGAGCTTGCCGATGGGGGCAACCACTGCTGCGGTACCGCAGGCGAAAATCTCGGTGATGTCGCCGTTGGCCACGCCCTCGCGCCACTCGTTGAGGGTGATGGCGCGCTCCTCCACGGTCATGCCGCGGTCCTTGGCCAGCTGAATCAGCGAGGAGCGGGTCACGCCCTCCAGGATGGTGCCGGTCAGCTCGGGGGTGACGATCTTGTTTTCCTTGCCGAAGATGAAGAAAACGTTCATGCCGCCGAGCTCTTCGATGGCGTCGCCGCGGTGCGGATCCTTGAAGATCACCTGCTTGCAGCCGTGCTTCTCACCCTCGGTCTGGGCGATCATGGAGGCCGCGTAGTTACCGCCGCACTTGGCTGCGCCGGTGCCGCCCTCGCCCGCGCGGGCGTAGGTGGTGGAGAGCCAGATGTCCACGGGCTCGGGGGTGCCGAAGTAGTTACCGGCGGGCGAGCCGATGACGTGGTACTGCACGTGGCGGGCCGGGCGAACGCCCAGGAACGCCTCGGTGGCAATCATGAAGGGGCGGAAGTAGAAGGCCTCGCCGTCACCGGTGGGAACCCATGCCTCGTCGGCTTTGATGAGCTCGCGCAGGGACTCGATGAAGGTCTCGGCGGGCAGCTCGGGCAGGGAGAGGCGGTGCGCGGAGTTCGCGAAGCGGGCGGCGTTCTTTTCGGGGCGGAAGGTCCACACGGAGCCGTCGGCGTGGCGGTAGCCCTTAATGCCCTCGAAGATTTCCTGACCGTAGTGGAAGACGGATGCTGCGGGGTCCAGAACGATCGGGCCGTAGGGGTGGACTCGGGCGTCGTACCAGGTGCCGCCGGTCTTGTAGTCACCCTCCCAGTCGATGGTGACCATGTGGTCGGTGAAGTAGTCGCCGAAGCCGGGGTTCTTGAGGATTTCTTCGCGGCGTTCGGCGGAGGCGGGTGACTGGTTTGCTTCGTGGCTGAATTCGATGGCCATCGTTCTGCGTTCCTCTTCGTCTAATGCATCATTCTGCGTTCTTCGAGTTCGGTCGCTCTCGCACGGTGGGAGCGGCCGGGGCTGCCTGCGGCCGCTGATGCGCCGGGGTGTGTGCGGTGGGCGCGGCGCCGAGGCAGGTGGTGCATCCGTGGGGACGGTTCGTGCTTTCGAGCAGCGTGGATGCATCAAGGTACGCGGTGGAGGGTATCCACCGCCGAGGAGGTCGGGCGGGTGTGCTCGACTGTTTTAGAGTACCGGAAAGATGCTTTTGCCGCATGTGTACCTTTTATCCCATTCAGGATGTGAACAGGTGGGTTTCGCAGGTCAGGTTCGGCGGGGGTAAACCTAGCGGCAGTGGATACCTCTCCCCCGCCCGCACAGATATATGTAGCCACGAGCGTGGGCAGACGAGCGCGGGGCAGGCACAGGTAAAGCCCGGAAGGTGCGTTCCTTCCGGGCTTCCCTGGCGTTTTTATTCAGCGCTCACTGTCAAAAGCGAGTTTTAGTCAGCTGACCTTAGCCGAGGCGTGCGAGCACGTCCGCGCCAACCCGATCGGTGCCACGCACAGTGGCGCCGTTCTCGCGCATATCTGCCTCGACGGCGTCCTCAATGCGGGCCGCGGCGGCATCGTAGCCGAGGTGGCGCAGCAGCATCGCGCCGGCGAGGATTGCGGCGGTGGGGTTGGCCTTGTTCTGGCGGGCGATGTCCGGTGCAGAACCGTGCACGGGCTCGAACATGGAGGGGAACTCGCCGACGGCGTTAATGTTGCCGCTGGCGGCGTAGCCAATACCGCCGGTGACCGCGCCGGCCAGGTCGGTGATGATGTCGCCGAAAAGGTTATCGGTCACGATCACGTCGAAGCGGGAGGGGTCGGTGACCATGAAGATGGTGGTCGCGTCAATGTGCAAGTAGTCGGTCTCGACCTCGGGGAATTCAGCCGCGATTTCGGCGAAGTAGCGGTTGTAGAGGCGGCCGGCGTGGGTGAGCACGTTGGTCTTGTGCACGAGGGTGACCTTCTTGCGGCGGGTGGAGGCCAGCTCGAAGGCGTAGCGAATCAGGCGCTCCACGCCGTGCGCGGTGTTGAGGGAGACCTCGGTGGCAATCTCGTGCGGGGTGCCCTGGCGAATCACGCCGCCGTTACCGATGTAGGGGCCTTCAGTGCCTTCACGCACGACCACGAAGTCGATGTTGCCTGGGTTGGCCAGCGGAGATACCGCGCCGGGGTACAGGCGGGAGGGGCGCAGGTTGATGTAGTGGTCGAAGGCGAAGCGCAGCTTCAGGAGCATTTCGCGTTCGATGAGGCCGGAGGGAATCTTGCCGCTGCGCGGGTCAGCACCGATGGCACCGAAGAGAATCGCGTCGTGCTTCTTGAGGGATTCCATGGTGGACTCGGGCAGGGTCTCACCGGTTTCGAGCCAGTGCTCGGCGCCGAGCTTGTACTGGGTGGGGTTGACGGCGATGTTTTCGAGCTCGCAGGCGCGGGTGAGGATGCGCTGGGCTTCGGTAATGATTTCGGGGCCGATGCCGTCGCCGGGGATGACGGCGAGGTCGATGCTACGTGCTTCAGTCATGCCTCTACCGTAATACGCGCTCGGGGGCGGGCGGTAGGGTGCGCGGGCGGGTTCTCAGAGTCTGGGCCGTCGGAGTCCGGGTCGTTCCGGGCGGGTGGGAAGACCCGCAGTGTGGCTAGGGGAAACAGGAGGGTTAAAACACTTCTCCCCGGCTGAATCATCAGCCGGGGAAAAGAGATGGTATTTCTACCCCGAGTGGGGTCGAGTACCTAAAACGTTACCGCTAATTATGCGGTGCGCTCGCAGAGGGTGACCTTGACGTAGCCGTTGCCACGTTTGCCACGTTCGGTCGGAGCGTTGCCTGCGGAGGTAATGGTACCGCCGGAAACACCGGGAGCAACGTAGGAGCCACCTGCGCCGCCGCCGCCGCCGAGCTGGCCGAAGGAGACGTTCTGGCGGATACCGTTGGGGTTGTTGTTCCACTTCTGGGTCAGAACGATTGCGGAGGAGGAGCTGGAAGCACCGGAGCCACCGCCACCGTAGCCTGCGCCACCACCTGCGGAGACAACCGACTCGTAGCCGTTGAAGTTGAAGCCGATGGACTTGTACTCGAGAGCGTAACCGGAACCGTTGTGGGTACCCTCTTCCTTCTTGGTGCGATCGTTGTTGTCGATCAGGTAGGAGTAGGATGCCACACCGTCGCCACCGTTACCCTTGAAGCCGTCGCCACCGTTGTTACCGGACTTGGAGGACTGGTAAATCTCCTGGTTGTTAGCGGAGGAGAAGCCCAGTACACCGTTCGGGGACTTGCCGGTGTGCAGAGCGGTCTTGGAACCACCGTTACCACCGATACCGTTTGCGCCACCTTCACCGGCCTCAACGGTTTCGCGGATAGAGCTGTCAGCGTCGTAGATACCGAAGCCGCCCTGACCTGCAGAACCTGCAGAACCATCAGCGGAACCACCGGTGGAACCGAAGATGATGCTGCCGTTGCGCTTTGCACCTTCGGGCCACTGCCAGGAAGCGGTCACTGCGCCAGGTTCCATGTACTTGGGGTTGTTGTTAGCGCCACCGTTGTTAATGAAGCCAGCGCCGCCACCGCCACCTGCAACTGCAACGGGGGTACCGTCGATAACCAGAGCGGAGGAGCCACCACCGGAAGCGGAGTAGGTAATACGCTTCAGGGGGGAGTTATCGGGCCAAATAGCGTTCACACGCTGCATGACGCTGGAGGGGACGGGGTTGGGCAGGCTGGAGGAACCGCCGTTACCGTAGCCCTCGCCACCCTCTGCGGGGGTCAGGGGGTTGTTACCGATACCACCGGCTGCACCGACGAGCTGAACGGTCTGGCCGGGCTTGACCTCGATGATACCGGTGATCTTAGCACCGGAACCTGCTGCCATATCGTCGTAGTTAGTACCACCGGCACCGCCGACGACCTCGAACTTAATCTTGTCGACTCGCTCGGGAACGGTGAAGGAGGTGGTGCTCTTAGCACCTGCGGAGGTGCCCTCAACGCTGTAAGCAGCGGAGGAAGCCCACTCGCATTCGGTGGAGGAAGCGAAAGCCGGAACAACGGCAGAAGCCGCGACAACCGGAGCAGCCCATGCTGCGCCCGCAACAACCTTGCGGCGAGAAATGTTAGTAGACATATATGTCCTTCGAGAGTGATGTCATTTGAGGAATAAGAGTTATCACCCATCGTCGTGCACGGTGACAATTCACCAAAGCGATTGAGCGAGTGAAGCCGGACAGTATTCCGACCCCGGATGATAACAACATAATGCTGTACCGTTCCGCGTGGGAGCGTCCCACAAGGGGCCTTGGTGCGCCCGTTGGGCTCAGCCTTCTACACGCCGGGTGACGATACAGGTAAAACTATACCCACCAATTCCAACCCCCGCAATGGTTTTCAATAGAGCCCTGATGAGGGGTTATGGCAAAAACCCTCCGTTAAGATTGAAGGTTTTTCAACTCAAATAGGTTACTTAAGAAAGTTTTTAGTGATATACACCTAAATTCAAACCCCATATAACCCCAAACCTTCAAGCGGTGATTGAGAGAAAAATCTAATTTACTGTGGCGAAGCTCATAAATAATCCCGTATTTTAGCGTGTCGCGCACACAGAATCACACACAGGCAAAGATATACCCACACGCACTATGTGCACGTCAGCGCATTTTGTGGGCCTCCTATACCCGCAATATTCCCCTCGCCCCCTCGCTACACTGGACACATGCCCCTCAAGCACACCGAACCCCAGCAGAACCCACAGCATGGCACAGAGACAGCCGAATCAGGCTACGCCGTAACGCATACCCGCGGCAACTCAGAAAGCAACGACCTGCCCGCCGACGCCATCACCGCCTCCAGCCGCGTGCAAAACTACCTCAGAGACAAACGCGGCTGGATGAACGTCATCGTCGTCGCGCACATGCAGTTCTTCTGCTGCGTGCTCTCCGTTGCCTTCATCAATGGCTACGGCTGGATCCCGGTCATCTCCGCGCTCTGCAGCACCACCGCGCTCTACTTCCGCTACCGTTTCCCCTACGGCAGCATCTACGTGGTCATCGCGGCGCTCTGCCTCACCCTCCTGTCTCCTTTCCCAGACTCACTCGCCATCACCTGCTACCCGCCGGTCAGCCTCGCCGCCTACCACATCGGCAGGCATTGGACCCGCCGCGCTCGCTTCCGCGGCCTCATCCTCGGCTGGGTCGGCGCACTCGCCGTCACCGTGCAGGCCTCGCTCTCGTTCCTCTACCACTGGGACGACATACCCGCCCGCATCTTCATCTCCCTGATGCTCGGCGTGCTCTGCGGATCCATCTTCACCGTCTTCTGGTTCCTCGGCGACTCCCGCCGCATGCGCGAACTGCGCAGCGAAGAATTCGAAGAACGCGCCCGCCGCCTCGAATACGAGCAGGAACAGGAACGCCGCCTCGCCGCGCAGGACGAACGCACCCGCATCGCCCGCGAAATGCACGATATTGTGGCGCACTCGCTCTCCAGCATTATTTCCCAGGCGGACGGGGCACGCTACGCCGCCGCGAGCGCCCGCACCGCACGCGCCCAGCAAACACAACAGGCACAGCAGGCAGAGCAGCAGACTGAACAGGCAGAGCAGTCGGGTCAGGCTCAGCAACAGAGCACGCCGGACATTGCCGAGCAGACCCTCGAACTCATCGCAGAGACGGCACGCGACTCCCTCACCCAGATGCGTTCCCTACTCGGGCTACTGCGCACGGACGAGGCAACCGCCTACGCACCCGTTCCCACCCTCAGCGATGTGCCCGCCCTCGTGGAGCAGAGCCGCCGCGCCGGGCTACCCGTCACCTTCACCGGAATCACCGGCACCATGGCGCGTACCCTGCCGCAGGGTGCCGAGCTGGCGGCGTACCGCACCGTGCAGGAGGCGCTCACCAACGCGCTCAAGCACTCCCCCGGCGCGGCAACCACCGTCACCATTCACTGGGGTGAGGATGGTCTGCACTTGCGGGTACATAACGGCCCGGTTTCCTCTACCGTGGCTCAGCACATCGCCCGCCCGGTACCCGGTAGCGGCAACGGTCTGCGCGGCATGAGCGAGCGCATCGCCCTCTACCACGGCACCCTCACCTACGGTCTGCAACCCGACGGCAGCTGGCTCGTTGAGGCGACGCTCCCCTACCGCGACCTCTAATACCTCTGACTCCGTTCACCTTGCTTATTCCTCCACCCGGTCACTATGACCTAGGATTGAAACCATGTACTCCTCTGAAACACAGAACACCCAGCCAATCCGCGTGATGCTCGTTGACGACCAGCGCCTAGTGCGCGGCGGCTT
>ERZ773272.785-NODE-785-length-12391-cov-7.443985_pt1 | contig 12391 bp, 15 predicted proteins | sample MGYA00511891_ERZ773272 | MGnify/ENA primary metagenome ERZ773272 (study PRJEB29015, sample SAMEA2738150) | human oral metagenome | biome: human oral; feature: human-associated habitat; material: saliva | place: China | collected 2198 ...
GAACAATTCCATCGTCTTCTATCAAATAGGCCATGTGCTCCCAGAAGGGTAATTCTTGTTCAAGATTATCTTCTAAAGCTAGCACTTGGTTCATCAAGTTTGCTGAAATTCCTTCGACTTCACGCGCCTCAATCTCATAAAATTTTGCTTTCAAAAGAAAGAGCGCTGACAGAAAGAGCGAATAAGAGGAAACAAAAGCTTGCAAGGAAGAGTTGACATAAATCCTCGCTTCTTGAAAAACTTCCCTTCCTTCTTGATTGCAAAGTAAAAAGATTTGCTCCTCTTCTCCGATCACAAAAAAACCTAAAAAACACTGGCCAAAAAGCCTATAACTCTCTTGCTCTTTTCTTAGTTCTACCAAATCAGTAACTACCTTGACAAAAGAAAATCCCATTTTCGAATAATCTTCTAAATAAGCAAAGAGGTTGAAACGAATCTCATCAAGACGAAATGGTTTCTCCTCTGAAGTTACCACACAAAAGCCGTGCTCCTTCACGAATTCATCGATATTGACTGTCATTTTTCTATCCGATCTCCTAGGTTCTTTTCACCCAATTTTTTTAACTCCCAAAGCTTGATAGCCGCATCTTTTCTGAGTCCCATAAAGAGGCTTGCTAAGGTTACTGCTTCCTCTTTTTTATAGACTTGAGAACTAATACTGGCCCATCCATCTTGCAGGCATTCAATTTTTAAATAGAAATCTCGCTCTTGTCCAAGTTTCCCTGTTACGTCATCTATTTCATAAGAAGCAGAGAGCAAAGAAACTGAGACAAAGTCACCAGGTCTTCGATACATCCGCATAACAGATTCTTTCTGATTGATAGAGTGGATATCCTCTTTTGTTTCAGCCCTATCACTGTCCGATAAAATCACCCAATCCCTATCATCCTCTGATGAATAAAAACGCCATTCTTTCTCTACCATGTCCTACTCCATCTCCTGGTACTTCTCTTGTCATCGACTACACCTAGTAATAAGCGACTTCGCCTAAACCATATTCTAAAATTTCAAGACTATTGAGGGAGAGTTTAAATCCTCTACCATGCTCCGAGTCCTCTCTCAGTCCAAATTCCAAGCCGAAAATTAGGTCTACATCCCTTTGTTCCGACAAGATAAAAATGGAAAGGAGTCTAGCATGTGCTAGTCCTAGAAATTCCTCCTGGATTTTTGCCAAAGCTGTGGGATACCCTACGGATGATTGATCCAGTAGATTATCGAGAGTATCATAAAATAGAAAAAACTGTTCTTATTTAATTCCTCATGTAGCATAATATTCAAACTCCTCAAACAACTCGAGCATATTTATTTTCTCTATTGTTCGATACTTCTTCGGGATTTTTTTACAGCTTGTCTCAAACCATTCATAATAAGCATTTTTCCATCTAGCAAACTGCTCTTTTGTAACTCGTCCTTTAGCCTTTTCTGGCACTTCCATTGCCCAAGACACATAGAGATCAAGATAAGCTGGTATTGTCATTCTATCCGGTTGCCAATCACTCAATCCTGCCTCATCCTCAAAAGCGATTTCAATATATTCAAGCAAACTATCAAAATAGACATCAATCGCAAGTGCAATAAAGACCTTTCTTTCTGGGAAATCTAAATAAGCTAGCTGTTTAAAACCTATCTCATAACCCTTCGGAGTATTTCTAAAAAAGAAATACTTCAAAATAACATCTAGTGTTTTTGCAAGTGTTTCTGATTTAATAGTATAAGTTTCCACATAGTTTCTTAATAGTTCTTGCCACTCATTATTCATTTCTTGCGTAAATTTATGTTGCTCTGTGGGGAAACGTGCCAAATCAATTGCTAGAATAAACATATGCCCTAACATGCTTTCCTCTAACTTACTCGTTACAGCCAATTCTTCCATTTGTTTACTAATGGTTTTCAATGCTCTTGAGTAAATACAATTATGAGCAAACGTTGCACTATCATTATCAAAAGGGGATATACCGTATTTTGCCATTTTTATTTTCCTTGAATTTCAGCTAAGACTTCTCAATAGTCTTAATACCTCTATACTGCTTTTCTATTGAATTGATTTCCACAATCAGATTATCATTACAATGGAAATCAATCATCCAAGCGTGTTTTTACATTTGCCTTCATCCAATCGAATACTCTAGGATCGGACTCTTTATATTTTTTCCCATAGATAAGAGCAAAAACTTCTAGCAAATCATAAACCGGCTGTAAAGGATATTCTTCCTTATACTTCTTGCTTGGCATTTGTCTACAATTCTCATCTCGATACATTAGGTTATAGTTTCCAACATTTCGAAGAAGTAGCTGATCCTCTTCCTCAAGGATAGGCCTATAGCCTAATTTTTTCCATAGTCCCCATTTCATAAAATAAGTACTTGAATAAATCGCTTTTTTTGTGTCAAATTCAATACTATCTATATCTATATCTTTAAGATTTACTGCTTCCTTTGATAAAACATAAGCGCACAATCCTTTAGTTTCGTAACTTAAATAGATTAAATGACAAGCAAAACATGGATCCGATTGATAAGGGGGTGTTAATAGGAAAACCTCTCCTTCAGTTAATTTGATTCTTTCTTTCATCAAAGTTTCCTCTCTCATATTTTCTCAACACTAGTTTCCATATCCATTCTTCTTGTAAAAAAAACTATACTTTTTCTTTATCAATCGCCTAGCTTTAGGCTAAGAGAAATCCTGTCATTCTTTAAACAAGCATTATCTCTTAATGAACTAGCTAGCTAAACCTATTTTCGTTTCAGATAAGGACTAAGCCAGGTTGTTCCACTACCATCACATGTTTGATCTATTAGCCTTTTCAATTCTATAAATTCTCTGTCCTAGCACAGAGAATTACCATGATCCACTTAACTTCCAAACCCTTCCTAGTGGTTATCCCATTCAAGACCCAAACACCTAGACACATCGTCAAAATAATCATCCCAGGCCCATTGGTAATCCTTCCGATTCAATAGATAATCCACATACTTTTCATTCGTCCAATTTTCTGCGTAAATAGTCAGAGCTCTCTTTTTCTCTTGATCTTGGATATCACCTATGTTCTCCAGGGCCTTTCTTGCACGCGCACTCATATTTTCGACATACAAGATATCTGGATCCTCTGGACAAATGGTCTCCGTCAAATCACAGAGTAGGAAATCTACAAAACTAAGATGAGCCACCGATAGATCTGCATACAACTTTTCTACTTTCTTTGTCTTCGACCCAAAGGTACATTCAGACAGTTTTCCAATAATTTTATTATACTGAAATTCTGGTAGGGGAAAGAAAATGTCGTGCATCTTGCACTGTTTAAAGAGGCATTCTCTGATTTGACTGACATCTTCTATAGATGGGCGTTTCATCTGACATGAAAGGAAGTTAGACGATATAATGTGACTGTCATAAAATAAAGTTCCATTTAAATTGCATCGTTTGAAAGTACAGTTTCGAATAACTGTATGATTTTTAAAGCCCATTTCCCTCAAATCACAGTTTTCAAAAAAGACATTCTCAAAGATACAGTTTTCAAACACAACCCGAAGATCCGCTATTCCTTTGATTTTTGTATCCTTAAAGTAGCGGTTGTTAAAAAATATGATGTTCCTAGCACCCTCTATCATTTGATCAATCGATAACTCTTCCCCACTATTTAGGATAATTTGACCATCTTTTATGACAATCCCATCTATTTCTTTCATAATATCCTCCGTCTGCTCTCACAGCAACTTTGGCTTGTTACTCCTAGTAAAATCCTTTGTTCAATATCTAGTTCTATATTTAATTATCAAAAGGCAGAAAGGTATCATGCTGATGATAATACTTCAAAGCCTCGACCAAGTCTTGGGGACTTGCATCTGGCTTTTCTTCAAGTGCGACTGCAAGGACATCAAGCAACTGCTCTCCATAGTAGACTAGCTGGAGATCTTGCTCCGCTACATCCGTCGGATAGACATCACGGTCTTCCACGACATCTGGATAATCTGATACCCAATAGAGCCTATCTAGTGCAAGTTCTCCATCCTCCTTGCCATAGAGGCAAAAATCATCTGAAGAAGACTCGTCCACGCATACTTGCTTGATGATCTGCTCTAGTGAAAGTTCTTGGTGTTTCCGCATGCCTTCTCCTTTTTGAGTCTCTCTTCCCATAGGCTTTTTTTATTTGACCTCCATATTACAGGTCCCTTTTAGGCTATCATACCATAAGATTCCCTTTCCATAAAGCTAAAATAGAAAATGAGCCCAGCGATTTTACTAGACTCATTTCATCCTTGTTATTTTACTTTTTTCAGCCCAGACTGATCGCTCAACCAATCCTCTTAGACAGTGCTCTTATCCTTGATCTGTGGGAACGTCACACGAAAGAGACTTCCGCGTCCTTCTTCAGAAATGATCTTCACCTCTGCTCGATGCAGGTCTGCAATGTCCTTAATAAAGGATAAGCCCAGTCCGATGCCACTATTGAGGCCCTTGTTTCGCGAATCCTCCACCTGGTAGAAGCGATCCCAAATCTTGCTCAGATGGTTTGGTGCAATCCCAATCCCATCATCCGCTACCTTGAGAACAGCACCAGCTGGACTAGCCTCCAAGCGGATGGTAACCTTGGTCTTGGTAAATTTCACCGCATTGCTCAATAGATTATCCAGCGTCCGAGTTACCAAGACAGCATCCCCCTGAATCCAGAGGTCCGGCTGAATGCTTACTTCAAAGGCGATGGGGCTTTCTGCCCACTTCCTCTCCTGTCCCTGACAATAATTTGCTACCAGGGTTGATAGACAAATGGGTTTTAAATCCGACCACTGCAGGTGTTGGGCCTTGGATATTTCCAAAATCTGCTCGGTCATCGATTTCATTAATTTAGCCTGCCGATGAATAACCATCAAAGATTCCTTGGTCTCCTCTAGGTTGTCTGCATATTTGGAGCCAAACTCACTTTCCGATACGATGACTGACAGAGGGGTTCGCAACTCATGGGATACATTCTGGTTGAATTGCTTTTCTTTCTCAAAAGTCGACTGAACAGAAGAAATCAAATTATTAAATACCTTGGTAAGACGAGACGTTTCTACATAATCCTTCTGATGCTCGGTCGACACGCGCTTACTGTAGTCTCCGCTCTCTGTTATTTCCTCTGCCATTTGGGTCACCTCTCTAATCGGCAGGAAGGCCTTACGGAGGATCCGACGTCCCCCCCAGGCCATCCCAAGGATGGACAGAGGAGCTATAATGGCCAAAGATAGCAAGAAGAGAGTCATCTCTTTTCCTAGGCCTGAAGCTAGACGAACACCCCGGACCCATTTGCCCTCACTCTCATTATAGACATCGAGATAATAATAGGACGCTTGAGAAGTACTGTAGGTCGATAAGGTCCCTGAGGACAGGCTCGCATTGGCATCAAAGCCACTTGGCAGAGCCCCCTGCTCCAACTCTCTATTTTGATTATAGAGCGCAAAATAATTCCCATCATCAAAAGACTCAAACTCTTCCAAATCAGCAGCCATTTCCATGGTCTTCTGCTCTAGTTCTCCACGGGCGCTATAACTCGACCAAGTCCCTGAGATGATAAAGGAAGCTCCAAACATAAGGACAAAGAGGAAGGAAACAAAGAGCGTATACCAGAGCGTCACTTTAGAGACGATTGAGGGTGAGTTAGAGGATCTCTTCATTTTTGAAAACATAGCCCAGCCCCCTTTTCGTCTGAATAATCGATGGATTCTGGAGTTTCTTACGGATATTCTTGACCAAAACATCGATGATATTGGACTCCCCAACATAGTCAAAATCCCAAATATGCTCGCGTATCTGCTCCCGGCTTAAAACCACATTGGGATGGCGCACCAGGCACTCTAGCAACTCAAACTCCTTGGAAGTCAGGTCAACCAAAACTCCCTTGTGTTGGATGGTCTTTTTTGCCAAGTCCATGGAATACTCACCAAATTGGACCAGGTTGGTTAAGGTTTCTCGATTGTTCCGACGTAACATGACGCGAATCCTAGCCAGTAATTCATCAAATTCAAAGGGTTTGACCAAGTAATCATCTGCTCCAGCATCCAGACCGATCACTTTGTCTTCCAGGCTGTCTTTAGCCGTTAGCATCAGAACTGGGGTCTTAATCTGATGATTTCTCAAGTAGCTCAATACACCCAAACCATCCAGCTTGGGCATCATAATATCTGAAATAATTACGTCATACTGGGACACACGAATGTAGTCCAAGGCTTCCTGACCATCATAGGCCGCATCAACACTATACTGCTGGGTTTTGAGCAATTTGACAAGACTACGGTTCAAGTCTACTTCGTCTTCAATCACTAATACTTTCATAGCCACTTACTCCAAGTTTATTACCTTATTATACCATGCTTCCATAAAAAATCTCGGCTAGGAAAAGCCTAGTCGAGATCTTACTTTAGTTAATCGTTATCCAGGTCCACATCTTCTTCCAATACGGTACCTGTATTGGCATCTAACTCTAACTCAACTTCTTGATTGCCTTCTCGCAAGCTAACGCTATAGATAAGTTTACCTTCTTCTACATCTAACTCTACTTTTTCGATACTAGCATTCGGGTATTTTGATTTCAGCTGGCTCTCTACCTTAGCCAAGTCCAACTGAACACTTGCTCCGATTAATTGCTGATCCTCGCGATCCTGACTCAAATCCTTGGTTTTTGATTTCAAGATAGCACCAGACTGGCCATCGATCTTATATTCTTTTTCATTTTTTCCATCCAAAATGGTCACTTCATACACTGCTTTTCCATGTTTTTCTTCTTGCTCGTAGCCAATTACTTTTCCACCCTTAGCTTCTTTCAGAGCTTTTTCTTTAGCTTGTGCAAGGGTGACAGATGCAGTCACTGTTGAAGAAGTAGTCTTTTTACTTGTTCCAGTATTGGCAAAGGCTACTACAGAACCTAGGGTGGCAGTTGATAGAGAGAGGATTGCAAGACTTGCAAGAGCTTTTTGTTTGATTGTTTTTTTCATGTTTGTTTCCAACTTTCTTTTTTTCTTATCAAGTTCTTCTTGATGATTCTATTTTATCCAAGAAAGATGAATCCAAAATGAATGAGAAAAGTTTTTTTAAAAATTTTTAAAAAAAAGACTGAGTGAATCGACGAGCTCTTTGCAACTATCTTTCTCAGTCCCCTTTCTATTTCTATCTTACTCCTCCTGCAAGATCTGATTAATAAAGTCTGCAATTGATTCAGCTACCTTTTGCATTTCGAGAGAACCTAGCGCACCTATATCATTTTCATAAATGCTATCGTCCCCATTCTTTTTGAGGAAATAGGCCAGATCCCCATCTTGACCGATCATAAAGAAATCTGGTTCATCCTCATCAATCTGGTAGGTTTGATTGCGTTCGGTAAGATCCTCTTTAGCATAGAGACAAATACCCGTCTCACCAATGTCATAACCTGGCTGATCCCCTAAGTCATCAAGAAATACCTGATATCCTTTCGGCAAGGAAAAACCAAAATCATATTCGTGCATGCTTTAACCTCCTGCTTTCTCAGTTCTCTATTTCAAACTCCAGCCACCATCAACCGTCAGGATTTGCCCTTGCATGGCAGACGCTTTCCCACTTGCTAGGAAGAGGCTAACTTCAGCTATTTCACTTGGCTCAATCCAGCGTTTGATCGGAGTTTCACTAGCTACCCAGTCTGCTAAGCCACCGGGTTCAAAGTCCGCAGCGGTCATAGCCGTTTTGACAGCACCTGGTGCAATGCCAAAGATCTGAATCCCAGCTTCCGCATAATCCAGAGCCAACTGCTTAGTAAAGCCCGCTAGAGCATGCTTGGAGGAAGTATAAGCGTGACCGCCACCTCCCGCTAGGCTAGAAGCAATGGAGCACATATTGAGGATGATCCCTTGCTTCTTCTCCAACATTTGGGTCAGATAATGCCGTGTCAACTCTACCGGAGTCACATAGTTGATCTCAAAGATCTCCTGAATCTCCTGAGCGCTTTGCTCAAGAAGTGGTTTGTAGTCATCCAAAACTCCAGCCGTATTGCACAAGACGTCGACCTCGGGACACCAGTCAAAAATTGGTTCCAAGTCAAGCGTTAAATCTCTCTGCAAGAAATGGAAAGCACCTGGCAACTGGGGATCTGCCCCCTGGTCCACACCATAAACCTGATAGCCCTTTTCTAGAAAGAGACGAGCTTGAGCCAGACCAATCCCGGAACTCACGCCCGTAATCAAGACCCGTTTAGTCATGGACTTCCACCCAATCTGTCGCTAAGACATCACAAGGGGTTGGACTCCACATGGAGAATCCTTCGCCTTCACCAGAGACGTTGATAAGGAAATACGGCGTCACCTCTAGTGCTACTCCATTTTGCTCAATGGTATCAAACAATTGGACATAGTTTTCTGCTCCACCCCAACCAGTTCGCACATATTTCTTTTTTGCCTTTAGTCCAGGCAAGATTTCTTCGAATGTCATGATCTTCTCCTTTGATTCATACTCCCTTTTATTATAACAAAAAACAAGCATCCTCGTTGCTTTCTATCCGGCATTTCTCCATCAGCTCAAAAGAAAAAGCCAGAGGTCTTCTCTGACTTTTCATCAATCTTCTTGTTTATTTTCTTCTGAATGGCCATACCCATAGCCAAAATAAATTCCTATCCCAATCAAGAGAGCAACTCCGAAGGTTAGCCAAGTCGATAGAGAATACTGAGTCATAAAGGACAGACAGACTACAATCGATAGGATCGGCAAGACTGGAACCAAGGGTGTTTTAAATTCACCAGGTCCAGGAGCCCCGTGTTCCTTGCGCAATTTCAAGAGGGCAAAGGCTAACATAACAAGATAAGCTAAGGTACAGATATTTAAAAAGGAAGCGATGCTTGCAAGTGGAAAGACTCCACCAGCAATGGCTGCCATTGATCCAGCTACCAGTGTAGCATTTTTAGGAATTTTGGTTTTTGGATGAAGCTGCTTCATAGAATTTGGCAGGAGACCATCCCGCGCTAAACTATAGATCATCCGTGAGAGGGCAAAGGTCATAGAAATGCAGACGGTAATCAAGGTCAAAATAGCTACTAGCGAGACATAATTTCCAGCCCATCCTGCACCGACCTGACGAAGGGCAAAGGCAACTGCATCTTCTACATTCAAATCCTTAAAAGGAACCATACCGGTCAACACCAAGGTCACTAAAATATAGAGAACCGTTGTGATCAAGAGACTCAGGACAATGCCGCGAGGAACGTTCTTTTGTGGTTCCTTGATTTCATCGACCGCCATTGAAATAGACTCAAAGCCAAGAAAGGCAAAGAACATAAGCGAAGCGCCAGCCATAATCCCTGTCTGGCCTCCATAGATTTCTCCAAATCCATAAGGAGCAAAGTTTGCCCAGTTTCCAGGATTTAGATGGAAAATTCCAACAAGGATAAACAAGGCAAGAGCAGAAAACTTCAGTAAAACTAGCAAGGAATTAAAGCGTAAGACCGCTTTTGCATTCATGAGGACCAAGGCGGTGACCAGGACCATCACCAAAATCGGCAAGAGATCCACATAAGTCCCCGCAGCTGGGTCAAAAGTCCCATTTAAAGCCGTTGGCAGCCTCCAGCCAAGATTGGCTAACAAACCTTTGAAATAAGCAGCCCAACCCGAAGCTACCCCTGATACGGCTGTCATAAACTCCATCACAGTCAACCAACCAGCAATCCAGGCTGGAAACTCTCCAAAGATGGCATAGAGATAACTATAGGCTCCCCCAGTTGCAGGGATCCGCGAAGCAAATTCTGCAAAAAAGAGAGCAGATAAGCCAACGCAAAATGCTGCAATCACAATGGAAACAATCAAGGCTGGGCCAGCTAAATTCGCTGCTGCAGTCCCCGTGATCGTGAAGATCCCTGTCCCCACCATGGCACCGATTCCTAAAATAATCAAATCCCACAATCGTAAATGACGGTTCAGACCCGGGTGTACTTGCCCAAGGCTTTTTTTTCGAAATATATTCATGTCGCTTCTCCCATCTAATCAGTCTATTCTATCATACTTGGAAGAGAAAAGAAAACACCGTTGCCGTTACCATCGGTCATCTTTGGAGCTTAAAAAGCGAACCAAGACTTAGTCCATCCACCCCCTCAAAGCAGGGCTTCGAGCAATCAACCACTGCGCGATGCAGTTATTTCTATCCACTATAAAGAGCTGGACAGTTTTTGCCCAGCTTCTTTTTCATTCTATTCACCATTTTCTGTCTTATTCTTTTTCAAAGAGCGAATCGTGAACCAATAGTAAATCATCAATCCTATCATAATGATCATCGTAGGCAAAATGATAGTCGTTGTAGGATCCTGAATTCCTTGAGCCAAGGTCCAGCGATGCAAGAACCCAACCACTAAAAAGGCGACGATAGGAAAGACGAAGGCTCTGCCAAACTCTTCTTTCCATTGCCACAAAATGAGGACGCCACTAGCCCCTGTCATCAGGAGAGTATCCCATGGATTCGGCACTGTCAACCAAGCAAGAGCTGGTAAGAAACGGACCCCTACCATTTCACTGATGACATAGATCCCAAGAACAAAAACGACTGCTACATAAATTGCTTTTTTTGACTTTTCTTCTACAAAAATGAGGCAACGAAGGAGATAGAAGATCATCCCAACAGCTAGGAGTCCCAAAATGATGTCGGTCAAATAGACCAGTGGCCTGAGAACCAGGACCGCTTGAGAAGCAAAATCACTTAAGAGGCGATAAAAAATCACAATTCCTGAGATGATCGCCCCATATTTCAAAACAGATCGCGTGGATTCTTTGGGCATATTCTCTATGATTTGGTCTGCCATTCCCTTTGGATCCTGTCCAAAATAGTCCTTTGCCGTCAATCCATCTCCGCTTGCTTGCGAAAAATCTAGCGCTAAATTATAGACCTGCTCTCTTAAAGCCTTCTCCTCATATAAGAAACCGGCAACATTGAAATAATCCCAGAGGTCTTGGAAATAAGCTTGGTCCTCCTGACGAAAGGTTTGAACCAAAGCCTGTGTTTCTTCATAATAAATAGCTGATTTCATATTGCTTTCCCCTTTCTTTGGAGACGAAATACAAGGAGGAACAGGACTAGTCCTATAAGAGGAAGTAGCCAGCCTATTAAATGAGCAGTTTCCTGATCCACAAGACGAATCCAGCATCCAGTAACTAGGAAAGTCAGGCCCATGACCAGTAGACTCATCATCAAACGCTCCCTGCTTCTATAAGCCATTACCGCAAACCCAAGTAGGACTAAGACAGCAAGAGCAATCGCCCAACTATCTGACAAGAAAATACTTCCAATGTGGCCAAAATAGGTCGAAAATAGTCGTACGATGTTCAAAAACACTAGCAGGCTGATCACACTGAGAAAAATAGCCCAAGGACGCTTCATTTCTCCATAGCTCTGTTTGGACCAAAGCCACAGGATGAACTGATTGAATACCAAGAAATTGAGTAGAATGACAACATATGTTAAGGGTTGTATTTTCAGTGGCATCATCCAGGTAAAATCCATTAAATAACGCATGCCAACTAAGATCACTCCAAGTATGAAGACTAGTCCCATATAAGAACCTAAAGAACGTTTAGGTAACTCAGAAAGAATTTGATCCACCATCGCCCGTGGATCCTTTCCAAAATAATCTACTGCTCGAACACCTTCTTTCTCCGCAACCTTTAAGTCACATACCATATTATAGAGTTGTTCACCGAGTGCTTCATCATCATAAAAATAGGCCTTTGCCCCAATATAGGCCACCATTTTTTTCACATAGGTTTGATCCTCCTTGTTTAGGTGCCTTAATTCAACTGACATTTTTTCTGTATAATCTTCGATCATTCTTCCCCCTCCTTTTTCACACGTTCTACTTTACTAACCAAATCCTGCCACTGGTCCCAAAATTCCCCTAAACGCTCTTTTCCAGCATCACTGAGTGAAAAATACTTGCGATCAGGACCATCTGGAGAGGGCCTCATTTCCCCATAGATAATGCCTTGTTTCTCCAATTTTTGAAGCAGAGGATAAATAGTCCCTGCGACAATTTTGTCAAACCCCATCTCTTTAAGACTTTGGATCAATTCATAACCATAGATTGGTTTTTTGGAAATAATCTCTAGAACACAGCCCTCCAAGACTCCCTTTAGCAATTGGGACTCTTTCATCCGTCTCACCTCTTTCTTCGTCCACTAGTTGGTTTTACATACTAGCCTCTTCACTATCAGTATACTCCTTTCCAACTAGTATGTAAAGCATAATAGCAGTTTTTTGAAAATTTTTTTATTCCTTAAAAAACGCTTAAAATCAAGGGTTTTAGGCATTCGGCTGTGTAAATATACAAAAATAGTTTAAAAAACACTTTATTTTATGGGTTGATTGGAGTATAATAATTAAAATTATTCAAAAGGAGACACGAATATGAAAAAA
>ERZ773272.793-NODE-793-length-12286-cov-2.795928_pt1 | contig 12286 bp, 9 predicted proteins | sample MGYA00511891_ERZ773272 | MGnify/ENA primary metagenome ERZ773272 (study PRJEB29015, sample SAMEA2738150) | human oral metagenome | biome: human oral; feature: human-associated habitat; material: saliva | place: China | collected 2198 ...
CTTTTCTCTGGTATTCCAGGGACGCATATAGCTGCCACTTTGCTTGGCATACCAGATCCCTCTCTCGATGGCTCCCATCTTTCCGTCCTGGTAAGCTCCGATATTAAAATAATTATAATGTCCGCTGCTTCCGGAAATAGAACCGCTGGTTCCTTTTCCCTGCTCCTGTAAAATCATGGAGGCCAAAACATAGGGATTCTGCTTAGACTGCTCTGCAGCCTTCATAATGATACTCACATAATCCACACCGCCTGCATTGGTTCCGCTGTTTGTATTGGAATTGTCTGTAGATGCCGCTGTGGTTTCGGAAGGAATAACCGTTCCCTCCGCATTGGATAAGTTTGTTCCCGGTCCTTCGTTGGAAATAACTACTGTTTCCGTTGAACTCTGGGTAGAGGAAGCATCTCCTCCGCTGTTTCCTCCATTTCCACCGGCTTGACTTCCGCTATCCATAAAGCTGCCCTTTAGCATAGCTACCAAACCGTCTCTCGTTTGCTCATCCGGATTATAGCTATGGAGTAAGAATTGGAAAATGTAGGACTCATCCAAAAAGTTTCTGGGATCCATATAGTACGCGGTTAATTGTCTGGAGGCACCAACCCAGGTAGGACCGTCAAATCCTACCCATGTTCCTGTATTCCAGTCATATTTTCCCTGATCGGTGGACTTCCAGGATGAAATAGCATTCTTGTCTACAAGACTGCCGGTTCCTTCCATTTCACCGTCTAAAACTCTCTGCCAATCCAAATTGGTATGTAAAGCCTTAAACTGCCAGTTGGGAAACTCTGCATGGAGAGCTCTTAGGCCGTCCTTATAAGCTTCCGGAAAGCCCTGTTGATTTAAAGCGTTCTCAAAGGCCTCATCCCTTTGGTATTGAACCGGAAATTTTACAAAATCGGAACGAATATATCCGCTTCCCCCTTGGAAATTAACCGGATACCAGCTTTCTCCGGAGGAGTTTTGCACCGGATCCCCTACTTTAACGGCTGTATTGGAATAAAGATTCGTCACCTTTTTACTGTTTTTGTTGGCTTCAGCCCTTACATTGACCATACTGCCCTTAATTACGGCATCCTTTTCTGCAGCAAAAGCTTGCGTAGCAAAAACGCTGCTCAAGATTAATCCTAAACTTATAAAACGTCTCCAACTTGTTCTTCTCATTTTTCTCCCTGCCCTTTACGCCAAAGAAGGATGTTCTCTAAGAAGCATCTCTTTGTGATCCATCAGGGAAAAAATCCCTGTCTTTATACATCTGCAATTCTATCGGAAATTATAAAGATTAAAAAATAATTTTCAATGAAGATTTTCTTGCATCATTTTAATTTTTTTATTTCCTTCCGTCAATGCTTCTTGGAATTATTCAGACAAATGACAAAGAAACGTAATGAACGAGGCTATCAGCAGAGAGAATGCCTCTCTTCTTGGATAGCTTTTGGAACGGGACACGCTATCGCTAACATCGCCTCATAGCGGCTCTAAGCTTTTATAAAACAAAAGCTAAGATCCGATGGGCTCAGATTGTCCCTTATCAAAAGCTATCCAAGAAGAGATAAATTATGATACTCCTCTGCTTATAGACTCTAAAATAATGTAGAAGGAAGCAAAAAGGGCTGCAAAAATCAAGATTCGGAAGAAATTTTCGACAATATAGGTCTGAATGCGGGGTAGTCTGAGCCAACCGGTACTTGCGAAAAACAAGTGGAACGTAGTTTTTCGCTTAGTATCCGCTGTGAGGCGAAGCTAGCGAGAGCGTGCCCCGTTTCAGACCTATATTGCTGAAATTTCTTTATGAGCTTAATTTTTTACAGTCTTTTTTGCTTCCTTCTGTATTGTTTCTTCTACCTCGTATTACACCGGGTAGGCTTTATTTTCTTTATCCGCGTTCTTTAACGCGATACCGGATTTCTGGGCATCTCTGTACTGGAAGAAGTCCTTGGCTACCTGAGGGAATAATGCATAAGACAATACATCCTCCGGCTGCTGCATCCACTCCTTACACTCTTCCTTAAACTGCTCAAGCTGTGGTGGAATGTGGTCTGCAGGGCGATCTGTCATCTGCTTCTCTCCCTTTAAGACCTTCTTCAGCATTTCTTCGTCCATAGGCTTTACGGTTCTACCGAACTCTCCTGCAACCAACTTGTAAGACTCCTTGGGAACCATCTTATACCGCTCTCCGGTAATCACATTCATTACCGCCTGGGTTCCTACAATCTGAGAAGAAGGGGTAACCAATGGCGGCTCTCCAAAGTCCTTACGCACTCTTGGAACCTCTTCCAAAACCTCCTGAAGCTTCTCGTCCTTCCCAGCCTGATGCAGCTGGGAAATCAGATTAGATAACATTCCTCCGGGAACCTGATATTTTAAGGCCTTGATATCTACGCCCAATACCTTTGTGGAAAGGAGACCGGACTTGATACATTCCTCCCGGTAAGGCTGGAAATAGTTGGAAATCTCAATCAGCTTATCCAAATCAATGCCGGTATCATACTCTGTTCCCTGTAAAGCGGCTACCATAACCTCTGTGGAAGGCTGGGAAGTTCCCATAGCCAGCGGAGTAGATGCGGTATCAATAATATCCGCCCCGGCTTCAATAGACTTTAAATAGGTCATAGATGCCATACCGGAGGTATAGTGGGTGTGCATTTCGATAGGAAGAGAGGTTCCTCTCTTTAAAGCCCCAACCAGCTCTGTTGCCTCCTTAGGAAGAAGCAGACCTGCCATGTCCTTAATGCAAAGGGAATCCGCACCGAGATTTTCTACATCTCTTGCCAGGTTCTCCCAGTATTCCAAGGTATAGGCATCTCCCAGAGTATAGCAAAGGGCAATCTGGGCATGTCCCCCTTCTTTTCTGGTAGCCTTTACGGCAGTTTCCAGATTTCGAATATCATTTAAGCAGTCGAAGATACGAATAATATCAATACCGTTTGCAACAGATTTTTCTACAAAGTACTCCACCACATCATCTGCATAGTGATTGTAGCCTAAGATATTCTGTCCACGGAACAGCATTTGCAACTTCGTATTCTTAAAATGTCTTTTCAACATCCGAAGTCTTTCCCAGGGATCTTCCTTTAGGAAACGAAGGCAGGCATCAAAGGTTGCTCCCCCCCAACATTCCACCGCATGGTATCCTACCTGATCCATCTTATCCAAAATAGGCTCCATCAATTCACTGGGCATTCTTGTGGCAATCAAGGACTGGTGTGCATCTCTCAGCACGGTCTCCGTAATCTTAACTTTTGCCATATTTTCCCCTTTCTATTTCACTCCAAACACAGCCATAAAGATTCCTGCTGCAACCGCTGTTCCGATAACTCCTGCCACATTTGGTCCCATGGCATGCATTAGAAGGAAGTTGGTCGGGTCTGATTCCGCTCCCACCTTTTGGGATACTCTTGCCGCCATAGGTACGGCAGAAACGCCGGCAGAACCGATTAACGGATTAATCCGCTTTCCGGAGGCATAGTACATAATTTTTCCAAGAAGTACTCCTGCCGCTGTTCCAAAGGCAAAGGCTACCAGTCCTAAGAACACAATCTTTAAGGTATTTACATTTAAAAAGGCTTCTGCAGAGGTGGTTGCTCCCACAGAGGTTCCCAGTAAAATAACCACAATATACATCATGGCATTTGCCGCAGTATCTGTTAACTGCTTTACCACACCGGACTCTTTAAATAAATTTCCCAGCATCAGCATACCTATAAGCGGTGCTGTGGTGGGTAAAATCAAACAAACCACAATGGTTACCACAATGGGGAACAGAATTTTTTCCAGCTTGGAAACCGGTCTTAACTGCTCCATCTTACACATCCGCTCTTCCTTGGTGGTTAAAGCCCGCATAATAGGCGGCTGGATGATAGGAACCAAAGACATATAGCTGTATGCCGCAACCGCAATAGGTCCCAGCAATGCCGTCTGTCCCAGCTTATTGCAAAGGAAGATGGAGGTTGGACCGTCCGCTCCTCCGATGATGGAAATTGCCGCAGCCGCCGCTCCGTTAAAACCAAGGAAAATGGCAATAAAGTAAGCTGCATAAATACCGAACTGTGCCGCCGCTCCCAGTAAGAAGCTGATGGGATTGGCAATCAACGGGGAGAAGTCCGTCTGGGCTCCCACTCCCAGGAAAATCAAAGACGGTAAAATGGTCCATTCATCTAAGCGGAAGAAATACCATAAAAGTCCCCCGGTTCCATTGATGGACTTTTCCGGGCTTAACATAATATCCGGATAGATATTTACCAAAAGCATTCCGAAAGCAATAGGTACCATCAATAAGGGCTCAAAGCCCTTGGCAATTCCCAGATACAGGAAAACCAGGGCAACAAGAATCATCAGGTAATTTCCCGGAGTAAGATGAAAGAAGGCCGTTTGCTGTAGTAGATTGGATAAGGTCTCTACTATATTCATGAAAATATCCTCCTATCCTAACTTTATGCGTTTAAGCTGGCCAATTTCGCACCGGATTCCACGCTGTCTCCCACCTTTACGTTAATGCTTGCTACAACACCATCCTGTGGAGCTACAATGTCGTTTTCCATCTTCATGGCTTCCAAAACAAGAAGTACGTCTCCTGCCTTTACACTATCTCCTTCTTTCGCCTTTACCGCAAGAATCTTTCCGGGCATAGGCGCGGATACTGCCACATTGCCTTCCTTGGCAGCTGCTTGGGGTGCGGAGGCTACAGGAGCAGAAGCTGCAGGCGCGGATTTCTCCACTGCCTTTGGAGCGGAAACAACACCGCCGTTTTTCTCCTCTACTGTTACATCATAAGCTACACCGTTTACTGTAATTGTATACTGCTTCATAATCTCTCCTTATCTCCGTCTTCTAATCGAACGAACCACCAGACCGTTGTTTAATTCCTTGGCATCCTTAAAAGGATTTTCCACGACCTGCTCCGCTTCATAGGCCTCAATAGCCGCCATCATTACAATGCTTAATACATCCTCAGGGATACCCTCTTCTTTTTCTATAACGGGAACCACGCGCTTGGGAACTTGCTTTTCTACCGCCCTAGCTGTAGGAGCCGGCATCTTTCTCTTAGCCTTTTTCTCTTGGTGCTTTTCTTCCCAAATGTGAATGTACTTAAACAGGCTGATAATCCAGGCAATGAAAATGAGTACGGCAAAAACCATTCCCATTCCCACCAAGAGATTCTGTCCGGCGGAAGCCATCTTCTCTTCCATACTGTACTCCGGAACAAAACTCATGGAGTTAAATCCGCTGTAATCCTCTTTTAAGGATGCATCAAAGTCTAATTTTCTTTTTTCGAACTGTGCCACAAGATGGAACTTGTATTCTCCATTCTCTTTTGTGACAATGTTCTCCTTGACCTCCTGAAATTCTCCAAGCTCCTCTTTGTCATTCTTGAAATTATTTAAGGCATTATAGAGAACCTCTTCTTTAGCCTTGTAGGCCTCCTGAATCCCCTGATTAAGACTACTCTCATCCTGGGTTACCATAGAGGTAAAATACTGCTCTATCGTTTGTTCAAGTTCAGCCGATGTGGAAGGATCCAAGGCTTCCGCTTCCACAGTCTGCTTTCCGCAGGAAAGCAAAAAGAAGGACAGAAGCAAAGTACAGAGGAGGAACATTTTCTTTATTTTCTTCATTTTCCCCTCCTAGTTGCTTCCGAATTTTTTATGAAAATCAAAGTTAGCCTTTCCGTATAAGATTTCAAAAGAGGAAATAATTCTTTGACGGCTTTCCTCCGGTAAAATCAAATCATCCACATATCCTCTCTTTGCCGCCGCTAAGGCAGAGGATTTCTCCGCTAAAAATTTCTTACTTTCCTCTTCTCTCTCGGAAGCGGATTTTTCAGGATACAAAATATCCGCTGCGTATTTGGCATCCATAATGGAAATCTCAGACTCGGGATAAGCATATACCAGGTCAACGCCCAGTCCCTTACTTCCCATGGCAGCCCCCGCAGAGCCGATAGCTCTCTTCACAAGACTAACCATAGGCACGGAAGCATTTCCGTAAAGAGAAAGCAGACTTGCCATAGCCTTAGCCATGTGCTTTTCATTGCAAGAGCAGTTTTCAAATCCCGGCACATCACACACTGTCAGGATAGGAATAGAATAGCTGTTACAGAAACGAAGGAATTGATCCATCTTTTCCACTGCCTTCCAATGTAGAGGCTCACCATTAGTAGCCACCGCACCTACAGTCTGTCCATTTAAGGAAATAAAGGCAGTAACTGCCCCTTCTCCAAAATGGGGCTTTACTTCAAAAATTCTTCCTTCATCCGAAAGAGTTTCCAGTGCCTCTCTCGGTGCCAATGCAAAGAAGCCCTCCACACTGCGGTTTAAGCTGTCTTCCACATCCTCCTGATAAGCGGCATCTTCATTATTGGCAGGCAAAAAGGCAAAAGCCTTACGGATTTCCGCAAAGATTTCCTCTTCCGTGCCGTAAAAATCAAGATTTCCCTGCTTAGCCTGAGCTTCCGCTTTCGCAAAAGCCTCATCCTTATTGCCCTCCACCCCGTCAGGAGCGGTAAGAAATAATCTGGCCTCCTCTTTTTCCATAAAGGAAAAGTCGGAAAGAGAAGGAAGAATGGCAAGACCTCCTCCTACCTGGCCGAAAATCACCGTATATTGGGGAACCAGGCCCTTTGCCTTTGCCTTTTTCTCGTAAATGGTGGAAAGGGCGAAAATAGCATCAGTGGCTTCCGGAATACGAAGTCCGCTGGAATCCAGTAATTCCACCACAGGGCATCCCATTTTCATGGCTGTATCATAGAGACTTGCAATCTTCTTTCCATGCATCTCTCCAATGCTTCCGGAAAGTACCTCTCTGTCTTGTGCATAAATATATACCGGCTTACCGGAAATACTGCCATACCCACAAATGACCCCATCTGATGCTTCCTGCTTTTCTCCGGCATTAAAATCCGTACTTCTGCTGCAAACATGGGCACCGATTTCCACAAAACTGGATTCATCCAGCAAGGCCTCTATACGCTTCCTTGCCAAAGAGTTACGCTGATCCATAATCTTCCTCCATTTCTATTTTGGGGGCAAATTGCCCTTTTAACATGGCTTATTGTAAACGATAGCAAAATCTAATTCAAGCCAAAGAAATAACAAACTTTTAATATATGCTTCTATTTTTTAAAGCGTATTCCCTTAGGATAGAGGTTTCTAAGCCTTCCGTTTCGGTAATATCCAAAGCCCAAAGGAAGTCCGTCGCAGGTACAAAGAGCTAATCCTTTATCGCTTTCTTTGTCGCTTTTTTTATCGCTTTTTTCACTGTTTCCGTTGACTTTCCTGTCGGCTATAAGAAAATCCCGAAGCTCTTCTTTCTCTACCACTATTTCTTGTCCATTGAGATAAGCCTCTACCCTTCTGTCTTCTTTAGCCAAGGAGAGTCTGTAAAGCAATTTGATCTCCACCGATTTTTCCGGAAGCTTTGTAAGAGCCTCTCCCCATTTAGGAAGGTCGATAGCATGACTTAGGCTGTGGCTCCATTCCCACCCCTTCTTTCCCTCTTCCAACACGGCAATGCCGATGCGAAGAAGAGGCAAGGACAGAAAAGCTTTTAATGAAGAGGGGTAGTAAAAATATTTTTTGGCCTTCTTCTCCCACAGCATAGAAAGCTTAGAAGTGTCCACATCCTCTCTCTTTAGGTCATTTCCCTGCTTACGAAATATGGCAAAGTATTGTCCTTCTCCCACACTGTTATGAAAGTAAAGATGCCTCTCTCCTAAAAAGCTGAGCTCCGGATGCTTTTCTATAATCCATTCCCGCATTCCTTCATTTTCCTCCTCGGAAAATGTACAGGTGGAATAGGCCAAAAGCCCACCCTCTCTAAGCATTCCTATGGCATGGTCCAGAATCTCTCTTTGTAAGACCGCACATTGGGAAACCTTCTCTAAGGACCAATCCGCTATAGCCTCCGGATTTTTCCGAAACATCCCCTCTCCGGAACAGGGCGCATCCACCAAAATTCTGGAAAAGAAGTCCGGAAATTGCTCTTCCAGCTCTTCTGCGGAGCAGGAGCTTACCGCCACATGGCTATAGCCCATACGTTCCACATTTTTGGAAAGATTTTTGGCTCTTTCCATGATAAATTCGTTGGAGAGAAGGATTCCGCCTTCCTCTGTCTTCAGACGATCGGCAATTTGTAAGCTCTTTCCTCCCGGACTTGCACAAAGATCCAGACAGCGATCAAAAGGGCGAATCTCCATGTAAGGAACCACCGACATGGCGGATGGATCCTGAATATAATAAAGCCCCGCCTCATGGTAGGCATCGTGCCCGATTTGCACTCCTATACTTTGTAAATACTCTTCATCACAAAGGTATTCCCTGGTAGATTCTTTTATTAACTCTTCCAGCTTCCAATTTTCCTTCCAATCTTTTAAGGGAAAATCCGGATGAGCATCCACTTTCTGTAGGTTCAGCCGAAGCCCTCGCTTAGGAGGCATAGAACAGGCTTCTAAAAAAGCCTCCCAATCCTGCCCCAGCCTGATTTTCATTCTTTCACAAAACTCCTCAGGCAATGAAATATGATTTTCCTGACAGTTCTCCTTCATTTACACTTCCTCATCCTTTTTTACACCGGCATAGTCTAGGAGCATTTTCCCTAAGGCCTTTCCGGCAGAGAAAAATCCGGAGAATGCTCCGTAATGATAAAAACGCACCAACAGCATGCCAACAGGCAGGGCTAAAACCATTCCGGAAATCCCGTAAAGCTTATAGCCTAAAAAGAGAAAAATCAGAGCCAGTAAAGGGGGCAGCCCCACCGCATCTCCAATAATCTTCGGTTGCAAAATCTGTCGAATCATCTGGCTTAGAATGTAAATCAATAAAAGAGCCAAAAAGAGTAAAAATTTTCCCTTTAATAAAATCAGCGCCATCCAGGGCCACATAATAAATCCCACGCCGAAAACAGGGAGGGCATCCAAAAAAGCGGTTAGAAAAGCCAAAGGAATCGCAAGTTCCACTCTCAATAAGGAAAAACCGACGCTTAAGAGAATAAACACACAAAACATGATTTGAATTTGCGCCCAAACATAACCCTTTAAAATCTTTTTTCCGTCCTCCTTAAGAAGCTGCATATATTTTCTGAACTGTTCCGGAATATTTCGATGGAGAATCGATAACAGCATTGCTCCTTCCTGAGAAAAGCAAAGGGCAGACAGTATAGTAATAATCAGGTAAAGGAACAGCTCCGGCAAACCGCTAACCACATGCAAGGAGAATTGCAAAGCCGGAGAAGTCCATTTATTCATCATGGTTCTTCCTAAGCTGTCCAAAGTGCCCGGAAGATCCGACAGCAGGTTTTGGATGAACGGAGGAAAGTAGGGCAAATTTTCTTCTATCACCTTCTCCAATTGCCCCTTTAAATCCTGAATTTCCAAGGGCAAATGAGAAATGCGCTGCTTAATCATGGGCAGTCCCAACTGCATAAGACAAAAGCAAAGATAGAAAAATAAAGCAAAAATAGCTAAGGTCAGCACCAGAGATATTTGCTTCTTCTTAAAAAACGGAAATCTCTTTTGCAAAAAAGAAATCAAGGGATTTAAGCAAAAAGCAATAATCGCCCCAAGAGTAAAGGGAAGAAAAAAGAACAATAATTTAGGGAGAAAATACAGAAAGAAAAAACATACCCCCAAAGGAAAAAGCATTTTATAAAGATACAGCAGAATTTTTTTCATGAACAAAGCCCTTCCATAGAACTGCGAGTACAAGCGTCACAGCAAAGTAAAAAATGCTGGAAGCATTGGAAAACCAGGTGGTAAAAAAGGAAAAGAGAAAGTAAAAAGCAAATTGGATATATAATGCGCCTCCAAAAGGATTCTTCTCTTTCCTTGAAAGCTCTTTAATCCGGGAAGAAAGCAGGCCCAACACTAAAGAAAAAAGCATAACACCGAAAAGGCCGAAATCATAATATGCATCATAAAGAATCCCCAGGGTGGACAGCTCCTCCTTTGTTAAATAAATCGGATAGGCCAAGGGAAAATCAAAAAAGAATTTCGCCCCGGAAAGAGTTAAAAAGGGATAGGCCATACGAAAGCCATGGGAATGTTCCTCTATGTTTTTTGTCAGCAAATTGAAATTCTCATAATTGTTGGCAACGTACATATAGGGCTGTACCAAAAAGATCGGAAGCTTATCATTTTTCATTTCAAAGATTCCCATAAGATAGGAAACGGAATGGGCTCTTTCTATCGTAAGAAAAACATAGGCAGATAACAAAAAAAGAAATAATAAAAGCAGATATCTTTTCCGAATCCGTAAACCCTGATACAGGGCAGAAAACACAAATAAAAACAGGGAAAACAGAAGCTGAAAGCGGGACACCAAAAGGATGGGTAAAAGAAGCGCTAAAAACAAACTGATGCCTGAAAACAGATTCAGTCTGCCCTCTTTTTGATATAAAAAAGGAAGAAGCATAGGAACCAGCACAAAAAGAGTGGTGAAATAATGAAGCCCCTTTAGATGAAAATAAGAATATGCGTGGGGGGTATGCTCCGTAAATAAAGGAATATAGCCAAGAGCCAATGCCTCTATCGCAAATGAAAAATAGGAAATCAAAAGAAGGCCCAAAATACAAAGCTTTAAAAATTGTCCTTCCGTAAAGTTCCACCGATATTTTTTATCGGATAAATCCACGATCTTTGCTTCTTCCGAGAAGATTTTTTTATTTTTCTTAGAGCGAAGAGCCGCGAATTCAGATAAATACACTCTACCGTGATAAGCTAAAAAGAATAAAAGATAAGCCAAATAATAGCTTAACCAGGTATAAATGGTCCAGGGAGAAGAAAGCTTACTAAGCTGTAAAGTAGCCACACCCTCTCCAAAAAGTAATCCCAAGGCAAAAAGACCGGGTAAAGTCACACTGCTACCCTCTCTCTCTCTTTCCCGAAGAAAAAGATAAAGAGACAAAACCAGAAAGCAGAAAAAGGAAAGCACGGCATATCCCTTTTCCTTCAAAAGATATGCCATGCCATACAATATCGTATATAAGCAAAGGTCAAAAAACAGACTTTTTCTACGGTTATTTTGTTTTCCGTTCAGCGCTGGGGCCTTTGTTTTCTGTAGATTCTCCACTTTCCGCTCCGCTTCCTTTACTATCTCCATTACCGCTTCCCTTTGTTTCCGCCGGATTTTCCTCCTCTGTGGTCTTAGTGCTTTCCGAGGATTTACTGCTTTCTGTTGTGCCCTCCGTACTCTCTTCCGTAGTACTTGCCTTGGTATTCTGCTCCACCTCTTCCTTCGTGCTTTCCGGAAGCTTTTTGATAGTGGCATGAATATAGACTGTACTGTTGGGCTCTGCCAGAGACAAACCGCTGGGCAAATAATCCTTAAGCCGCAAGCTTACACTCACATCCTCCTTGGCATTGGATACATCCAGGGCAGGAAGAGTCAGTTGATTGAGTCCTTCCAAAACAGATTCACTGCCGGAAACACTGATGCTTTTGGGAGAGATCTGAAGTTCCTCCACCGTATAACCGTTTTGTACATTTCCTTCCGTTGTGGCGGATAAAATAAGATCCTTCTTCTTGTGAATCACCACCGTATAATCCACCTGCTCCTGAGACAGACTGACATTCGGCAGATTTTGAATAATCTTTCCGTTAGCATCGTAGAAAACAATCTTTCCCGTACCATCGGTATTTTGATTCATGCCGTCCACATTGACTACTAGCCCCAGAGAAGATATTCTTCCCACGGAAGACTCAGGACCATTTACGTAAATGGTGGTAGGATCAACAGTAATGGACGAAACGGTATAGCCCTCAGCCACATTGCCCTGTTGATGCACCTGTAAATCAAATTTTTTCTTTTGTAAATCTTCTATGCTGACATGAACAACGGAAGGTCTGGCCACGATATCCGAAATACTGGAAGCATTTTCCTGATTGACAAGCTCCACATAGACCGGTACGGAACCCGTAATAGAATAATCGCTTAAATCGATATAGGCCTTAAAATCGGAAGCCTTTACAGAGGAAGCCAGATTGCTTCGCACGGTATAACTAACGGTAACCGTACTCCGATCCACCTCCCAGGTTTTATTCTCTGCGGAAAAGGTATCCTGATTCAAAATTTGCAATTCCACGGTTCTACTTTCCTTTTGCTCCGGATTGGACACATTGAAAACAATCAGCCAAAGCAGCAAAGCCAGAACCACACTCACCAGCTTTAATATAAGATTCTCTTTAAAAAACTTCATTTATCTCTCCTCCTTTTTTCTGGGAAGAATGCGGGAAAATAAAGTTTTCTTCTGCTCTTCCTGCTCTTGCTTCGGAAGATAACGTATTAATTCTCCTGCC
>ERZ773272.794-NODE-794-length-12264-cov-13.000246_pt1 | contig 12264 bp, 8 predicted proteins | sample MGYA00511891_ERZ773272 | MGnify/ENA primary metagenome ERZ773272 (study PRJEB29015, sample SAMEA2738150) | human oral metagenome | biome: human oral; feature: human-associated habitat; material: saliva | place: China | collected 2198 ...
TCACAAAGTCTCCACGCTTGCGCTGAGCCAATTCCATCACTGCTCCGACAAACTCTTGCGGCACCATGATTTGCGCCTTGACATATGGCTCTTCAATGGTCGCAATCTTAGTTGGATCTGGGAACTCAGACGGGTTAGAAACATCCATAGACTCACCATCCGTCTGATTAACCTTGTAGATAACCGATGGAGCTGTCATGATGAGGTCGATATTAAACTCTCGCTCCAAACGTTCTTGAATAACATCCATATGGAGAAGACCTAGAAATCCACAACGGAAACCAAATCCAAGAGCCTGAGATGTTTCTGGTTCAAACTGAAGACTAGCATCATTCAGTTGCAATTTTTCAAGGGCTTCACGCAAATCGTTGTACTTGTTTGACTCGATTGGGTAAAGACCTGCAAAAACCATAGGATTCATTTGTTTGTAGCCATCTAATGGCTCTGTCGCAGGATTGGTTGCCAAGGTAACAGTATCACCCACACGAGTATCCTGAACAGTCTTGATAGAAGCCGCAATATAACCAACGTCACCAGTCGCAAGGAAATCACGACCAACTGCTTTCGGAGTAAAAATACCAACTTCTGTCACATCAAAGGTCTTACCATTGCTCATAAGCTGAATCTTATCGCCAGGTTTGACCACCCCATCCATGACACGCACTTGGAGAATAACCCCACGGTAGGCATCGTAAACTGAGTCGAAAATCAAAGCCTTAAGTGGCGCCGTTACATCACCCGTTGGCGCAGGCACTTTTTCTACTATTTGCTCAAGAATTTCTTCAATCCCAATACCAGCCTTGGCAGAAGCCAAAACTGCTTCGCTGGCATCCAAACCAATCACATCTTCAATTTCTGTACGCACACGCTCTGGATCCGCTGCTGGTAGATCAATTTTGTTAATGACTGGCATGATTTCCAAATCATTGTCCAAGGCTAGATAAACGTTGGCAAGGGTTTGAGCCTCAATTCCTTGAGCAGCATCGACCACCAAAATAGCACCTTCACAGGCAGCTAAGGAACGAGAAACTTCATAGGTAAAGTCAACGTGTCCAGGGGTGTCAATTAAGTGGAAAATATAAGTCTCTCTATCTTTAGCTGTATAATTCAACTCAATGGCATTCAGTTTAATGGTAATCCCACGTTCACGCTCCAAATCCATGCTATCTAAAAGCTGGGCTTGCATTTCACGACTAGAAACGGTTTCTGTTTTCTCCAAAATACGGTCTGCCAAAGTAGATTTGCCATGGTCAATATGGGCAATAATGGAGAAATTGCGAATCTTCTCCTGTCGTTTTTTCAATTCTTCTAAGTTCATGATTCTCTTCCTTTCAGGGTATCTATTAATTATAAATTGTTTTTAACATTTTGACAAGACCATACCCTGTAAGGAGTACTAATCTTCGGCTACAAAGCCATCATTTTCGATAATGTAATGTTCTGTCATTCCTTGCTCTGTAAAGACAATACCATGAAGAACACCACCAAAGACAGCTCCACCATCCATACCAATTTTACCATCTTCTGTCATCCAAAGTTCAGCTGTCCCTCGATCTTGTTTTAGCAAACCATAAACAGGGGTATGGCCAAAGACAATGATTTTCCCTGTATGATTAACCGCTTCATGGAATGGTTTTCTGAGCCAAACTTTTTTATAATCTGTCGTATCGTGCCAGTCATCTAGTGTCAAATCGACACCTGCATGAACAAAAATATACTGTTCCGTTTCCACTACAAAAGGCATTTGACGAATAAATTCAACCAAATCGGCAGCTTCAGTCGCAACACGTTTGGCATCCTTCACTCCATCTACAGGAGCATCCAAGGGACGACCTAAAATAGAGTTAATAGTTGTATCACCACCGTTTCTCCTGTAGTGATCATAACTTTCTTCAGGATCATCAAGCCAAGTTAAAAACATATACTCGTGATTCCCTGAAATACAAATAGCTCCATGATTATCAACTAAATCTTTAACTATCTCGAGAACACGGCGACTATCTTCACCTCGGTCAATTAAATCACCAAGGAAAAGCAACTGGGTTTGACCATTCCATGTCTTAAGAAGGTCTTCTAGCATTCCTGCTTTTCCATGGACATCTCCAATAACATAATAGTCTGTCATTTTATTTCTCCCTATTTTTCAACAATTCTCTTGCTTGGGTAAGGGCAGCTTCTGTCACATCATCTCCTGCCAACATCTTGGCAACTTCCTCCACCCGCTCTTCAATAGTTAAGAGACGAACGGTAGAAACCGTTGAATAGTCATTGCTAATCTTCTCAATAAAGAATTGGTAGTCAGAGATAGCAATCACTTGAGGAAGATGGGAAATAGCTAATACTTGACTATGCTGACCGATTTTATAAATCTTTTGAGCAATGGCTTGGGCTACACGACCTGAAACTCCCGTATCCACCTCATCAAAGACAATACTAGTCTTACCTTCCTTACGAGAAAAGGCTGATTTGATAGCCAGCATGAGTCGAGACAATTCTCCACCAGACGCTACTTTTACAAGAGGCTTAAAATCTTCACCTGGGTTGGTAGAAATATAAAACTCAACCGTTTCATTTCCTTCACGACTGAATTTGCCCTTAGTAAATTGAACTTGAAACTGAGCCTTATCCATATATAAATCTTGCAGTTCTTGCTTAATTTCAGCTTCTAATTGCTGAGCTAATTCATGACGTGCTAATGCAAGTTGACCTGCCAAATTTACAAGGTTAGCTTCCATTTTTTTGAGTTCAGCTTCCATTTCTTCTGAGGAAAGATTGTTTCCTGTCAAGTGATTGTACTCATCTGTTATTTTAGCAAAATAAATCAAAACATCATCTACACTACCACCATATTTACGTGTGATTGTATGAAGAAGGTCCAAGCGACTTTCAACCTGCATGAGTCGATTGCCATCAAAGTCTAAATCATCAATAATCCCTTCTAAACGCTTGCTAATATCTTCTAAAACATAATAAGACTCAGATAAGGAAGCTGAAATATCTCGATATTCTGGATCGAACTCTTCCACACTTTCCATATCATTCATAGCTGAACGAACATTAGCTAGACTAGAAAATTCTTCATTGTCCAACATCCTATAGGCATTTGTTAAGGTATCAACAATATTCTTATGGTTAAGAAGTTTATCTCGCTCTTGATTGAGAGCCAAATCTTCACCCTCTTTTAAGGAAGCAGCATCAATCTCTGCCATTTGAAATTCCAACATTTCGATACGAGCCTTATGTTCCTCTTGATTTTTCTTAACTTCAAGCACTTGCTTACGCTTCTTTCGGTAAGTGTCAAAAGTTTCTTGATAAGACTCTTTCAATTGCCAAAAAGCAGAATCTCCAAATTCATCCAACATTTGAATATGGCGTTGGGGACGCATCAATTCTTCTTGGTCATGCTGGCCATGAATATCGACAAGGTGTTGACCTATCAAGCGTAAGACTGAGAGATTGACCATCTGGCCATTGACACGGCTGATACTGCGCCCATTTTGTAATATTTCACGACGAATAATGATTTCATCGCTCAATTCTAGACCCTGCTCTTCAAAAATATTCTCAAAAACACGGCTATTCTCAATGGAAAACAGCCCTTCAATCTCAGCCTTGGGAGCACCATGACGAATAACATCCGTAGTTGCTCTAGCCCCCAACATCATATTCATGGCATCGATAATAATGGATTTCCCTGCTCCAGTTTCCCCAGTCAGAACCGTCATCCCTTTTTCAAAATTGAGAGAAATAGATTCAATAATAGCAAAGTTTTTTATTGAAATTTCAAGTAACATACAGCCCTACCAATTTCTTACTTGTTCAAACAGTTCCTCAGCTAGACTTTCACTTCTAGCAATAACTAGAATAGAACTATCATCTGCCAAACAAGAGAAAATCTTATCTGAAAAATTCTCTATTAGCTGAGCTTTGACAAAGGCAGTGTTACCTGGAACAACTTGGAGGCTAATCATCTTATCCATCCATTCTGCCGATTCAATATTATCTTCAGCTAGCTGCAAACTTCTTACGACTGATTTTGGCAATTCATAGACGTATGTGTTATCCTTTAAAGGAATTTTAACAATACCTAACTCCTTAATATCTCTTGAAACAGTCGCTTGAGTGGCAGTAATTCCAGTTTCCTTTAGATGTTCTACGATTGCTTCTTGTGTTCCAATTTGATAATCTGTTACAAAGCGTCTGATTTTTTCAAGTCTTTCTTTTTTATTCATCTTTAAACTCTCTATGTGCTCTCTCTACAATTTTTTCTATTTCAGAAGCAACTATGTTGCTTGCCCCATTTTCTTTTTTCAAATAAGCCAGAAACTCAATATTCCCATGGCCGCCTTGGATCGGAGAAAAGTCCAAACCAAGAACTGAAAAACCTTCTTCAACTGCCATGCTAGTAACCGTCTCAAGAACAGTCTGATGAACCTTGGCATCCCGAATGATTCCATTTTTTCCAATTTGCTCACGTCCTGCTTCAAACTGAGGTTTAACGAGAGCAACAACTTGACCTTGATCTGCTAAGACACGGTGCAAGGCTGGTAAGATAAGACTGAGAGAAATAAAACTCACATCTATACTAGCAAAGCAGGGTTCCTGTTCAAAATCAGTCTTTTCAGCATAGCGGAAATTAAATTGTTCCATGCTAACAACACGTGGATCTTGCCGTAATTTCCATGCCAATTGATTTGTCCCAACATCCACTGCGTATACAAGTTTGGCTCCATTTTGCAACATGACATCGGTAAATCCTCCAGTAGAGGCCCCAATATCAATGGTTGTTGCGTCACTTACGGACACATCAAAGATTTGCAAGGCTTTTTCTAATTTTAAGCCACCTCGACTAACATACTTGAGCTTTTCTCCTTTGAGTTTTAACTCTGTATCATCTGCAATTTTTTCCCCTGGCTTATCAAAACGCTCCCCATTTAAAACAGCGACTACCAAACCAGCCATAACCCCTCGTTTGGCCTGCTCTCTCGTTTCAAACAAGCCCTGTTTATAAGCGAGTACATCCACTCTTTCCTTAGCCATCTATTCTTAAACTTTCTACTATTTTTTGAATAGGCCTAGTTTCAAAGCTGATCAGCTGTGCAATTTCTTCTAATTTAGCATTGGCTTGATCTAAGGTTTGATTACAAAAGGTAACTGCTTCTTCCAATCCCAATAAGGATGGATAAGTTGATTTTTCCGCCTGTATATCCTTTTGTGGTGTTTTACCGATTTCTTCAAAACTCGCCGTTACATCCAGTACATCATCTCTGACTTGAAAGGCTAGACCAATCAACTCACCTACAGTTTTCAGTTTGCCTTCTATTTCTGAACTTAACTCTGCTATGATAGCTGCAGCTTGGAAAGGAAAGGTCAACAGTTTACCAGTTTTATTTGCATGAATAGTCTGGAGTTCTTCCAAAGACAAGTGCTGATGTTCTCCCTCCATATCCAGAACCTGGCCTGCTACCATGCCCATGCTTCCTGATGCAAGAGACAAGTTAGCAATCAAGTCCACCTTGATCTGACTTGACAAATCTGCCTGCGCTATCAAGGCATAAGGATCTAGGAACAAGGCATCTCCAGCCAATATTGCCATAGCTTCGCCAAATTTCTTATGGTTTGTTAGCTGTCCCCTTCGGTAATCATCATCATCCATAGCAGGAAGGTCATCATGAATCAAGCTTCCTGTGTGAATCATCTCCAAGGCTGCCGCCACTTGCGCGTGAGCTGGTGTAATAGAAACTTGCAAGGCTTCTAAGACTTCTAATAAAAGAAAAGGGCGGATGCGCTTGCCACCAGCATGAATGGAATAGAGAACAGATTCCCGTAAACTAAAAGCAAACTGCTGATCCCCATAGAAATTTTCCAAGGCTGACTCAACAAGTGCTAATTTTTCTTGTTTGTTCATTCAAAATCACTTTCTGTTCCGTCTTCTTGCATAACCTTAACCAAAGTTTTTTCAGCCTTGTCCAAGGTAGCTTGAAGTTCTTTTGATAAGAGCATGCCTTTTTGGAAAGCTGTAATCGCTTCTTCTAGGGCAATTTCACCATTTTCCAAACTTTGGACAATAGTCTCTAGTTCTGCTAGATTTTCCTCAAATTTCTTTTGTTTTGACATCTTTAACCTCTAATTCTACCTGACCGTCTCGCATCAAAAGCGTCACTAGGTCTTTTTTATTTAAATTCGCAACTGAATCCACAACGAACTCATCTTTTTTGACAATAGCAAAACCACGCGCCACAATGCGACTAGTATCTAACATAATCAAAGCTTCTGATAAACGCTTGACTTCAGCAACTTTAGCATCATAAACCAAAGCCACCTGACTTCGTAACAGCTTATCCATCTGTTCCAGGCGATCCTGATAACGTTGAACTTTAGTAACAGGTGATAACTGCACCAGCTTGTGCCTTCTTATTTGCAGTTTTTCTTTGTTATCTGAAATTTGTGTTCGCAGGCTTTGTTTTAGTCGCAATTGTATTTGGTCTAAACGCTGCAAATAACCATCATACAAACGTTCTGGCTGTCTAAAGATAACAGACTGACTGCACTTTTTCAAAGCCTCTTTTTTCTTAAACAAAACATTCTGAACAGCCGTTGTCATCCGTTTTTCTTGATTTTGCAAATGCGTCAAGAGATCCAACTTGGTTACAGGTGTTGCTAATTCAGCAGCAGCAGTTGGTGTCGCAGCCCGACGATCTGCCACAAAGTCTGCCAAGGTCACATCCGTTTCATGTCCGACACTTGAAATGACTGGCAAACGGGATTCAAAAATAGCTCTTACAACAATTTCTTCGTTAAAGGCCCAGAGATCCTCAATGGAACCTCCACCACGACCAATAATCAGCACATCCAAATCTTCCTGCTGATTAGCACGCGCGATATTTCTGGCAATTTCCTCTGCTGCCCCTTCACCTTGAACCTTTGTCGGATAGAGAAGAATATCAACACCTGGAAATCGTCTGCTCACTGTTGTAATAATATCTTGAATCACCGCTCCACTACGACTGGTCACTACGCCGATTCGTTTAGGAAACTGAGGAAGAGCTTGTTTGAAGCTTTCTTGAAAAAGACCTTCTTCTGACAATTTTTTTTTGAGTTGCTCAAACTGAATAGCCAATGCTCCTATCCCATCTGGTTCAGCCTTTTCGATAATGATAGAGTAGCTCCCACTCGGTTCGTAGATTTGAACTCTACCAATTACATTGATTTTCATCCCTTCTTCTAGGTTAAATCCCAATTTTTGATAGACTCCTGACCAAATAGTCGCCTGGATGACAGCATGATCATCTTTGATGGAGAAATATTGGTGGGTAGGGCGCTTACGAAAGTTGGAAACTTGACCAGTCAAATAGACCCGTTCCAGATAGGGGTCTTTATCAAATTTCATTTTAAGATATTTGGTCAAAGTTGTTACCGATAAATACTTTTCCATCTCTACCTTCTATCTATTTTCTTGCTTTTTATAGGTATTATTATACCAAAACTAACCTCAAAAATCTCCATTTATGTTTTCATTATAAAGAAAAAATAAAAATGAAGGCAAGACCTCCATTTTCAAAAATCTATTATTAGTTTTGTCTGCCTTCTTCCAAAATCTTTGCAATTTTGGTTGTCAAGAGGTCAATAGCAACAGTGTTACTAACACCCTCTGGTATCACAATATCGGCATAACGCTTGGTTGGTTCGATAAACTGATGGTACATAGGTTTAACCACACCTAAATACTGGTCAATAACGCTATCAAGACTACGGCCACGTTCTTCCATATCGCGCTTGATACGACGAATAATGCGCACATCATCATCTGTATCTACAAAAATCTTGATATCCATCAAATCACGCAGACGCTTGTCCTCCAAGACCAAAATCCCCTCAACGATAAAGACATCTTGAGGTTCCTGACGATAGGTCTTGCTACTCCGTGTATGCTCTGTATAGTCATAGGTCGGGATGTCCACCGGACGACCTGCCAACAATTCCTTAATCTGCTCGATCATCAAGTCTGTATCAAAGGCAAAAGGATGGTCATAGTTGGTTTTGACACGCTCTTCAAAGGTCAAATGAGACTGATCCTTGTAGTATGAATCATGCTCAATCATGGAAATCTTTTCATCAGGAAAATGCGATAAAATGGCTCTTGAAACACTGGTCTTACCACCACCAGAACCACCTGTCACTCCGATAATGATTGGTCTATTTTGCATGCTATCCTCCGTTTTTTTATCCATCGTCTATTCTATCATATTTTTAGCAAAATTTATAGTCTGGTTTGGATAGTCTAGGGGAAGAATTCAAATCCCTACACCCTAATTATACTAGCTAAAAACCTTTCTTGGCTTGTAAAGGTTATCCCGTTTTTCAAGAATGGCCAGCAATTTATCTCCTTCAAAAGCAGCCAAGTCTTGTTCTGTTTGTTCTAACTCAATAAAACGACCAAAGCGTACTTCTATAGCCTGTTCTTGAGTTAGGAAAACTCTGACAAGGTCTCCTGTCCCAATCTCTAGAGGATGGAGAAAGTCCAATTGGCCAGCCTCCACTTTTTCAGCAATTTCTTCCAATGTAAGAGCGTCTTCTAGCTGTAAACCGGCTGCACTAGTACGAGTTAACTGAGACATATGGGCCGCAAAGCCAAGCTTCTCTCCTAAGTCAACCGACAAGGTACGGATATAAGTACCCTTGCTACATTTCACACGAAAAGTAAAGCGTGCAAGATGACCATCATAAGAAATCGGACTTGTCCGTTCAAATTGATAAATGGTTACCTGACGTTCTGGGCGCTCTACTTCCTGTCCAGCACGCGCATACTCATAGAGCTTACGACCATTGACCTTGACTGCCGAATACATAGGCGGAATCTGACTAATAGACCCCGTCAAGCTAGCAATCGCTCCATCGACAAGTTTTTCATCCAAGGGCGATAGAACAGGTGTCTCTGAGACCACTTCCCCACTGGCATCCTCAGTCGTCGTTGAATAGCCCAGAGTGATTTCCCCCTCATAGACCTTGCCCTCATCCTGCATGAACTCGACCATGCGGGTCGCCTTCCCAACTGCAATCGGCAAAACACCCACTACATCTGGATCCAAGGTTCCACCATGACCAATTTTCTTGGTTCCCAAAATCTTACGCAGTTTAAAAACCACATCATGCGAGGTCATACCTACTTCTTTTTTTAAGTTAATAATACCGTTCATTTTTGCTTTCTCACTCCCCCTTCAGAGCTTCAAATTTCGCTTTCATGGTTGGATTTTTTCGAGTCAATTTTTTGACCGAAACATCTTCTAGCTTTTATTTCATTCTTGCAAATTCAAATTTTCTATAATTCTTTGCACTTTTTCAATCTCTGGAGGAGTACAATTGCTCTGTTTTTGAATTTCTCGTAATACATCTAATCTTTCTTTTGAAGACAATTGAGGAAGAATATCCTTTACTGTTTCAAAATAGAAGATATCGTTTTCTAACTTATCATGTTTAAGCAACACTAAGAAAAAGTCTCTAATCAAATCAAAATATTTGTTATTTTCTCGATTTAGATTATATTTAATTCTATGTAGAGACAATTTAAAACTATAATTTCTGATAATTTTATCAAGTTCTTTGATAAATAGATATAGTTTGTCCTTTTTAAGGTTTTCTCTATGGAATAAGTTTGAAATTGTTTCTAAATAGTTCACTCTTGAAGAATGTTGGAATAATTCTCGCAACCATTCTTTAGAATATCTAAATTCATAGTCTTCTGTAAAAATAATGTTTATCATTTGACCATAGTTATTCTTTGATAAAGAAAATGAATCAATAGTTGGATCTACACTATCTAAAGCAACTATATAGACTCGGTCAAGAATTTGATTGTCTTTGATTTTTTCTTTTAAAATATTTTTAACAACATCCTTAAATATATTTACAACTTCTGTATCAATTACCGAGTGGGAATAACTGAATCCTAAAAATGTATGATAGGTTATATTAATTACTCTCCAATCATATACGTATAATAAAATTCCTTGAGCAAGCTCTTTATACGCAAAATCATCTACAGAATCTATTTTCTGAATAATTTGAGATATATATTTTGGGTACTGGTTAAACAATGATATCAAACATTGCAAATATGATCCTATTTCACTATTTATATAGTGAAACATATCTAGCTGTTCATTATCATCCCTTAAAATTAAAAGTTTATTTACATTGATTGTAAGTAATTTTTTAAAAATATCTTTATCCGTATTTTGTTGTTTTATATGATATTCAAAAAATTTCCGATCGTTAGAATCAAAACTTTCTTTGTTAAATCTTTTTAAATATTTTTCTCTAACAATATTTCTCAAATTTTCTTCTATTTCAGGAGAACTGATAATTTTTACATATAATCTCTTATATTTTGGATAAAAGTCATCTATATGATTTTTCAATAATTTAGAAACCTTTTTAGATATTTCATTTGATTCTTTTAAAACAGTAATCAAAAAATTTTCCGTTTCATTTATCGTCTTTTCTTCTAAAAATGAAGAGCCTCTTTGTTCATTCTCTGCGTTGATTAATATCTCTAATAGTTTAGGTTCATCGTACTCTACAAGATTTTCTTGAGTTAAATATGAAAATTGTGAAACTAAACCTCCTTCTATTGGAGATATCCAATTTCTATAAGGCTTTTCTGATGTTTCAATATTTTTTTCTCTAATAATACTACTGTGTACTTTGATAAAAGTGTTTAATTCTTCTCCAAAGTGAATATCAGAAAAATCAATTTTATCAATTAATCTCTTTATAAATTCTAAATCTAGATTAGTTTCGTTATCCAATTGAACAAGCAATTTTTGAATTAGTTTAGTACTTAATAGAACTTCTGAGTCACTTTCTAAAAACTCTTCATCTTCAATAAATAGTCTTCTGGACTTCATTAGCTTATAGATAAATTCAACATCATCATACTCTTCTAGTTGATAGTTTATAGGATAATAATTATACCTTAAAAATTCTGATTTATTTAGTATGGATGTTAGTTTGTTAACACATTCGGTATTTAGGTTAACTACTACATCACTATCTTTCTCTAAATATAAATTACGATTTTGATGTTCAATAATGCATACCAGCCAGTAACCCAAAAGAGTTTTATCTTTACTAAAGTTAGAATTAACAATATCTTCATCTCTCGATATAATTTCTCTTAGTTCATTTAGTTTATTATTTGTAAAGCTAGAAATTTTATGATCTTTCGCATACTTATATACAAAGAATACATCATCAATAAAATAATTTTGATTGCCTTCGTGAATTATTGTGTAAAGCACATCCCAGTCATTATCACTTAATTTTTCAATATTCTTAACAATAAACTTCCAGAATGGAAGAACAAAACTTTTTTTAAGTACTGTTAGAGTATTACCCTGAAGCAGAGCAGTTAACATTAGCTGATCTAGTTGATTATTATCATTTTCAATAACCTTATCTAAAACAGATGATAGATACTTAAAATCATTAGAAATACTATCTAAATTTTTATTATACTCTTCTTGAAGTAACGAAGGATTCAAAAGATTATTCCAATTATTATATAAATCATGTGTGCCCAAGTTTTTATTAATATCATCAACTAATTTTTTTACAAAACTTGGTAAATCTTCAAATTTATCACCGTACCATATAATCTGAGTATGATTTTCCGAACTAAAAAATCCCTCAACAACATCTCTATAATGTTCATCAGCTTTTTGATTACCTGTATTCTCTGACTTCATCAATGCATAATTTTTGCTATCTTCACAAAGTAAAGATAAAATTTCATCTTCTTCAAGACCAGCTCCGATGAATAAAACTGTAGGCTTTGTCTCTTTAAACCAGCTTACTAAATTTTCAAAATTACCTCTATTTTTTAAATAGGTTTTTGAATAATCTGCTGATGAGCTTACAAAATAATTGACATCACAATCCGGTGTCCCGTGGATATGTAGAACGTCACCAAATTGTAACTTTCCATCTTTGTTCGTTACAAATTCATTAAGATCATTTATAGTAACTACCGAATTCTTTAAACGTTTAATATGATTCTCGATTTCATAGTCGTAGTTAGAAGTAATGAATATTGCATTTAAACTCGCTAATGATTCTACCGTTTGATTAACTACTGAATATGGTAGTAGATTTTTGAAATATCCTTTTTCAAAATCTAGTCTTCGCTTTTCAAAATCATCACCAAAAATTTTTTTTAATTCATAGTTTACTAGATCTACTTTACGTTTATTACTAATACTAGAT
>ERZ773272.798-NODE-798-length-12254-cov-6.494221_pt1 | contig 12254 bp, 11 predicted proteins | sample MGYA00511891_ERZ773272 | MGnify/ENA primary metagenome ERZ773272 (study PRJEB29015, sample SAMEA2738150) | human oral metagenome | biome: human oral; feature: human-associated habitat; material: saliva | place: China | collected 2198 ...
ACCTTAACAACAGCAGCTTTTCCTTTGTCGTTGACTGCTTCTTTTTGCTTGGTCAGATTAGGTACAAAGAGTAATAGAAGCACACTGATGATGAGCAAGACCACCAACATCTCAATAAAGGATAGTAAAATTATTGATTTTTTCCATCTCATACATCTGCAATGAATGCAATACGAGATCACGATATTTCCAGGTTGATACCAGGTACTCAATAACCTCTTGGTCCTCTATCTTGCATTCCATGAGCAGCAACAGCTTGACTGTATACTCATTTTTTAAAATCGGCACCTGGTAAGTCACATCCACCCAATGCTCAATGCCTAAATCTGTCTGCTCTACGCTTGCAAGTTTAATGTTCAAAATGTTCATGTTTTCTTCCTCCTTACTTATCTATTCGTAAAAAAATAAAAAAAGTAGTGAAAAAATCACTGTTTTTCTACTTTCAGAGCAAAATAAAGATATTCAAGCGAAAAAGAACACTCCTAACCCTATATCTATAAATGTTTTTCAGGAATTTCAAGCGATTATCAAGCGTATTTTTGGGCAAACAAAAAAACCGCAAGCCTGAGCCTGCGGTCTAGTGTAATCTATTTGAAATTCTTTCTGTTTTTATTTTTCTTCTTTTGGTTTATCGACGATAGTGATAAGCCCGTCTGGTTCTGTTTTGAATGCTGGGTCTGTGTGAAGTTCACCGTTGGCTTTCAAATAGTACCAGCCATCGCCTGACTTAATGAATTGTTTAGAGAGCATGTAGCCATCTTTTTCTTCCATAAAATACCAGGTTTCACGGTATTTCACCCAACCAGTGGCCATGCGACCATCTGATTTGAAGAAATACCATCGATGGTTGAGGAACATCCAGCCTGTGACCATTGCGCCACGTTTGTCAAGATAGAACCAATCTTTGCCATCATTGAACCAACGGTTGATTAGGCAGTATCCACGTTCATCGAAGTAGAACCACTCATTGTTGATTTTCTTCCAGCTGTTTTTTGGATAAGAGCCATCTGACTCCTCCCACCACCAGCCTGTTTCATTGCGTTTCCAGCCGGCTTCAGTAGAGATACCGCCTTCAATATCATTTTTAAATTGTTCACGGCTAATGCCCCATTTAGCAAGATAAGGATACGGGTCAACATGGTCAGAATAATTTCGGGGCTGGTTATACGTACAGTATTGGTGCGTCTTAATTCCAGCCAAACTATCAGAATCCAACGTTTTAGGAATTCCTGCTTCATCAGCTAGATTGCGCAGCAGTTCAACATATATCTTGTAATCACGCATGAATTCTTCTTTGCTTGCATGGCTCTCAATCAATTCTACTTGTCCGTAGCCTTCAACGTTCCAGCCACCTCCCACGTCATAGGCTCCCATGTCTGTGTACCAGGTCTGCATCACACGGCCGTTGCCGACAACGTGCGAGAAAAATCCTGAATCAACAGGACGACGCATATGGTAATCTGCTTCATTTTGGGCTGTTGAATTGGGGTTTCCTGTTGAATGTGCATGAATTTGTCTGTATGGTTGTTCCCCAACTTGTGGAAGGTCAGTTCTTAGTCTACTTGTATCAATATCCATTCTTAATCCTCCTTCGGATTTTCATACCCAAGCGCTTGCTTGCTGTCAGTGATACCGCTCGTAGTCGGGTCATTTACCACACCGAGCAATACAAGGATATAAACGAACGTATTCACACCGTCTTGGATATTTTTTGGAATATCCAATCCGAATTGCTGAGACATTAAAAAGATAGCTCCAAGCAATGCGATGAGTGTTACTTTGTTTTGTAGTCGTAATTTCCAGTTAATCATATGTTTTCCTTTCTATTATGGCAACGTTGTTGGCCATGGCTCGTCAGTTATATACGAAACGGCACTTACGCGAATATCTCCGATATCTTTGTCAGTTGGGATACCTTTTTCAAATGTCATATGCATGAAATTTGAATCTGATTTCCCACCTAGATACCAAATCCCGTAAATTTCACCCTTATCGTTAAAAATGTTTCCGATTAATGAATTTTCGGAACGAAATCCTTCCGGTATGTCTCCTGGGCCAAGCACTCTAGCTCCATTCGTGGATTGCCCTGAAAAACCGTTACCATTGCGTCGAACAATCCCAAACCAACCCCATTCCAAACCTCCGAATTGGTAAGAGACCAAGTTATTAACACGCCTGATTTTAATAAACGATGTTCGACCACCTACAGTTAGTTTTGAGAGCGTGTTAAGTGTCCTCCAACCTGTATCACCGATTAGGACCTTCCATCCTGTGTTACCATTTCCGCTCTCTTTAATCCATTTCAGAGCGCCATTCGTGGCATTAACATCCACATAGGTGGTCCCGATTTCGGCAGTGATACGCCCCTCTGGTGAGCCTGTACCACGGATTTCATGGCCTACGTTCTCTGGTAGCGGTAGAGTGACCCTGTTGCCTCCTGTGATACCAAGAGTATTTCCTGTTAAGGTTAGCTGAGGCTTTACAATCTCACTCTTTTTCGCATAATCAGCAAGCGATTGATGTTGTGTTAAATAATGCTTGGCTTCAAGTTCTTCATGCGTCACAATCTGAGAATAATCAATCTCAGTCGCTTCGTGCATTTCTTCTTTCGTTGCAAAACGTGTCCTGATATCCTTGATATCCTTACCGATTTCCGTTGCTAGATTTTCAAGGTTATTCATGACAATCACGCTTTCGCTTGGTTGTAGACTGTTACAAGGTCAATATTGGCAATGTTGTCAATACGTGTGCCTAAATCTGAGATTTTTTGAACAACTGCGCTTTCAGTACTTCCACTCATGCTAGCGATTTTCTCAGCAATTTCTTTGAGGGTATTCAAATCCTCAGATACACCCTCGCCCAAAATGTCATTTTTAACTGCTGTTTTAGCCTGTTCAATCAGTTGTGTGACTGTCGCATTGTCAACTTTACCATTTAGCAGTTGTTTCAATTCCTTGATGTCAACCCCAACTGCTTGAGCAAATGCCGTTAATTTCGTTGTGTCCATATTCCTACACCTTTCCTAAATTATAATAAAAGAGCAAGTCAGGGAATTCCTGACTTACTGTGCTGTCACTACCTACAGACCTACCTGCAAGTTGCTTCTTAACCTCTTCTGCGATATCAAACTCTTTGAGAGCGTGGATTTCGTTTGTTACCAGTTCTTTATCTGACGCGACTATCTTGATGTGTGTCGTCTTATCGCTCGGAAATACATATCCACCTACGTTAATTTCCAGCCGATACTTACCGATTGGTAAGATATCAGTGATACTAAACACCACGCTTTGATTCTCTACTGTGACCCTCTTTGACCATTGTGAATTTCCCAAAGTCAATGTGACAAGGGCTTCTTGTCCATTTAATGAGGGTATCGCTTGGAAGTCCTCGTCTAATAGTTCATAACCAAATGTGGAAGAGATGTCCCCTTGCTTAATCAGATAGCCGCCGTCAAATTGAGCCAGATTTGTCGTGTTATAGACCATTCTGCGCCCCTTTCTCATCTTCAATTAAGATGTCGTCCCTAATCTGCAATGCTTCAAAATTGTTGTACAAGTGGTCAATGTAGCCATTGCCTCCAAGAGCTTTATAGCTTTTGTGCATATTTTCGACCACATAGAACTCATCCTTTGTGGTAAACCCACGACGGATGGCCCTGCGAATATCACGGTCAAGGCGCATCCTCATAGTTACCAGGTGCGCCTCGTCGTGTAACTTCAGTTTCTCTTGTACTTCGTCAATTTTGGTGTTGCTGTCGCATGCGGTTTCTTGGACATCTTTGATTTGTTTCTTGACTTCACTCAACTCTGAAATGATTTGGTCTGTTTGTTCCTTTGATTTCTTCGGCAGTTTGTAGCTAAGCCAAGCGATAATAATCGGTGAAGCTACTGGTAGTACGTTCATGAAGAAATGTTCTGTTTGCTGTAAGATGTCCATTTAACACCTCTACTCTTTTGGTTCAAACTTCCATGCTGCGCCTGTTCCGTCAAGTTCAAGACGACCGTTACGAGCGAAATCGCTGACTGGTTCGCCATTATACGTAAATTCACGGTTAAGCTGAACCAAGACACGTTTGCCTTCGCCGTTTACTTCAACGTGCGCTGGGTCTTCAATCGTGATCAAATCGTGTGCCATATAATGCTTACCAACCTCAGCCAGTGGAATCAACTCAACCAATTCCTTGTAGTTGGTTCCGTAGGCGATTGTCTTGCCTGCTACCGCATTTAAAACGACCGCATGGATGATTTTACCATAGCGATCAGTTTCTTCTTGGTTATGCTTAACCGCTTGGTCTGTCGCAGTTTGTTTCGCTTTGGTTTCAGCAAGCTCATGAGTCGCTTCTTCGAGTTTAGCTTGAGTCTGAACAATAGCGCTCGCTGGGTCAAGTTCAGCTTTAACCACATCAAGCACCGCTTGAATAAGCACTTCCTGACTTTCATGCGTACGGTCACCAGACAAGCCTGCTTGCTCGTAGCTATAGCGTTGGCCATGTTCTTTTTTGATTGTAACAATCGTTACGTTCTCAGGTTGACGATAGTAAGGGGCATTTGCTAATTCGTAAGTTTGTGTCATGTTCTATTCTCCTTTTTGCATTTTAGCTTTTGTTTCTTCGAAAAGTTCTTTGAGTGCTGGGTCGTATTCCAGCACTTCGTTCATTGCTTTTAATTCACTTGTTGCAAGTTGATAAAACGCCTCATTTTGAGCCGATTCCAACTCACTTTTAGCTAGTTTAGTCGCTAGCGATTGTAACACTAGCTGATTGATTGCTTCATTCATGCTATTTCCTCCATTTTTTGATTGAGTTCCTGAATTGCCTTGATAAGATAAGGCACGAGTTCAAATGTGCGATATGAGTATGCGCCGTCAGGATTTTCAAAGAATGCTTCAGGAACGTACTTCTGAACATCCTGGGCCATGATACCGCAAGCTATATCTTCTATTTTCCCATCGTACTCCTTGCGGTAGCTGTAAGTTTTCAAGCTGTTGACAATATCAAGGCCTGAGACTGTACTGTCTTCGATATTGTTCTTATATCGACGGTCTGAAATCTCTTTATTCATTGGGATCCAGTCGTAACCTGAACCGCTGTAATAAAGATATAAATAACCGCTAGATGGATCAATTCTTGAGTATTTTGGTGATGAAATCCAGTAACCCTCTTTATTCTTATCGTACGTATATACAATATTTCCGGTTACTTCAAGGTTTCCGTGAACTATAGGTCGATTCCAAAAATTAGCTTGATTATAACAATACATTTCACCGTTATTTTTGACATACCAAGCGTAATTGCCTGGCTTCTCCCAGTTGTTTCCCCAGTTAACCCAAAGGGCAGTCTGGCCCCATCGCCCATTACCTGAACCCATTCCGACTGCGAATTGGTTCTGGCCAGTTAGCCAGTAAGAGTTCGGGTCTTTATCATGAGTACCAATCTGGAATCCACCGATTTTCCCCTTATACCCCTCAAGCAAGGTAGCAGTAACCACAACAGACCGAAGCTTGTTGATAAAGGCCTGTTTAGCTGCAAGCGTATCTGTGAAGATGTTACTTGCTACAAGCTTGTTCGCAAAAGCTTGGTCCATTCTCACTTTGTCAGCGGTCACTGCTTCAGCATCCAAAACAACTGTAGTCACTGAACCAGCTTCAAAATTACCTGTAGTCAACTTATCAACCATGGCCGACTTGATAACTGCCTTATCAATCAAAGTCTCGCCAGTTATGTGGGTCAACTTACCAGTAATACGATTGTGGCCATTTGCTCCAAGATTGATACCTGAAATCAAATCGCCTGCGCTGTTGATATTCTGAACAGACCACGAGCCGGCTAACTGACTTTGAACCGAGCGAACAGCTTCGGACATATCATCAAATTGACTTGCTTTATATCCGTGCGTTTGAGTAGCACGAACGAGCATAATCTCTTTAATTTCAACCCAGCCATTTTTAGCTAAGTAAAAATAGAGTGGATATTTATCACTATTCCCAAATTCAAAATCTCTACTGATGGTATATGTTTCGTTGAACTCTTTCCAACTGCTTGAAACTGCAGTTGAGCTTGTGGCTACATCTGAAGAAATAGCCGTTTCATTCGTTCCGTGATTTTTGGCAACAACTACAAAATTATGGTCTAATCGTCCCATAATGCGATACTTAAAATTAAGAGTATAGGTCTCACCTCTGGCCATTCTATCGATGTAGAGTGGTAGCGTGAATCCTGCGAATGTATATCCTGAATTACCAGTACATCTAATGCTAAATATACCGTTATTCACGAATACTCGCTTAGTATTGCCTTCATTGACTAGCGTATGCCTGTCCATCGCCTTAGAGCGGACAATTAAGTTATTATCACTTCCAATGTTTTTAGCGACTTCCACTTGAAATAGCTGATTAGTCAGAGCCATGCGAGCGACCTTGTTCGAGATATCATTCTCGTTGCTACCAATAATCCGCTCATATAGTTGGCTAGTCTCTCTGACATGTTGGAAATCCGTCTGATTGGCCTTGCCAGCGATTTGCGATGTGATGCTTGCAAATTGGCCGTCTACCGTCTGCTTGTACTGAGCAATCTTTGAAGCGATGTCATTGTTCGTCTGCGTGCTAATCGAACTAAAACGACGCTCAAGGCCTCTCACATCCTCCTGATAAGTCGATTTCCCAACATAATCTCTGGATATCTGTTCACGGACTGCACTGACTTGACGAGCGCTCTCATCTCGAGCATAACGCTGCAATCTCTCTTGTCGCTGACCATCCTTGCTGATGTAGGTCTCAACTGCACCCATTTTAGTAAATAGACCGTCTGCAGTACTTTTAACCTCGTTCAGCTTCGTGCCGTATTGAGTCTTGAACGACTCAATCTGGCTAAGAGCATTTTGAGATGATGCTTGTAGGTTAGTAAGATCTGCTCTTGCTCGCTCGCTAATTCGTTTCGCTTCCTGAGCGAGTGAATTACTTGCACCAGCACTTCGTAGGGCCTCTTCAGCTTTTCGTCTAGCTTCTTGGATTGAAGCGTTGTCGAACGACTGAAACTTCTTGTCAATTTCGCTTGAGATTTGACGCTTGACTTCTTCGGCTCTTTCCTTCGCACGTTGCAGTTCATTATCAAACTCTAACTTATAAACGCGAATTTTCTCGTCGAATTCCTTATTTCGACGGTCTACCTCGGTCGCTATAGCTTCTTCAATCAACCCCTCACTAAAGCCACTTACTGCTTCTTTGATAGCTTGTTGACGAGTTGAGCGGTCTTTAGCTTGTAATGTCTGGTAATCGCCCAATTCAACGACTGAGCGGTTATCATCTAGCTTGTCGATGATTAGCTTGTGGATTCTAGCTTCAAAAGCTATTCCAATTTGGTCTCTTACAATTCCAACGCTATCACCAATCCAGATATCTTGCTCAATCGCATTGGCCAAATCCAAAAGATTGGCTTTGAACGTGACGATAGGAACAGATAAACGTTGCAATTCCTTGTAAGTTGCTTTTAACAACTCGACCGGGTCTTCTATATCTTCGTTGGTATATACTCCAAAACGGTGTTTAATTTCGCCATTTTGATGTAAACCATAGATATTTCTAGCAGTCTCATTCGATACATAATTCTGCCCTGCAGGTTTGTCGACAGGGTCGCCTTTAGCAACAGACCACGATACATCTTTAAACTGGATTCTACGACCATAACCACCCGTAGCTTCCCCAGTTTCATCCGTGCTTTGTTCACCCTTACCACGACCAATAAGAGCCGTCACAACCTCGTCAGATGATTCTTCATAGGTTATGTTCAGGATGTTAGAACCATATTCAAATTGATGCCCTGTTTTGCGTCCAAAACGCTGATTTAGGTCAATGTATCGCCCGATTATCTTGTTTTCGACAAAGGTATATCTAACTTTGAACTCGCAAGCGTACGATTCAATCAATTTAACAAGAGCTTGTCTGACAGAAATGTAATAGAAAGACATATTACCATTAATTGTCAAACCGTCTACATAACCTAATTGGTAGCCAGTGCCCTTCAAAATCTCTCTTAAAACATCGCTTGCATTTCCGCCCGGTCGCTTATCTTCGATGATGAATGAATGCAAGTCACTTTCTGCTCTGTCTATCCCCTGGATAGTCAAACCGATGTCGTAAGATTTTTCAGAAATCCGAAACAAACAAAAAGCCCTGTCTCGTGATTGAAATCCGAAAAACTGGGCTTCTTTGATAATGTTAGGCTTGTAATCTACAGGAATTTCAAAGCTCGCTCTATCAAATTGATTTAATTCAATCGTATGAGTGAAATCTGCAAGGCTCGCTTCATCGATGACATCAATCAATTCTTCTGTTTGATTAAATAAATATATCATGCGAATACCTCTTTATACTCAATACTATTTAGCAGAGCGCCTACAACTTGAAATGTATTAACGCCTTTTTGAAGTTTAAAATACCGACTATTAACCATGTCGAAGTTCATCAACTCGTTCCTGCCATTTAACGTGATTTCTCTTGTCTCACAATTAACAAGTAGATTTAGACCTTGAATGTAAGTAGCCTTTAGTCGAATATATCTCTGAGTTTCAAGATGTAGAATCCGAATCTCAGAGCCAGCTTGCGTTGCAAGTCTCAAAATAGGCTCTGTTGGAAAATCTCCATTGTAGGTTATCTTGTTAGTTGTTACAATTTTAGGCTCGGTATACTTGAACGGGTCATGGCAAATAAAATGCAACTTGATAACCGTATCATTCGCATCTTCCAATTCTGGTTTCTTAACTTTTGAAAAGATTGCTTTATAATATCGGCCTGAATCATCACCGAATACTAATTTCTTGGCTTTACGAGAAAACAAGAGGCGATTTAATCGCTCGTACTGTTTCCGCATGCCTAAATCAGTAAATCCTGTTAACTTAACCTGTATTTCTATCTCACGCTCTTTATAAGTCGCACCATAGAGATATTGACCGTCTCGACCTTTGATAGTTGCAGTTTCGTGATGAAAATCAAGGACATCACGTCCTGTGGTGTTTGCCACAAAAAACGTTCCGTCCTCGTTGTTCATCTCTTGATTGAGGCTCACATCACCAAATCGAACTTCTAAGCCAGAATTAAATGTTGGCGTGCCTCTTATTGTGTCATTAAAAGTATACATTTAAAACACCATTAAAGGCTTTGAGCCTTCAATCTTATCCTTTCTTCTTTACTTTGGATGTTTGAAATGTCAGAAACGAAGGCTCTGAAATCATTTGAACCAAGAGCGAGGTTAATAATAGCCGGTTCTTTCGTTTGATTTACTTCATAAGTAGCTGACAATGTACCAGATACGTTATTAGAGAAATCGCCCTGCAAGGCATTGGACATCGCTGAAACTCTAGAAACTGCATCGTCAAACATCGAACGAATACCGTCTGCCATTCCAGACACATTGCCTTTGACATCTTCAAAGCCACTCATTAAAGTGGTATTGAAACCACCCATGATAGCTTGACCAGCTGGTATCAGCAATCTACGGTCATAAGAGATAGGTCCTTTGTTTTCGGCAATCCAGCTAGCGATACCACCGACAAAATCTTGAACCGCTCCCCAAGCTGATTTTAGACCATTTAAGAAACCATCGATGATAGCTTGCCCTGCTGCCCCTAAGTCAATATTCCATAATTGGTCAAAGAAGCCTTTAACTGCTTCAATAGCGCTAGAAACTCCACTTTTAAGCGCTTCTAATGCGTTTAAGAAACCTTCTTTCAAAGCGTTAGCAACATTCACTACAGTATCTTTAATCGCATTAATTACCGTTGAGATAACTGTCTGAATACCTGTCCATACTGTTTGTGCAATACCTTTAACAGCTTCCCACGCACCACTCCAATTTCCTTGGATAAGTGCAGTTGCTACACTGATAATACCTGCTATTACATTCAAAACTGTTGAAATGATTGTTGAAATTACTGTCCAAACTGTCTGGACAATTGTAGTAAATACTGTCCAAACTGCATTCCATACCTCTTGAACAATCTGCATACCTGTTGTAATCACATTTTGGATAACTTGGATAGCGCTTGTTATAAACTGCTGAATAGCTGTCCAAACCGTCTCAACGATAGGTTGAAGTGTATTCCAAGCAGTCGTAGCAACATCTACGATACCAGTCCAAATAGTAGACATGAACTCAGAGAAACCAGTCCATAATCCTTTTATTGTTTCGACAATAGGGGTCAAAAAATCAACAAATCCATTCCATGCATTTTTAGAAATATCTGTGACGCTATTCCAAAGAATTACAAAGAACTCAACTAAACCGTTCCAAGCATTTTTGATAGCTTCAATGATTGGCATCACTACTTCAACGATTCCATTCCAAACCGTTGTAGCTACTGAAACAATTCCACCCCACAAAGCTGAAAAGAAATCTTTTAAAGCATTCCAAACATTCATTAAAGCTTCAACAATAGGACGAGCACCCTCTAAAAAGCTATTCCAGACATCTGAAGCTACCTGCTTAATACCTTCCCAAAGTCCAGAAAAGAACTCAGTAATGCTATTCCAGACATTCTTAATGGCATCTATTACTGGTTTTGCTTTTTCTAAAAAGCCGTTCCATGCGTTTGAAGCAGTTTCTTTGACTCTATTCCATAAGTTAGAGAACCAGTCAACAAAGCCGTTCCATGCGTTTCGAATGCCTTGCCAAGCTTTTGAAGCGACGTTAACAATTCCATCCCATAGACCTGTGAAGAATTTTCTGAATCCTTCACATTTATTCCATAACAGAACGAATACTGCAACCAGCGCAATAACAATACCAATAATCCAACCAACTGGGCCTGATAAGACTGCTACTATCGCTCCCCAAGCCGAACTAAAAGCTCCAGCAATTGCAGAACCTTCCATAATACCTGAAATGAACGTTCCAATTGCTGAAATAGCTGGCATAATCCACCCGCCAATTTTTGTCAAGATATTTAAGCCGCCTAAGGCTATCCTAGCGAGTTTTGAACCTTCCGCCATAAATGTCAGTGCTGAGCTTGCTGCTTTAGATCCTTTAGAAATGCCGATTAAGGCCATTCCCACATCTTTTATTGTTCTTAAACCAGCAATCCCACTTTTTGTTAAAACAACTGCTTTACTGAGACCATTTAAGGCAGTTGTCGTAGGTCCAATCAATGCCTTTGTTGTTTTAAAAGCAATAAACGCTTCAGCAATTCCTCTAATTTGAGCAGGGCTTAAACTTTCTACAACCTTGGCAAACGCTTGTAACGCCCCAGATGCTATATTTAACCCTCTACCTAGCTTTTGACCAAAAGATTCGAAATCTCCTCCAGCCAATGCAGAAACAACTTTCTTAATAGCTTGCCAGATTTCGTTTAATGTTACTTTGAAATTTGAAATAGCACCAGATTCTGAGAAACCTTTCCAAAATTCCTTCATTTTAGATACTGCGTTTGTTACAAATCCAGAAATCTTTTTCATGATTGAGTCAAAATCAATCTTATTTAACACATCTTCAAGGTTTGTTGCTAATTTATTAAAATCAATCTTATCAAGCTGATTCATGATAGCTTCAAGAGCCTTGATACCTGCTTTAGACAATGCGTCAAAAGCTGGCTTGAGTTTATTCGCTAGTGTCTCTTTCAAACCGTCCAACGCTTGGTCAATCGTCTTGTAGCTTGTGGCCATGTCCTGCATCGACATCCCTGCACGTTTAAACGCTTCAGCGAAATCATCTGTTTTGACTTGTCCTGCTTGAATTTTAGTAATCAACTCATTTAAAGACATTCCCATCTCTTTAGCGACGGCACTCATACCTGCTGGAGCTTGTTCCATCATGACGCGGAAATCTTGCCATGAAATCTTCGGTTTAGCTAAAGCCTGCACCATTTGTTGAGACAAGGATTTCATGGCTTGTTTCGGATTTTCAGCGGATGCAGCAAGAGCACCCATAGCCTTAACTAGTTCACCACTATCTCGACGACCAATTGCAGCCATCTGCGAGAATGTGCTAGCCATATCTGAAGCTGAGTAGATGGTTTTAGTCGCATAGTCCTGCATGGCCTCTTTAGCTTCGTTAATTTGGTCTTTCCCCCAGCCTAGCTTGCTAAGGTTACCATCGAACGTGTCCCATGCTTTCTTGGAACTGTTCAACTCACCAACCATTTCACCCAAAGAATTCTTGATACTTCCAAAAGCTGAAGTTACCGCTGAACTAACAAGATTAGCGCCCAACATCGATTTGAACATTGAACCACTCTTATTTGAAATCGTATCAAATGCAGATGATGTCT
>ERZ773272.802-NODE-802-length-12238-cov-13.328326_pt1 | contig 12238 bp, 8 predicted proteins | sample MGYA00511891_ERZ773272 | MGnify/ENA primary metagenome ERZ773272 (study PRJEB29015, sample SAMEA2738150) | human oral metagenome | biome: human oral; feature: human-associated habitat; material: saliva | place: China | collected 2198 ...
CTATGAATAGCCGTCAGTTGGATGCTATCGCTGAAAATATCCGTGAAAAAGTAGCCCAAGCGGGCTTTAAAGGCAGCCATGTAGAAGGCGATGCAGCTGGAGGTTGGGTTTTGTTAGATCTCGGTGGAGTTGTTGTGCATATTTTTTCAGAAGAAATGCGTGCTCACTATAATCTGGAAAAACTATGGCATGAGGCAAATTCTGTAGACATTTCAGAAGCCTTAGCATAGAAGATGAACTCAGTTGCAGTCAACTGAGTTTCTTTACTTAATTTAAAAGAGAATTGTTAGAAAGGTAAGAGTGTGGTGTTTTGTTCATTTCAGAACTGAACACGAGCTAAAAGCTTTGAGAAAAAAGTTTCCTATTTTTTCTTAGCTTTTAACGCTCTTTGTATCTTAGAAAGGATTAGAACCCGTCCTGTAATCGTCGGAAAATAGATAGCCTTCCTTGGAGCTCGGCTCCATCGTCAAGCTCCTAATTTTCATTCCGATTACGGGCGGACTTGGTATCATGTTTTATGGCGACTTATGAAACCTTTGCGGCTGTTTATGATGCTGTGATGGACGATACTTTATACGTTAAATGGACGGATTTTTCCCTGCGTCATTTGCCAAAGACTAAGGAGAGAAAGAAACTATTGGAGCTGGCTTGTGGGACAGGCATCCAGTCTGTTCGCTTCTCTCAGGCTGGTTTTGATGTGACTGGACTGGATTTGAGTGCGGATATGTTGAAGATTGCTGAGAAGAGAGCTACTTCAGCCAAGCAAAAGATTGATTTTGTTGAAGGCAATATGCTGGATTTGTCCAAGGCAGGAACTTATGACTTTGTCACTTGCTATTCGGACTCTATCTGTTACATGCAGGATGAGGTGGAAGTAGGGGACGTTTTTAAAGAAGTCTATGATGCCCTCAATGAAGATGGTGTTTTTATCTTTGATGTGCATTCGACCTACCAGACTGACGAAGTTTTTCCAGGCTATTCTTACCATGAAAATGCAGAAGACTTTGCTATGCTTTGGGATACCTATGAGGACGAAGCCCCTCACTCTATCGTGCATGAACTGACTTTCTTTATCAAGGAAGCAGACGGTTCCTTTAGTCGTCACGATGAGGTGCATGAAGAACGTACATACGAAGTCTTGACCTATGATATTTTGCTGGAACAGGCTGGTTTCAAGTCCTTCAAACTCTATGCGGACTTTGAGGACAAGGATCCAACAGAAACCAGCACACGTTGGTTTTTTGTGGCACAGAAGTAGGAGAAATCTATGACCATCACAGGTATTATCGCGGAGTTTAATCCCTTTCATAATGGCCACAAATATCTGGTAAAACAGGCAAAAGGGCTGAAAATTGTTGCTATGTCTGGGAATTTTATGCAACGAGGAGAGCCTGCTATCGTGGACAAGTGGACTCGGGCTCGGATGGCACTGGAGAATGGGGCAGACTTGGTAGTAGAATTGCCCTTCTTAGTCAGTGTTCAAGCAGCGGATTTCTTTGGACAAGGAGCAGTAGATATCTTGGCACAGTTAGGAATTGATAGCCTAGCTTTTGGGACAGAGGAAGTTCTGGATTATCAGAAAATCGCTGATTTATATGCAGAGCGTGGTGCTGAGATGGAGAAATTTGTGCAAAATCTGCCTGATTCTCTCTCTTATCCCCAGAAAACCCAAGCTATGTGGAAGGATTTTGCAGGTCTTGATTTTTCGGGTGATACGCCCAATCATGTCTTAGCTCTTGCCTACGCCAAGGCAGTTGCTGGAAGAGATATCAAACTTCATCCAATCAAGCGTCAGGGGGCAGGCTATCATTCTGTGGACAAGGATGTGGATTTTGCTTCGGCGACAGCTATCCGACAGCATCAATCAGATCAAGATTTTTTAGAACGCTTTATGCCTTCTGTTAATCTCTTTGAAAATGCTAGTAAGGTGAGCTGGGGAAATTATTTTCCACTTTTATGCTATCAAATCTTGTCAAATCCAGATTTAAGTACTATTTATCAGGTCAATCAAGAAATGGCGGTGCGTATCAAGGATGCTATAAAGACAGCACAGTCTGTGGAAGAATTAGTCGAGATAGTGGCTACCAAACGATACACCAAGGCGCGTGTGCGACGCCTCTTGACCTATATCTTGGTGCAAGTCAGTGAAAGTGACTTACCAGAAGGTATTCACGTCCTTGGTTTTACCGAAAAAGGCAGACAACACCTTAAAACTCTCAAGGAGCAGGTCAATCTCGTCAGCCGAATCGGTAAAGAACCCTGGGATGCCATAACACAAAAGTCAGATCAAATTTATCAACTGGGACACCCTAGTATAGCAGAACAGAATTTCGGCCGAGTGCCAATCAGAATCGAAACAAACTAAGTCTACTGAAAGGTAGGCTTTTTTAGATCTATCTCGAATAAATAGATAGAAAAGAAAAAAATCTTGTACAAGTTCCTGACAATTTCATTCTTTTCATGTATAATAATGGAAAAGAGGTAAAACGAGGTATGGTTATGGAAGCAGTTCTTTACTCAACATTCCGAAATCATTTAAAAGACTACATGAAGAAGGTAAACGATGAGTTTGAGCCTTTGACAGTTGTCAACAAAAATCCTGACGAGGACATTGTAGTCCTTTCAAAGAGCGAGTGGGATAGTATTCAAGAAACCTTGAGAATTGCTCAGAATAAGGAGCTTTCTGACAAGGTCTTGCGAGGAATGTCCCAAGTTCGAGCAGGGCAGGCCCAAGTTCATAAGATTGAGGAGTAATGGATGCTACTCAAGTTTACAGAAGATGCCTGGGCAGATTATTGCTATTGGCAAAACCAAGATAAGAAAACATTAAAAAGAATCAACAAACTAATCAAGGATATTCAACGTGATCCATTTACAGGAATTGGTAAACCAGAACCACTCAAATATGATTACCAAGGAGCTTGGTCGCGTCGCATTGATGCAGAAAATCGCATCATCTATATGATGGATGGTGATAGCGTCGCTTTCTTATCCTTTAAGGATCATTACTAAGTCTACTTTGAGGTAGGCTTTTTTTATATAAATAATCTTTTGTAGAGGTTCGTTTCAAAAATTCATAAAGTTCCTGGGATAAAAGCTAGTTTTTTAGTATAATAACCGCATTATTTACCCTTGATTCCGCTTTATCACTCTTATTTTATGGTATAATGAAGAGAATTGTAAAACATAAAAACAGGGGAAGCAAATGTCTAATTTTAAAGAAAAACTACCGCTATTCCAATCGAATGACGTTCAGATTTCAAATGTGGTCAACGCAGTTTGGTCGATTGCGAACACCTTACGTGGGGCTTATCGTGCAGATAAGTATCGAGATGTCATCATTCCGATGTTTGTCTTGACTCGCTTAGAAGCTGCTTTATTACCGACCAAAGACGAGGTGGTTGCGCTTTATCAGTCAAACCCCAATACACCAGAGAAAGTACTTGAGAACAAGTCTGGCTATAAATACTATAATACCAGTCCTTTTACGCTTGAAAACCTACAAAATGACCCCAATGCGATTGAAGAAAATTTTATTGCCTATCTAGATGGTTACTCTTGTCGTGTGAAGGATATTATTGAAAATCTAAAGTTTAAAGAACAGGTCCACACACTTGCAAAGTCTGGACGTCTTTTTACGGTCATCAAAAAGTTCTCTCAGATTGACCTATCGCCAAGTTCTGTGGATTCTATGGTGATGGGCTATATGTTTGAGGATATCATCCGTCGCTTTTCTGAAAATGAGGAAGCTGGCTCTCACTATACACCACGTGAAGTCATTGCCCTGATGGTCAATCTACTCTTGATCGAAGCTGATGAAGAATTATTTGTCGATAAAAAAGAGTTGAAAATCCTAGATATGGCTGCTGGTACAGGTGGTATGCTAGCGACAGCCAAAAGTTATATCCGTAAGCTTGATACAGGGGCAAATGTCCGTCTTTTTGGTCAGGAAGTTTTACCTGAGACTTTCGGGATTGGTCAAGCGGATATGTTGATCCGTCAGGAAGACTCGGATTATTTTGTGAAGGCGGATACCCTAAAAGATCCAGATCCATTCCCAGATACGAAGATGAGTTTTGTCATTGCCAATCCTCCCTTTGGTCAACCTTGGGGCGGGAAAGATGCGGACGATGGAGTAGAAGACGCTGTCAAGAGAGACCAGAAACTCTTCGAGACTACAGAAGGTCAACAAGGACGTTTTGTAGCGACTCCAGGGACTGGCGATGCCCAATTGCTTTTCCATCTTCATGGTTTAGCTAAACTAGAAGAAAACGGACGAGCAGCTATTATTTCAAATGGTTCTCCTCTCTTTTCTGGTGGTACTTCATCTGGGGAGAGTCAGATTCGTCGTTACATCCTTGAGAATGACTTACTAGAAGCTATTATTGCCCTTCCAGGACAGTTTTTCTACAATACAGGGATTGGAATTTATATCTGGATTTACAATAAAAACAAATCTCCTGAGCGTCAAAACAAGGTCCAGTTTATCGATGCGACAGAGGAGTTTGTTCCTTTGCGTAAATCTCTGGGACAAAAACGCCGTGAGTTGTCTCAAGACAATATCCGCCATATCCTCAAATGGTATGATGATTTCAAAGAAAATGACCATGTGAAGATTTTTGATAAGGAAGAATTTCTTTACCGAGAATATACTGTCATGCAGCCTCTACAACGTCGTGGCTACATTACCAAGGAAACTATTAAGAAGGCAAAAAGTGTTCCTTTCCTAGCTAAACTATTTGATGAATACCAGTATCAAGAATTGCTAGAGATGGAACCACGCTCAGCCAAGGATGAGAAGAAATTACACGACTTTGAAGCTGGGAAGGCCAAGCAAGAAGCTATCTTGGATGCTCTTGGTGAAGGAATCGCGGAAGAAAGTTATCCTAATTTTGACGTCTTTGTCCAAGTCATCAAGGACTTGCTGGGGGATATCAAGGTCACGCCTGCAAACATCAATGCGCTAGCCCTAGCCATGAGTGAAATGGACAAGACAGCAGAAGTCATCCGAACCAATAAGAAAGACAAGCCCAATGAGATTGCTGGAGGGATTGTCTACGATAAGACAACTAAGGACAGTGAAATCGTTAAGTTGACAGAGGATGTTAAAGAATACTTTGCGCGGGAGGTCTACCCACATGTACCTGACGCCCACTACTGGTTTGATGAGGAAAAGGGCTATGGAGCTGAGATTCCTTTTACCCGCTATTTCTATCAATACCAAGCACCAGAAAGTGCAGACAAGCTCTTGGCAGAGTTCTATGACTTAGAAGCAGAACTACAGACTCTCTTGGAGGAACTCAAACATGACTAGGATGAAAGAGAGCGGTATCGACTGGATCGGACAGATACCAGAAGAGTGGGAGATAGTAAAATTTAAATATTTATTTAATACTTCTAAAGGACTTAGTATTACTAAAGAATATTTAGTTGACGAGGGGATTCCAGTCATAAATTATGGACAAATACACTCTAGTTTGACTAAACAAGTTCAGTCATGTGATGTTAGATTACCTTTTGTTGCGAACTATTATCTGTCAAAAAAAGGTGTGAAGTTAAATCAAGGCGATTTTGTCTTTGCAGACACTTCTGAAGATTTAGAGGGTGCAGGGAATTTTTCTACTCGGTTAGATTCAACAGGTCAACTTTTAGCTGGATACCATACAATCATAGCTAGATTAAACGATTATGATGAACATGATTTTAGATACTTCATGCATTTATTTGATTCGTTAGCTATTAGAAAACAGATCCAAAATAAAGTTAGCGGTATTAAAGTTTATAGTATTACTCAAGGTATCTTAAATAGTATTTTTGTAATTATACCGCCCAAAAGCGAACAACAAAAAATTGCTGATTTTCTGGATAAGAAAACTGCCCAGTTGGATAAGGTAAAAAGTCTACTGGAGGAGCAAATCCAAAAGCTCAAAGCGTACCGCGCTAGCTTGATTTATGAGACCGTCACAAAAGGATTGGATAAAAACGTCCCCATGAAAGACCCAGGTATCGACTGGATCGGAAAGGTGCCTCAAGGGTGGGGAGTGAGTAAGTTAAAGAATCTTTTAAAAATTAAAGATGGAACTCACGATACCCCCTCCTATGTAGATAGCGGCATACCACTAATAACTACAAAAAATATTAATAGTTTTTCAAATTATATTGATTTTTCAACGGCAAAGAATATTTCATATAAAGACTATATTTTAATTAATAGAAGATCTGATGTTGAATATGGAGATATTTTGATGCCAATGATTGGAACAGTCGGCGGGGCTGTTCAAGTTACTACTAAAAATTCTTTTTCAATAAAAAATGTTGCATTATTTAAAGCGGGATTCGATTTAATAATGTCGAAATATTTATATTATCAACTAAATAGTGATATTGTAAATAATCAATTGGAATTTTTGATGAGTGGTGGGGTTCAATCTTTCGTTTCTATAAGTATTTTAGAACAATTGCAAATAATTAATCCATCTGAAAAAGATAAAAAGAAAATTGTAAGATTTTTAGATGAAAAAACTCAAAAGATTGATAAGCTTATACAAATCAAGAACCAACAAATTGAAAATATCAACAAACAGCGACAAACTCTTATTTATGATTATGTGACAGGGAAGAGGAGGGTGTAATGGATACAGAAATAGGAGAATATAGTTATTCTATTCGATGGATTTTTGAGGATTCTAAAAAACATGAGTTAGATGCTAAGACACTATTAAAATCTGAACAAAATTTAGCTGATTTTTTATATGAAATAACCAATCAATTTGGTCTCCCAATTGAAATTAGAGCATTGGCGAGAGATAAAGGCAGTTTTAAATCGGAGTTTAAAATTTTATGGAAAAAGAATCTAGATAAAATTTTTATAGCTGGTATTACGTCTATTATTTCAATAAGTCTTACTGCTTTTTTTCAACAAGTTCAAGAACCTAAAAGTACAACGTTAGATCGTGAAAAATTAGTACTTGATTTACAAGAAAAAATAAATAAGGGAGATCTGACACTAGAACAGGCAAAGACATACATTGAAGAATTTTCTAGCCTTGCTAAGTACAAAAATGCTTTTTTTAAAGCAAATAAGATTGATAAAGAGGTTTCAGAAATCGAGATAACACAAGAAGGAAAAGTAACCAGTAATATAGGTAGTGGCGAATTTGATAATTACATTTCTAGTAACCAGACTAGTGAGACAGTTATTTATGATGCTAAAGTTTATATTATATCTCCTGTGTTAGTAGCTGGTGTAACAGAAAAGTGGACAGGTGAGTATGAAGGGGATAAAATACGTTTTAGTGTCAAAGACAAGGATTTTTTAGAAAAATCACAAAACAAAGTTATCTCGTTCAACACAGGTTTTTTCATAAGATGTAAATTACGAAAGATTGACAAAAGTGTTGCTGGTAAGGAGCAGTGTGCATGGGAAGTTCTGGAAGTTACTCATTATGCTGTAGATGATGAACATGTCGTCGAATTTGAACACCGTATAAAATCTAAGAATAAAGAAATTTCTGGCCAAATAACTTTATTTGACTGATAGGAATTTATAGAATAATATAAAATCAAGAAAGTGAGAAACTATGGCAAATTTGGGCTTGAAGGAGCGCTATGATTTCCAGCAGTGGATTATCAAAGACTTGAAAGAAAAAAATGGTTATATCCAGCGGGATGCTGCTCAGTACGACCCTCGATTAGCCATGGATGTGGAACTCTTGTGGGATTTTCTGATGGAAACCCAGGAGGAGACCATGGACTATCTCCTCAAAAAACTGAGTAAGGAGACAATCATCAATCTCATCAATACAGAAATCGTCAAGGGTGGTTTTTTGTTCGCCTTAAAAGAGGGTGTCTTTATTGAAAACAAGCAACTGCGCCTTCTCTATCGTAAACCTGCGACTAGTTTTAATAAAAAAGCCGTTCAGCAATACCAAGCCAATCGCTTGTCTGTGATTGAAGAAGTGGTCTATGAAGAAGATGATCGCATCGACCTTGTAATCTTTATCAATGGATTGGCTCTTTTTGCCATTGAACTCAAGTTCAATCCAAATGGCCAATCGGTCCAGGATGCTATCAAGCAACTCAAGGGTCGCAATCCCAAGAATCGACTCTTTCGTTTTGAGCAGGGAGTTTTGGCTTCCTTTGCTGTAGATACCTTGGAAGTCTACATGACTACCCAGTTAAAAGGCCAAGAAACCTATTTCCTACCCTTTAATATGGGGAAAGGAGAAGGGATTGAAACAGGAAGTGGAAATCCCCATAATCCAGACGGAGTGGATACAGAGTATTTATGGCTAGACGTCCTAACCATGGACAGTATTCTCCAACTGGTTGAGAGTTTCATCTTTTATGAAGTCGATAAGAGCAACTCTAAAAAGAAAACTCTTATCTTTCCAAGATATCATCAACGTAGAGCCGTTAGTCGCCTTCTGGAAGATATGAAGACCAATCATACGGATAACAATTATTTGATTCAACACTCAGCTGGTTCAGGAAAAACGAACACTATTGCTTGGCTTGCCCACAGCTTAGTATCTCTTCATGATGACCAAAACAGAAATATAGTCGATACAGTCTTGATTGTCACAGACCGTATTGTAGTAGACCGTCAGTTACAAGATGCTGTTAGACAGATCAGCCATAAGAACGGTGTCGTGAAAGTGATGGGTGATCGTGAGACATCAAGTGATTTAGCGGATGCCATTGCAGGGAATACAAAAATTATTGCAACGACAATCCATAAATTCGCACAGATCAATCAGTCGGATTGGATGTCTGTAGGCAATACCGCCAATAAGAAGTTTGCTATTTTGATTGATGAAGCTCATAGTTCGACGACAGGTTCTTATATGAGTTCAGTTAGTCAGGTCTTGACTGAAACAGATCCAGAAAATGGAACTATCGATGAGGTTCAAGAAGTAACCGTTGCGGATGCGATTGAGCAGGAGATTGCGCGTACAGGTAAGCAAGATAACGTTTCAATCATTGCCTTTACAGCAACTCCTAAGGCGACTACCCTACAGTTGTTTGGCTCGACACAGCCAGATGGCTCTAAAGCTCCTTTTGATGTCTACAGTATGAAGCAAGCAATCAATGAAGGCTTTATCCTGGATGTCCTCAACAACTACACGACCTATAAGACCTATTGCAAGCTAAATAAAGCTGTAGAAGAAGATCCTGAACTAAAAACTACTATTGCCAAACGTAAGATTGCTAAGTTTATTGAATTATCTGATGAAAACATCAATCAAAAAGTGGAGATCATCATGGATCATTTTATCAGTCATGATATTATGGCTGAGTTAGGTGGACATGGGAAGGCAATGATTGTGACATCTGGACGTGAAGCCGCGGTTAAATACCAGCTAGCCTTTCAGAAGTATTTCGAAGACCATAGTATTACGAGCATTGGGACCTTGATTGCTTTCTCAGGTAAGGTAAATTATCGTGGTAAGGAGTACTCTGAATCACAGATGAATCGCTGTAAAGAAGATGCTTTAAAAGATCAGTTTAATACAGATGACTATCAGGTCCTGATTGTGGCCAATAAATACCAAACAGGGTTTGATCAACCTAAGTTGGTAGCCATGTATGTAGATAAGAAATTACGGAGTGTTGCGGCTGTTCAGACATTGTCTCGTCTAAATCGAATTTTCAGAGGTTACAACAAGAAGACCTTTATTCTTGATTTTAAAAATACTTATGAAGACATTCAATCTGCTTTTGCCCCTTATTATCGCACAACGATTCTATCAGAAACGATTTCACCTCGAGATGTTTTAGACTTAGATAAAAAATTGGACGAGTATGGCATTTTAGATACGGAGGTTGTCCATGAGTTCAACCAATATCTGTATCAAGAGAAACGTTCTAGTCGAGATAAACAAAAAATGGTAGCCCTTCTAAACCAAGGTTATGAGAGAGTCAGACGCTACACTGATAAAGAGCAGTTATCTATTCGGAAGGTGATCCGAGGTTTCTTACGGATGTACACCTTCCTGATTCAAGCTACAGCTTATCAAAACGAGGTCTTACACGAGAGATACAATTATCTTCAACGCTTGGTGAAGATGATTGATGTTCGGATTGGTAGTGATGACTTTACAATCGCCGATAAGATAGTCGTTGATTATATGAAACATAAAAAGACAGGTTCATTTGTGGGAATTTCCGAATTGGATCAAAAGTATGAGGTGAACTTACCCAAACCAAGTTTAACATCAGTGACAGAAGAGCAAGAAAAGCGCTTATCAGAAATATTGGAAGAAATAAATGAGCAGTTAGATTTGGATATTGAACCAGAAGTTGGAATAAGTGGTGCAGTCTCTATTCGTGAGTTACTAAAGAAAAATTCAAGACTCAAACAATCAGCACATGTTAACTCTCGAGAAGATTTTAAATTTGCTTTTGAAGAAGAGATTGATAATGCTCTGATAGACGGATATGAACAGAGTAAAGAACTATTTGGAGCCCTATTAAATAACGACTCTTTCAAGAAGAGATTAGCAAATATATTTATTGACGATGTGTTTAAAAGTTTGAAAGGTTCTGAGGAATTGTAGTTCTAAAATTCAAGAGAATATATTCATTTAAGGTTTGTTAAAAATATTTTTTTGTGGTAAAATGTATAAGAATGTATGTCATTCAGATAAACAAATAAATTGAGGTAAAAACATGGAAATTATGACAATTGTTATAGTTGTTTTTGCCGTCATCATTGGTTTAGTCATTGGATATGTCAGCATCTCAGTCAAGATGAAATCATCACAAGAGGCTGCAGAGTTGATGCTTTTAAATGCTGAACAAGAAGCAACTAATTTACGAGGACAAGCTGAGCGCGAAGCGGATTTATTACTCAATGAAGCTAAAAGCGAAAGCAAATCCCTTAAAAAAGAAGCACTATTGGAGGCTAAAGAGGAAGCCAGAAAATACCGCGAAGAAGTGGACGCTGAATTTAAGTCAGAGCGTCAAGAACTCAAGCAAATCGAAAGTCGTTTGACGGAGAGAGCTACGAGCCTTGACCGTAAAGACGATAATTTGACGAACAAAGAAAAAACACTTGAACAAAAAGAACAAAGTATTTCTGATAGAGCAAAAAACCTTGATGCACGTGAAGAGCAACTAGAGGAAATTGAAAAGCAAAAGCAAGCTGAACTAGAGCGTGTCGGAAGTCTGACTCAGTCAGAGGCAAAAGATATTATCTTAGCTCAAACAGAAGAAGACTTGACCAAGGAAATTGCTAGCCGCATTCGTGAGGCGGAGCAAGAAGTTAAGGAACGTTCTGATAAACTTGCTAAGGATATTTTGTCCCAAGCCATGCAGAGAATTGCTGGTGAGTATGTAGCTGAGTCTACCAACTCAACCGTTCATCTGCCTGATGATACCATGAAAGGTCGTATCATTGGTCGTGAAGGGCGTAACATCCGTACCTTTGAAAGTTTGACAGGGGTTGATGTCATCATTGATGATACGCCAGAAGTGGTAACCTTGTCAGGTTTTGATCCTATCCGCCGTGAGATTGCCCGTATGACGATGGAAACCTTGCTCAAGGATGGACGTATTCACCCAGCTCGCATCGAAGAGTTGGTTGAGAAAAACCGTCAAGAAATTGATAATCGTATTCGTGAATATGGGGAAGCCGCAGCCTATGAAATCGGCGCACCTAACCTTCACCCAGACTTGATGAAAATCATGGGTCGCTTACAGTTCCGTACTTCATACGGACAAAATGTCTTGCGACACTCAATCGAAGTGGCTAAGTTGGCTGGTATCATGGCTAGCGAACTTGGTGAAAATGCAGCCCTTGCCCGTCGTGCAGGATTCCTTCACGATATCGGTAAAGCCATTGACCGAGAAGTAGAAGGTAGCCACGTTGAGATCGGTACTGAATTGGCTCGCAAGTACAAAGAGCATCCAGTCGTGATTAACACGATTGCTAGTCACCATGGTGATGTAGAGCCTGAAAGTGTGATTGCAGTTCTCGTTGCTGCAGCGGATGCCTTAAGTGCAGCCCGTCCAGGAGCTCGTAGCGAATCGCTTGAAAGCTACATCAAACGTCTCCATGATTTAGAAGAAATCGCTAATAGCTTTGAAGGTGTTCAAAATAGCTTTGCCCTTCAAGCTGGTCGTGAAATCCGTATCATGGTGAACCCAGGTCAAATCAAGGACGACAAAGTCACAATTTTAGCTCACAAAGTTCGTGAGAAAATTGAAAGTAATCTCGATTACCCAGGAAATATCA
>ERZ773272.808-NODE-808-length-12183-cov-3.306563_pt1 | contig 12183 bp, 10 predicted proteins | sample MGYA00511891_ERZ773272 | MGnify/ENA primary metagenome ERZ773272 (study PRJEB29015, sample SAMEA2738150) | human oral metagenome | biome: human oral; feature: human-associated habitat; material: saliva | place: China | collected 2198 ...
ACAATAATGATAAACTTTTCATTCTTCTTTCTATTTATAATTGTTAATGTTTCAATTTAGTTTCTTGGTGCAAATTTATAGATATTATTGGAGAAAACCTCTATAAAGCAGTAAGAAATATTATCGGGAACGACTAAAATACCACATACATGGTAGATCTTCAGAAGACTAGAACAGGGTCATTCCAATTCTATGAAAGAGGAAATGAAACACTGATTATTATAATAATGAAATGTCAGAGAGTGGTGTCTTATGTAAAATTAATTCACTATCGAAAAATAAAAGACGCCCTTTTGCATTGTAAAAGGTGCCCTTTTGCGATGTAAAAGATGCCCTTTTGAGGTGTAAAAGACGCCCTTTTGCAACGTAAAAGGGCGTCTTTTACTTACCTATCTATTAACTGTCTGGAGTCCACATAGTTACAAAAGTAAAAGACAACGGCTTTTATCAAAATCCAAACGAATTACTGCTGATTATTTGTAAAGGTGTTTCAAAATAGCAAAGAGTCCTTCCTATCATTACATTAAAGTTTCTTTTAACTCCAGGTAAACCATCTGGCATTTCGGACTTAACGCTCTTCTCTACACTAAAACATGCAGGGCAAAGGAAGAATATTCCCGCTTGTTCAACTGCAATGATTTTGCATTCTATATACTTTTTATTATCTTTGCATGAAATAAACAGTAGCTGGTAAAATAAGAACAAATCCCTTTTCTATCTGGCTTACATTACTTTTTACACCCAATAATATGGATGCGGCATGAACATAGACAATATATTAAAAAACATAGAACGAGAAGATGGACTCAGCAGGACACTAGGTATGGAGTTTATCTCTACCCCTGAGCCTGACACTTTAAAGGCTCGAATGGCTGTTGACGACCGTAACAAACAACCTTTTGGCTTCCTTTCTGGTGGTGCTTCATTGGCCCTTGCTGAGAATCTTGCAGGTGTCGGGTCTATGGCAGCATGCCCAGGTAAGATGGCATTAGGCATTAATGTACATGGCAATCACGTAAAAGCGATGCCCTATGGCGGAACTGTTACAGCGTACGGAAAGCTGATTCACAAGGGACACACACTACATGTGTGGAGCATAGAAGTCAAAAATGACGAGGGAGAGCTCGTCTCCAGTGTACAAGTTACCAACTATGTAATAGACCCACAGAAGAAGTAAATGGACTCTTTCTTTATCTATCGCGAACCTTTAGAGGAGCTTTGTCATTGTTATACACAGAAGGAGGAACCTTCTATACTCACAAACTGGGGTGAGCTTAATGGTCATAAAGGATTTGTCATAGCCCCATTTTCGGAGGGTCCAGACCATCCTATTTGCCTTTTAGATGGTGAAAGTGGAAGTTATATGGACGTTCCTTTGGATGGCAACGAGGGCTTTCAGGTTATTCCTGACTGGCAAGATGACGCCGTTTTTACGCAGTCTGATAACCCACGTGAAGACTATCACCATGCTTTCACACGCTTTCATGGAGCTTTAAAACAAGGAATCTTTCGCAAATTGGTCCTTGCACGATCAGTCATCGAGCCTAAAGAAGAGGCATTGACACCTCGGAAAATCTTTCTTCGTGCCTGTAAACGGTATCCACGACAGTATGTTGCTCTATTCTATACACCACAGACGGGTATGTGGCTCGTAGCCAGCCCTGAGATACTTCTCCATGGTAACGCAGGCGGTTATCAGACTATGGCATTGGCAGGGACTATGAAATATGAAGGAGAGGACATGAAGTGGTCAGCCAAAAACCAGGAAGAACAACGATTAGTAGCCGATTATATCCGCACATGTCTGCAACCATTCACCTCTGAACTCACGGAAACTGAACCGTATACAGCCCGTGCAGCTCATTTAGTACACCTCCGTACAGACTTCACTTTCCGTCTCAAGGAGAGTCAACAACTGGGCAGTTTCCTCTCAACACTGCACCCTACCCCTGCTGTTTGTGGCATACCAAAGGAAGATGCACGCTCTTTCATCAATCAAAACGAACACGGAGAAAGAGAATACTACAGTGGATTCAGTGGTTTTCTTGGTGATAAAGGAGAGGCAAAGTTATATGTTACCCTTCGTTGTATGCACTTTTCACGCAAAACTTGCCGTCTTTATGCTGGTGGAGGATTATTGAAAGAAAGTACGGAGGAGAACGAATGGCAGGAAACAGAAGCCAAACTCGATACCATGAGACAGCTATTAAAAGGTCAATAATTAATCTACGCTCAACAATGTACAGCACAAAAGAGAACGTAAACATCCTCACTTCCCTACTTGTAAAGGCTGGAATAACAAAAGCAGTGGTCTGTCCTGGATCACGCAACTCACCCATTGTACATAACCTTTGTGCATGTCCAGACATAGAATGTTATCCTGTTACGGACGAACGGTCGGCTGGTTTCTTTGCACTTGGTATGACTTTAGCCGATAATGAGCCTGTTGTCATCTGTGTAACATCAGGATCTGCACTGCTCAATGTAGCTCCTGCAGCTGCTGAAGCATACTATCAGAACCGTCCGTTGATTATTATTTCAGCGGACAGACCTGCACAATGGATTGAACAAAAGGATGGTCAGACCATTCAACAGCATGGAGCCTTAGAGCCAAATGTCCGCAAAAGCGTGACTCTTCCCGAACCAAACAATGACGAAGAACGATGGTATTGCAACCGATTGGTCAATGAAGCCATCAATGCCTGTATGCTAAATGGTGGCGGACCAGTCCATATCAATGTCCCAATAACCGAGCCTTTGTTCGATTACAGCACCGCAAACCTTCCTGATGAACGACGAATCACCTTACACCAGGCTGTCATCAACGATGCTGAAGTCTACGAAATAGCCAGCAATTTCTTCTGTGGAGAGAAGCCCATGATTGTCCTTGGGCAGATGATACCCGAAGTTGTTGGTGACGCTCTCGAAGCTATTGAAGCACTAAAGAAGGTCGCTGTTGTCATACAAGAGAAGCTGGCGGATGATGACATCCGCCCTTCTCTGCCCATTGATGAAGCACTTAACACAATAGAAGATGATGATTCTTACCGTCCAGACCACCTATTATATATAGGAGGATGCATCGTTAGCAAACGACTTAAGCACTTCCTACGTAAAAGTAAGTGTAAATGCTCTATCATTGTAGACGAACATGGCAACTGCTGTGATACTTTTATGCACGCAACAGATGTCATCCAAGGAGCTCCAACAGATGTTCTTGGCATCTTTGCCAACGAAGCTGAAGGTATAGAACGAAAGGAATTTGTTGATAAATGGGATTCTGTCTTTACCAAAGCTATGGCTATTCGGGAGAAAATAACCCCTCGATACTCACAACTATTAGCTGTTAAGACGTTCCATAAGATGATGAGAGAACTGGATATTGATGGTGAATTATTCTATGGTAACAGCTCTTCTGTACGACTTGGCAACATCTTCTCCGATCAATACATCTATGTAAATCGTGGTGTAAATGGTATTGAAGGTTCACTGTCAACGGCAGTTGGATATGCAGTAGCACAACAAGAGGAAGAAGATGTATATTGTATCCTTGGTGACCTAAGCTTCTTTTACGATCAGAACGCACTGTGGAATGAAAACCTTTCACCCAATCTCTCAATCCTTTTACTTAACAATGGCGGTGGAGGAATCTTCCATCAGCTACCGGGATTAGGGTGTTCTCCCTATCGAGACACTGCCATAGCAGCGCAACACACTACTTCTGCAGAGGGTATATGTCAGTCGCATGACATTGTTTACCTATCAGCTCATAACACGGAAGAGCTGACAAAGGGACTTGAAAGATTCTTCAATGCAGAAGAAGGACCGGTACTTTTGGAAGTATTTACCAGTCCTGAAGATGATGCACAGGCGCTACAAGACTATTATCAGAGCTTTTAATAGACTTCGGGATACCTCGTACAACATACTGTAAACCCGACCTTTAAACAGAAATAAATACAAAAAAGATTATATGGAAACAAGAAACTGGAAACCCATAGAGGGCTTTAACTTTGAGGAAATACTCTTTGAAGAGTATAATCACATAGCAAAGGTAACCATCAATCGCCCTCGTTATCGCAATGCTTTCACACCTCGTACGGTATGGGAGATGTCACAAGCATTCAATTATTGCCGTGAAGCACTTGACATTCGTGTGGTATTACTGACTGGAGCAGGCGACAAAGCTTTCTGTTCTGGGGGTGATATGCATGTCAAAGGACGTGGTGGATATGTGGGAGGAGACGGCGTTCCTCGCCTGAATGTACTCGACCTACAGATGCAGATACGCCGTTTGCCGAAGCCAGTCATAGCAATGGTAAATGGTTATGCCATTGGTGGAGGCCATGTTCTACACGTTGTCTGCGATCTCAGTATAGCCTCTGACAATGCTATCTTCGGACAAACAGGACCTAAAGTGGGCTCTTTTGATGCCGGATTTGGTGCTTCTTACCTTGCACGTATCGTAGGACAGAAGAAAGCACGTGAGATATGGTACCTCTGTCGACAGTATTCTGCAGTTGAAGCAGAGCGTATGGGACTGGTAAACAAGGTCGTTCCGTTCGAAAAACTCGAAGATAAATGCATTGAATGGGCAGAAACTATGATGGAACGGTCACCTTTGGCACTGCGAATGATGAAGGCTGGATTTAATGCTGAGCTGGATGGACAAGCTGGTATACAGGAGTTGGCTGGTGATGCTACTATGCTTTATTATACACTTGACGAGGCACAAGAGGGAGGAAAAGCATTCTTGGAGAAGCGTAAGCCCGACTTTGACAAGTATCCACAGTTCCCTTAAGAGGGCAAAAGACAACTGTCGGCAGGGAATATCCTCTACTTTGAGTCAGTAAGAAGTAACTTACTGGTTCTTCAAGGATGCCTGTCGGACACATGTCTTCCTGTTTTTCATCAATGTGCTGCAGCCCAGCACACGTGGTGCTGAGGGCTAACTCCAATGGTGTTGAGCGTGCCGCACACATATAAGATGTTGTTAGTATAATCGCAACTTACAGTAAAAAAATAACTGAAACATCATAAAAACAAAATAACACAGAAGCCTTTTAGATGTATCAAGTCAAACTATCTTCACGCACACTGCACTTCATTCAACCTGCAGGAACATCCCGTGGCGTATATACAACGCGACAAAGCTATTACGTAACATTGTCTGATGACAATGCACCTGGTATCGTTGGTATCGGAGAATGTGCCACCTTACCCGACCTATCATGCGATGCGATGCCTCCAAAGGAATATGAACGGATACTAAAAGGCTTCTGTGATGACCTCTGTCAGTCTGGAAAAATTGACAAAGAGGCGATGCGTCCCTATCCTTCTATGCTCTTTGGGCTGGAGACAGCAAAGAGACAGCTTGATAATGGAGGGGGAGTTGACCTCTTTAATACTCCTTTTGGCAGAGGAGAAGAAGGCATTACCATCAACGGACTGATATGGATGGGAACATTCGATGAGATGTTTCAACGGTTAGAAGCTAAACTAAAGGCGGGTTTCCATTGTGTAAAACTAAAGATAGGTGCCATTGATTTTGAGAAAGAACTACGCCTGATACAACACATCCGACAGCATTTCTCACGCAAAGAGGTGGAATTACGGGTAGATGCCAATGGTGGTTTCACACCTGATAACGCCATGCAACGATTAGAAGCATTGGCTAAATATGACATACACTCCATAGAACAACCCATCCGACAGCATCAATGGAAGGAGATGGCACGGCTATGTAAGAACAGTCCCTTGCCCATTGCGTTGGACGAAGAGCTCATTGGCGTCAATGATCTTACAGAGAAAAACAGACTATTAGATACCATTCAACCACAATATATTATCCTCAAGCCCAGTCTACATGGGGGTATTAGTGGTACAAGGGAATGGATAAAGTTGGCAAAAGAGCGAGGTATTGGCTCATGGATGACATCAGCTTTGGAGAGTAACATAGGACTTAATGCCATAGCACAGCTCACTGCTGACATCTATGGCCCACATATCACCATGGCACAAGGCTTAGGCACGGGACAACTTTTCAGTGATAATATCCCCATGCCACTTGAAATCAGAGGAGAACAGTTGTGGGTCAACAACACAAATCGGAATATTTAATATCCTCATAAAGAATAGAATAGGATTGTGACACTACAAGAATTTCTTTCAGAATGGAACAATGACAGCCCCCTTCTGCGTGTTCATACAAGTGGATCTACAGGGAAACCGAAACCGATATGGGTGGAAAAGCAACGCATGTTGAACTCTGCTCGCATCACTTGTGACTTCCTTGGACTACAGAAACACGACACTGCCCTACTCTGTATGCCGTTAGATTACATTGCAGGTAAGATGGTTGTAGTGCGGACATTAGAGCGAGGTATGCAGCTATTGAGCGTGAAACCGTCAGGACATCCACTGTCTTCTGAATCACTTCAGCAGCTTGAAAACCCTGAAAGACCAATAACCTTTGCAGCCATGGTTCCCTTACAGGTATATAACTCATTGCAAATACCTGAAGAACGGAAACGATTGATGCAGATAAAGCACTTGATTATCGGTGGAGGAGCCATTGATGAAAAACTATCAGAGGAACTAAAGAACTTCCCGAATGCTGTGTGGAGTACCTACGGAATGACAGAAACACTGTCACATATTGCTCTTCGACGCCTTAATGGACTCCAGGCTACTGAATGGTATACACCGTTTGATGGTATAGAAGTCTGCCTAAACCATGAAAAATGTCTAACTATCCATGCTCCTGCAGTATGCAATCAAACACTGGTTACTAATGATATAGCCGATCTTCAGACATTCAAAACTGACGAAAACGAGGCTTTCGTACGCTTTCGTATCATCGGAAGAAAAGACAATGTCATTGATTCTGGAGGCGTAAAGATTCAGATTGAAGAAGTTGAAAGGACACTAAAGCCTCACCTATCGGGTGACTTTGCAATAACAAGTATAACAGATGAGAAATTTGGAGAGGCTGTTGTACTGCTGACAACACTAACCGACATTACTATCGTTGACGCTATTTGCAAGAATATTCTCCCTAAGTTTTGGCAGCCACGGCATATCTTTCATACAGCCAATATCCCACAGACAGAAACGGGGAAACCTGCTCGGGCAAATATAAAACAGCTTGCTAAGCAGATAAACAAGCAAGCTGAATAAATGAACATATATGCTATCAACAGGCAAAATACCGCTAGAGAGAGCTATAAAATAGCATGTTCCCGATAATCATAAGCATACTTCTACAAGACATAATAACTTTGATGAGCAGAAAATATTCCCTATATCAGTAAGTTATTAATACCTTATCAAACGTATTACCACGACAAAAACAAACATATTCCACCATCTTCTACTCATGTATTGCAGCCCAGCACCAATGGAGCTGACGCCTAGCACCACTGGAGTTGATGCTTAGCACCACTGGAGTTAGTGCTCAGCACCAGACGTGCTGAGGGTCAAACACCTAACAACACATCATAACTCTTAGCATAATTTGTTCTTAAAGGAAGGCTGAACAATCCCAAATGCACATAATTTATTTGGAAGTATGAAGCTTATTCTCACAGTATCAACATACAATTATCTACTAAAAGACAAACCTATGAACAATCTTATACCAATCAGATTTCGTGCGGATAAAAGAAATAGGATAAGCTTCTACAATGTAAAAGTACACCAATAAAAACTGCAAAGAAAACATTCCCTTGCATTATTCTCACTTTTCCATATTACTCGTCTTCAAGTTTTGTCACACACTCCATGCTACATAAAGAAGTAAAAATCAGTTATTAACAGAGCACCCCTGTTCCTAGTAGCATCTCATAGACTATGTCTGCAACCTTCAAAAAACAAAAAATCCCTTGTAATCATTAATTACAAGGGAATCATTTGTGGACCAGCCTGGGCTTGAACCAGGGACCTCCAGATTATGAGTCTGTTGCTCTAACCAACTGAGCTACAAGTCCGGGTTTCTTAATTCGGCTGCAAAGATAATGAAAAATAATGAAAAGATAGAAACAACATGAAAGGAAAATTAAACTTTTAACACATTTTGAGTAGTCGGATAAAGACTTTATGGCCCTTTTAAAGTAACTTTGCATGTCTGTAAGGCATGTTTGTTCTGCAGTTCCTGACCTCTGTATGCGTGACATGATAGGACAGATCACACCTTTACGAGTAAGACTATTGGACAATATTCTATAGGCTTTTAATTTAAAATCTGTATATAAAAGACTTTGAGAACAATATATATTAAACAGGGAGAAGTACCGAAGTTACCACCCCTTGTTGCTACTATAGGCTTCTTTGATGGGGTACATCGCGGTCATCAGTTCTTGATTAATCAGGTTATTGATGAGGCTAAAAGGAACAAGATGGAGTCTGCTGTAATCACATTCGATGCACATCCCCGTCAGGTTCTGCAGTCTGAATATCAGCCAGAGTTGCTTTCTACCCTTGAAGAGAAGCTATTGTTACTATCGAAGACACATGTAGAGAATGTCATTGTGTTACATTTTGATAAGTCATTGGCAGCCTTATCAGCCCGTAACTTTATGGATGAGGTTCTTTCTAAACAACTGAATGTAAAGGAACTCCTTATAGGTTATGACAATCGTTTTGGTCATAATCGTCAGGAAGGGTTTGATGATTATGTCCGATATGGGCATGAAATAGGAATAGAAGTCCTTCATGCAGATCCATTCCAGCCTAACGGAGAAAGAATAAGTTCCTCTTTAATTCGCAGATATATTATGCAAGGAGAGATGGAAGCTGCCAATCGCGCGTTAGGATATGCCTATTCTATAAAGGGAAAGATCGTAAAAGGTTATCAGAACGGTCATAAGTTGGGATTTCCAACAGCCAACCTTGACATGAGCTCCAGCTTAAAACTCATCCCCGCATCTGGTGTTTATGCGGTGAAAGTCCGTCTGGAAGACTCTGTAGAGTGGAAAAGAGGAATGATGAACATTGGTATACGCCCCACTTTCAATGGTTCAAAAATTTCTTTAGAAGTGAATATTTTTAATTTATCTGACAACTTGTACGATCAGACTCTTTGTGTTTCTTTTGTACAACGCTTACGAAAAGAGAGGAAATTTGAATCCTTGGAAGCATTGTCTCATCAGCTCGAACAAGACAAGATAGCCGTAAACCACCTATTTGATGCCATTGATTAATTCATAAAACATAGATCATCAACTGTCATAAATTTGCTTATATGAATAATAAAAACATATGGACTTCGATCCTCTACATCATCTTGTTTATATCAGCTTTCGTACTATTACAGGTCTTTGGTAGCTGGATTGCCAAAGGATGTTATGCCCTTATCAAGGGAATTCCATTGTCTGAAGTATCCAACTATAGTAATAGTTCTGAACTACTATCCGTTATTGACGTTCTTGGTAGTCTTTTGACGATCGTTATTTTTACCCGAGCAAGATGGTCAAAGGTATCAAGAGATTATCTAAAAGCACGACCATGGGCAGTCCTAATGTGGACATTCTTGCTAACAATTGGCTCTATTCTTCCCATGGAATTTATATCTGAGAAAGCAAATCTAACGTTACCGGAGCAGACACAGCATTTCTTTGAGCTCATAATGAAGACTCCTTGGGGATATATAGCCATAGGAATTATGGCTCCAATAGCCGAAGAACTTGTTTTTCGTGGGGCAATATTGAACAAACTTCTAAGTAGTTTTAAGGGTAACCAACACTGGATTGCCATCATTTTATCAGCTTTGATATTTGGAATTATCCATCTGAACGTTGTACAAGGGCTGCATGCTTTCCTTATAGGACTACTGTTAGGGTGGATGTTTTACCGAACAGGCAGTGTAATTCCTGGTATTTTATTCCATTGGGTGAATAATACTGTAGCATTTTTGATGTTCCATTTAATACCACAGATGAATGATGGAAAGCTTATAGACCTGTTTCATGGTGATAGTCGACTAATGTATGGCGGATTATTCTTCTCACTTTGTATTCTTATCCCATCACTTTTCCAACTTGTGATACGGATGCATAAAGCGAAATAAACGGTCTTTGAAAGTTAATACCGACAGATAAAAAAGAGTCCGGGTTCTATGGAAAGATATTCCAAAGAGCCCGGACCTTTTTGGTTTATATGATAACCTGATTACATGTTATCACATTCTTCATTCTCATGAACAGGGATTTTAGCCTCCTTAGTGGTCTTCTCTGCCTTGTAACCAAACTTCTCGAAAGACTTCTGAATTAAGTTTTCATTGGTCTTCTGAGCGTCATAAGTGACATAAACCTTCTGTTCATTAGCATCAGTTTTAATCTCTTTTACCCCCTTAACAAAGCGAAGATTGTTCTTAACCCTTGCTTCACAGTTTGCACAATGCATCTGTGGTGTTGTTGTGAAAATAACTGTTTTGAAGTCTTTTGCTGATGCAATCATGGCTACCATGAGGAGCATCATTGTGAAAATTGCTTTCTTCATAATCGTTTATTGTTTTGTTTGTTTATTGATTGTTTGATATTATTGATACCAAATGAGAATTACATGCGCTTTCCAAGGTTAAGTCTTATGCCCACATACCCCATTGCGCCTTGTATTGGACCATATATCATAGTAGGTTCGAAACCGTTATCCCAAGGGTTCTGATAGCCTACAATTGGGTTCTTCTGCTTGAAATTCGTAAGATTCTCACCACCTATATAAACAGAGAAGTGATGGAAGTAACGCGTAATCTGTGCATTAAGTTGCCCATAGGCCTTATAATTACGATCCCATGAAAGGTTTCCTGATGCAAGAGTATAAGGTTCAGGCATACGTCCACCACCATTCAATGCCACTGTTGCATCGAACTGCCAGAGTCCTAAAGGCGTCTTATAGCTTGCAGTTAACAATCCTTTGTATCGGCTTTGTAATGGTTTCCACATCAATTGGCCGTTGTATGTTGCCTTTACGAGGTTATAACGATAAGCTGCAGTTAGTTCAAGGCCTTTGAAAAGAGGATAAGATGCATCTATCTGGAATGTATGAGAGTAACTTTTTCCGTCTAAATTGGTGATATGAAGCTCTTGTGGATTTGTGTCATAGTCAACAATTGTCTGCGAAAGGAAGTGAGTATAATAATACTCTGCATTCAGTTTCAATGTCTTTTGACCGACAGGAATAAGGAAGGCAAGGCTTGTACCATAGTTCCATGCAGACTCTTGATTGAGTTTATCAACGATAAGTCGTCTACCAGAAGCCATCAAATAGTTATTTTCAGCCAATGCATGTGGACTTCTATAACCCTTTCCTGCAGAGAGACGGATGGTAAGGAAGCTTGCAGGAACCCACTTCAAATGGAATCGGGGAGTAACGAACGTACCATAAACATTACTATGATCTACGCGTAACCCAGCCATAGCAATGAACTTTCCATTGACATTATAAGTGTATTGCACGTAAGCTCCTGGCGTTGTTTCACTTTCAATACCACCTACAAGTGGGTATAAATTACCGTAATTTGATGGTATTGCTCCCACTGGCAACGACAGATTCTGATGTAAATAATCATAGTTGAGACTTAAACCAGCCGAGAGGTTGTGCTCTGGAGTGAAGTTTGTCTCAAAGATTAAAGATGCATATGCATTCTTTTCGTTCACATCATACTGCTTAATACCATATGATGCATTCTGTTTATGCATAGAAATATTACCCATAAGTGCCATGTTTGTTCCATGTTCCGGGTTCAAAATGACAGCATGTTTCATATAGGCTTCGTAACGATCTGTACCTATATTAATACGATAAGGTGCCAATCCAGCTGTCATTGAGTGGTGGTGATTGACCTGACCGCTCATCCTGTCTTCTTTTAAGAGGGATAAACCAGCATGGAGCATATAGTTACCAGTCTTCCAATACCACCTATTTTGCAGATTATACTGTCTCACTTGTGGGTCATCTTGGAAGCCATCTCCATTGCCATCATGCTTACTCCAGTTGTTTTCAAAGTGTGCCAATAGTTCCGTACTAAGGTTTTTGTTACCATTGATATGGATATTTCCATCAGCATTTGCCTCAAATTTACCCATCGTATTACCATAAAGATTAACCGAAACACCTGTTGGATCTTCTGGTTTAACGTACTCTACGTTTATCTGACCAGTCATTGCCTCATAGCCATTCTTAACA
>ERZ773272.810-NODE-810-length-12166-cov-3.999092_pt1 | contig 12166 bp, 9 predicted proteins | sample MGYA00511891_ERZ773272 | MGnify/ENA primary metagenome ERZ773272 (study PRJEB29015, sample SAMEA2738150) | human oral metagenome | biome: human oral; feature: human-associated habitat; material: saliva | place: China | collected 2198 ...
CAGTCTAAATGGGTTATTTATTTGAACGGCATTCAGAAAAAGGAGGGGAGATCCATTGAAAGAGAAGAAAAAGAAGAAATCAATCTTAAAGAGACTGATGCCTTACGGAGGTAAGAAGAGAGGTTTACTATATGTAGCGATGGTTCTATCGGCGATATCGGGAGTTGCAGTATTGATGCCCATGGTTTTCATTCATAGAATTGTGCGAAATTTAATTTTAAGCGGAACGGCAGACCTTACATTCATAAAAGAAAATTCCATTTACGCTGTCATTTTTGCGGGAGTGGGATTGTTCATGTACATCTTGGCGCTCATAGTATCTCATATTTTCGCATTCAATGTCGAGGATAACATAATCAAAACTTCCGTGAGAAAATTAATAGGAAAACCTCTCGGATACTTTGATGGAAGAGAGAGTGGGCAGATTAGAAATGCCATTGTGTCGGGGGCAGGAGAAACTCATTCATTTTTGGCACATCAGCTTCCTGATATGGCTATGACGATCATATCGCCCGTAGTGCTGCTGGTCTTTTTCTTTATATTCGATTGGAAATTAGGGCTGGCGAGTATGATTCCTATGATCATTGGAATGGCTCTCATGTCATTTATGATGACAGCCACAAGTAAAAATCTAAAAGATGAATACTATACACAACTTGCAAATTTATCATCTCAAACAGTTGAGTACGTGAGAGGAATTCCGGTGGTTAAAACATTTGCTCAGAGCGTTGAAAGCTTTCATAGGCTGTATTCTCTCATCGTAAAAATAAAGGAAGTTGTTCTCAAGCTCACAATGAGTTATACCAACAAGATGTCTTGGTTCGAAGTTGTTTCAACATCGACGGCATTTTTCCTGGTTCCCGTCGCATTGCTTCTCATAAAATTTAACGGTAACGTGACCTCGGTAGTTGCAAATTCAGTCATATATTTTTTAATCGGACCGACTTTTGCTATTTTTATCATGAGGACGGCGACTATTTCTCAATACAGTTATTTTGCAGAACTCGCTTTGGACAAAATAGAAAATATACTGGACTATGAGGATTTTACCTATGGGGATAAAATCGGTGATGGAACGGGAATTGAATTCAAGAAAGTTTCCTTTTCTTATGATAAAGAAAAAGTGTTGGATAATATATCTTTTAAAGTAAATAAAGGTGAAAGGGTGGCTTTAGTCGGTTCATCAGGTGGAGGAAAAACTACTATAGCAAGACTTGCAGCGAGATTTTATGATGCTGATGATGGAGAGATTCTAATCGGAGGATTAAATATCAAAGCGTATAAAAAAGAGGCTTTGATGAATAAGATTGCTTTCGTTTTCCAAAACTCCAAGCTATTTAAAATGAATTTAAGGGATAATCTTTTAATCGGAAAACAGGATGCTACCGGTGAAGAAATAAACAAAGCCTTGGAGTCTTCCGGGTCCAAAGAAATAGTGGACTCTTTGAAAGATGGTTTGGATACGGTTTACGGTACTAAAGGGACATATTTTTCAGGAGGAGAAGCCCAAAGACTTTCCATAGCGAGAGCATTTTTAAAAGATGCGGATATAATAATTTTAGACGAGGCTACAGCATTTGCAGACCCTGAAAATGAGCATATCATTCAGGAGTCGTTCAAGAAATTATCTAAGGATAAGACGACGCTTATGATTGCTCACAGGTTGTCGACAGTTGTGGATGCAGATAGGATAATAGTCATTGACAAGGGTAAGATTGTCGAAGAAGGAAAACATTCAGACCTGGTAGATAAAGGCGGACACTATAAAAAGCTTTGGGATGAGTATCAAAAAGCAGTTGAATGGAAGATAGGAGGTTAAAATGGTTTCTTATTTTGTAAGAAGATATGCAATGTCGGAAAAGGGAGCAAAGAATCTGAAGAAGGCTATTTTTTCTCACACATTTGTAAATTTGACAAAATTATTTGCACCGGTGATCGCCTTTACGTTTTTGTTTCAGTATATAGGACTATTGAAGGGAATTGAAAGCATAAACCTATCATTTACCGGCTATGTAGCGATTATTGCGGTTATGATGATCGTGATGTTCATAGTTGCCAGGTGGGACTATATCAGGCTGTATACCAACGTATACAGCGAAAGTGCAAACTCCAGAATAGAGATAGCCAACAGACTTAAAAAGTTGCCGCTTTCGTACTTTGGAAAGAGAGATTTGACAGATCTTGCAGAAACGATGATGAATGACATGACGCTGTATGAAACCATTTTCTCACATGCAGTTCCCCATATATATTCAACGGTTATATCGACGGCTATCATTTCCATAATGATTATCATATATAATTGGAAATTGGCAATTGCAACACTTTGGGTAATTCCGGTAGCTCTTTTAATAGCGTTTTTATCAAAGAAGAAACAGAAGAATGTCAGCCGGCGTTGGGTGAAGAAAAACAGAGCAGTTTTCGATGATTTACAAGAGAAAATCGAGCAGATAGAACAGATAAAATCATACAATCTGGAGGATAGAGAGTTTGATGATTTCGTTACGAAGTTAGATGCTTCCACCAAGGAAAAAACCAAGGGTGAAGTCGTATCCGGAGTATCTGTTGGAATAGCGACTGCAATTTTGAAACTTGGAATTGTAAGCGTGGCTATCGTAGGTGCAAACATGCTCGCAGCAGGACAGATAGATACGTTTGTGTACATAGCTTTTTTGATACTGGTAGTGAGCATCTATCTACCTATTGAAGGCATAGTCACATTTATGGCGATGATCGTCATGATGGATACTGTTGTTGAAAGGATAAAAGAAATAAAAACCATGCCTGTTCAAGATGGTGAAAATCAAATGAACATTAAGAACTACAACATAGAATTTCAAGATGTGTACTTTGGATATGATGACCATTCGGTTATAAACGGAGTTAGTTTTACGGCGAAACAAGGAGAAATTACAGCTTTGATCGGTTCCAGCGGCAGCGGGAAAACAACGTTGACAAAACTTGCGGCGAGGTTCTGGGACATTGAAAGAGGAAAAATTCTAATCGGTGGTGAAGATATAAGCAAGATTGACCCCGAAACGCTCTTAGAAAATTTTTCAATTGTATTCCAAGATGTTGTTCTCTTTAATTCAAGCATAAAAGACAATATCAAAATCGGGAAAAAAGACGCTACAGATGACGAGATTATGCAAGCAGCTAAAATCGCAAGATGTTGCGATTTTATAGATAAAATGCCTGAGGGCATTGACACCGTAATAGGTGAAAACGGGCAGAGGTTGTCCGGCGGTGAACGTCAGAGAATATCCATAGCCAGGGCGGTTTTAAAGGATGCCCCAATCATACTCCTGGATGAAGCTACGGCTTCACTGGACGTTGAAAATGAAAGTCTTATTCAACAAGCGCTATCTGAGCTTATAAAAGAAAAAACGGTAATCGTCATCGCACACAGGCTTAGAACGATTAGAAATGCGGATAAAATTGTCCTGCTGAACAACGGTAAAGTGGAAGCGTGCGGTACGGACGAGGAACTTCAACGAAATTCAAAATTTTATCAGGAGATGTTGGAAAAATCCCATTCATAATTAAAAGACAGCTTAGCAAATATGCAGTGAACATGGATGAGAGCAACGAGGAAAGATAGTTACTGAAAAAGGTAGCTATCTTTTTTGTATGAGTTTGTGTGAGAAAATGACGAGTGAAATCGCATTTGACAATTTGAAAAATCGCGTAGAATTTTATTTCATTTGACAATTGACGCTCAAAAGTTGTTCGGACGATATTAACATATTGGAAAGGATTGAGTATTATTAGAAATATAATAGAGCCTTTACTGTAGAAAATATGTTATACTGTATGATAGAAAATGAGATGACAGTATGGAAAACATTGAACACAAATGCATGACAATCGAGTTTAATGCATTGATAAACACTGTCTGATGGGTGAAATGAGAAAGAAAAAGAGGTATGTGATTATGAGAGAATTAAAAGAGAGAAAGAAGTGTTTATCAGTGGATGAAAGAGTGACCTTAGCTTTGGAAAACAAAGAAGTTAAGGGATACAATTGTGCCCAGGCGGTGGTGTGTGCTTTTAAGGATAAATACGATTTGCCGGAAAGCGTATTGTTCAGGGTCAGTGAAGGTTTCGGATTAGGCATGGGTGCCGAATCGGTTTGTGGAGCAGTTACGGCTATGAGCATATTGACAGGGCTTGAGAACAGCGACAGTAAATTATCGGAAAGCGAAACGAAGAAAAAATCAAGAGAGTTTTCTGCGGCATGCTTTGCAGATTTTAAGAAAAAAAACAGCTCAGTTGAATGTTTTGAGCTGAGAGGAGAAGATGACGGAGTAGTTTTGAGAAGTTGTTTGGGATGTATAGAAGATGCGGTGAGAATATTTGATAAAAAAACTTCTACCCGATAAGATTGCGATATAACCGGAGTGAAACGGTGCAATTTGCAAGATTCATAGATAGAAAGAGAGAACTCAATGAACAGCGTGAAATACAAAGAAAGTCTGTATGAAGTCAGAGATGTGGAAAATCTCAGAGAACTCATAGACGGAAGCGTTGAAAGGTTTAGCCAAAGACCGGCGTTCATGGTAAAGGATAAAACGAAGGGAAAATTTGTTTCAATAAGCTACAAGAAAATGCAGGAAGATATTAGAAGTCTCGGCACGAGTCTCATAAATTTGGGATTGCGAGGCAGGAAGATAGCTGTTATAGGTGAGAACAGCTATTATTGGGCCATCTCATATTTTGCTATTGCAAACGGAGTTGGAGTCGTAGTTCCCATCGACAGGGAACTGAAAGAAAAGGAAGTCGCAAATCTGCTTAAAAGAGCGGAGGTATCGGCAGTCATATACTCAAAGAAGATGAAAAAGGTTATGGATGAAGTCCTGGAAGACAGGGAATTGAGAAAGACTTTAACTTATCCTATACAGATGGACTTGAGCGATGATGAAGATGGTAGAATATCCCTGCGCAGGCTGTTGAGTCACGGCATGGATTTGCTCGACAACGGTGACAGGAAGTATTTGGATGTTGAAGTGGACAGCGATGCATTGGCTGTGCTATTGTTTACATCAGGGACTACGGGTCTTGCAAAGGGTGTTATGTTGAGCCATAGAAACATCGTATCCAACACGGTCAATATGTCAAAATACGTCAAAATAATAGATGGAGGAGTAGGGCTTTCGGTGTTGCCTATGCACCATACATATGAAATGACTTGCCACGTAATAACGGGATTGTATCAGGGAATGTCGATTGCAATTTGCGAAGGGTTGAAATATATTCAAAAAAATCTGGTGGAAGCACAAGTGAATGTCATGCTGGCAGTACCGTTGATATTTGAGATGATGCACAAGAAAATTCTCAGCAAGGCGAAGGAGTCGGGCAAGGATAAAACGCTCAGGAGAATGATGAACATTTCACGCAAGTTTAAACTCTATAACAAAGGAAATATAACCAGAAGACTTTTCTCAAATGTTCACAATGTGACAGGCGGGAAAATTTCTCAGTTTATAGCCGGAGGAGCTGCTATAAATCCACAGGTAATCGAAGACTACGAAGCTATGGGATTTCCGATATTTCAAGGATACGGTATGACGGAATGTTCCCCCATAATAGCAGTTAACAAAGATAGATATAGCAAAGCGGCAGCAGCGGGATTGCCGTTGCCGGGGACCGAAGTGAAAATATACAATCCGGATGAAAAGGGCATCGGAGAGATTATATGTAGAGGACCGTCGGTGATGCTGGGATACTATCGCGATGACGATGCAACCAGAGAGGCGCTGAGAAACGGCTGGCTACATACGGGAGATTACGGATATTTCGACCAAGATGGATTCCTATACGTGTCGGGAAGAAAGAAAAGTGTAATAATTACAAAAAACGGCAAGAACATCTTTCCGGAAGAAGTGGAGTTCTATCTGACCGAGAGTGAATATATAGAGGAAGCGTTGGTTCACGGAATAGACGGATTGAGAAACGATGATGTGATTATAAAAGCGGAAATATTTCCGAATTATCCGTTATTTGAAAACGAAAATCCTGAGGTTTCCGAAGATTATATAGAAGAAAAAATAGGAGAGATTATCGAAAAGATAAATGATACGGTTCCTAAGTACAAGAGGATTAAACGATACTACATCAGAAAAACGGAATTTGAAAAGACGACGACTAAAAAAATTAAAAGATATCTTGACACCAATTTAAACGAGGGAGAGCGGCTATGAAAAATATGGAGACTTCAAACTATGAAGACAGATTTGCAAAAGAGCTTTTAGAGGCTGAAAGAAGTGTAGAGGGAATAAAAGACGATAAAAGATCTTATGTGAAGTATAAGGATGCCAGACCTTTGGTGAACATAAAGCACATGGTGGAAAGCAGCTGTGAACTATACAAAGACAGAGTCGCATTTCATGAAAAATTCCGAAAGACTAAGGGATATGAGAAGATACTGTTCAAAGATCTGTTGGAAATGTACAATGAGTTCGGTACAGGGCTTTTAAAGTTGGGATTGAAAGGTGAAAAAATAGCTATCATAGGCAGTAATTCATCAAGGTGGGCAATTTCATATTTAGCCGTAGTTTGCGGAGTTGGCGTGGTAGTACCCATAGACAAAGAGCTGCCCGAAAAGAAAATAGAAGACATCGTAAGGAAAGCGGAAGTCTCCGCCATAATATACGAAGATAAATACGAAGAAATTTTTAAGAAAATGAGAGGAAAAGACGATAATTGTCTAAAAACTCTCATAAATATGACAAAAGATGGCAGAGACGACGATATAATGGGCTTTGGAGAGGTTATAAACCTGGGGATTAAAGGATTAAATGAGGGAGACAGAGAATTTTTAGATGCGGAAATAGATAGAGATGAAATGAGCATATTGCTGTTTACTTCCGGTACCACGGGAAATCCGAAAGGTGTAATGCTATCCCATAAGAACATAGTTGAGGATATAATGGCGGCACCAACTATATTAAAGGTAACGGTAGATGATATTTTCTTCTCCGTCCTGCCTATGCATCACACCTATGAATGTACTTGCGGTATGCTTTTGCCGATTTACAAAGGTGCTTCCGTGGCGTATTGTGAAGGTCTGAAATACATCGCAAAGAACTTGCAGGAAGTGAGGCCGACGATGTTTCTGGGAGTGCCTGCAATATTTGAAAAACTCTATAAGAAAATATGGCAAAATGTCAGAAAAAAAGGCAAGGAAAACACATTAAAGAAGATTGTAAAGATCAATAACAAAACCAAAAAGGTCGGAATAAATTTAGGAAAGATATTTTTCAAGGATATCCTGAATGTCTTCGGAGGCAGAATGAGAATCATGATAAGCGGCGGTGCAGCCATAGATCCGAGTGTAATTGATGGAATCAGAGACTTCGGTATAAATGTGGTTCAGGGGTACGGGTTGACCGAGTGTGCTCCTCTTGCGGCGTTAAACCCCGACACAGCACCGGTTTCATCTTCCATAGGAGTCGCTTTTCCAAATATGGAACTGAGAGTGCTGGATGAAGATGAGAAGGGGATAGGAGAACTCTGTGTAAAAGGTCCCAATGTTATGTTGGGATACTACGAAATGCCGGAGGAAACGGCGGAGGTCGTAGTCGACGGATGGTTCAGAACAGGTGATCTGGGATATATCGATGAAAACGGATACGCCTATATCACAGGCAGGAGAAAGAATTTAATAATAACTAAAAATGGTGAAAACGTTTCTCCGGAAGAGCTGGAATACGAAATCAATCTGTCTCCACTTGTGCTGGAATCTATGGTGTATCAGGATGAAGCTGCAAACAAAGAGGATACGCTAATTGCGGCATCTATTGTCGTGGATTGGGAATATATCGATGAGTTCCACAGCGACATAAAGGACGACGATGACGAGATTATAAAAATGATGTGGGAAATCGTAGATCGAATAAACGAAGCTCATCCGGTCTACATGAAGATAAGAAAGATAAATTTTAAGAAAGAAGAACTGCTAAAGAATACGACGAATAAAATAATCAGGTTTGCAGAGGAAAATAAATTATGAATTGCCCTAAAGTAGTTTTAGATACGCAGAAATTGAGGAAAAACATCAGATGTATCAAGGGGATTTGCCACAGTGAAAACGTCAGTTTGGCGGGCGTGGTAAAAGGTGCTAACGGAATTGAAAAAGTGAATGAAATCTTCATAGAAGAGGGCGTTGAGATAATATCGTCTTCCCGAATAAGCCATATTAGGAAAGTTAGACAAATCGGAAAAGCCATGGGGAAAACCAATTTTGAAACAATGCTCATCAGGATTCCCATGAAGACCGAAATTGATGAGGTAGTTTCCTTTTGTGACATTTCTCTGAACAGCGAAATAGAGATTCTCAGGGAGTTGAATCGTGAAGCGGAGAAGGTTGGGCTTGTGCACAAAGTCATCATAATGTTTGACTTGGGAGATTTGAGAGAAGGCTTTTTTGAAGAAAAAGAGGGTATAAGCTGCGCTATGGAGGTGGAACATAGTCTAAAAAACTTGGAATTATTGGGAATAGGCACCAATTTGGGATGTTACGGAGCTATAAAGGTAACCGAAGACAAAATGCTCGACTTGATAGCCATTGCAGAAGAGATAGAGGAGAAGATAGGAAGGAAGTTGAAATTCTTAAGCGGTGGCGGAACTACGGCGTTACCGTTATTGCTCGATGGGACCATGCCTGATAGAATCAACTTGCTGAGAATAGGCGAAGCTATGTTGTTGACACGAGATTTAAAAGAAGATTGGGGACATATATTGAAAGACTGTTCTCAAGATGCATTTACTCTGCACATGGAAGTGATTGAAATAAAAAATAAGGCGACGTATCCTATCGGAGAAATAGCCTTGGACGGCTTCGGTCAGAAACATACATACGAGGACCGGGGAGTGAGAAAGCGAGCTTTGCTCGCCGGTGGAAAAGTGGACTATGGATTGCCCGAAATGCTCATTCCCGTCGAAAAAGGAGTTTCTATTGTAGGTGCTTCCAGCGACCATACGATAATAGATGTGGAAGACATGGAAAGGGAACTTAAAGTCGGCGATGTATTGGAGTTTCAGTTGACGTATGCAACCCTGGTGTACAGCACGGGAAGTGCCGATATCGGGTTGGAGATTGTTTAGATGTGTATGATATGTGAGATAAAACTGTAAAAACAGCCATCGGATTGACAAGAAGACTTAAATTCTATATAATCATCAGATACGCATAGAAAAATGAGAGAAGATAAAAATGTTTTTGAGGGTGAAACTGCTTTTGAAGATATTGAACATATTGAAGTGGAGGAATTGACATATGACAGAAGAAGTACTGTTAACCAAGGAAGGTCTGGAAAAGATAAAGGAAGAATATGACAGGCATGTATCTGTGACCAGAGCGGAAGTTGCAGAGAGAATAAAAGAAGCGAGAAGTTTCGGAGACCTATCGGAAAATGCCGAGTACGATGCAGCCAAGCAGGAACAGGCTGAGCTGGAAGAGAGAATCAACAAACTTGAATCCATGATGAGAAACGCCAAAATCATCGATGAAGATTCGTCGGTTGAGGGCATTGTGAATATTGGGAACACAGTTATCGTGAAGGAAAAGGGCAGCAAGGAAAAAGTGAAATTCCAAATAGTGGGAGCTACGGAGGCGGATCCGTTTGAGGGAAAAATCTCGAATGAATCAGCAGTTGGAAAGGCTTTGATCGGCAACAAGAAAGGTGACACAGTTGAAGTTGAAGTAATCGACGGTAAGATAACGTACAAGATTATGGAAATCGTCAGTTAGGTCTATTTATTTGAAAGTGAAGAGGTAGTGAAGTTAAGATGAAAAATGAAAATCTAGATGCAAACCGGATAGAAGCGGAAGAAGTGGCGGAGGAGATAACAGAATCAGAATTGAATGAGCAGAGGCAGATCAGGAGAGAGAAGCTGAAAAAACTGCAGGAAGCAGGTAGAGATCCATTTACCGTGGAAACGTGGAATATAGATGCGTACAGTCAACCGATTAAGGATGATTTCGAAAATATGGAAGAAAAACAAGTATCTGTCGCAGGTCGTATAATGGCGAAAAGAGATATGGGTAAAGCGTCTTTTATAGATATCCAAGATAGAGAAGGTAAAATTCAAGTTTATGTGAGACAGGATGCCATAACTCCGGAAGAGTATAAATGGTTTAAAGCGTACGATATCGGAGATATTTTGGGCGTCGTAGGTATCGTTTTTAAAACCAGGCACGGGGAAATATCAGTTAAGGCATCGGAAGTTAAACTTTTGAGTAAGTCGTTACAGGTTTTACCCAACAAATGGCAAGGGCTCAGCAACACGGATTTGAGATACAGACAGAGATATGTCGACTTGATAATGAACAAAGACGTGAGAGACACATTCTACAAGAGAGCGACTATAATCAAGGAAATCAAGCGAGTGTTGGAGGAAGATTTCGGATATCTGGAAGTGGATACTCCTATTTTGACAACCATTGCCGGCGGTGCCAATGCGAGGCCGTTTAACACGCATCACAACACGCTGGACTTGGATATGAAACTTAGGATTTCCAACGAACTGTTCCTAAAGAGGCTCGTAGTAGGCGGATTTGACAGGGTTTATGAAATGGGTAAGATGTTCAGAAATGAAGGGATGGACAGAAACCATAATCCTGAATTCACTTCCATGGAATGTTATATGGCTTACGGCGATATGGAAGATACCATGCACGTTTTGGAACAGATAGTGTCAAAGGCGGCTATTAAAGCTAACGGCAGCACAAAGGTCATTTATGGCGACAAGGAATTTGACGTCGCACCACCCTGGAATAGAATAGATATGGCTGATGCTGTAAAGCAGATTACAGGGGTGGATTTTGCCGTGCTGAATACGGATGAAGAAGCTCGAGCTGCAGCGGTTAAATACGGCATGGAAGAGGAAGAAGTAGCCGGATGGACCAGAGGTAAGATTTTGGCTGAAATGTTTGAAACCTACTGCGAAGACGTACCGGGGTTTTTAGATGGACCGGTATTTGTCACAGGGCATCCGGTTGAAATTTCCCCGCTGGCAAAGAGAGATTCAAAGGATCCCAGAATTACGAGGAGATTTGAGGCTTATATGAACGGATGGGAGATTGCTAACGCTTTTTCCGAGTTGAACGATCCCATAGATCAATACGAACGATTCAAAGAACAGCAGGCACAGTTGGATGGTGGCATCGATGATGAAGCACATCCAATGGACGAAGACTTCGTGAATGCATTGGAAGTGGGACTTCCTCCGACAGGAGGTCTTGGAATCGGCATAGATAGAGTCATCATGTTGATCACAAATGCAGCTTCAATCAGAGATGTAATACTGTTCCCGACAATGAAACCGCTGGATAAGTAACGTTTGAGGATAAATCGAAAATCAGATTATATGCTCGTTTCCGAAAGGAAACGAGCTTTTTTGTGTATAAAGCCTCTTGTGGTACGTACCATTTAAATTGGCTTCCTTGCCATTGCGGATTATATAGATTGAGGAAGACTGCAATATAATCAGATGGCAAGAACTCGTAGTTGAAAAAATCGAATAAATTTATTTTAATTGCATAAGCAAAGTATAAGGTGAACAAAACCAATCCCGTTATAGGAGATATCAAGAGAATGTGATATGTAGACAGTGGCTTTATGGCTTTATATGAAGTAAAAATGTGAAACCGGAACAGATGTGATAAAACAAAATACAGTTTTTCTTGTAATTCCACCCCACTGATGATATAATATCTATCGTCAGTGGAACAAGTTGGCTTCAGAAGAGAAAGGAGGAACGATGGGATTTGATCCTAAGCAGGATGCTTTACAGAAAGAAGAAACCAATAGGCGGATACTTGATGCGGGTTTCTGCATATTTTCCGAAAAGAGCATAGACAAAGTTTCTATGGCAAATGTTGCGAACAAAGCGGGTATAGGAATAGCAACCCTATATAGACATTATCGAACTAAGCCCGAGCTTGTTGTAGCTGTCGGAACCTAAAGGACAGCGAGTCGTATAAGGACGTATTATATGTTGCTGGAATAATTAATTTAGAGGATTTTAGAGAGGAGAACAAAAAATGGAAAATCAGCAAAATCATAACAATTATAACAACATGGGAGGAAACGATGATTTTCAACAGAGCAATACACAGGGAACCACAAGAGAAACGGGATATACATCATATGGAAACGGTAATA
>ERZ773272.813-NODE-813-length-12149-cov-7.482884_pt1 | contig 12149 bp, 9 predicted proteins | sample MGYA00511891_ERZ773272 | MGnify/ENA primary metagenome ERZ773272 (study PRJEB29015, sample SAMEA2738150) | human oral metagenome | biome: human oral; feature: human-associated habitat; material: saliva | place: China | collected 2198 ...
TCAACTACCCAGGACGCGGACCGATGGAAGCAGCAGGGGTTGGCATGGACTTACAACCCGGAGATGTGGCCTTCAGATGTAACTTCGCGACACGTGGCGATAACAATATCGTCATCGACCGCCGTGCAGGACGTATTCGTGAACGCACGAATGAACTGGCAGAAATCATCAACGGCCTTCAAATTGAAGATGTAACGTTCTTATTCAAAGAAGCAACAGAACATAGAGCGGTACTCGTGATGCGTGGAGAGGGCCTCAGTTCCAAAGTCACAGACACAGATCCTAAGGCGCCAAACGATGGCCATCCATTTAAACAAGCGTTGCCAAAAGACGACAGTCCAGAAGCAGCAAAAACAGCACGCATCTTGAATGAGTTCTTAGAAGTCATCTATCCACTCATGGACGAACACGATGTAAACGAGGAACGCCGCGCAAACGGACAATTACCAGCGAACTTCGTGATTACACGTGGGGCTGGACAATTCTCAGTCATCGAACGCCTTGGCGAACAATTCGGCTATAAGGCTGCAGTCGTGGCAGGGGAAGATACCGTTCTTGGTGTTGGACGTTTATCCGGATACGACGTGTACAAGGAAGACTCGTTCACAGGAAATATGGATACAAATGTGAAACGTAAAGCCGAAAAAGCACTAGAAATGATTCAAGATCACGACCTAGTCTACGTTCACTTGAAAGTGACAGACGTGAAAGGTCATGACAATAAACCATTCGAGAAAGCCCAAGGAATCGAACTCTTCGATGAAATGGTCGGCATCTTAATGGAAAATAGACCAGAGAATACCCTCATTGCGCTTTGTGCAGACCACTCAACTCCTTGCGAAAAAGGCGAGCATAGTGGCGAGCCTGTGCCAATCGTCATCTCAGGACCTGGCATCCGCCGTGATAAAGTTGAACACTACGACGAAATCTCTTGTGCCGAAGGAGCCATCAACCGCATCAAAGGCCGCGAATTCGTCTGGACGCTACTAGATTATCTAGAAGTCGTTCCAAAACAGGGGAACTAGAATCGAATATAATAAAGTTGAGAAACCAGGGCGAGGGCCCTGGTTTTTTGTTCAACAAAAAGATAACTGCATTACATAGTGTTGACATTGAGTTGAAATAGATGTATAATGTGCGCATAAAGAGGTGATGAAAATGGCAACATCAAATTTAAATATCCGAATGGATAAAGATATTAAAGAACAAGCAGATCAAATATTTACTGAATTAGGCTTAACGATGACAGCAGCAGTAAATCTATTTTTACGAGCTAGTATCCGCGAACAAGGAATTCCGTTCTCTGTAAAATTGAATAAAGTTAATAAAGAAACTATCGCAGCAATTGAAGAAGGAAGAAAGATTGCTAAAGATCCAAACGCAAAAGGTTATCACTCAGTGGATGAATTGAAGAAAGCGTTAGAACTATGATTAAATATGAAATTCGTTTTACCAATCGCTTTAAAAAAGATATTAAACTTGCAAAGAAGCAAGGTAAAGATCTAGATAAATTATTTAAAATTATCGAAAAGCTTGCTCAAGGAAAAACGCTTGAAGCAAAATATAGAGATCATTCTTTAACAGGAGATTATAAAGGAACGAGAGAATGTCATATTGAGCCAGATTGGCTTCTAATTTACGAAATTTTTGAAGATGTACTAGTATTATCTTTACAAAGAATTGGAAGTCATTCTGATTTGTTTTAATTTAAATTGCTAGGAAGCTGTTTTACAGCTTCCTTTTTTTGTGTTTAAAAAGGAATATCTTCCGATAAAAATAAGTAAATTGACGAAAATGTAACTAAAAAATTAAAAATAAGTTTTCTATAGAAATCGGGAATAATTCCTGCGAATGGACTTTTTGAATATAAAAATGAGATATCGCTATATAAAAGATGATGTATCCATAAATTGTGTTAGGGTAGTTCAATTTGGAATGAATCTGAGAAATAGTAAGAGTGTATCCCATTTTGAACGAGTTAAGTAAATTACAACGAGTGAAAGTACCGCGTTTTGTAACTAATATTATATATTTTCGGACAGCTATATTTACTATTTTAATAGCATTTTATAACCGTAAAAAATTGCTGCAAAAAAGAAAAATGTAACATATATGCTACAGTAGCATATATGTTACATTTCAAAAAATAAAAAGGGAAATTATTGTTTTTTTTACCAAGATATAACAGCGAAATAATAGGAAAATAAATAAAAATTCATATTGAATTCAAGAATTTATCGGAGTAAAATGAAAGCGTATAACAAAATTAATTTTAGGGGAGATAATATGGCAAATTATGTGTTAGGTTTAGATATTGGTATCGGTTCAGTAGGTGTGGGGTTAATTGAAAAGGAAACAGGGGAGATTATTCATAGAAGTGTGAACCTATTCCCATCTGGAGATGCTGCAAGCAATGTGGAACGTAGAGGATTCCGTGGAGCAAAGCGTATTAAAAGAAGAAAAACACATCGTATTAAAAGAACAGAAGATTTGTTCGAAAAGTATGATATTGATGTAGATTTACATTCTGTACCGATTAATTTGAATCCATATGAAATCCGAGTTCGTGGATTAAATGAAAAGCTATCATTAACAGAATTATTTGTGGCTTTGAAGAATATGGTGAAACATCGTGGAATCAGTTATTTAGATGATGCGATTGATGAAGATAATGCGGCTACTTCGGGATCTGATTACAAAAAAGCCATCGAAATTAATGCTAGAGAATTAAAAAATAAAACTCCAGGTGAAATTCAATTAGAACGTCTTGAAAAATATGGACAAGTTCGTGGAGATTTTTCTGTAAAATTAGAAGATGGAACAGAAAGAAGACTTATTAATGTTTTCTCTACTTCAGAGTATAGAAAAGAAGCTGAACGACTCTTGAAAACGCAGCAACAATTCTATCCAGAGTTAACGGACGAGTTTATTGCTGACTATTTAGAAATTTTAACGAAAAAGAGAAAATACTATCACGGACCAGGAAATGAAAAGTCTAGAACAGATTATGGTAGATATCGTACTAATGGAGAAACACTAGATAATATTTTTAGTATTTTGATTGGGAAATGTACTTATTATCCAGATGAATATCGTGCAGCAAAGGCATCTTACAGTGCACAAGAATTTAATCTGTTGAATGATCTTAATAACTTAACTGTTCCAACAGAAACGAAGAAATTGAGTTTAGAGCAAAAAGAAGAAATCATTCAATTTGTCAAGGATGCTAAAACTTGTGGAGCGAAAAATATTCTATCGAAAATCGCAAAAATGATTGGTTGTAAGATAGATGATATTACAGGAGTACGTGAAGATAAAGATCGTAAAGCAGAGATGCATAGCTTTGAAGCGTACAGAAAGATGAAACAACTAGAAACAATTGATGTTACTGCTTTAACAAGAGAGCAATTAGACCAACTAGGACGCATTTTAACGCTAAATACGGAACGTGAGGGAATCTTGGAATCCATTCACGAATATTTACCGGACACATTTACAGATGAACAAATTGATGAATTGATTCAATTTAGAAAGAAAAATACTACGTTATTGAATAAGGGGTGGCATAGTTTTTCTCTCAAGCTGTTAAATGAATTAATTCCAGAATTGTATCATACGTCTGAAGAGCAAATGAGCATTCTAACCCGTCTGGGTAAACAAAAACCTAAGAATGAATCATCTAAAACAAAATATATTGATGGTGAATTACTTACTGAGGAAATTTATAATCCAGTTGTAGCAAAAGCAGTACGACAAACGATTAAAATCGTGAATAAAATTCTTCAAGAACATGGGGAAATTGACACGATTGTTGTCGAGATGGCTCGTGACAAGAACGATGAAGATCAGAAGAAGAGAATTCAAGAAGGTCAAAAGAAAAATAAGAACGAGAAGGATGCTGCGATTTTAGCTGCAGCAATGGACTACTCTAATTCTAAAGAGCTTCCTTCTACTGTGTTCCACGGTCATAAAGATTTAGTCCTTAAGATTAGACTGTGGTACCAACAAGAAAAACGTTGTGCGTATTCAGGAAGAGAAATTCCAATTGCCAATTTAATTAACAACCCAGATCAGTATGAAATAGACCATATCCTTCCATTGTCATTAACCTTTGATGATGGTTTAGATAATAAAGTTTTAGTAGAGCGTATTGCTAACCAAGAAAAAGGGCAAAGAACTCCATTTCAAGCAATGCCTTTATTAACGAACTCATGGTCTTGGGGCGAATTCAAGCACTATGTGATTAATAACAGTCGTTTTAGTAAGAAGAAACGTGAATACTTACTATTTGAAGAAGACATTAATAAATTCGAAGTACGTTCTAAATTCATTGCTCGTAACCTAGTGGATACAAGATACGCTTCTCGTGTGGTTTTAAATGCATTACAAGACTTCTTTAAACAAAGAGGTGCTAACACGAAAGTTGCTGTTGTAAGAGGACAGTTCACTGCTCAGTTGAGAAGAAAATGGGGAATTGAAAAGACTCGTGACACATACCACCATCATGCGATTGATGCTCTTGTAATTGCCGCATCTAGTCAATTGAAATTATGGAAAAAAACAAAGAATACGCTGATTCGATACAGTGAGAACGAATTGTTAGATACTGAAACTGGAGAATTGATTTCGGATGATCAATATAAAGAAGCTGTTTTTAATTCTCCATATAATAACTTCACAAAAGTGTTAAAATCTAAAGAACTTGAAGATTCTATCCTTTTCGCTTATCAACAAGATTCAAAAGTAAACAGAAAAATCTCTGATGCTACGATTTATACAACAAGAAAACGTGGAAATGAAGAAATTACTGTTGCGAAAATTAAAGATATTTATACGATTGAAGGGTATAAGAAATTTATTGAAGTTTATAAAAAAACACCAAATAAGTTCTTGATGGCTCAGCATGATCCTCAAACATTTGAAAAAGTAATAAAGGTAATTGTAGAGAATTATCCTGATAAAGAATTGAATGATAAAGGTAAAGAAGTTCTAGTTAGTCCGTTTAAAAAATACTACGATGAACATGGGTATGTTAGAAAATATAGCCGGAAAGGGAAGGGACCAGTCATTAAGCAAATGAAGTATCTTGATAAGGCTGTTGGGAAGCATATTGATATTACACCTGAAAGTAGTTCACGGAAAGTTATACTAAAATCGTTGAAACCTTGGAGAACCGATATCTATTTCAATCATAAGACGCAAAAATATGAAGCTGTGGGATTAAAATATTCAGATTTAAAATTCCAAAAAGGTGGAGAATATGGAATATCTGAACAAGATTATCTAGATATAAAAATCAGAGCAAAGGTCGATCCTGAAGCTGAATTTAAATTTACTTTATATAAAGATAACCTAGTTTTGATTAAAGATGTTGAGAGTAATAAACAAATGCTGTTTAGATTCTTATCTTCATGTGGAAAAGAAAGTGAGAAACATATGGTTGAGTTAAAACCGTATGATAAAAAAGAATTTGAAAAAGGAGAATCTTTAGATTTTATTTGGAATTTATATCCATCATCTAATCAGTTACAAAGAAAACTAAATATACCCAATATATCGATGTATAAGATTGTAACAGATTGTTTAGGAAATAAATTTATAATTAAAAAAGAAGGAGAAAACCCTCAATTAACGTTTAAAAACTTTTAAATAGGGGTTGAAAAAAGCGGTTGCAAGGTGTAGAATAATGATTGTAAGGGACGCCTTACATAGTTACTTAAATCTTGCTGAAGCTACAAAAATAAGGCTTCATGCCGAAATCGAAACCCCACCATTGGTGGGGTTTTTTCGTGCTATAAAAAGGAGAATGAATATGACTTGGAGAACCGTACATGTAAGGGATAGCGAGCAAATGCGACTGAAATTGGATAATTTATTAATAAAAAAACATGGAATGGAAGTAACAATTCCATTGAGTGATATTTCCATGGTCGTTGCAGAAGGTGGAGATACCATCGTTACATTGAGATTGCTAAATGCATTTAGTAAGTACAATGTTGTACTAGTTGTCTGTGACCAGAATCATTTACCAACTGGAATATATTTGGCACAGAATGGACATTTTAGAGCATATAAAAAACAGCTGAATCAATTAGGATGGTCAGATAAACAAAAAGATAAGATGTGGCAGACGATTACATATATGAAAATAGCCAATCAGTTAGACTTACTCATCACCCTAGATAAGAGTGATGAGAGTATTAAATTATTAGCAGATTATTTGGATCATATTGAGCCGGGAGATAAAACGAATCGAGAGGGTCATGCTGCAAAAGTTTACTTCAATGAATTGTTTGGGAAGAAATTCGTTCGAGTCACACAACAAGAAGCGGATGTGATTAATGCGGGGTTGAATTATGGTTATGCAATTGTGAGAGCGCAAATGGCTAGGATTGTTACAGGATATGGATTAAATCCTATTGTGGGGATATTTCATAAGAATGAGTATAATTCATTTAATCTTGTAGATGATTTAATGGAACCCTTTCGACAGATTGTGGACTACTGGGTGTACTCTAATTTGCAAGATGCTGATTATTTAAAATATTCTCATCGTATAGAATTGGTTAACTTATTGAACGCTAGAGTCAAATTTGGAAATGAAAATTGTGCAGTAGTTAACGCGATGGATAAATATGTGAAAGAATTTATGAGAAACATGGATTCGAAAGTGATTCAGTGGAGAAATTATCCAATCGTTTCCAGTTTAGAATGGGAGAAAGTAAATGAGGTATGATGCATTGAGATTAGTTTGTTTTTTTGATTTACCGATGGAAACCCCTAAAGAAAAAAGAATTTACCGACAATTTCGTAAGGAACTTATTTCTTGTGGGTTTGAGATGCTGCAGTTTTCGGTTTATTATCGTACATGCCCTAACCGAAGCTTTGCGAATAAATTTTATAAACGGATTCAAAGTTGTAATTTGCCAGATGGGAATGTCAGGATTTTGGCTGTTACGGAAAAACAATTTTCAGAGATGGTATTAGTTACAGGTGGAAAGACGAGGCAGGAAGTAATCGTCGGAGATAAGAAGTTGGTGACCATATGAAGTGGAAGATTAGTCATCCGTATAATGATTTTGTTGAAATTGAAGTTGGACAATATACACAAATTGTTGGGTTGAATCAAGAACTAAAATATTATATGTGGCTTTTATTAAATTGGTATTTTGGTGGTAAAAAATATACGGAGAATGATTTATCATTGTTTGATTTTGAAGAGCCTGTAATTCAGTCAGAGGACAAGATTCTTAATCGAAAAGAATTCAAATTGATTACAATTGAGCGAGCAGAAGATCTCCATGAACAACTCTCTTTCAAGAAGGGAACAATTGCTTATGAATATTTATTACAGATTTTGAATCGTGTAGCACTCACTAGTCATATTGAAAAATTAAATGATACCTTAGAACAATTGTCGATTGAGATTAATAAAACGGCACAGATTGAAGTAAAGGATGTTTTGTATAAGACAGATGTTATCGATTTTGTGAAAGAGACTGTCATAAAAAATCATCTGATTCAATTAGTGGAACGTGAAGGAGTAACTATCTCTAATGAATTAATTGAAAATGAAAGTAAATTTTTAATTCTATTAAATATGTTGGAACTAATATTAGAAGAGAGTCCGGATAAGTATTTACTGTTGATAAAAAATGCGGAAGAGTATATTTCGAAAAATAAATATCAACAAATTGTGGAACAATTAGTAAAGGATACTGAAGCATCTGGAAATCTATTTGTACTTAATTTTATAACAATCGGCGGTAGTATTACTTTACTTCCGCATTTAGTGGAATGTATCAATATAATTGGGGATTATATTGAATCGCTTCCTGAGTTAGATTTTATTTATAGTAGATATCGCAAACATTATCCGTTAAGTGAGGTGCCTTCGGAAGAGCAATTTAGGGAAAGCTTGTCTAAAATTTGTAGTTTTCTACTTTCGAAGGAATTTGGAGAATTTAGTTTTTCTGTAGAGGATAAGGTCACATTAAAAGTGTTAAATCAATTGTTTTCGTTCGAAATGATTGAAATTAATGTGGAATCGCCAATTCGTTTATTATCTGAATATACTTTAGACGATTGACAATTTCGATTGTCCCAATCATAATGAACTTGAGAGATAAAAACCGATTTTTGAATTTGAGGTTTTTGTACTCTCAAGATTTAAGTAACTATAAAACCAGATTCTGAGAACAATTTCAATCACATGGGTTTTTGTACTCTCAAGATTTAAGTAACTATAAAACAATACATGTTGAATAATACTAAGGTTGAAGGTTTTTGTACTCTCAAGATTTAAGTAACTATAAAACTTATGATTCAAGTCAATGAAGCGTTCACTTGTTTTTGTACTCTCAAGATTTAAGTAACTATAAAACCTTTTGGTCTAATTACTTCTGATACGGTTGGTTTTTGTACTCTCAAGATTTAAGTAACTATAAAACAGATTGTCTAACATCGTATAATTCTGCTTAGTTTTTGTACTCTCAAGATTTAAGTAACTATAAAACAGAACTCTGTAATGCTATCCCACGCTTTTTGTTTTTGTACTCTCAAGATTTAAGTAACTATAAAACTTAAGAACGTCGATTTCACAGGGAATAACAGTTTTTGTACTCTCAAGATTTAAGTAACTATAAAACAACATACCGTATAGAAAAATATTTAATTAAGTTTTTGTACTCTCAAGATTTAAGTAACTATAAAACACTAGCATTCCAAACTGAACACTCAACAGAGTTTTTGTACTCTCAAGATTTAAGTAACTATAAAACAGAAGCTCCTACAACTGGCGCTGCACTTGGTTTTTGTACTCTCAAGATTTAAGTAACTATAAAACTTAAGTCGTTGTCTACTTTGTTAGCGATAGGTTTTTGTACTCTCAAGATTTAAGTAACTATAAAACCAACAAAGGGTTAGAACGATTATCAAAAGCAGTTTTTGTACTCTCAAGATTTAAGTAACTATAAAACAAGGCGATTGGAGCGGTGCTTGGGAGGCAAGTTTTTGTACTCTCAAGATTTAAGTAACTATAAAACTCAATACCTCGTTCAGTTCACGATTAGCTAGTTTTTGTACTCTCAAGATTTAAGTAACTATAAAACATTCAGCTAATTCTTCTATCCACCCAATAGGTTTTTGTACTCTCAAGATTTAAGTAACTATAAAACAATATGAATGGGATTTGGAAAAATCGCCTGAGTTTTTGTACTCTCAAGATTTAAGTAACTATAAAACTCACGATCATAATATTTCAACTTATCGTCTGTTTTTGTACTCTCAAGATTTAAGTAACTATAAAACAGTTTCCATGGGCTTTGAGAACCGTGACTTGTTTTTGTACTCTCAAGATTTAAGTAACTATAAAACAAGACGCTATTGCTTTACGTGCAGACACTGGTTTTTGTACTCTCAAGATTTAAGTAACTATAAAACGTACTTCAAGAATTAAGTGAGTCAAACGCAGTTTTTGTACTCTCAAGATTTAAGTAACTATAAAACTCTTCAGTTGCTCCTACATATCGCGCGTTCGTTTTTGTACTCTCAAGATTTAAGTAACTATAAAACAACACTATGGTGTTTACTTATACGACCCTAGTTTTTGTACTCTCAAGATTTAAGTAACTATAAAACCTACGGGCGGTTACGGTCGTAGAATCCAGTGTTTTTGTACTCTCAAGATTTAAGTAACTATAAAACCATCACCAGAATATTCCCATTTTGGAACTGGTTTTTGTACTCTCAAGATTTAAGTAACTATAAAACGAAACCCTTTTCTATACGTATAGTGCAATTCGTTTTTGTACTCTCAAGATTTAAGTAACTATAAAACTTGACCCTTTCGAAAACCGACTGATTTATTCGTTTTTGTACTCTCAAGATTTAAGTAACTATAAAACTCGCACAAGATAACGACTTCAAGAAACAATGTTTTTGTACTCTCAAGATTTAAGTAACTATAAAACATGTCATTATAGAAGAATACTCCGCTTTCTGTTTTTGTACTCTCAAGATTTAAGTAACTATAAAACTAAATGTTTAGGAGATTTTCGAAGTATAACGTTTTTGTACTCTCAAGATTTAAGTAACTATAAAACACCTGGTGTCCAACCAAAGGCAAGTCTGCAGTTTTTGTACTCTCAAGATTTAAGTAACTATAAAACTCAAACAAGCTAAGAAAGATTATGAAAGCGGTTTTTGTACTCTCAAGATTTAAGTAACTATAAAACTGCATTCGTAGAAACCTCTACAATACCATTGTTTTTGTACTCTCAAGATTTAAGTAACTATAAAACAATCTATTGCGAATGAAGTCGAAAGACGGAGTTTTTGTACTCTCAAGATTTAAGTAACTATAAAACATGAAATCGTTGACGGGTTTGTATATGCTGGTTTTTGTACTCTCAAGATTTAAGTAACTATAAAACCGTTTTTGAATGACGTTGCCAAAACACGTTGTTTTTGTACTCTCAAGATTTAAGTAACTATAAAACGAACACAATCATTGGTGCTCGTGGCGTGTGTTTTTGTACTCTCAAGATTTAAGTAACTATAAAACTACATCGTAGATAGTAGTGCTATCTTTAGTGTTTTTGTACTCTCAAGATTTAAGTAACTATAAAACTGCTGAATAAAGATGTGTTAGCAAGAAATGGTTTTTGTACTCTCAAGATTTAAGTAACTATAAAACGAGCTTCTTTTACCGCTTCTTCTGCTCCCAGTTTTTGTACTCTCAAGATTTAAGTAACTATAAAACCTGCTTCTGTGATTGCTTCAACTACATTTTGTTTTTGTACTCTCAAGATTTAAGTAACTATAAAACAACTAGAAAGAACAGTAGTAAGTATGATTAGTTTTTGTATTCTCAAGATTTAAGTGATTATATAAATCAAAGCATTGGACTAATACTCCAATGCTTTTTCTTTCCCACCTATGCTATAATAAGCATGAATAGAGAAGGCTTTCATGATTGGAGGAGAGAGTATGAAAGGTAGACAATTATTTGCATCAGCGCTTTGTGTATTGGCACTTGCGGCGTGCAACAAGAAGCCTGAAGAGGCGGGGACGACCCAGGCACCAACAACAGTTCAAGCGACGACGGTAGCACCGACAACGGTAGCCCAGACGGAGCACGCGACGTATTTTGAGATGTTGCTCTTATCGTATAATCTGGCGGCTAAGGATGCCGATATTACGGAAGGGTTAGCCGCGGCCAAGAAGGTGCGTGACGAGATGTTTGAGCAGTTTCCAAGCGACAAGGATGACATCGACTATGCCTATTCGGACTTGGAGCTCTTGGTTCGTTTTAATGCGACCGGATTTAGCGACTTTATGAAGCGTTGGAATGCGTCTACTGGGCAGCATTTCGAGTCCTTGCATGAGGCGATTCACTTGGATGCTGCGACCATCAATGGCGATAAGGTCAAATGGAATATGATGGGCGTTGTAGATTCAAACGACTACGAAGTGATGGTGGTGGAAGCATATCTGGACGCTACCAAGAAAGAGGCGTTCCTCTTTGGGTACGAAGACGGCGAGCCGATTGTTCTTCGTGCAACGAATGTGACACGTGATACACTTGCAAAAGCTGCCTTCCAAGTTGTGAAGGACGCTGATTTACTAAAAGGATTTACCGACAATGCGACATGGAAAGCAACCTCTGAGGCGTCTGCGAATCAATCGGTTGCGGATGCGATGGCGATTTACGCACGTAAAAGAGGCGAAATCTATGAGCGCACGAGTCCAGCGACCCAGCGGGAGTACTATGATTTAGCCGTTCCAGACCAGCTTTTCAAATATGCTACAGTCGATGGTGAGAAGGCGAACTTCAAGTGGGGAGGGCTGACTTTCCAATCTGGAGGCGACTCTTATGAAATCGTGGAGTGTTATGTGTCTGAATCAGGGACGACGGTCATCGTATTTGCCAAAAAAGAAGGAATCAATGTGCTGTTAATCGGCGAATCAGAGCCACAGACGACTAAGAAAGCGGATGGAACGATCAAGGCGAGCATCGTGAACCTCCAACCGTACGAGAACGACACACTAGAACGTGCATTGTGGTAAGACAGGAGAAGAAGAATGACAGAAGTACAACAACTCGAACAACTAATGAATGAGATGCTGCCGGGATTGCAGCTCTTTGC
>ERZ773272.815-NODE-815-length-12143-cov-4.214262_pt1 | contig 12143 bp, 8 predicted proteins | sample MGYA00511891_ERZ773272 | MGnify/ENA primary metagenome ERZ773272 (study PRJEB29015, sample SAMEA2738150) | human oral metagenome | biome: human oral; feature: human-associated habitat; material: saliva | place: China | collected 2198 ...
ATAGACTATATTTATTATTAAAGTAAAAAAGTGTAGCTTTAAAACTCGAGCAGATGTCCAGCTTTGCAACTACACTTTCATTAAGAATATTTTAAATTAAATATATGCTATTTGGAGTCAATTACATTTTTATAATTTTCACTTACTTTTTCCCAATCCAAAATGCTTAAAAAATTCTTTATATAATCTCCTCTTAAATTCTTATATTGAAGATAATATGCATGCTCCCATACATCTATACATAAGATAGGTGTATGAGCCCCTTCTTCCATAAATGGATTATTCTGATTTGGAGACTTAGTAGCGTATAGCTTTCCATTCTTATCCACTGAAAGGAATGCCCATCCTGACCCAAACTGTCCCAGAGCCAAGCTCTGCAAAGTTTCTATCAAATTTTCAAAAGAACCAAAATCTCTTTTAATCGCTTCTTCTAATATTGAACTTGCTTTTGTATCCTTTTTAGGACCCATAATAGAAAAATATAGGTTATGGTTATAATAACCACCACCATTATTCTGTAAAGAAGTTCTTAAATCTACATCAGGTATGTTATTAAGTGTGGAAAGTATCTCTTCGACTGTCTTACCGAAGAGTCCAGCCTTTTCCACTGCTTCATTAAAATTTTTAGTATATGATGCATGATGCTTTCCATAATGAGTTTCCATTGTTAGGGTATCAATATAGGGCTCCAGATCATAATAATTGTAATCCAATTTTACTTGTTCAAACATAAACTCCTCCTTGATTAATGCTTAATCACTAAGTTTTTACGTCTATTATTTTTCTTTGTTTACAACATTTTTGATACCATCAATTGTACCCTCTACAGCACCCTTAACATCTTCTACAACATCCTTAAGTTTTGCAGCTGTTTTCTCTGTAGCACCCTCTTTTTCCAGTTGCTTATCACCTACTAGTTTTCCTAGGCCTTCTTTTACTACACCTTTTGCTTTATTGATCTTTTCTTCTGTTGTCATAATAACATCTCCTTTATTATTTTATTATAGGTTGATTTTCTACTTGCTTTCAATGTGATTAGTATTCTATTAATCTTCCAATATTACATAAGCTTATTTATCAACCATACCTAACTATACATTGCAACTAAATAGTACTTATTCCCTTTTACCAAAGAAAAACGATACCACTGCAACTACAATTACTGCACCTATTATAGAAGGAATCAATGCCATTCCAGCTAAGCTTGGACCCCATGTGCCAAATAATGATTGACCAACGGAAGAACCTATTAAGCCGGCTACAATATTAGCGATTATTCCCATTGCTCCACCTTTTTTGGTAATAGCTCCTGCAATGAATCCTATAAAACCTCCAACAATCAATGACCAAATCATAACATTCCTCCTTAATACTGTATTATTTTATTATTATATACTTACCCTAATATAAATAAGCTAATCATTCTTTATTGATATTAAAAATACATATTAAAAACATATCCTGTATACACTTTAGTGAAAGACCCTATTATATACAATTTAGATATACAATTTAGATGTATGCATTAGATATTCAAATTAGGTATAAAAATAATACACACTAATCAATTAGGTATTAGTACTATTATACAATATTTTACATTGTAAGTCAAATCACCCAACTTATATAAGTTGGGTGATTAAATCCTTTAAAATAATTAATAAGTTCCCACCATTCTCTTCATTTTTTAAAAAAGCGCAGGGCCGACTTAATTGCTTTCTCAATTTTTGCTGGGTCCTTGTTCTCTACTGAAGCTGAAGTTATCCATTTTTTCCCAAATATTATTTGTCCTGCCTCCACTATAAGTCCAGAAGCATATATGTCTTTTTCTTCTGCAAGACTTTTTGCGAAAACTGGTTTAGTTTTTTCTTGTAGTTCTTCTTGATCCACCCCATTGTATAGCATTTGCATAAGGCTCGTTGCAGACCATGCCCTAGATAGGGCATCTTTATCACTTATCATATGACGACCCAGTAGGTCAATTTCCTTAGAGGAAGCTACCCATCCTAGGGATATTAATAGCTTTCGTCGTAAAATATCCTCATCTGTTTCTAAAAGTGAAACAATAATGCTTGAAAGCTGTTCTTTAAATATCATGTAAAAATCCCTATGCTTTAATTTGGATAGGGTCTGCCCTATAAGATAAGCTGTGTATACTTTCTTTTTTTCGTCACATGACCTGTTTAACTCTTCAAATAAAAATTCAATTCCTTGTCTATCATGTTTTTCAAAGCCCATCTCAAAATTTAGGTTTGATTCCCTATCCCAATCTTCACAAATAAGTTCGTAGTGGTATCCTATCTCATCACTTCCAGCCAAATCGCCTATAAATTTAATCCTCTTATCTGAAGGAAAATCCTCTTTTTCTAAATCAAGGTATAGCTTCTCTAGATCTTTCCTGCCAAGCTTACTACGACTCACTCTTTCAGATTCAATATCTTGCTTGATTTTTTTAGTTGAATCAGACATTGCTTATTCCCCCTATGCAATAACTTTATTATTACTATATCCAGTCAAGATCATTAATATCCTTTAGGACCATAGACTTCCTATCAAAAGTATTTACTAGTTCGATTCCCTCGTCCTTAACCAATATACTATTATACCAATCTCCCAAGCTAGCATATTCACCCGTATGAATATTGATAAGCATACTTGTAATAGGATTCCAGCTACCAGTCTTTACTGTTTCTGCAAGCAAATAGTAGGCATCTAAAAATATAAGATTCCTCCCATACATCCAAAATGGAAGTTTAATACCCAATAATGGTAGACTTGCAGAAAATATTTCGTCCCCATGAGGTGGTACTGTTTCATAGCTAAGCTCTATTTCGCTACCATAGTAGGCAATACTTGCCCCTTGATATCCTATATTTATTGGTAGACCCTCCTCTGCAATAATAAATTCCATAGTATTCTCCTTGTTTTTAAGCTTAATTAGTTCCTCTTGAGGCTTTCTAGAATTATACATTTCTTTCATCACTTATTATTTTCCCATCACTTATAGTAATAAGTCTATCTGCCTGCCTTGCTATATTTTCATCATGAGTTATCATAAGTAGGGTCTGGTTTAGGTCTTTTACGGTAGACCTAAGCAGGCTCATTACCTCTTCAGTAGTCTTACTATCAAGGTTTCCTGTAGGCTCATCTGCAAATATTATAGCTGGCTTGTTGGATAGGGCCCTTGCAATTGCCACCCTTTGCTGCTGGCCTCCCGATAGCTCATTAGGAAACTTCTTAAGTTGGTCTTCTAGACCAACCTTTTTTACTATAGCCATAATATATTCCTTGTCTTCCTTCTTTCCATCTAGCTGGATTGGTAGGATTATATTATCATAAACATTAAGGACTGGTATTAGGTTAAAGCTTTGGAATATAAATCCAAATTCTTGTCTCCTAATTTTTGACAACTCATCATCATTTAAGGCGTATATATCTCTTTTATCAAGAAATACGCTACCTTCAGTTGGCTTGTCTAGGCCAGCCATACAATGAAGCAGGGTACTTTTTCCTGAACCACTAGTTCCTATTATGGCAGTGAATTTTCCATTTTCAATTTCTAGGCTTATACCATCTACTGCCTTTACTAGACTCTCCTTTTTTCCATAATATTTTTTCACATTGTCAATCTTTAAGGATTTCATATTATCAACCTTTCATAAAATAAATCTCACTATTCACTTCTTGTATCAAGCATTATATCCTTTGATACAAGCCTTTTATTTGAGTACATTTGCATTAATATTGATATTATAAATACTAATACTATTAAAACAATTATAGTGGCATATGGTGGATGAAACTCTACATGTGCTATTCCCTTATAATATAGGTCTTGGTCACGTGTAATCTTGTAGTACTTATAGACCCTATATAGACCTATTGATACTCCAATCACCAGACTAGTCACTACAAATATCATATTTTCGACAAATAGGGTCTTATTTATTAACCTTTTGTCAGCTCCTAGCATCCTCAATACACCAACATCTCTTGTCTTCTTGTCTGTTATTATCCTTATAGTAAATACTAAGGAGAATAATAGGAGTATTGAATAGAAGCTTAGCCTAAATTTGATTTTATCAAAGTATGTCTTATCTCTAAGCTCCTTTTTATTTAGTCTTTCTCTGTCCCTGTCCTTGACCTCAAACCTTGATGATAATCTAGACTTAACTAGATTTGCCTCTTCACTTGATGTGACATCAAACCTAATAGCACTAACTGTGCTTGTATTAGTCAAGCTCTTTAGCCTATTTAGGTCAAACATTATCTCTACTGTGGAAGAATTACTAGCAGTCCTCTCCTCTATAGTAGCCTTAGGTTTCTTATTTGGTATAAGCTTCACAGGTAAAAGCTTATAAGTCTGTAGACCATCCTTTATACACGGTAGCTTTATATATACGATCTGACCATCTTTTAGGTTTTTCAAGAACTTTTGGTACTTGTCTGTTTGACCATCATAATAGAAGTTATTTGTCACAGCATAGACTTGGTTCTCTTGCCCTATATTCTTAATATCCTCGCTGGAAAGTATGCCCTTGTCTTTAAGTTCCTCTTGTCTAAGAGAATCTATACCTGTAATAGTACAGTCAAATTCATATTTACCTCTACCAGATGAAATACCCTTACTCTCTAGTACAGAATTATTTACTTGACTTGTATCTTCAACTAAATAACCATATAGCTCCATATTTTGTGTAAAGTTCTTGTACTTGTTTATGTCCACTAGGTCTTTAGAATCAATTCCATTATCTATGGAAAAGCTAGAATTCTTTTTAACGAGGAAATTCCTTCCTAGATAGCTTGCTTCACTCACATCATAAGCAGAATCATTTTTTGCCATAGTTTTTTCAACGCCTAGAACATTAATTATACTACTGACCATAATTACAATTATAAGGATTGGTAGTAGATAGTTGTAAAGATTATTTAAAAAACCGATTGTGGCTATTTTTGATACTATATTCCTAATCCTTATTTTTTCTAAATTGATATTTTTCGCCCTAGTCTTCCTATCCTCGTTAAGTAGGTCAAGACCCTCTGTCTTATTGTACTTAATTATTAAATATATTATGTTGACCAGGATTGGGGCAAATATAACAGTAATCACTAGCAATATATCTCCTGCATTAAAGTAAACCCTGTAGTTGTCTAGCATAACGTCTATTGCTGAATCTGTAACATTACTACCCCCTATATACCTATAGGTCTGGACATAGCTTATGCATAGACCTAGGACTAATCCAAGTAAACCTAATAGCAAACTCTCTCCTATTAGCATTTTAAATACATCCTTACTTTTAGCCCCCAGTATTTTCAATAGTCCCATATTTCTAAGTCTAATATCATTCAATAGCTTAAATAGGCTGGCTATAAAGAGGACGGCCACAAAGATTAAAATCTTGTCATCATTGCTCCTGGTCACATAGCTAATAGATTCATTTAACCTTGAAAGCTCAAAGTTTTGTATTACCATTTGTGGATCATCGGCTACATCAATTCCCAGCTTTACACAATTTCCATATAGGTTATTCATACCATCCTTAAATTTGATTAAGACTGTATAGCTAAGACTCTGGTCTGGGTACTTATCAGTATTATATATCCATAAGATTGGATTGACCCTTACCCTGTTTTTCGTCTTAATTTTACTGATAGCCCTAGTATAATCCTTATTTTTTTCTATAAGTCCTACTATCTTATATTTTTTAGCTGCAGAATATATTTCATGCTTGTTTCCTAGCTCATATTCTAGATTATTGAGGCCTGAAGTGAAATCCCCCAGACTAGGACTCCCCTCTTGACTTAAGTAGGACCTATCCAATAGCATTTCACCATTCTCTCTAGGTAAACGTCCACTTGCTAGAACATATTGGTTGGCATCAAGGGCCTCTCTTGTATAACCCTTTAATTCATACTCGAGTCTAGATTTCTGACTGGTAAAGAATCCGTAGTTTTCATACTTGATAGATTTTGACACAGCCTTATTTTCTTCAATTAATTTGGCCTCCCTATTACTTGCAAAATAGGATGTGGCGGGATAGTCTGGATAAACCTTTTCTACAACCCTTTTATAGTTGATAGACTGGCTCTTAGCCGTTACAAAAGGAACAAAGACAGCATATACTGATACTAGGATAGCTATTAAAACTAGTAGGTATATAAGTATATGTTTCCTTATAAAGTTTAAAGAAACCTTGATATATACATTTTTTAGCATACTTTATATCACCTCATATTATATGGATTATATTTATAAAAGATTACATATTGATTATTTAATGATTTACTTTTAAAAAACATTTGCTAACTTAATGATACAACTCTACTCTTTTTTTGTCAAGAAGTATTCAAAAAAGCCGTCTCATTATCATTACTGATAATAAGACGGCTTTTTGTCAGGCCTGACCTTGGTCATTCCTTATTAAACATAATTAGATTTTACTACATTCATATCACTTAAAATATTGGTAAGCTTCTTACTTAAACTCCTCAATAACCTTGTCACTAACTGTGCTAGTACCACCTAGGGCTGTTATTGCCTTGCCCGATGCTAGCTTCTTTACCTCATTTGTGGAACTATTGCTTCCCACCAATACTATTGGTGACTTAGCCCTTCTTGTTACAGCTCCTGCTGCTAATGCATCTACAGCCTTATAGCCATTTGTTACAAATAAATGCTTACCACTTGGATATGCTTCATTAGCAATCATAGCAGCTGTTTCAAATCTTGTGGCACCAGCTATCCTTGTCTTAGACTTGGCACTTATCTGGTCCATTACTCCATCAGATATAGTTGACTTACCACCAACTACTATTACCTGACTTGGATTCCAAGAGTTAATCTTTGCTTTGGCATTAGAATCAAGTTCATTAGCCTTTGTCATCATTACCGGTATACCAGACTTAGTAGCTATACTTGATACTGTTAGGGCATCAGCTTCCTTCTTATCCTGGCCTGTTATTAGGATTAACTTGTCTGAACCAGTTAAGTCCTTTACTTCCTGGGCTAGTATCGCTGATGTTTCATACCTACTAGATCCTGCTATCCTCCTAGTACTTATTCCCATAGCCTTTAGTTCATTTTCAGCCTGGACACTAATTGAGGCATTTCCTCCTACAATTACTACATTCTTGGCACCTAGCCTTAGGATTTCAGCCTTTACACTTGCTGGTACATCACTTACCTTAGATAATAGGATTGGGGACTTCTTGGCATCTGCATATGAGGCTGATACAAGGGCATCTACTGTGTTCTTACCACTGGCTAGGACAACTGTATCTGCCTTATCAAAGTACTTCTGGCTTATCTTAGTTGAAGTTTCATACCTATCAGAACCTGCTAGCCTTCCACCACTATTATTTGTCGCCTCTTGTTCACCTTCCTTGTACTGCTTAGCTGCAGACCAGTCAAATATAAACTTGGCATTTTGCTTTCCACTACCCTTTACAATCTTATCATAGCTTTCGGCATTATTCTTCATTGAATCCATTGCATCAACAGCAACTTCTGTAAAAATTTCTTTTTCTTTTGTATTTCTTGTGAATGAGAACCTTGCTGGGAATTCCCTCATCTGACCAGTTAAGTCCTTATCCATCTTTGTCTTTTCAACCTTAGCAGGACTCTTAGCTGTTCCTAACCCATTCTCATATACACTTAGGTCCCAAAGGTGGCCATACATACCAAAGAATGGCATTCCATTAAAGTCTACATAATATGTGTACTTACCATCTTTTTCGCTTACTATGGCAGTCTTTACTATGGCACCATTACCCATTGATTCCTTTGAGTCACTTGCATGCCATAATATTACTGGTACTGAATATAGCTTAGCACCATTCTTATTTTCTTTTTCTGCTATATCCTTGTCTAGGTCCTTAATGTTGGCGATATCTTTAGGCTTGTCTGTCGATTCCTTATTTCCAGACTCCTTCTTGATATTGTCCATAGCAAACATGATTATATCATTGGCAGATTCATAAGATCCCTTCTTTTCAGCATTATAGATAGCCTTGGCATTCTCAAGAGCCTTTTCTAGGATTTCTTTACTTCTACCCTCTACAAGGCCTGTCTTTAGCATCTTTTCAGCCATCTTAATACTATTCTTTAATAGGGCCTTGCTAGCTGCTGTATCATTGTTTTTATCTTCACTATCTGTCTTTTTATCAGTATCCTTACCAATTATAGATTCCTTTGGTGCTTTTGACCAATCTATACTCAATATAGCCGGCTGGCTGGCATCCTGGTTAGCATTCCCAGTTTCTTTAGCAATTGCATCCATAGCATCAACCCAAACTCTAACAGCTATTTCCTTTTCACCCCTCTTAGTCCTAGTGAAAGAAACCTTGCCTGGGAATTCACTACCGGCATCTTCATATTTTGAAAGAACCTTGGCAGGTACATAGTCATTTCCAGTCGCTTCATCTACTGTATCATATACACCCATCCTGTATAGGTGACCAATTCTCTTCTTGCCTGCAAGTACGTATTCCATAGAATGGAAATTTAAGGTAAGTTTTATGCCCTGGCTAGTTTCTTCTACCTCTACAGTCTTGTCCATAGCATCTGCACCCATAGAGTTTTCTGAACGGTTGTCATACTTAACTAAATTAACAGGTAGTGTATACTTCATTAGCTTTTTATCACTTGTGCTTTCGCTTGAGCCTGTTTCAGTCTTTGAGTTTGCATCTACTGTAGCCCTTGCTTCCTTGCTAACTTCATAGTTCTTTACCCATTCTCCTACTACCAGGGTATAAAGCTGTTGAGTAAGCCTGTATAGGCTGCCATTTTCCATCCTCTTATCGCTTGCAGTTTCCTTAGGGTCAGTTAGCTTGTTCAAGTCTTCTTTTTCGTAAATAGTCTTTGTAGACCCATCATCATAGACTCTCTCTACCCTAGTAACTATCTTAAAGTCCCTAGCCTGTCTTATTTTACCTGCTATATCATCGTACTTTCCACCATTTTTCTTCAATAGTTTGTCAGAGTAGTCCTTGTACTCATCCTTCTTAAATATCTTCTTATTCTCGAAAGTGACAGCCTCATTCCAGTTTAATAGGTCAAGGATATTTATATCACCCTTATCACTAAACTCAACCTTGCCATTTTTGGCACTTAAATTATAGTCCACTGGGCTTCTTTGGGCATAATATCCACCCTGCTGGCTCTTGTTTATCTTTAGACCCTCATAAGCAGCTGGCATTTCTGCTGGAAGTAGGTTACTAGCTATGTTCAAAGAGTCGAATTTAACATCATCCAGCCTAGGTAGACTTGTAAGGTTGTTGTGTGTTAAGTCTATTTTCAAACCTTCCCTCTTGGCTAGATTTTTCCATATATCTTCACTAATGCTAGATATATTATTGAATTTTAAGTCTAGGTGCTTTAGGTTAGTAAATTCACCCACATAGGCTGGAAGTGTAGCCAACCTATTGTTTCCTAGTCCCAACCTCTGTAAATTACTAGCACCACCTATGCTAGTAGGTAGCTTTACAAGGGCGTTGTCTGTTATTGATAAAGACCTTAGGTCTCTATTATTCTTAAATAGGCCATCGCTCAATATTGATAGGTCATTTGCACTTAGGTCTAAGTTTTTTAACTTGGCAAGATTGTCAAAAGTACCCTCTTTCACTTCGCTTATCATTGTATTTCCAAGGTCTATATCAGTTATTTCAGGATTATTTGCAAATAAATCCTTATCCAAGATAGCAATTGGGTTAGAGGCAAGTGACACCTTTTTTAACTTCTTGTTGTTCTTGAATATATCCTTAGGTATTTCTGAAATTTTATTACCATTTAAGTATATCTCTTCAAGGTTTACAGCCTTATCGAATACTCCAGCTGGCAGGCTCTTTAATGAGTTTGATGATAGCTTAATCACCTTTACATTTGGGCCCAAGTCCTTTAGTGAACTAATATCATAAATGGTGTTAAACTGACGCTCTAAAGGTGCCCCCCTCCAAGTAAGGTCAACTACTGCCGGAGCCTTTTGCAGTTCTTCACTGCTTATTTCACCATTGTTGTCCCTGTCTAAACCAGAGAATGTAAGCCTCTTTTTAAGGATTTCAGGACTCAATTTACGCTTTTGTTCGAGGTCATATGTCTCATGGAATCCCTTCCATCCTTCATATGCATCCTTCTTAAATACAATCTTAACCTTTGTATACTTGGTATCCATCATACCCTTATACTCAAGCTTACCACCCATATAACTAACCAGAACTGCTCCTTCACGAGCCTTTGTAAGATCCTTCAAATCCATTGTGAAATAGGCCTGAGTCTTTGTAACTGGGTCTACGAAGTCCTTCTTAGATTCTTCAGGCCAAGTGTTGTCTGTATTTTTAATCCTAAAGTCCAAAAGTCCATCTGCAAAGAACAAGTTTAAGAACCTAGCTGTAAGTTTATTACCACGCTTTTCTACCTCTACATTCCTATCAAAGAAGCCCTGTAGCATAGATGTACCCTTTCTGCCATCAGCATACTTAGCTTCAAAGCCTATTGTATACTTGCCATCTGGCGCCTTTTCTAGGTCGGCTATATCTATCTTCTTAAGGCCTTCTAACTCCTTTGCCTCTTCCTGTGGCAACTCCGTATCTACTTCTTCCTTTACCTTGTCTGACCAACTTATAGTTGAATTGTCATCTAGGAAAAATTCCACCTTGTTGTTGGCACCTAGGTCGCTGTTCCAATTCTTGATGATTGGGTCCTGGTCACCATTTGGTATGTTCATAAAGTCATTACCACCCGAGTTCTTAAGAAACTTGTCATCCTGTACTGTATATCCATTTATGATAACCTGCTTGATATGTGGTGCAAGTCCATATACAAGGTCCCTATGTTCCTGAAGCTCATCATCAGACTTTTCTTCATAACCCTTTAGATTTATTACTATAGACTGGGACTTTCTGGAAACATTCTTTATTGCATCCTTATAGAAAGCTGCCCATGTCATGCCTTCAGGTTTCTTGTCTCCAGTTTCATATTTCAATGTAGATCCATCGACAAACTTTATAGCAAACCTATGATTTTCATTTTTTGCTTCAGCCTTCTTGAAGGCTTCATATAGGTCCTTATCCTTTATAATAAAGTTTCTTAAAACCCTATTTTCAGCTTCGTGATGCTTCTGCTTACTTAGACTAAACCTCTGATCAAATTTAAGGTTCCAGCTACTATACTTATCGACTTCCTCGTCTATCTGTTTGATATCCCCCTTGTTTTCAATAGTCTTGCCATCTACTGAAATAGATGTAATTCTACTGAACACCTTTAGTTTGTAGTCATATGTATCCGTATCCATTGATACTGCAAACATATCTACAACTACACCCTTGTCAGCATCACTTTCATATGACCTGATTCCGTATACTGAGGTATCTAAGCTTCTCTCTTTGGCGTTTTTAGTGTACCTAGTTCTCTTTTTATCATATCCATTAGTATCAGTATCCTCTTTTGATCCACCAGGTGTATTGTCATTTGATGGTGGCTTTACTGGTTTTTCATCTTCTACAGGTTTTGCAGGCTTTTTATCAGCTGGTATTTCCCCTGCCTCCTGGGCTGCCTTATAGTCTGGAGATAGATATATTCCTCTTTTTCCATCCTTTAACTTGATTACAAGTTTATACTTACGACCCTCTGTATCATACTTATATAAGGCTTCTTTGTGTTTTTCATAGTTAGCTTCTTTACTAGTCCAATCACCATAAGAAAATCTTGGTTCACTTGTAAACTTAAACTGGTCTATAGGAAATTCTTCTCCATTTATTTCAACACTTGCTGCATTCGCATAATATCTATCCATCTTTTCTGTGTTACTATAGTCTCTGAACATGACAGTTACAAAATTTCCTCTATCACTAAGACCGGCCATATCACTTGTTGGAATGCCTATATTTTCATCTTCTGTAGAACTAGTTCCACTTGTAGATCTTGTTGGTGAAGTATTTACATCTTCTTCGGCATATACATTTGCTATATCTTGACCTAATAGGCGTACACTTGGTGCTGTTGAAGTACCAAGCATTGCCAAAGACAAGATAAGAGTAGTTAACTTTTTACCCTTCTTACCACACTTCTTCCAATACGTCATTTAATAGTCTCCTCTCAAACCTATATTTTAGTGCTATTTATATCTACCAAAATAAATCCATTA
>ERZ773272.820-NODE-820-length-12084-cov-3.383241_pt1 | contig 12084 bp, 10 predicted proteins | sample MGYA00511891_ERZ773272 | MGnify/ENA primary metagenome ERZ773272 (study PRJEB29015, sample SAMEA2738150) | human oral metagenome | biome: human oral; feature: human-associated habitat; material: saliva | place: China | collected 2198 ...
GGCGTGGTCGAGAAGACGACAGCCGTGTTCTCCGAGGAGGAGCGGGCGCTCGACGCAGAGTTTACGGAGACTGTTCTCACCGAGGTCAAAAAGGTGCGGGAGAAGATGGATGTGCTCCGTGTTGCCGATGCGATGACGGAACTCTGGAATATCTTCAAGCGCTGCAACAAGTATATCGACGAGACTCTGCCCTGGGCGCTCGCAAAAGATGAGGCAAAGCAGGACAGACTGAAGGCTGTGCTTTACAACCTGACCGAGGCGCTGACCATCGGTGCGTCGCTGCTCTTCAGTTTCATGCCGGAGACTTCCGAGAAGATTTTGAAGGAGCTCAACACGGAGAAGCGGGAGGTTGAGGCAATGACGAGCTTTGGTCTCTATCCGTCGGGCAACCGGGTAGCGGCTGAGGCAGAGATTCTGTTCCGCCGCCTGGACCCGAAGGAGGTTGAGGCAAAGCTGAATGCGGAGAATGCTGCGGCGGAAGAAATTCCCGCGGAGGCAGAGAAGTCCGAGGAGGCACAGGCAGCGACAGATGTGCGGATTCCCGCAAAACCGGAAGTGGAGTACGATGCCTTTGCGCAGTGCGAATTCCGCGTCTGCAAGGTCTTAAAGTGCGAGGAAGTGCCGAAGTCGAAGAAGCTGCTCTGCTTCCGGCTGGATTGCGGCGGCAAGCAGATTCAGATTCTCTCCGGCATCAAGAAGTGGTATCCGGAGCCGGAAAAGCTCGTCGGCAAGCAGGTCATGGCAATCGTGAACCTGAAGCCCGCGCGTCTTGCCGGTATGGAGTCGCAGGGCATGTTGCTCTCGGCCGCGGATGAGAACGGAAATCTGAGCCTGATGACGACGATGACGGAAGGTGTGGCCTCCGGCGCGGAGATCGGCTGATGCTCTTAGATACACACGCACACTATGACGACGAAGCCTTTGATGCGGACCGGGATGTGTTGCTTGAAGACCTGAAAGAATACGGTATCCGGAAGGTTATTAACGCGGGCGCTTCGGTTGAGTCGAGTTATACGGGGCTTAAGCTCGCAGAGCGCTACCCGTGGATGTATGCGGCACTCGGCGCGCATCCGAACTATGTCGAGGAATTGAACGAAACGGTGCTCAAGGACTTTGCGGAACTCACGAAACATCCGAAGGTGGTTGCAATCGGTGAAATCGGACTGGAGTACCACTACGAGGAACCGGCGCGGGACATACAGAAGATTTGGTTTCGACGCCAGTTGGATTTGGCGGCGGAGACCGGGCTTCCGGTCATCATCCACTCCAGAGAGGCAGCGCAGGACACGTTTGATGAAATGCAGCGCGCAGCGGCGCGCGGTATCGGCGGCGTGATTCACTGCTTTTCCTCCGGTGCGGAGCTCGCGTGCCGCTACACAGACCTCGGTTTCTACATCGGTATCGGCGGGGTTGTGACCTTTAAAAACGGGAAGAAGATGAAAGAGGTCGCGGCGGCTGTGCCGCTCTCGAGTATCCTGCTCGAGACAGACAGCCCCTATCTCGCGCCGGAGCCGAATCGCGGCAAGCGGAACGATTCGCGAAATCTGACCCGGATTGCGGAAGAGATTGCGTGCCTCCGGGGAATTTCCGCAGAAGAGGTGCAACGCGTCACCGAAGAGAATGCGCTGCGCTGCTTCCCCAAACTTGCGAACGAGGAGGTGGGCTGATGGCAGATCTCGGCAGAGCGGAAAATACGATTGCGCTCTTACAGCGCCACACGGAGTTTCGCTTTCAAAAGAAATTCGGGCAGAACTTTCTGATTGACAGCCACGTGCTGGACCGGATTGCGGCAGCGGCGGAGCTGACGGAAGAAGATGCTGTGCTGGAGATAGGTCCCGGCATCGGCACCCTGACCCAGCATCTCGCAGAGCGAGCCGGAAAAGTTCTCGCGGTCGAGATAGACCGCGCGCTGATTCCGATTCTGGAAGAGAGTCTCGCAGACTATGACAATGTTGAAATTCTGCAGGGCGATATTCTGGAACAGAATCTCGATGAACTGGCGGAGAAGCTCGGCGGCAGACCCATCAAGGTCGTCGCGAACCTTCCCTACTACATCACGACGCCGATTCTGATGACATTGCTGGAGAGCAAGCTGCCGATTGTAAGCATTACCGTCATGGTGCAGCGGGAAGTCGCGGAGCGTATGCAGGCTTCCCCGGGCGGCAAGGACTACGGCGCACTTTCGCTCGCGGTGCAGTACTATGCCGCGGCAGAGATCGTGGCAAATGTGCCGCCGCACTGCTTTTTGCCGCGCCCCAAGGTCGGGTCTGCGGTCATCTGCCTCAAAAAGTATCGGGAAAAACCGGTGCAGGCAGAGAACGAAACGCTTTTGTTCCGCATTATCCGGGCGTCGTTTAACCAGCGGCGAAAGACGCTGGTGAACGGACTCAAGAATGCGGGCTTTGCGAAGGATAAGATTACAGCGGCACTGCAGGCGCTGGAACTTCCGGAGACAGTGCGGGGTGAGACCCTCTCGCTGGCACAGTTTGCGGCATTATCCGCTGCGTTGCAGGCATAAATAGTAAACGTAATACCTTTTACATTCCGCGGGGAATCCCGCGTTTTCATACATAAAGTCGAGGACAGGACATGAGACGGAGAATTTCGAAGAAGCAGGCGCTCGCGCTGATATTCGCAGCTGCGATGCTGACTGCCTGCTCGCAGGGTAAAACCGGCAGGAGCAGTGAGGCGGCTAAGGAGAGCGCAGCAAGTGCGGAGAGCAGTGCGGTAGCAGACACGACGACAGGAACGGAGAGCAGCGCGGCCGAAAGTGCGGACAGCACGGCAGCGGAGAGTACGGGGAGCGAAGCGGCAAGCGCCGGGAGCAGCGGCACAGAGGCGGAAGCTTCGGCGGCAAACGGCGATATTCTGGCCGTTTCACCGGGCGGCGCACAGTTTCCGGATATGGATCTCGCGGTGCCGACCACAGAGCCTGCGCCGGAAATTATCCGCATCGGTACGCGAAACTGGATTGTCAAGGATTTGCAGGCGCGTCTCATGCAACTCGGCTTTATGGACAACGATGAGCCGACGGATTACTACGGCGAGGTGACAGCCGCAGCGGTTAAGGTGTATCAGCGACAGAACAAGCTGCCGCAGGACGGCATTGTGGGTGAATCGACGCTGAAGGCCATCATGGATGAAAATGCACATTACTACACGGCGCAGGAGGGCGACAGCGGCACGGACATCCAGACATTGCAGCAGAGACTTTATCAGCTCGGCTATCTCGCACAGACCGCTGATGTAAACGGAACCTTTGACGGAAAGACCTTGGCGGCGGTGCAGAAATTCCAGCAGATGAACGGTCTTGGGCAGGACGGCAAGGTGGGCCTTAAAACCATGAACCTCATCTATTCGGATGAGGTCAAGCCGAACATGGTGGTTTACGGCGAGAAGAGCGACATTGTCATGGCAGCGCAGCAGCGGCTCAAGGAGTTGGGTTATCTGACCGGAGAGGCAGACGGCAATTTTGGTCTCGGCACGGTCATGGCCATCAAGGAGTTCCAGAGCAGAAACAACCAGGTTGTCGACGGTTATCTGGGACCCGGTACCCGCGATGCGCTGAACAGTCCGAACGCGCAGGCCTTCGGCCTGACGCTCGGTGACGAGAGCGAGTCCGTGGAACGCGTTCAGGAGCTGCTCAGCAAGTGGGGCTACCTTGACAAACAGCTTGCGACCGGCTATTACGGCGATGCGACCAAGAATGCGGTCAAGGCCTTCCAGGAGAGAAACGGTCTCTCCGCGGACGGCATGGTCGGCGCGGCAACGATGGCAAAGCTTGCGAGCAACGATGTCGTGCGGCCGGCACCGAAGCCGAAGGCAAAGACGAAGACGCAGAACAACGACAAACCGAAGAACGGCGGAAGTAAGAGTAACAATTCCGGCTCTCAGGGCGGAGGCGGCGACTCGAGCTACACCTACTCGGGCAGCGGTTCCGTGGGAACGCTCTTAAGCGTCGCGAGTTCCAAACTCGGCACGCCCTATGTCTGGGGTGCCAAGGGAGACAGTGCTTTTGACTGCTCCGGTTTTGTCTACTGGTGCCTGAATCACTCCGGTGTGAGCCAGTCCTATATGACTTCCGGCGGCTGGGCGAGCTCCGGGCGCGGCCAGAGAATCAATAACTTCTCGGACTTGCAAGCGGGTGATATCATCGTCGTCTCGGGACATGTCGGCATTGTTGCGGGCGGCGGCAGCGTGATTGACGCGAGCTCTTCAAACGGAAGAGTGGTGCACCGTTCTCTGAACGGCTGGTGGCAGAGAAACTTTATTTGCGGCTGGCGCATTTTCTAAGCAGAGAGCAATGCGCGAAAGGTTTTAGGTAGGAATCAAAGGATGCACAGATATTTTCGGACAATCGGCTTTGCAAGAGTGGACAGTGACAGAGACGCCAGAGAAATTCTGGAGGAGCTGCTGTTTCGCAATCGGGACGCCGTTCATCACATTGCCATGCGAAACGGGGACAGACTCTGGGAACTCCGAATTCCGCTCGGTGAGCGCCTCGGTTTAACGATGGGGGGCTATGTCGCGGCGGACGGAAAGCTTGTCAGAGAGCGCTATCTGCCCTACATCGACGCCGACGGCATCACTTCGACGGCAGAGTGCATGATAGAGCGCCACGTGGACAATGAGGTCTACTCCGGACTCATTGATGATATGCGCATCGGCATCAGCCTGATATTCCGTCTGACCAATGTCGCGGAATATCGGCAGCAGCGTGCCAAGACACCGTACAAAATGCCGCGGGGCGTGAGTATCGGCGGCCTTTGCCGGGACGGAAAGATCCTGTTGCCGGTGTATAAAAATGAAAGGCAGCGCGAACTTTTACACATCACGGAGCGCGAGCGCGCGCGCATGATCAGTGCGGCGAAGGACGGCGATGAGGGTGCCATGGAGACTTTGACCGCGAGCGACCTTCGCCTCTACGAGTCGGTCAATAAACGTCTGCGCCGCGAAGACATTTATTCCATCGTGGAATCCTGTTTTATGCCGGACGGCATAGAGTGCGATCTCTATGTTGTAATCGGCGAGATACGCGAAATCAGCCGGAGAAAAAACTGGGAGACCGGCGAGATTATTTGGGATTTCCTGCTGCGCACCCACGATCTCCAATTTCACGTCTACATCAACAGCTTGGATTTGCAGGGCGAACCGAAGGTCGGCAGACGCTTTAAGGGCACGGTGTGGATGCAGGGGGTCGCGGTCTGGTAACGACAGCGATAAAAGAGAACTTCCGCCCGGGAGTTCTCTTTTTTTTGACTGCGTGCAAGTCTTTCAAAAGCAAGCGCTTTCGGGTATAGTAAAAAGAGCGATTTGACCAAAAAATCAGTACAGAAAGAGGTGCAAAATGGGAGTACTCAGCAATTTGGAACCCAAGGAAGTATTCGCTTTTTTTGAGGAAATCTCTCAGATTCCGAGACCCTCACATCAGGAGGAGAAAATCAGCAAGTATCTCCTGCACTTTGCAAAGGAGCGAGGGCTCGAGCACTACCGGGATGAGAAGCACAATGTAATCATCATTAAGGAGGCTTCCGAGGGCTATGAAGCGGAGCCGCCGATTATTCTCCAGGGTCACATGGACATGGTGACAGAGAAGGCTGCGGACTGCGATAAGGACATGACGAAAGAGGGCTTGGATCTTTACGTGGACGGTGACTGGCTTCGGGCAAAGGGAACCACGCTCGGCGCTGACGACGGCATTGCGCTTGCCTATGCGCTTGCGCTGCTTGATTCGCCCACGCTCAAGCACCCGAGAATTGAATTTATATGCACGGTCTCGGAGGAAACGGATATGGGCGGCGCGCATGCGGTCGATGTGTCCATGCTGAAGGGAAACCGCATGCTCAATTTGGATTCGGATGAAGAGGGCATTGCGCTCGCGGGTTGCGCGGGCGGCGGCGATGTGGACTTAAACCTCCCGGTGCGGCGGGAAGCGTTTCGGGGAGAGCATGTGCTGATCGAGGTTTCCGGGCTCTCCGGCGGTCACTCAGGCATGGAAATCGGCAAGGGCAGAGCGAGTGCGGCGCTTCTCATTGCGCGCGTGCTGACGGCACTCCGCCGGGACTATAGCTTCCGTTTGGTCACGCTTGCGGGCGGTGCGAAGTACAATGCGATTACCAGAGAGGCGAGCGCCGAACTGGTGCTTGCGGACAGCGTGAGCACCGGCGCATTCCGCGAGGCAGTGCGGGCGGAAGAGACCGTGCTTCAAAACGAGTATGCGGGAACGGATCCCTCTCTCAGCTTTACGACTAAGGTTGTTGACAGCGGCGCGGCGGCACTCACGGCGGAGAGCACCGAGAAGGTGCTCGGACTCATGGAAGCCCTTCCCTACGGTGTGCAGCGCATGAGCGCGGACATCGAGGGCCTGGTTGAGACTTCGGTAAACCTCGGGATCACGGAGCTATCGGCCGAGACCTTTACACTCAAGTATTCCGTTCGCAGCTCGGTTGCGACCGCATTCCGGGCGGTGGTCGATAAAATCGAATTTGTCGCGAGCTGCTTCGGGGCAAGCTCTGCGGTGCACAGCGAGTACCCGGCCTGGGAGTATGTGCGGGAGTCTGTGTTCCGCGATGAGGCGGCGGCTATTTACCGCGAGCTCTTCGGAAAAGAGCTGTCGGTGCAGGCAATTCACGCAGGCCTGGAGTGCGGCATCCTCTCGGGCAAAATCAAAAACCTCGATGCAGTCTCGATCGGACCTGACATGAAGGACATTCATACGCCGGAGGAGAGACTGAATATTCCCTCGACCAAGCGTGTCTATGATTTTGTCGTGAAGATCATAGAGCATAAGAGCAAGTAAGTCGCGTGAGACAGTACAGTTTACAACTGCCGCAAGAGCTCGAGAAGGGCACGCGTTATCCCCTGCTTCTCTGGAACGATGCGCTTCCCGAAACGCTTGCGGCTTTGCTTTCGGATATGTTTGTGCTGTCCGTGGTTTCGTCGGAAAGAACCGCGGACTTCAGTCCTTGGCCGCAGCCCGCATTCCGGGCGGATGCAAAGCCCTTCGAAGGAAAGGCGGATGCGTATCACAGGGAGCTTTTTTGGGAAAAACTTCCGGAACTGCTTACGAAATATCCCATTGATGCGGAGCGCATTGCCTACGGGGGGTATTCTCTCGGCGGGCTTGCGGCAGTGTACAGCATATTCCGTGAGACCGCAGCGTGTGCCGTTTTTTCGCTCTGCGGTTCTTTTTGGTATCCGGGCTTTGCGGACTACTGCGCGCGGACGGAAATCCGGAATGCGAATTGCCGCCTTTATCTGCAAAACGGCAGACGCGAGGGCGAAGGGCATCCGGCACCGCTCTCTACGGCCGCGGATGCCGCAGAGCGGGTCACGGACATCTTACGCGAAAAGGGCGTAAAGCTTCGGTTTTCCATGGATGACTACGGTCACCACGACGGTAAAGAAGCGCGTTTTCGGAAACTGGGAGAGCAGATTCGGGCAGAGTTCTGCGGGAGCAATGCTTGCTGAAAGGGCAGACGGCGCTTGCATGTCTGCGGGAAAGGTGCGGGTACGGAAGGAGCGAAGCATGTACATTGAGAGCTATTGGGGCAGCTATGTCGGCGGGACGGACGACAGCCTGACCCTCCTAAGCCTGCTGGAAGACTTTGAGAAAGATGAGATAGGGCTCGGTGAGATTTTTGCACGGACGGGCCTTAAGGTGCTCGAAGAGCGGGAGTCCTCGCTTCGTATGACCGGGGATGCGCTTCGCTTTACGAATCGAGAGGGGATGGAACTAAACTTTTACTATGCCATCGATTTGATCGGCGACCTAGCGGCCCTTTATTTAGAGTGCCTGCGGAGCGGGAGCGTGAATTTACGAGACCTGGATGAAGGTCTTGAAGCGCGAAACATTCGCCTTACGGCGAATAGCGAAGAAAAGGAAGTTCTTCGAGCAGCGCTCAGTGACTTTGCGGAACATGCGAAGGAGTACGATATCACAGAGGTGATGGATGAGACTTCGCTTGCGGAATTCCGCGAAGAACTGGAAGCCCTGCGTCGGGAGCTGTTTGAGAGCTGAAAGGGAGCGCGCTTTCGGAGCGGCTCCGATCGGGAGGAAGCGATGAGCGAAGAGGTATTTCGACAGGATTTGGATGAGAACAAGGCAGAGAGGGCCGGCGGTCCCTTTGTGATAGAGCTCTTGTTTCGGGAGTCGGCAGATATGCCGTCTAAGGAGCGGATGAGTGCTGTCATCGAGAAGCATGTCGGTAAGACAGAGTGCTTCTGCCATGACGGCAAGACAGCGGGATTTGCGGCACTCGACTATAGGGCAGAGTTTCAAGATCAAAGCGTGCCGGTGCAGCTTATGCTGACGGAGTGCACGGCGTTTGACGGCGAGGAGATCGATGACTTTCTTCGGAGTCAGATGTGGGACTGCCTCGAGGAGAGAGACGATATACTCGGCAACTGCCGATACCGTGTGTTCGCGACCGATATGCTCGCGAGGGCGCTTCCGGCCGTGCAGCGCGCCACCCTCGACATGGACTTCCTGGAGGCCCTTTCGGAACTGTACCCGGACTGTGAGGCCTTCTATTTTCCGAGTTCCGGAAAAATGTTTACCGCGGAGAGCGTGCGGCAGCATGAGACGGAGGGCACAAACCGCTTCATCTACTTCGGTGTCAACGTGCGCTTTTTCAATGTGCAGGACAGCGAAGACATGGTCGTGGATACCCTGGGTATGAGCACCCTCTTCCTGCCGGATCTTCAGTACCATTTCCACGGTATGAACCCGAACTGGGTTGTGAATCACGCCTACAATGTAGCCGCCTATCTGCTTGGTAGCGGAAACGTAATTGCGGACGGGGAGACGGTGGACGGCGTCGTAGACGGAGAGATGAGTTCCGAACTGCACTGGTCCTGCCGCTATGAGGATGCATTGATTCAGCCGCCGCGGGAGGTACTGGATATCAATATGGGTGAGTACGCGTCGGGGGCGCGCTGAAAAACGGAGTCAACAAAAACACCGGTAAAACCGGTTTATCGAGAGGAAAAAAGATGCCGACAGCAGAGTGGATGAAACAGTATGAGGCAGTGCGCGAAATTCTGGACGCGGATGTCAAATTGGAGCGCTATTTTACGGAGAAGGTAATCGGAAGAAAGGAAGTGGATATCCTGAATCTCGGGCCCGTGCATTTTCCGACGGGGAAAATCGTGGTCTGTGACCCCATGGTCACCCTGGATGATGCCGTGCCCTATCTGCAGACCATACCGGCCGGAAGCTATACGCTTAAGCTCTGCGTGGTGCCGAGCAAGGAGTACGGAGACCGCTATGCCTGCGCCAAGCTGGAAGTGAGCGGCCGAGAAACGGTGCGCTATGAGCTCGCGGTGACGGGCGAAGAGAGACTTGAGGGAGAGTTCAAAGAGGGCGATTACTTCGGCTTCGGCGTGGATGCCGGCATGGCTTGCATCGCGGACTTCGCGACAAAAGAAGCTTATCTTGCCTTCCTGGAAGAGAAGACAAAGCAGGACAGCGATTTTGACCTCTACGGCGACTTGCTGGAGGAACTTTTAAAAAAGAACGCAGCGGAACATCCGAAGTACCAGGGCGAATGGGGCGACTGGCTCAAGTGGGAGGTTCCGGGTGCGAATGCGGAAGTGGCTCTCTTTGCGAGCGGTTGGGGAGACGGCTATTACCCGACATATTTCGGCTATGACAGCGAGGGCAAGGTCTCCGGTATCTACATTCAGTTCATAGACATCGAGCGGACCTATACCGAGGAAAACGAGGCATGAGTGAGCCGAACGAGGAGAGTCTCTATGAGGCGCTCAACAAGGGAGAGCTGAGTGCTTTCGTATCGCTGGTGGAGGCGGGCGTCCGCGTTACTTCGAGGGAAGAGAACATAAGCCGTCTCTTCTTTTGCCTGGAAGATGTCAGAGATCCGAAGATACTGCCCGTAATCGACCGGCTATCCTTGGATTTACGGCGCTACGGCGGCAAGCCGCTCCGCGCCGCGGCGCACAGCGGGAACCGCATGCTCACGGAGTACCTCTTAGAGCAGGGGGCGGACATCAACTTTCATAAGCCGGACATGGTCTTTCCCTATGCCTCGACCCCGGTCACGGAGGCAGCACGCGAGAATCACTTGGAGCTTCTTCGCTATCTTGTTTCAAAGGGGGCGGATATCACCCTTGCGGACAAGTACGGCGACCGTCCCTATACGCTGGCGGTGCAGAACAAGAACACAGAGATGGCCGAGTATTTGCGCGCTCTCGAGCCGGAGGACTGGCACAACGAGCAGGAGAAGCTGAGAGAGCTAAAAAGCTATCATCTGCCGGCGGCTATGACAGCGTACTTTAAAAACGGGGCGCTGCGCCTTGAATTCCCCGAACGGGAGTCGGTGCGGTGGATGGAGTTTTACCCCTATCTTGAACTGCGGGAGTTCCGTTGGAAGCGGAAAAAGCTCTTGTCTCTCATGGCGGAGATGGATAACTACAGCGATTATCTTTTGCTCTGGAGTCCGAGAGACAAGCGAATCTGGTATCTCGATACAGAGCAGGAGGAGTTCTGCCCGCTTGCAAGCTGGGAGGCGTTTATCGCCGACCCCGGTTTTTATTTGAACGGCATGGTGGACGGAGAATTTTCGGAGTAGTGTAGGATTGGTTTTCGAAGTCCTTTGCAGTGCGCAAGGGCTATGCTGCGTTTCGGCAAAAGTCGGAAAGCGAATGAGGAGGAAAGCGCGTGGATATTTTGGAACAATGCCGGCAATGGAACGAGAGCGGCGCGTTTGAGAAGAGCAGGGAGATGTTGGAGACAATTCCCGCCGAGGAGCGCGGCCCCGAGGGAGATTCAGAGCTTGCGACGGCTTATCTCGCACTTGCGGAGACCGAGGGAACAGAGCTCTATCATAAGGCGCTCAGAGTCTTGGCAGTGCACGAAGAAGCGCAATCGGAAGATTTTCGGCATAACAGGCTGATGGCGCTCGCTTATTATTACCTCGACGAGGACGGGCTTGCGCTTTACTACTTTGAGCGCGCCCTCTTCCTGCATCCGAAAGACAAGGAAATAAGCGAGTATGTAGGGGACTGCAGGGAGCGCCTTACCTTTCCGCGCTTTGAGAAAAACTTCCGGGAGAGAACGGCAGAAGCCTGGGACGCATTTCTTAAAATCGAGGCAGAACTCCGGGCGGCAATCGACCGAAACGAGGACGATGGAGAGGCGATGTTGCAGCGCTGCGGTGCCGTACTGGAGCAGGCCCTTCGGGATGTCTCGTTTGAACTCGGCTTTGACGGAGAGAAGTATGAGCTCATACTCTGTGCGGAGGGAAGGCGCTCCGCGCTCTATCCCCTCGTGTATTTTTGCCGCCGCGCGCCGAAGGAAGTTCTCGCGCACTGGAAGATACGGGCGGGTTCCGCGCCGAGCGATAAGTTTGCGCTGCAACAAGACAGCGTTCAAATCGATGCTGCGGATGTAGACATTTGGCTGATTCCGACCGGAGAGCAGCTCTTTTCCCTGAAACTCTACTGTGAAAAGCTCCTGCCCCTGCAGCGGGAAAATCCGCGGCGGGCGGAGTGGATGCTCTATAAGCTCACGAACCAGATACTCGGCGACATAGCGGCGATTGCGTTTCTCACGGGCATCGAGTTACTGGAAGCGCCCGAGGCGGGTGAGTCGAAGAAACTTTCGGATTTATACGCGTATGTAACGGAGCTCGGTTATCCCGCGTGGGAGGATGCCGGAGCCTATCTGGACGCTTCCGAAATTGCGTATCGGCTCGATGCCGATGAAAATCCGGATGCCGACTGGCGCCTGGATGTCTATGAGGGCAGCACGCGCCTTTCCGCGGCCATCAATGAATATCTGCACGGGGAGAGCGATCTGGTTGACGAATATCACCGGAACGGCATTGTGCCGGGCTTCCTTCTGTATCCCCTCAGTACCTTTCCGGAAGAGGGGAGAGAAGAGGCGCTCGCAGCGTTTCGCGATGAATTGCGCGCCTATTTGAGCGAACACGGCGGTGAGGATGCCCTCTGCCATACGGGCTTTGCGAGCGGTCTGTACTACGGCTATTTGGATTTTATTGCCTGGGATTTGGAGTCCGTGCTGGATGCCGCCCTCGCCTTTTTCAAGGAGAGGGGCATGACCGG